>Ga0134126_10004223_pt1 | contig 17986 bp, 14 predicted proteins | sample KB31752_FD_96881 | JGI IMG/M metagenome (GOLD analysis project Ga0134126, IMG submission 96881) | Terrestrial soil microbial communities with excess Nitrogen fertilizer from Kellogg Biological Station, Michigan, USA - KB3-175-2 | ecosystem: Environmental > Terrestrial > Soil > Unclassified ...
TACCACGTGCCGGAACGCCGTATCCTGCAGGACGTCCTCACCTGCATCCGTGAAGGCTGCACCATCGATGAGGCCGGCTTCCGGCGTGAACGCTCGGTCGATCGCCATCTGCTTCCGCCCGATGAGGCGGCCCGCCTGTTTTCCAGGCATGCGGATGCCGTCGCCCACACGCAGGAGATCGCCGATCGCTGCCGGTTCTCATTGGACGAACTGCGCTACCAGTACCCGCACGAGACCAGGATTCCCGGTCTGACCGCACAGCAGACACTGGAACGCCTGACATGGGAGGGAGCTGCGCATCGCTACCCCGGCACCGTGCCGGAAAATGTCGTGACGCAGCTTCGGCATGAACTCGGACTGATCGACCAACTGGGCTACGCACCCTATTTCCTGACAGTCCACAACATCGTCCGCTTCTCCGAGTCCCAGGGCATCCTCTGCCAGGGCCGCGGTTCCGCTGCCAACTCCGCCGTCTGCTACGTGCTCCGCATTACCGCCATCGATCCGGTTCGCAGCGGCCTGCTGTTCGAGCGCTTCATCAGCGCCGACCGCAAGGAACCGCCCGACATCGACGTCGATTTCGAGCATGAACGGCGCGAGGACGTCATTCAGTGGATCTACAAAACCTATGGAGCCCAGCGCGCGGCGCTGTGCGCCACTGTCATCCGCTATCGCAGCCGCGGCGCGGTCCGCGATGTCGGCAAGGCGCTCGGCCTGACGGATGACGTGACCGGCGCACTCGCCTCACAAGCTTCGGGCTGGAGCCAGGAAGGAGTCGCCGAGGAAGACGCCGCTGCCCTGAACTTCAATATGCAGGATCGCCGCCTGCGCCTGACCCTGGAACTCACCCGCCAACTGATCGGCTTTCCGCGCCATCTGTCGCAGCATCCGGGCGGCTTCGTGCTGACCGAGGACCGCCTGGATGAGCTTGTGCCGATCGAGCCTGCTCGCATGGCGGACCGGCAGGTCATCGAGTGGGATAAGGACGATATCGACGCCTTGCGTTTCATGAAGGTCGATGTCCTTGGCCTTGGTATGCTGGGCTGCATGCGCCGCGCGTTCAACCTTCTGGCGGAACATCGCGCCCTTGACCTGAACCTCGCCACCATTCCGGCCGAGGATCCGGCAACCTATGACATGATCTGCAAGGCCGATACGCTGGGAACATTCCAGATCGAATCGCGTGCGCAGATGTCTATGCTGCCGCGGCTGAAACCGCGCCTCTTCTATGACCTCGTCATTCAGATCGCGATCGTGCGCCCCGGGCCGATCCAGGGCGACATGGTGCATCCCTATCTGCGCCGGCGCGAAAAACTGGACCCTGTCACCTATCCCCAACCTGAACTGCGTAAGGTACTCGGCAAGACCCTGGGTGTGCCGCTGTTCCAGGAACAGGCGATGCAGGTTGCCATTGTCTGCGCCGGCTTTACGCCGAGCGAGGCAGATGCACTTCGTCGCAGCATGGCGACGTTCAAGGCCACCGGCGGCGTCTCGCATTTCCGGGAAAAGCTGATCGCGGGGATGACCAGGCGGGGTTACGATCAGCAGGTCGCAAGCAGGATCGTCTCGCAGATTGAAGGCTTCGGCAGCTACGGTTTCCCCGAAAGCCATGCTGCCAGCTTCGCATTGATCGCCTATGCCTCGGCCTGGATAAAATGCCATCACCCGGACGTATTCTGCTGCGCGCTTCTGAACGCGCAGCCGATGGGTTTCTACGCGCCCGCGCAGATCGTGCGCGATGCACGTGAACATGGTGTCGAGGTTCGGCCGGTATCGGTGAACCACTCGGTGTGGGACTGCACGCTTGAACCGTCCGACGGACCGATGCTTGCCGTGCGACTGGGTTTTCGCATGGTGAAAGGTTTGGCGGAGACACACGCCAAAAAACTGATCGACAACCGAGGGACAGGCTACCGGTCGGTCAGAAGCCTGTGGCAGCGGGTTGCGGTGCCGGTTGCCGCACTGGAGCGTCTGGCGGAGGCGGATGCGTTCGGGTCTCTCGGAATGATACCAGCAGCCCGCAGGGCTGACTGGTATGCGCGCAGGGTTGCCCAGGGGGTAAGGTTCGCGGCTGCGCGCGAAATCAATGACATACCAGCGGCCCGACAATCGACCGACGAATCAAGATTGCGGGCCGCTGGTATGACGCGCCGCGAAGCCCTATGGGCGATCCGCGGCCTGTCGGATTTGCGGCTGCCGCTGTTCGATGCAGGCGCGCCATCCGACGGCGATGAGAATGACGGCGAGGCCTCCGTCAATCTGGCCCCCATGACTGCCGGCCGCGAAGTCGTGGAAGACTATCGCAGTGTCCGGCTCAGTCTGCGGCAGCATCCGGTTTCCTTCCTGCGGGGCGATCTCGACGCACAGCGCATCGTCCGTTGTGCCGATCTGGCGCGGATGGACGACGGCATGCGCCTCTCCGTCGCCGGCATCGTACTGGTGCGACAGAGGCCCGGTAGCGCCCGAGGTGTGCTGTTCGTCACCATCGAGGATGAGACCGGCCATGCCAATCTGATCGTCTGGTCATCGGTGTTCGAGACGCAGCGCCGCCTTGTCCTGTCAGCGCGAATGCTGGCCTGTCGCGGCAGGCTTCAGCGGGAGAGCAACGTCATTCACGTTATCGCCGAACATCTGACCGATCTGTCCGGGCTTCTGCAGAGTGTCGAGCAGAGGGGTCCAGACTCTTCCATGGCCGGCAACCGCAGCGATGCCGTGCAGCGTGCCGGCAACGCAGATCATGGCCAGAGATTCGGAGCGCGCCACGTCCGCGTCGACAGACAGGCGGAGCACGAGAGCATGTTGCGCGGAATCAAGGTATCGACGCGCGACTTCCGGTAGGCGGTATGATTGCCTAGCCCGCGTGCCCGGGGGCCGATGCAATGTTCACTGGCCGGCCATCCGGAATCCAACATCCGAAGGAGTCATTTTCTCCAACTGGTTCAGCGGCTTGCCCAGGTATTGTTCCAGAAGTTCTCCCGCGGGGCCATCGCCCTGCACGCGTCCCTGGTCCAGCCAGAGTGCGCGCGTGCACCATTTCTGTATGATATCTGCCTGGTGGCTGGAGAGGACCAGGATTTCCGCACCGCGGACCATTGCCTCCAGCCGATGGCGCGCCTTTTCCATGAATGTCGCGTCACCCGCCAGGAACCACTCATCCATGAGCAGGATCTGCGGCTTGATTGCGGTCGCCAGCGCAAAGCCAAGCCGTATGACCATACCGGCGGAGTAGATGCGCACGGGGAGGTCGATGAAATCGGCCAGTTCGGCGAATTCGGCCACGTCTTCCTCAAGACGCGGCAGCATGGAGCGGGGCAGACCATTATAGAGGCCGCGCAGAAGTATATTCTCCCGCCCGGTCAGCTCCATGTTCATTCCCAGGCTCGGGTCCAGCAATGCGTTCAGGCTTCCCTGCACGCGCACCCGCCCGGTGACCGGTTCATAGATTCCCGCCAGCACACGCAGCAACGTCGTCTTGCCTGCGCCATTCGGTCCGATCAGGCCAAGGCGATCACCGCTGTTCAAGGTCAGGTTGATATCGCGCAGCGCCTGGACCACCACACGATGCTGCTGGTCCTGCCCCAGCCGCCCCGACGCAGCGGCCACAACCAGCTTTTTCAGGCTGCGGGAGCTGCCGTGATACAAAGGAAAGAGGACGGACACGTCCTGCACGTCGATGCGCGCATGATGGCTCATTCTCTAAATCCAGAACGTGATTCGGCCGCGCGCACGGACAAAGAACGCCCAGGCAATGCTGCACAAGGCCAGGCTATAGACCCCGGCGCCGATCCAGGTCGCGGCCGACGCATTTTGTCCAAGCAGCGGGCCGCGCACGATTTCAATCAGGTCGTAGAACGGATTGAACGGCAGCGTGCTGGCAGCCTTGCCGAGCTGCTCCGGCTTCCAGATGACCGGTGTGACGAAAAAGGCGATCTGCATCACGCTGTTCACAATCGGCAGGATGTCCCGGAACCGCGCGCAGAACGCCCCCAGCAGCAGCGTCAATAAAAGCGCATCGACAATCCAGACCAGCAGTCCCGGCATGATCATCAGCCAGTTCCAGCTCGGCCACTGCGAAAACACCACGAAGACGACCACGATCACCAGAATATTGTGACCCAGCACCATCACGTTGCGGATCAGGGTCCGCAGAGCAAACACGAAGAACGGCATGCGCACGGACCGGACCACGGCTTCCGCCTCGGTGAACGCACCGCACGATTCCGACACCATCGACGCCAGGAATGCCCACAACACCTGCGACAGCGCGAGAAATGGCAGGTAGTCGTGAACGTCCATGTGAAACAGCGTGGCGTACAGAACGCCGAGTGCCGCCACCATGACACCGGTGGAGATCGTGAGCCAGAACGGGCCAAGCATCGAGCCGCGATAGCGCAACCTGATGTCCAGCCAGCCTAGCGCCCAGGCGAGGCGCCAGAGACGCAGCCCCGCCTTGACGTCCTCGACCGCCAGCCGCAGGCGCGTGCCGATCGACATGGCGGCGTGCAGGTCCAGCACCGCGCCCTTGGCGGCGAGAGTAACCGTGTTGCTCATGAGCAGCAGGGCGATAGACCATCGGCTCGCGGGCAGCAACCGGTTCGCCGGCCCGAGAGTCCCAGCAGGCGCCTGCTGCCCGGACGCTAAATTCCCGGCCGAGATGACTTGCAAGAAAGACTGATTTGGGTTAGGGGGTTAGGAACCTTTCCTGACTGCCTACCTGAGCGGTTGCCGGTAACGGTAGCCGCGTTCGTTGGTTTTAGCGGACCGCATCGTCATGCGGGACCGTGGGAGGCCGATGTCCGAGACGGAGGAAACCGGGTGCGCCGTTCCAGAACACGTGTACTCAGCGTCATCGGGAACCTTTCGCTGATCGCAGCGCTGGCCGCCTGCAGTAGCCACGGCCCCCATCAGAGCGCCACCCAGGCGGCTGCCCGCTATATTGCCCATGCGCGCGGTAACTACATACCGCCTGGACCGGCCGAGGACCCTTGGGGACCGTATATACGTGAGGCTTCCACCCGATTCGACATACCGGACGTGTGGATACGATCCCTGATGCGGGTCGAATCCGGCGGCAAGGAGTACCTGAACGGGCAACTGATCACCTCGAGCGCCGGAGCCATGGGGCTCATGCAGGTGATGCCCGGCACGTACGAGGAACTTCGCGACCGGTACAACCTCGGCGATGACCCGTTCAACCCGCACGACAACATCATGGCCGGCGTAGCCTATATGCGGGAGATGTACGACATCTATGGCTCGCCTGGCTTCCTGGCGGCCTACAACGCCGGCCCTAACCGCCTGGACGACTATCTGTCGAACAACCGGCCGCTGCCGGACGAGACCCGGCGCTACGTGGCCATGATCGGGCCGAGCCTGCTGGGGGTGTATCCGCATGTCCGGTCTCCGGCAGAGCAGTACGCGATGAACGCGTTGCCCATCAACATTCCGCCGGGCATCCGCTACGGACGGGCCTCCCGGTACGCCGACAACAATGGCGGCGGCCGGGTTCCGCAGCGCCGTCCGATCGAGGTCGCGCAGTTGCCTGAGCCACCACGGGCGCAAAGCCAGGGCTCTCACCAGCAATACGCGGCCCTTGTCACACCGCCGCCCCCCGCCCCGCAGCCACGGGTGTCCTTCCGGTTCATCCCCTCCGCCAACGCGGCCGAGGCCGTGCCGATCCATCGTGCGGGCGGCGCCGCAGGCCAATGGGCGATCCAGGTAGGCGCCTTCACCTCTCACGCCCAGGCTCAGGCCGCGCTCGGCATCGCGCGGCAGCAGGGACGCGCCGCCCTCGCCTCGGCTCATCCCTCGGTGTCACCCGTTCGGCAGTCCCACGGCGTGCTGTGGCGTGCGCGCATGACAGGCTTGTCCCGTGAGTCGGCCGTTCAGGCCTGTGGCCACATCGCGCACGGCCGGGCGAACTGCATCGTGCTTTCGCCGGACGCACAGAGCTAACCCCGGTACCACGCCGTCGGGGCGAAAAGGCCTCGAACTGCCGCGACCTCGTAACTATGTGTTCGGCCGTGCGGCTCGTGGCCCCCGCGTTCCTCGACTTGCGCTCGCGGCACAACGGGGGTCATCAAGCGCATGCGCGGGTGGGCAGCGCCTGGCTTCGTGACGGAAAGGGCCAGCCGCGAACTCTCTGGCGTACGACGGAGGTTGGAGCGCAGGACAGGATAGTGAACGGAGAGGTATCGTCTTGACGTCCCCGGCGCCTGCGGCACCCCCGCCAGACTGGCAGATTCGCCGAACCAGTGAAGGCAATGTCCTCGTTCTCAGCGGGGACTGGATTGCGCAGTCCGGCCATGTCCCGGCTTTTTCCGCCAGTAATCTGACCGATATCAGGGTCGGGGACACGCTCAGGTTCGATACGGCCCGCCTGGGCCGTTGGGACAGCGGGCTCGTCTGCTTCCTCTGGGACGCCAAGCGCGCCGCCTCCGGCGTGGGGCTTGCCCTCGATAACCAGACCTTGCCCGACGCCGCCCGGCGGCTGTTGGCCCTGCTGCCCGAAGCGTTGCCGGAACCGCAAAGGCCGCACCGGCGGCGCATCCAGCCGTTCAACTGGTTCGGCGGAAAGACGATCGGGATGTTCGCCGAGATCGGGGCGGTCACCCAGATGGTGGCGGCGACGGTCGGGGGCAGCCTGCGCGCCGTGATTGCGAAGGCGTTGATCCGGGCCGTCGATCTGTTCGCCGATATCCGCGCCGCCGGCCCCTCCGCGCTGCTGATCGTCAGCGTGGTCAACTTCCTGATCGGTGCCATCCTGGCTTTCGTCGGCGCGGTGCAGCTTCGCAAATTTGCCGCCGATATCTTCGTTGCCAACCTGGTGGCGATCGCCCTCGTGCGAGAAATGAGCGCGGTCATGACAGCGATCGTCATGGCGGGGCGAACCGGGGGCGCCTATGCCGCGCGCATCGCGACGATGCGTGGCAACGAGGAGCTCGATGCGCTGGAGGTCGTGGGCATCCCGGCCTCCGACTATATCATCCTGCCGTCGGTCCTGGCTCTCGTTCTCACAATGCCGCTTCTCTACCTATATGGCTGCCTGGTCGGGATGCTGGGCGGCTTCACGGTTTCCATTTCGATGCTGGACGTAACGGCGCTGGGCTTCCTGAACCAGACGATCGACGCTGTGCCCTTCGATCAGTTCGTATTCGGCTTCGTCAAGACGATCGCATTTGCCATCATGATTGGCGTGACAAGCTGCCGGATAGGCCTGAAGGCAGGGCGAAGCGCGGCGGATGTCGGCACGGCGGCGACACGCGCGGTCGTGGTCGGCATCGTCGGCGTCATCGCGATGGATGCGATCTTCGCTGTCATCGCCGATACCATCGGGATCTGACGATTGAGCAGCCCGCACGCCACGTCGCCGAACGAACCGGCACTGCTGGCTGCGCGGGATCTCACGCTCGCCTTTGGGCCGAAGGTCATTCAGCACGACCTGTCGTTCGACGTGCGGCGCGGCAGCATCTTCGCCGTCATGGGCGGCAGCGGCTGCGGCAAGAGCACAGTGCTGAAATCCATGATCGGCCTGCTGCCGCCACGCACCGGCCACGTGATGGTGGATGGCGAAGATTACTGGGCCGGCAGCGAGCAGCGAAGAACCGAGATCGGCCGCCGGCGCTTCGGCGTCTTGTTTCAGAACTCGGCACTGTGGAGCGGCCTGACCGTTGGCATGAACGTCGCATTGCCGATGCAGATGTTTACCAGGCTGGATGAAGACTCCATCCGCCGCCTCGTGATGCTCAAGCTGAGCCTGGTGGGCATGGAGCACGCGGTCGACCTGCTTCCCGCGGAACTGAGCGGCGGCATGCGCAAGCGCGCAGGGCTGGCGCGGGCACTGGCGCTCGATCCGGATATCCTGTTCTTCGATGAGCCTTCCGCGGGACTCGACCCGATCACGTCACGCCGACTCGACGATCTGATCGTCAACCTACGTGACGGCCTCGGCGCCACGATCGTCATCGTCAGCCATGAACTGCCGAGCCTGTTTGCCATCGCCGACGACGGGGTGTTTCTGGATGCGCAGACGAAGACGGCCATCGCGCACGGCTCTCCGTCATCGTTGCGGGACACCTGCGCTGATCCGCAGGTGCAGGCCTTCATGCGGCGCGAGCAACTCGATGCCAACACCGGCGGGCCATAACAGGAACATGACTGGCACGACCATGATCTGGCAAACAGCCGATTTCAGAGAACGATTGCCGTCCCCGCGGTCCCGGCCTGGGCACGCGTGCTTCTATGAGGGGTAAACGACATGGCTGCAGACCGGCAGACGGCCATCGGCGTATTCACGTTTGGGGGTTTGGTCCTGATTCTGGGCGCGATTATCCTGTTCGGCGATTTCCGCCTGTTCAGCAAGACCACCCGCGCCGCGATCGTATTTGAGGATTCGATCAGCGGCGTTTCCGTGGGCTCACCTGTCACATTCCGCGGTGTGCGTGTGGGCGCGGTACAAAGCATCGCTTTGCATTTCAATCCGAAGACCCATACCGCCTACATCCCGGTGATCGTGCAGCTCGAACCGAACCGGGTCCGTATCGGAGGTGCGGGAAATGGTCCGCGGGTGGAGCCTGATCTGTCCGCGATGGTCGCCAATGGGCTCCGCGCCGAGGTCAATATCCAAAGCTTCGTCACCGGTCAGTCGGAAATCGACCTGGATTTCGATCCGTCAGCTCCGGCGGTGCTGCATCCCGACGTCACGCACTTGCCGGAAATTCCAACGCGGCTATCAACGATCCAGCGCGTCAAGGAACAGCTCAGCAAGGTCCCGGTGACGGAGCTGATCGTGAACGCCAATACCGCCCTGGACAGTTTGCAGCATCTTTCTGGCAAGCTCGACGATGACCTGCCTCCTTTGATCGATAGTTTGAAGACCGTATCCGACCGATCGGCGCACACTGTCGACGTTGCGGCCAAGGCGCTCGCGGATGTGCAGGGCCGGCTCGATGAGACGCTGACACGCGTGACGCAATTGGCTGCCACGAGCGACCGGGAGATCAGCCAGCGCAGCGCCGATCTGCACGAGCTGCTGGCCTCCACCACTGACACCGTCCGGCAAACGCAGGACATGCTGAAGGATTTACGGGGGCTGACGTCGAGCCGCGGGAATGCGCGCGTCAATCTGGAAGCCACGCTGCGTGACCTTGCCGCCGCAGCGGCCTCGCTGCGCGGCTTCGCCAATGAGGTTGAACGCAATCCACAACTTCTGCTGACGGGTCGCAAACCGTGAGCGCGCCTGTGACGCGACGCCGCGGACTTGCCGGCCTGGCTCTTGCCGTGGTCCTTTCGTTGCCGGCGGCATCCTGCGCGCCTCCCCCACTAGCCGTGTACACGCTGGAGCCTCCCCCGCGAGGTCACGTACCGCCGTTGACTGGCCGAACGATCGTGATCGAGGTCAGCCGTGTCGCCGTTCCCGACTATCTCGACACGCAGGACATCGTCGTTCGCAACGGCAACTCACTGCAGCGCAGCCCCCGCGGACGCTGGGCGAGCCGCTTCTCGCTGATTGCCACGCACTACGTGACAGGATTGCTCGCGGCACGGCGGCCGGGTGCGCTGGTGACCGACCAGCCGCAGGCGGAAACACCGAACGACCGGATCCAGATTTCGATCAGCACGCTGGATGTGGCGAGCACGGGCGTTGCGACGCTGGACGCGAACTGGACGATCGTGCCGCGGAATACGGCGCAGCCCATGACGCGCCAGCGCGGACACTTCACCGCCACCGGGCCGGCGGCAACAGACAAGGACGTGGTGGCGCTGGTTCAATCGGTATTGCAGAAGCTGTCCGCGGCAATCGATATCGGCAAGTTGCGGTAGCAGTAGGGCTTTCCGATGCTTCAACCCTGCACGCTCAATGCGCGTCGGCCCATGTCCTGCCGACACCGGTCTCCGCTACCAGCGACACAGAGAGCGTCGCTGCGGACTCCATTACCTCGCGAGCGAGCTCGGCCAGCGCCGTTGCCTCATCCTCCGGCGCTTCGAACAGCAGCTCATCGTGGACCTGCAGCAGCAGGCGCGACCGAAGCCCCGCGGCGGCGAGTGCCGTGGGCAGCCGCACCATCGCGCGCTTGATGATGTCCGCCGCTCCCCCCTGCAGCGGCGCATTGATCGCCTGACGTTCGGCATAGGCGCGGTGCGACGGGTTCTTGTCGGCAATGCCCGGCACCCAGCAGCGCCGGCCGAATGGGCTGGTGACATAGCCCTTTTCCCGCGCCTCCTGCTTCGCGCGCTCCATGTAGGCGCGAATGCCCGGATACCGCTCAAAATACCGGTCGATATAGATGCGCGCCTCGCCGGGAGCGATGCCAAGCTGACGCGCTAAACCGAAGCCGCTGATGCCGTAGATGATCCCGAAATTAATCGCCTTGGCACGCCGGCGAGTCAGCGGATCCATACCTTCCATCGGCACGCTGAACACTTCCGATGCGGTGCGCGCGTGAATGTCCTCGCCCCGCGCGAAGCTCTCCTTCAGCGCCGGAATATCGGCGACGTGCGCGAGCAGCCGCAGCTCGATCTGCGAATAGTCGGCGCTGACCAGCACATGGCCCGGTTCGGCGATAAAGGCCCTGCGGATGCGGCTGCCTTCCTCCGTGCGGATCGGGATGTTCTGCAGATTGGGATCGGTCGAGGAGAGCCGGCCGGTTGAGGCGATTGCCATGGCGTAGTTGGTGTGCACCCGGCCCGTGTCCGGATTGATCTCGCCGACCAGTGCATCCGCGTAGGTGGATTTCAGTTTCTGCAACTGCCGCCATTCCAGCACCCGCGCCGGCAGTTCGTGGCCCTGGTCGGCCAATGTCTGCAGCACGGAGGAATCGGTGCCCCAGGCGCCCGTCTTCATCCGTTTGCCGCCCGGCAGCTTCATGTCGTCGAACAACACCTCACCAAGCTGCTTGGGACTGCCCAGGTTGAACGGACGGCCGGCAAGCTGGCGGCAGTCCCGTTCCATCGCCGCCATGCGGGTCTCAAAATCCGCCGACATGCGGCTCAGGTCATCGGCATCCACCTTGATGCCGGCCCTTTCCATATCCAGCAAAATGGGAAGAAGACGTCGCTCCATCTGCTCGTAGAGCGTCAGCCCGCCATTCAGGCGCAGGCGCGGGTGCATGGTGTCCCACAGCCGCAGAATGACGTCGGCGGCTTCCGCCGCATGCATGGCCGCGCGCTCGACCGGCGCCTGGGCGAATGGCAGGCGGTTGCGCCCGGTGCCGGTGATCTCATCGCGGCTGACGGGGGAGTGGCCGAGGTGCAGCCGCGACAGCTCGTCCAGGCCGTGCCCGTGCATGCCGGCTTCCTGCGCGTAGGAGACCAGCATGGTGTCGCCGATCATGGCCGGCTGCGCGAACCCGGCATGCGTAAGGATCAGCATGGCGGGCTTGGCATCCTGAAAAATTTTCAAAATCGCGCTGTCCGTCAGCAGCGGCGCCAGCAGCGAGACAGCATCGGCAAGCGGGATCTGGGCAACCAGGCCATCGTGTCCCAGCGGCACATAACAGGCACGCCCCGGCGCGACCGCAATGCCGAGGCCAATAAGGCGCTCGCGCATCAGATCGGGACCTTCGCCCACCACGTCGATGGCGACCCGCCCGCACGAGGTGGCGTCCGCGATCCAGGTCCGCAGCGCGGCCTCGGTTGTCACGGTCTCGTACGGACCGAAACTGGCGGGACCAGTATCCGGTTGCGCAGCCGCGAGTTCCTGAGGGACCGCGCCGGCAGCGGCCTGGCCACCGCCAAGGCCCAGGCGGGCGATCGTGCTGCGGAAGCCCTGCCGGCTGAGCCAGGCAAGCAGAGCAGAGGGATCAGCTCGGCGCTGGACCAGATCGTCGATCGGCTGCGGCAACGGCGCGTCGGCACGCAACTGGACCAGTTCGCGGGAGATGCGCGCCCGTTCGGCGTGCTCGATCAGCACGTCGCGGCGCTTGGACGGCTTCATGGCAGGGGCGGCCGCGAGCACGCCTTCCAGGTCTCCATATTCGTTGATGAGCTGCGCCGCACCCTTCGGTCCGATTCCCGGCACACCTGGCACATTGTCGGTCGAATCGCCGATCAGCGCCTGCACCTCGACCATCTTCACGGGCGGCACGCCGAACTTCTCGACCACCTCGGCCGGCCCGATCGGCTTCTGCTTGATCGGGTCGAGCATTTCCACACCGGGCCTGATGAGCTGCATCAGGTCCTTGTCGGAAGAGACGATGGTGACCTGACCGCCGCGGTCGCTGGCGGCCTGCGCATAGGCGGCGATGAGGTCGTCCGCCTCCCAATCCGGCAGCTCGACAGCGGGGACGCCGAACGCCTCGGTCGCTTCGCGGACCAGGGCGAATTGCGGGATCAGCTCGTCTGGCGGCGGCGGACGGTTCGCCTTGTAGGCGTCATACAGACGGTTGCGGAAGGTTAGCCGGCCGGCGTCGAAGATCACCGCGATATGCGTGCCGACCTGTTCCCGCAGCAGCTTGGCCAGCATGTTGGTGAAGCCGAACACGGCGCTGACCGGTGTCCCATCGGGCCGCGTCATCGGCGGCAGCGCGTGGAACGCGCGGAAGATGAAGCCCGATCCGTCGATCAGCACCAAATGCAGCGGGCGTGTCTCCTCGGCCGCTGCGGGTGTGATGGGTGCTTCAGTGTCCGCTGGCGTGGCCGGCTCCTGCATCAAGGATGTAGAGGCGCGAGCAATAAGGGCACATCACGCGCTCATTTTCGATGTAAAGGAAGACCCGCGGATGGCCGAGCGCACCGTTGCCCCCGTCGCAGGCGACGGTGCGATCGGTGACATGGATCGTCTCGGTCGGGGTCGGAGGGGCGGCACCGTCCGGCATCAGTATCCTCGGTCTGTTCGCGGAAGTCTGCCAATGATAGCGATGTGGGGGATGCTTTCAACCATGCGGCCTTGCTGACCCGTCTCTTTGCCCCTTTCCTGTTCGTGCGTGGTCTGCTGATCGCCGTCGGCCTGACGATGCTGCTGAGCGGCTGTGGCGTCAGCTTCGGCGGGCCAGGCGTCCCGCCGGGCGTGGCCACACATACCTTCGTCATGCCGGATGGCACCCGCCTGCCCTATCGCGCGTGGCTGCCTGCGGGTCCGCCCACGGCCGTGGTGCTGGCCCTGCACGGGATGAACGACAGCCGCGATGCGTGGGAGTATCCGGCCGCGACATTCACCGCTGCCGGGATCGCCCTGTTCTCTCCCGACCAGCGCGGCTTCGGCGCCACCAGCACGCGCGGCTATTGGGCAGGCGGCCAGACCATGGCGAGTGATGCGCGGGTGATGGTCCGGCTGCTGCGGGCGCGATATCCGCACGCCAAGCTGATCCTGATGGGCGAGAGCATGGGCGCTGCCGTGCTGATGCTGCTGGCGACCGATCCCGATCCGCCGCATGTCGACGGCTATGTGTTGATCGCACCGGCGGTCTGGTCGCGCGCGGAAATGAACGTTTTCATGCGCGCCACCCTGTGGATCGCGAATGAGACGGTGCCAGGGCTGCGGCTGAGCGGCGGGGAACTGATCAGGGTGACGGCGTCGGACAACCGGGAAGCGCTGCACCGGCTGTCGACCGACCCCCTCACCCTCCATGCCACGCGGATCGATGCCATCAATGGTCTGGTCAACCTGATGGATGCCGCGTCGGTGGCGGCGGCACGGTTTCATGCGCCGGCGCTGTTCCTCCACGGCGGGCATGACGAGCTGATTCCACCAGCGGCAACGACGGCGGTCTGGCGGGCGCTGCCGGCAGGGCCGGTGTGCGCCTTCTACCCGGCGGGCTATCACCTGCTGCTGCGCGACCTGCGCCGGGTATCCCCGACCGAGGACATCATCGCCTGGATCAAGCGCCCGCACACCCCGCTGCCGTCCGGCGCCGATCGCGCCGCCGCCGCGTGGCTGGCGAAGCAGCCCTGATGCGGTCGCCGCACTGCCGTCTCTCCGGCGGCGGCACATCCAGGTCTGCCGGCTCCGCGACGCGCAGGCATCGCGTCTGCGGACAGGGCCCGCGGCAATAGCGCCAGGATTCGCCGGCTGCACCACGCCGCATTCGGCCGTCCACCGCGGCAGTGCGAACGCCTTAACGGCCATCCGGCACCCGCGGGGGGCTTGCCGGTTCGGCGGGGTCATTCCACGAAATCACCGTCACCTCCGGCCACAGCGCCTGGGCGCGAGCGGCTTTCCGCGCATGAGAGGCGGCGTTGTCCAGCGTACGATTCGGCCTGATCACCATCGCGAACAAATCGTCCAGGCCGAATGGTGCGATCACGTCCAGGCCATCCGCATCGGTCAGCCGGACTCCGATGGCGTGGACCACCGATGCGTACCGCAGCAACGCCTCGTCCGCGCAGGACAGCGGCAGGTAAGGGACGCCGAAACGGTCCTGGAACCACAAATGCACCCGCGCCTGATTGCGCACCTGCACCGGGCCGACACAGCCGATCGTGGCTGCGGCGACGCGCCTGATCACGGCATCCTCTGCCTCCCACGACAGGTCGTGCGCGTCGAAGTAGATCAGATCGTAGTCCCGAATGCCGGTGCCCTGCGGCCGGCCTGTCAGTAGGTTCCAGACGGTCTGGTACAGGCACCCGGCCACCAGCCGCCATTGCGGCAGGTGCAGCGCGCGCAGGCGCACCAGCAGCCGCATCAGCGTCGCGTCGGCACGCAGGATCGCCTGCAACCGCTGCCGTTGCGCCTCGCCCGATGCGCCGGTCACGCAAACTGTCCCATCAGGCCAGCCTACGGCTCGCTCCGCTGTGCGGCGAAGATCGAGCCATAGCCCTGCTGGCTCCAATCCGGCGGCACCGGGCACGGAGTCGGATCCAGATGCGCATACTTGGCCGGCTCCCCGCGCACGATCGTGCCGGTATGGCTCGTTGGGGTCGGCGCAGGCATCCAGGCGAAGGCATCCGCCGAACTGTAAACGAACAGCGCGACCGGCCGCACCCGGCCGGTGGCGTTGGCGCGGGAGCCATGCACGGTCCGGCAATGAATTGCCACGACGGCGCCGTCCGATCCGGTCAGGTCCTCGGCCGATGCGATATCCACCATCGCCATATCGGCGTCGCGGATCGATCCGGTCCAGGTGCCGCGATTGTCACGATGCACGAAGATCGGGCCCGCATGGCTGCGCGGCACACAGGTCAGCGGCCCCTGCTCGCCTGGAACGTCACCCAGGTAAACACCCAACGTCACCAGGCTGTAATTGGTGTGCGGCCAGGCGGGAATGTCCTGGTGCCACTGCACGACCTCGCCTGTACCCGGCCATTTGTAGTTCAGCTTGCTGCTGTGGAACTTCACATCCGGCCCCAGCAAGTCAACAGCGATGTCGGTCAGCGACGAGTCGCTGGCAAACCGCCAGAAATCCTCGTGGCGGTCCACCAGCGCACGCAGCCGCCGCACATGCGGCCGCTCCGCGCAATGCGTTGGCCCCAGATCGAATTCCTCGTTCGACGCGGTCAGCGTCCGGCTGCGCTCGACGAACGCCGCCGAGAGATCGTGCAGACGGCGTCGCCAGGTGTCCGGAATCAAGCCCTCCGCCGCGAGATAGCCGGTGGCGAAGTACCGCTCCCGCTGCGCTTGGGTCAGCAGGCGCGGCGGGTTCGACAGTACGGCGTCAGGAGTCAACGGGCGGCCCCCTTCCCTTCGCTATTCCTGCGGATACCGCCAGGGTTTCGCCGGCTGCACCGCGCCCTCATCGATGGTCCATTGCGGCAGCGCGAGACCCTACGCGACGTCGGAGAACACCATGCGGACCCGCGTGCCGATGCCGACCTTGCGCACGATATCGGGCGGCGCAAGCTGGCCATCCGGTGTCGTCAGGTTGCCCACGACACGCAGCGCCTCGTGCTCCGTCGGTTTGCCTTTCTGGGTATCAAGGTCCACCAGCAGCACCATGTAGGGCGTCTTTGCCTTGAAGGCCGGCTGGATCGCATGGTGCACTTCTTCATAGGAGTGGACCTCGCCCTTGCCCTCGACCGGTGCCCAGGTCGCATCGGGGCTGCTGCACCAGGGGCAGGCCGTGGTGGGCGGATAGCGCAGCAGCGCGCACGCATTGCACTTCTGCAAGTGAAACCGATGCTCCGCGCAATAACGAAAATAGGTGACGTTCTCACCATCCAGATCATCGAGGCTGAGCGTCATGCCCAGATAGTCGCCACGAACCGGCATGATCCTGTCTCCCCTCACCCGCGCCGCATGACCATGGCCGATCCGGTCATCGGATTGGCCCAGCCTAGGTTGGCGGTCACCTCGATATCCTTCACCTGGCGGCAGCCGCCTTCCCGATAGTCGTAGGTGTGCTGGCGCCTGCCGTCCGGGCCGATGGGGCAGGAATCGTCCACATCGTGGCGCAACTGGCGCACATTCTCGATCACCATGTTCATGCCGTGCGTGTAGCCCTCGCACAGATGCCCGCCCGAGGTGTTGTTGGGCCGCTTGCCGCCGAGGCGGGTGATCCCGCTGCTGACGTACTCGCCGCCCTCACCCTTCTTGCAGAAACCGTAATCCTCGAGTTGCAGCATGGAGGTGAAGGTGAACGCGTCATAGGCCCCTGTCGCGTCCACGTCCTCCGGCCCGACGCCGGCATTCGGCCATAGAATGTCCTTGGCGTAATAGCCGGCGACGCGGGAAATCGGGCCGCACTGGTAGTGCATGTCCATGCGCGGCTTGTTACAGCGCCCGACGATGCCGCGGATCAGCGCCGGCCGGTGGCGCATGTCGCGTGCGCGTTCCGCGCTGGTGATGATGATCGCGGTCGCGTTGTCGGTCTCCACGCAGCAGTCCAGCAGGTGCAGCGGCTTGCAGATGATGCGGCTGCTGAGCACATCGTCCACCGTATAGCGCTTCTTGTAGTACGCCTTGGGATTGTTGGACGCGTGTTCCGAATGCACCACCTTCACCATCGCCACCTGCTCCGGCGTAGTGCCGTAGTCATACATGTGGCGCATGAATGTCTGGCTGAACATCTGTCCCGCGCTCTGCCAGCCATAGGCTCGGCTGTGTACCGCGTCACCGGTCACAGGTGCAGCCGAACGGGCACCCGTGCCGCCGATCCGCACCTGCGAGAACCCGTTCATCGAACGGTAGATCGCAACGCATTTGCAGAGACCGGCCTCCATGATGCCGATGGCGATGCCGATCAACGCTTCGGTGGAGGAGCCGCCGCCCAGGCAGTCCATGTAGAAGTTCAGCCGCGCGCCGATATCGCCCGCGATGAACGTGGCGGATGTGGAATCATTCCCGGAATAATCCAGCATGCCGTCGATATCGGACGCGCGCAGGCCGGCATCGGCGATCGCGTTGCGCAGCGCCCATGTGCCGAGTGCCCGGGTTGTCTTGTCGGAGCCGCGCACGTAGGTCGTTTCGCCGACGCCGACGATGGCATATTTGTCGCGCAGGTATTTCGGCGTGGTGGCATCCGTGTCCGCTGGTAGCGGCATCGCTGCTTCCCCCCTTTTCGTGTATCCGCATGGCAGGCTGACCCTGCGCCCGGGCGGCGTCAATGCCGGCAGCGGGACCAGCTTGGGTGGTATGTTGCGTGCCGCAACTGGTAGCGGTCCCATACCACGCCGGCGCCAAACGGCAGATCCGCGGGTCCGGTCGTCTGTCACCCGGCTTTCTGCAACGGGCTCTGGACCGGCACGGGCGGAACATCTTCCGCGACCATCTTCCTGACGATGTCGGGCGTGGATGCATCGGCCGGAAACAGCATCTCCAATGCCAACTCCGACAGCGTCACATCCGTGGGCGTACCAAAGATCGTTGTCGTGTTCAGGAAAGACACCGTTCCCAGGCGTGTGGCGATCTGCAGCGGTGTAGCGTAGCGCTGCGGGCCTTCGCTGACCGCAGGCGCCACACCGCCGGATGGCGCCGGATAGGCCATGACCTCGGTCAGCAACGCCTGGATGATGGGGTCCGCCCTCGCCTCAATCTGCTGGCGCAGAACGGTCACCGTGTGTGCGCGCCATTCTATGAAGTTGAGGATACGCGGACCCATCCCAAGCGGATGCA
>Ga0134126_10004225_pt1 | contig 17983 bp, 11 predicted proteins | sample KB31752_FD_96881 | JGI IMG/M metagenome (GOLD analysis project Ga0134126, IMG submission 96881) | Terrestrial soil microbial communities with excess Nitrogen fertilizer from Kellogg Biological Station, Michigan, USA - KB3-175-2 | ecosystem: Environmental > Terrestrial > Soil > Unclassified ...
AAAAAAATTAATTCCCGATACAAAAATACACTGGAATTTGAGGTTCTTTCAGGAGGAATGATATTACCCGAAGAGCCGGTAGCCATAGGCGCTACAGCAAAATATATTGATGAGTCTTATAAAAGAGTGGAGGAAATTACAGGAATAAAATTTGGCGAAGATTACCTGTGGCATGTCCGGCATCCCGACGCCAGCGATTGGTTTCCCAACTCAGAAAAGGCCGCCATTGCTCTTTGTGTGTTTAAAGATTACTATCCTGACCAACAGGTAAGTTTTGCAACAGATTTAGAATATGCGCTGCATTTTGAAGGCCGCGACCTTACTGATGATGAGGCATATAGATTGATGCTTGAAAAATACAATATTCCTGAAGAAGAGTTTTATGAAAAGCTTTATGAAGAAGAATATAAAGAGCGTGCTTATTATGAATTTGAGTTATGCAAACAATTAAAAGTATCTGGTTTTCCTGCGGTATTTATACAATTAAGCGAATCGAAATTCTATCTTGTTGCACAGGGATATACTGATTATGAAACGTTGAGACAAAGAATTCAAAATGTGTTGGATGAGAATGCGGCCGGGGATTAAGTTGAACATAGAAAATATTCTTGCAGGCATTGGTTATTCCTCAATACAGTAAACGAACAAATTTTTGTAATTCTTATTCACGTAAAACATTTATACTCGTGCATTCCAGGTTATTTCAACCGCATTGTTCTTCATTCCGATATATCTTGCCAGCATAAAAAGATAGTCGCTTAACCGGTTGATATATTTAATGATCAATGGATTTACTTCCCCGTTATTTTCTTTTAAATTCACACAGCATCTTTCTGCACGCCTGCAAACACAGCGCGCTACGTGGGCAAACGAAACTGCCGGAAGGCCACCCGGTAAAATAAATTTTTTCATTACCGGCAGTTGTTCATCCATTTTATCCATCTCATCTTCCAGCAATTTTATGTCGCTTTCAAACAAATCAGGAATGGGCATTTTAGTATTTTTTTTCGGGTCGCAGGCCAGTTCAGAACCGATCGTAAAAAGGCGGTCTTGTATTTCTTTCAAAACAATTTTTGTTTTGTCATCATTACAGAAATCTGACACTAAGCCAATGTGGGAATTTAATTCATCCACCGTACCATAAGCTTCTATCCTCAAGTCACTTTTTAAAACTTTCGTTCCTCCGATAAGGCTGGTTTTTCCTTCATCTCCTGTTTTTGTATAAATTTTCATGGCCATAATGATTATCTTTTTCTTTCGGTTAAGAAAGCGTTTTTTTGGGAGATAAAAGTACAATGAAAATACCGAAGGGTGCGTGGGATAAAAATTAAACCAGCTTGATAATGCACTCAAACAGTTTAATCTTTTGATTGAAGAAATGAAAAGTTGCGCTGCATAAAAGAAACCGGGAGTCGTCTGTCGATAAATTATCGCTCACACTTAATATTATAAGGCACAATCAATTAAAAAAATCGAATCTCGCAACGAACGACTGGACGTTATTAACTCAATCGCCCTCTAAAATCAAAAATCTTAATTTTTCTTCGTTTACTGTCTATTTGAAAAAATCGATAATTGAGTTTTACACAGTAACCATATCCTTTTTATGCTGGTGGTCGCTTTCGATAACGCCGTCTTTGAGGCGGATGATGCGGCGGGCGTATTCGGCAATGTCTTCTTCATGAGTAACTAAAATCACGGTGTTGCCTTCTGCCTGTATCTTGTCAAAAATATGCATGATTTCTAGATGTTTTGGAATCCAGGTTTCCGGTGGGTTCATCAGCGAGAATAATAGAAGGATTATTGACCAACGCCCGCGCAATGGCTACACGCTGGTTCTGACCTCCTGATAATTCATTTGGCTTGTGATGGCTTCTGTCGGCTAACCCAACTCTATCAAGCATTTCAAGCGCATGCTCTGTTCTTATTTTTTTTGTAGTACCGTTGTATATTAAGGGAAGCGCCACATTTTCAGCGGCGGTTAATCTTGGCAACAAATTAAATTGTTGAAAAACAAAACCAATCTCTTTGTTACGTACATCAGCCAGGTTATCATCCATCATTTTACTCACGTCTTCACCATTGAGAATGTACCTGCCGGCAGTGGGGGAATCCAGGCAGCCGAGGATGTTCATCAAAGTTGACTTACCGCTTCCGCTGGGACCCATCAACGCTACGTATTCATTTTTGAATATTTCCAGCGTGATACCTTTCAACACCTTTAATTCCTGCTTGCCGAGGTAATAACTTTTCTGAATATTTTCTAAATGTATGATCGAAGACATTTATCAGGTTAAATGGTTAATTAGTTAAATAGTTACATTAGCGAATTAGCTAATTATTTCTTTATCACTTTGGGTACTTTAAAAAAATCATTGTCATGCAAAGGTGCGTTTCTAAAAACATCTTCTTTACCTATCTCTCCGTTTACTTCGTCTTTTCTTAAAATATTCACATTTTCGCTCATGTGCAGTAAGGGAGCCACACCTGTGGTATCCAGTTCGTTCAGTTTATCAATAAAACCAATCATCTTCTCAAGATCATTTTTTATTTCCTTTTTTTCGGCTTCACCAAATTCGAGCCTGGAAAGATGAGCCAGTTTCTCAATCAATGTGTCGTTTACGTCCATTTGGCAAATATAACAGGTTTATTGTTTTGTCATTTATCGTTTGCAGGTATATAATCCCGTTCATCATTTTTATCCTGTAGCATACTGTCATTTAAGAAATAGTTGCCTTTAGTCTATTACTATTGAATGTTTATACAATTTAACATTAGCATAAGGATTTTTTAACGACAACTTTGTGCGGGTTAAAATCTCATTTCATAAAAAATGTACTTTTTTCTTAAAAATAAATCATTCGAAATTGATAAAATTATATAAAGTAAAATCATATCTCATATGAAAAAGTTTATCGTGCTCACCATTGCCTGTATTATCTCCCCTTTCCTGATTTTTGCACAAAAAACGAATGCACAAGCTTACAGACGAAGAAATTCTACGGGAAGTGGTCCCGCGATAGGAGTGGTAATAGGGAGAGTGTTGAACGGTAAAACCAATAAAGGTGTAGGGTTTGCCACGGTAGAAGTTTTGCGTGTGAAAGATTCAAGCGTTGTTTCGGGGGCGCTTTCCAAAGACAATGGCGACTTTACCATTGATCAGCTTCCTCCCGGAAAATTCATCCTCCATGTTAATTTTGTGGGTAGCAATCAGATATATCATCCATTTGTTCTCACGCCAAATAATTTAAGCCTTGATCTCGGTAATTTTAAACTTTTATCTTCTGCAGTCACTTTACGCGGCATAACCATAAATGGCAATCCACCTGCTTATACAATGAGTTTGGATAAAAAGGTATTTGATGCTTCTAAAAGCCTGGTAAGTGCCGGCGGGGACGCAACCGATGTTTTAAAACAGATACCATCGGTTAATGTGGATATTGATGGAAATGTAACACTTAGGAACGGCACTCCTAAAATCTATATTGATGGAAAACAGACTGTACTGACCTTAGATGAAATTCCTGCAGAAAGCATTGCTAAAGTAGAAGTAATCACCAATCCTTCTGCGAAATATGATGCGGAAGGAATGTCTGGAATTATAAATATTATATTGAAGAAAAACCGTAAACCCGGAATTAATGGCATGTTGCGGGCCGGTGGGGATACCCGGGGCGGCGCAAACACGGGAGCTAATTTAACTGTGTACAAAAATCCATTTAATTTGACGATGAGCTATTTTTTGCATCAGCATGCTCAACCATATACGGAAACTTTATCGAGGCATAATATTTTAGGCAATAACTGGCTGGATCAAAATACTGATGGAAAAAGGAATGGTACTTTTCAAATGGGGCAATTGGGTCTTGATTATTATCTGACAAATAGAAACACTATTTCATTAAATGGAAGAGTAGGAGGTGGGAATTTTGTTACCAATGAAACATTAAAAAGTAACTTTTTAGATAGCACCCTTAATCTGGATTCTACAAGCGATCGGGTAACTTATAATAAAAATCACTTTCAATTTTATTCGGGCGACCTCGGCTTCAAACATACTTTTGCAAAAGAAGGGCATAACCTTACTGCCGATTTTAATCTGCAAACTTTCACAAACGGTGGAAGCGGTAATTTTAATACGCAATTTTTTGATAAGAACGGCACTCCAATGCCTGGAACTATTGTACAAACGAATAATTCAAATGGGAAGAGCAGCTATTTTACAGGTCAGGTAGATTATGTAAATCCTCTTACAGCAAAATCTAAATTGGAGGGAGGATTGAAAACTACTATGCGTGATTACAGCAGTACTTATGATGTGTATGATCTGGATTCTACCGGCTATGTTTTTAATAATTATTTGTCAAGCGATTATACCTTTAATGAAAATATATATGCAGCTTATATCCAGTTTTCCAGTCAATGGGATAAGCTAAGTTACCAGCTTGGGTTGCGGGGAGAAGATTATGTTTATGATGGCACCATTCCAAGTAAATCACTCAAATTTAAACCGGTAAACGACAAACCAGGTTTGTATCCAAGCGCTTATCTCACCTATAAACTTACAGCTTTTGACCAGATACAGGCCAACTACAGCAGAAGGGTCGATCGTCCCAATTTCTGGCAGCGCATTCCATACATCAATTTTTCTGATCCTCAAAACCTCACTGAAGGAAATCCTGATTTGAAACCTCAATACACCAATTCCTTTGAATTATCTTACAATAAGCTTTTTGGAGTCAGCACTAATTTCATGACTACGTTTTATTTCAGAAATACTGTTGATCAGATCACCAGTTATACAGAGCCTTTTAATCATTCAAGCGATACGCTTATCACTTATTCAATAAATGCAAATACGAATAATTCTTACGGTGCAGAATTTACATTGGCTACCCCAATCAACAAATGGTGGGACATTACAGCCAACATGAACCTGTTTCAGACCAACATTTCCGCTAATGTAAAATCAACTTCATTTTCCAACAGTAAATTCAGTTGGTTTGCCAAGTTAAATTCTAATATGAAGTTGCCTTCACATTTCAGCATCCAGGTTGATGGTAATTATAATTCCCCGATTGCTACGCCACAGGGGATTTCAAAACAGTTCGGTTATGTTGATATTGGATTGAAAAAAGATTTTCTTAAAAAGAAAAATGCTTCTGTTAACCTTAGCCTCTCAGATGTTTTCAATACAAGAGAGAACGAAAACAGTTACGCCATTCCGGATGTATTTACGCAAAAAAGTGTGGAAAAAAGAGCTTCCCGTTTTTTACGGCTCAACTTTACTTATAGTTTTGGAAAAGAGAACTTTCAACTTTTTCACAAAAAACAAAATAAAAGTCAACAATCAAACCAGGGAGGCGAAGGCGATTTAATACCAGATCAACAATAGATATTAGAGTTTTCCGCTTCTAAATGGATTAGCAGCAATCATTAATAGATGACTGGAACTATATCGTTTTTTTTCGGGATGCAAAACGCAAAACGATTTTATTTTATCTTCGCCGCCGTATGGAAAAGAAGAAAGAAGCCTTGCCTGCAAGCAGGCAGGTTGTAATGAGTGGCATCAGGCCTACCGGGTTTTTGCACCTGGGAAATTATTTTGGAGCCATTCGTAATTATGTAAAAATGCAGGAGGATTATGAGTGTTATTTTATGGTAGCCGATCTGCATTCCCTCACCACACATCCTGATACTAAAGATCTAAAATCTAACGTGCATAGAGTTTTGGCTGAAAATATTGCCTGTGGCCTTGATCCGGAAAAGGTAGCCTTGTACTGTCAAAGCCATCTCTATCAAACAGCTGAATTATACCTTTATCTGAATATGTTGGCATATAAAGGTGAATTAGAGAAGACGCCGACGTTTAAAGACAAAGTGCGTCAGCATCCTGATAATGTAAACGCGGGTTTGTTGACCTACCCTGTGTTGATGGCTGCGGATATTTTGATACATAGAGCGAAATACGTGCCGGTTGGAAAAGACCAGGAACAACATTTAGAAATTGCCAGAAATTATGTCAACAGGTTCAATCATAGGTATGGTGAAGTCTTTCCGGAACCTTTTGCCTTTAATTTTAATACTGAATTAGTAAAAGTTCCTTCACTCGATGGAACCGGTAAAATGAGCAAAAGCGAAAACCAGATGGCTACTTTATATCTTGCTGATGAGGACGACGCTATCCGTAAAAAAATAATGAAAGCTAAGACAGATAGTGGACCTGCAGAGCCTAATTCTGAAAAGCCGGACTACATTAAAAATTTATTTTTGCTGATGACGCTCGTAAGCAACAAAACAACACTCCATTATTTTGAAGAAAAATTTAATAATTGTTCCATCCGTTATGGAGATATGAAAAAACAACTGGCAGAAGATATGGTTCAATTTATTGCGCCTATAAGGCAAAGGGTGAATGAGATCTTAAACGACGAAAAATACTTGCAAAAAGTAATGAAACAGGGAGCGGAGAAATCAATTGCAAACGCTGAAATAACAATGAACGAGGTAAGGAATGCAATGGGATTAAATTATTTCTAAAGACTGGTTCAACACTAAAGACTGAAAGATTCTATCCGCTAAAAAAAAATAATCTAAATTTTTTCTTATTGATTTTATATTTACTTTTAAATGCCTGCCATGCGGAGGTCTATAAATAAATATTGCACATAAAAAAGTACGAATGGCAAAAATAAAAAAACCTAAGCACATAGCCGTAGCAGGAAATATCGGGGCAGGCAAAACGACCTTAACAGAACTTTTAAGCAAACACTATAAATGGATTCCGCAATTTGAAGACGTGGACCATAATCCTTACCTGTATGATTTTTATGAAGATATGCCCAGGTGGAGTTTTAATTTACAAATATTTTTCCTCAACAGCAGGCTTAACCAGTTGTTGGAAATTCAGCGGGGCACAGAAACCATCATCCAGGATAGAACTATTTATGAAGATGCTAATATTTTTGCCCCAAACCTCCATGATATGGGCTTAATGGATAAAAGGGATTTTACCAATTACTACACTTTTTTTGAAACACTTAAGTCGATGGTAAAACCGCCTGATCTTTTGATTTATTTGAATGCTTCTGTTCCAACCCTGGTGGCTCAGATACAAAAGCGCGGCCGGGAATATGAAGAAAATATCCGGTTGGATTATTTAAAAAAGCTAAATGAATTTTACAATAAATGGATTGGTACTTATAAGGAAGGTCCATTGCTAATCGTAAATGCCGATACCAATAAATTTGCCGAAAGCGAAGAAGACCTTGGAATTATTATTAACCAGATTGACGCACAATTGTATGGATTGTTTTAGTGGGTTGGATTTTCGAAAGGTTTAGAAGAGTTTAGATGGTTTAGATGTGTTTAAATCAGCCAGCAGTAAACCAGCAAATAATTGAGATTCCTATTCGAGTAATTTGCGGCAGTTCTCTCAACCTATATTATTCAAAAAATCAGTCAACGTCTCTCCTGAGGGAATCTCTAATTTTTTTCTTAAACGATAACGACTTATTTCTACACCGCGAACAGAGATGTTCATTAATTGAGCTATCTCTTTTGATGAAAGATTTAGTTTCAGGTAGGTGCAAACTTTTATATCAGTGCTGGATAAAACCGGGTAATGTAGTTTTATTTTTTTCAAAAAATCATTATTTACCTCGTTAAAATGCGTAGCAAATTGTTCCCAATTCGAATTATTTTGCTCCACGTCTTTCAAAAGCAAGAGTGTTTTCTTTATATCATGATTGTTGCCTGTTTTTTTATATAGTTTTTGTAATTCATCTTTTACTTTCTGCAATGCGCTGTCCCTTTCTACCAGGTGCATGGTTGCGTCCGCAAGTTTTTTATTTTTGAATTTTACCTCACTAGCAAGTTTTTCATTCTGAAGCTTAATGATTTCTTTTTCACTTTTTTCCAGTTTTAAATGGTGCAGTTCTTCAAGTCTTTTTTGCTCTTGTTCAAATTTTAGCTGTTGACGGTAAAGATTTCTCTTCTGCCACTTGTTTAAAAAATAAAGCAACAGGATAAAAAGAAGAAGATAAATTATATATGCCCATACTGTATTGTACCATGGTGGATTTACAAAAAATTGATAAGAAACTACCTTCGATACGTGTCCCAGGTTATCCTGTGCTTTTACAAGAAAAGTATATGATCCTTCCGGAAGATTGGTGTAATCTTTCTCTGTTTTTGACGACCAGTCGCTCCATTTATAGTCGTATCCTTTTAACTGGTAACTGTATTCAATATTTTTTTGCAAGCCGTAATTAGGTGAACTATATTCAAAATGAAATGAATTAGAGTTATTGGGCAAATGAAAAATTTCATTTTCATTCTGAGTGGAAATTGGTTTTGAACCCTCGTGAAAATACCCTCCGAAGATCAGGCTGTCAGTTTTCCTAATGGTTGTTACTTTCCCCAACAAAACTTTTATTTCTAGATTTTTGGCTGCATATTTTAAATAATTGAGGTGAATAATTCCTTTTTCTGAAGAGATAAAAATATTCTCTCTATTGTAAGGGTATATGTTTTCAAAACCTGATAAAATCTGACCTGTTAATTCCGGAAACCAGGTGATTTTGAAATGCTTATCCGGAGTTACATTGTTATTAAAGACTACAACGCCGACTTTCTTGCCGCTGCAAAACCAAATATCTCCATCATCGTCCTCTTTCAAATAACGAATATCCATATCATGGAATACCGGTGATAAAGATGGTGACGGCGAAAAAGTATTGTTGGTCCGATTGAATTCATAAATTCCCTTTGAAGTGGCAAAGACTACTTTATTTTTTATTCTGAACACATAATTTTCCAGCGTTGCCGGCAGTCCATCTTTTTCGGTAAACAAACGGTAGGTAAAGCTTTTGTTGTCGGGCGATAAACGCAATTGGTAAATACCCCTGTAAGGATGCGATGCCCAAATGGTATTATCATTGTCAATAGCAAGAAAACGGAATGATTCCAGAAGGCCGGTAATTTTTCCCTTATCAATAAAATGATTGTTTTCATATTCCAGCATTTTTAAACCGGTATAAGTTCCTACCAGTATATTTTTTGCCGGCATTACAGACGATAACGGCTTGAAAAGCCACGAACCTGCCCCTTTTGCTACAGGAATACTGGCGCCATTTTCTATGGTAAATGAGCCTTCGTTGTGACCAAGTAATAAGTGTCGGTTTACTTCTTCTATTTTCCATACTTCTCCCGAAGAATTTTTTACGAACGTAAAATCGCTCATGGAGAAGCTGTAATCTTTATTGTATTCATAAAGAGGCGCTGAATAGGCGCCATCTGAGGTGCCAATATATAAATGGTTATTGAAAATCACCGAAGAATAGCCTGCGAGTTCATTTATTTTGTCAGGTTTAATATATTTTATTGCAGAATTGTATGCTATAAAGCTAATACCATTGTTTAGCCCGGTCCACAAATTATTATCCTTATCCAGGAAAACGGAAAGAACATTGCTGTTTTGCAAACCTTCGGCACTGGAAATCCTTTGTATTATATTTCCCGCAAAATCCATAAACAGGCATCCGCCTGAAGTAGTGCCGGCTACCATTTCCGTTGAATTGATTTTTAATGACGTATAGATTTTGCTGGGAGCGTTGTTTTGGGGTTGAATATTATAACGGCTCAGTGAATCTTTATCCAGAAAGAAGAAACCATTTTGTTTTGACGTCAGTAATAAACTGTCTTCGCCAATTTTTATAATGCCTGAGAGCAAGGCATTGGCTAATATTTTATTGTTTTTCAGCGGGCTCCACTCATTATTGGTGAATTCCATAAGGCCGGCAGACTTTTCCTGCGCCAATAACCGTCCGTCTGTTTTTTCCAGGAACAGCCATTTTTCTTTGGGCACATAAACCTTGATGGAATTATTTTGGAACTGAAATATTTTATCTGATGCATGAAAAAATATTCCTTCTTTAAAAGCGACTATCTTCCAGATATCGGCAAACCGATTAAATTGAGTAGGAATAAGTGTCTTTAACGAAGTATAGCGCAATGTTCCGGTTTTGTCCGAAGAAAAATAACCAATCTCGTCCTGGCCGCCTACATAAATTCTGTCGTTCCCGTCAATTGCCAAAGAGCGTACGATGGTTTTATTGGGAAGGGGATAAATTTTCCAATAATTGCCGTCAAAAGAGATTAATCCTTCATTATTGGCAAAATACATTTTACCGTCAGAGTCCTGTGCAATATTCCAGGTTTGACTTCCTCCATGGTAATCATCCTTACTGTAATTAATAATCCGGGGAAATCCCAGTGTATTTTGTGAAACAGAGCGTTGCACTATTCCAAACAATAATGGAATCAGTACACAGATAATTTTCATAAAACAAAGATATCGCTTTTATGATGTAGTAATGATGTAGTGCAATATACCTTGAAATGAATAAAAAATGCAAAAATGATGTAGTAGAGATGTAGTCCTTTTAGTTGAGTTAAAGCAGTGTTAACCTACATTTGATTCACTAAAAATAAAAAAATTAGTAATCTTAAATTAAAAAACTGCGTATGAGAAAGATTCTTCAAAAAACATGTTTTCTTTTAATGGCTTTATTGTTATGTGCTGTATCGTGGGCTCAAAATAAGGTTGTGACTGGAAAAATAGTAGATGGAAGCGGAAATGGTATTGTTGGTGCTTCGGTTTTAGCAAAAGGAACCAATATCGGTACCTCTGCTGATCAAAATGGTAATTTCAGTATTTCGGTTTCTGAATCTGTAAATGTACTTGAAATTTCTGCTGTAAATTATTTTAATAAAACAGTAGAAATCTCGACCTCTCCACTTTATATAATTTTACAACCTGCAAATAGTGATTTGGCAGATGTGGTGGTGATTGGTTATGGCACTAAGAAAAAGAAAGACCTGACAACGGCAATTTCAAGTGTTTCCAGTCAAACTCTTGGCAAACTTTCCATTACCCGTGTGGATGATGCATTACAGGGAAATGCTTCCGGTGTAATGGTGCTCAACCAAAATGGTCAACCCGGTTCACAACCCATGGTTCGCATACGTGGTACGGGTACTAATACCGATCCAAATCCTTTATATATAGTGGATGGATTTCCGGTTGATAATATTGAATATATTAATCCAGGGGATATTGAAAGGATAGATGTATTGAAAGATGCTGCTTCTACTGCTATATATGGCGCGCGCGGAGCGAATGGTGTTATTTTAGTCACTACAAAAACCGGTAAAGCTGGAAAGTCAATAGTAACCTATGATGCTTATTATGGAACCCAAAACGCCTGGCGTAAAGTGCCTGAGCTTAATGCGACACAATACGCCACCATGATGAATACAGGTTCATTAAATGCAAATCCGGCTAATCCGGTTCCGTATGCTGATCCGGCTTCGTTTGGCGCTGGCACCAATTGGCAGGATGCTTTATTTCAAAAAAATGTGCCGGTGGCAAGCCACCAGCTTTCCGCGAGCGGAGGTAATGATAAATCAAATTACCTGGCATCTTTTTCTTATTTAGATCAACAAGGCGTTATTGGTGGAAAAAATTCTGATTTCACCAGGTATACAGGCCGCTTAAACCTGAATCAGAAATTGACCAGCTTTTTGAAAGTAGGAACCAATTTGAATTATATACATAGTCAAAGAGCTGCCATCTTTGATAACGGTGACCAGGGCGGGCAGGCTTTGGGAAATGCCTTTAATATTGATCCCATAACTCCTGTCTATGAAACAGATGCTACAAAACTGGCAAATTATAATCCCAATGCAGTAAAAAACGGGTCATTAACGTACGGCATTTCACCCCTGGCAACCTTTCCAAATCCCCTTGCTCAGTTGGCAATCATTAATGGCAATAATAAAATTGATGAACTCCTGGGAAATGTATATGGAGAATTGAATCCATTTAAAGGACTCACTTTCCGATCAACTTTTGGCAGCGATTTGCAATACAATATGAGCAATAGCATGACTCCTATTTATTTTTTAACGGCTACCTCTTCACAAAACTATACGTCGGTAAGTAAGAGTTTCTCACGTAGTTACAGTTGGCAGGTTGAGAATGTATTATCTTATTCTTTCCATGTCAATAAACACAGCATAGAAGCACTGGCTGGCCAGTCTGCTTATAAATATTTTTATGAAGATCTGAGCGGCAACAGGACTGATCCTTCTCCGATTGCTCCAGGTTTGGCCTACCTTGATGTTGCTACCGTAACTCCTACAACAGGTGCTAATAGTGGCGGTGCAGATGCCCGTAGGCTTGCATCTTATTTTGGAAGAATTACTTATGATTATGATGCCAAATATTTATTTACCGGGGTTATTCGCAGAGACGGTTCTTCAAGATTTGGCCGCAACAATCCCTACGCTACTTTTCCATCAGTGTCCGGTGCCTGGGTTATTTCAAAAGAGGATTTTTTTAAACCCAAAACTGTTTCCTTTTTAAAGCTGAGAGCTTCATGGGGACAAAATGGTAACGAAAGCCTTGGTAGTTCATTTCCATGGGCATCTACCATTAATACATATGGCAATGGTTATACCTTCCTTGATAATAATGGCGTAGAAACTTTAGTAAGCGGCGCTTCGCTAAGTGTTATTTCCAATCCAAATCTTAAATGGGAAACGAGTGAACAAACTGATGTGGGTTTAGATGTTGAATTATTGAATGGTAAAATTGCTTTGACGACAGACTATTATATCAAAGCCACAAAAGATTTGCTCGTAAGACCTTCCATTCCGGATATTGTCGGGTATGGAGCACCTTTTGTAAATGGTGGAAATGTAAGAAATTCCGGAATCGAGCTCAGTATTAATTACAAGGATCAAATAACAAAAGACCTTCGGATTAATTTGAATTTCAATATTTCCCATAATGTAAATAGAGTTACTAAGATCAATAACGCTTCTCAAACAATTGCCGGCGCTAATTATATTAACCTGGGAAGTATTACCCGTATGGCGGTAGGTGAGCCAATAGGTTATTTCTGGGGAGTAAAAACCAATGGTATATTTCAAACACAGGACCAGGTAGATAATTATACCTATACTAACCCGGAAACCCAGGCTGTGAAAAAAATACAGCCCAATGCAAAGCCGGGCGATTTGATTTTTGTGGATGCCAACAATGATGGAACCATTAATGATAATGATAGGGTCTATCTGGGCGATCCTAACCCAAAATACAGTACAGGATTTACCATCAATCTGGCTTATAAAAATTTCGACCTTAGCGTATTAACTATTGGAATGTTTGGTCAAAAGGTATTTAATGGAAATTACCGGTTCGATAAGACAGTTTCCAATATGCCTGCGACCATGCTTGATTTTTGGACTCCCGATAATCCAAACGCCAAATATCCCCGCTTTATAAGCAATGATCCTAATAAAAACTATTCTACGGTTTCTACATTGTTATTGGAAAATGGTTCATTTGTAAGAGTTAAAAATTTGCAATTAGGCTATACACTGCCAAATGCAATAACTAAAAAAGCACTTATTGAATACGTTAGAATATTCGTAGGCGTTGACAACGCTTTCACTTTTACAAAATACACTGGGTTTGATCCGGAAATAGGTGCCACAAGTCCTTTGTCACTTGGAATTGATCGGGGAGTATATCCTCAATCCAGAACCTTTCGTTTTGGTGTAAACGTTAAATTATAATCTTCTCTCATTAATAAATCTTTATTATGAAATTAAATAATAGAAAAATAATTCCAATCGCTATACTGGTGGTTGTATCAATAGGTTGTTCCAAATCGTTTTTAGAGGTTTCACCTCCATCCCAAATAGAAGAAACCAATTTCTTTCAGACGGAAATTCAGGCCAACCAGGCTTTAGCAGCTATTTACCATGTTTCGCAATGGGGAAACATTAACCACGGGCATTCACCAATCATGGGCTTTGAAGAAGCTGCTTCTGACGACGCTTATTCCGGAGGCGGAAGTTCTTCTGACGCGGTTGGTGTAAAAGGAATTGATAATTTCCAGGCTACAGATGGCGCCCCTTTTAATCAGAATGATGCCACTTATGAAAGTATCTGGAATATTCTTTACCAGGGAGTAGCAAGATCGAACACCTACCTCGCGAATATCAATCGTGTGGATGCCAGCGATGATTTCAAAAATGAAACTTCCGCTGAAGTAAAGTTCTTAAGAGCAACCTATTATTTTGAATTGGTAAAATGGTATGAAAATATTCCTTTGGTCACCGAACCACTTTTGGATCCTAATAAATACAATCAGCCGCAGGCGGCACCCCAGGACGTATATAACCAGGTGGCCAAAGACCTGGTAGAAGCGATGCAGTACCTGCCGAAAAAATCTATGAAGGCAAATAATGGACACGCGACTTATTATTCCGCTGAAGCTTTTCTGGCAAGGGTTTATCTTTATTGCAAAGGCGTGTATGGTAACGACCTGAAGGCTGGAAGTGTCGTAATAGATGCTGCACAAACGCGCGCGAACCTGGACGAGATAATCAATTCTGGAATATTCAACTTATTCCCCAACTATTCTGATATATGGAGAAAACAAAACGAAATGGGTATGGAATCAGTTTGGGAAGTTGATTGCAGCTCGCTTGCCTTACTTGGTGGAAGCACGAGCAATCAATACCAGGCTCAGGGCAATTACAACGTACTCTATTTTGGGCCAAGGGGCGTAACCGGTAATCCTTATACCGCTGGTTTTAGCAATGCAATACCCACAGAATCTCTCTACCAAGAATTTGAAACAAGCCCGGTTGTGGATCCAAGAAGAGATGCGACCATCTTAACATTGAACTCCCAGGATTCAGCACCCGGCCTGATAAAAGGATGGCAGCATACAGGTTATTTTAATAATAAATATAATACCTCACAAGAATACCTGACTCCATCGGGGCTCAACTCCATCAATTGGGGACAAAATATTCATACAATTCGTTTTTCGGATGTTTTATTGATGGCTTCCGAATTGAATATTGGAGTAGATCAGGATAAGGCTGATATGTATCTAAACCGGGTTAGAGAAAGAGCGGGTCTACCAGACAATACCGCAACCGTCGATAACCTGAGGCACGAAAGAAGAGTAGAATTAGCAGGTGAAGGAATACGTTATTGGGATCTTTTAAGATACGGTCTCGATTATACTAAACAAATGATTGATGCTTCAAGTTTAGTAGGGCCTCTTTATAATGGCGGAGGCACGCTAAACGCAGGCGCCAACACTCCTCCAAGCGGATATATGATGAACTGGGATCCATCGAAGAAAGGTCACCTGCCGATTCCTCCAAGCCAGGTAATACTTTCTAATGGCGTGTTAAAACAGAATCCCGGGTATCAGTAAAAACCTATAAATAATTAAGAGATGAAAATTAAAAAAATTTTTCTTTTTATACTCTGTATTTCCGGCTGTGCTTTTGCAAAGGCACAGCCGTCTTTTATACAGCCTTTTTCTTTGGAACAATATACTTTTGGGGTGGAATCGTCCACCGGATTATTAACTTCTGTAATTTTACCTAAGGATAAGAATTATCAAATAAAAATTTCCGGTCAAAATGCCGCGTGGCTATCTGTAAAAGGAAGCGGCATTTATTTAAAAAAGAAATTTCTTAAACAGGTTGATAAAAAAAAGCAAATTCAATTTACGATTGAATTACAACAAGATCATAAAACGATTTCAAAAAAATCATTTACAGTTTTGAAAGATCAATTTCATCATAACAAAGTAATTGCTCACCGGGGCGCCTGGAAAAATAACGGACTTCCCCAAAATTCAATTGCTGCTTTGAAAGCTGCCATAGCGCTTGGTTGTGCAGGTTCAGAGACTGATGTTCACCTGGCAGCAGATAGCGCATTGGTCATTAATCATGATCCTGTTTGGGGAGGTTTACATGTCCAGAAAAGTACGTTGGCGGAACTGCGAAAAACAAAGCTTTCCGATGGAGAACCGCTGCCATTGCTTGAAGATTTTTTAAAAATCATTCAGCAACAAACAAAGACCAAATTAATATTGGAGATAAAACCTTCTGAAAGAGGAAGAGAATGGGCTAATGCAACAGTGCAGAATGCCGTTGGCACAATACATAAAATGCAGGCCCAAGCCTGGATTGTTTACATCAGTTTTGATTATGAAATGCTGAAAGAAGTTTTAAGATTAGAGCCTTCAGCGAATGTGCAATACCTCAATGGCGATAAAAGCCCCGAACAATTAAAACAGGATGGAATAAAAGGGGCCGATTATTATTATACTGTTTTTGAGCATCATCCTGAATGGATTAGTTCCGCGAAGGAAAATAATATTGATCTGAATGCGTGGACAGTAAACGAACAAAAAACGATGAATTGGCTTTTGTCAAACGATTTTGATTTTATCACTACTAACGAGCCTGAGTTATTATTTAAAGAGATAGAAAAATCACCTGTAGCAAGGGGAATGAAATTGGTGTGGAGCGATGAATTTAATTATACAGGATTGCCGGATTCTTCCAAATGGAGTTTCGAGACAGGAGGACATGGTTGGGGAAATAATGAAAAGCAGTTTTATACTGATCGTGATACAATGAATGCGATCGTAAAAGATGGAGTTCTCTCTATAATTGTAAGGAACGAGCGTCGCGATGACAATGAATATACTTCTGCAAGGTTGCTTACCAAAGGAAAAGCAGAATGGACTTATGGATACATAGAAATAAGTGCCAAGCTCCCTCCCGGCCGTGGACTCTGGCCTGCAGGATGGATGCTGGGAAGTGAAGTAGCCAAAACCCGGTGGCCTGATTGCGGAGAAATTGATATTATGGAACATGTGGGGTACAAAAAAGATAGTGTATTTGGTACCGTACATACCGGAGCTTACAATCACATCAAAGGAACACAGCGAGGCACAGAAACTTTAATTGAAAATCCATATACTCAATTTCATACTTTTGCAATTGACTGGACACCGGAAAAGATTGATTTTTTTCTTGACGGGAAAAAATATTATCATTTCGCCAATGAACATAAAACAAATGCCGAATGGCCTTTTGATAAACCTTTTTTTCTTCTTTTAAATATGGCTGTGGGTGGAAACCTGGGTGGTAAAGAAGGTATTGATGATTCCATTTTTCCCGCTACCTATCAAATAAATTATGTAAGGGTTTATCAGTAGAAACAAGGCATGCCTTATTTCTAAAATTAAAAAGTATCATTATAAAATTCCAAATGAAAAAAAATCTTTTGGTGCTGATTTCAATTTCTCTGTTAAGTTGTAATCATAAAATCACAACAGGTAATTCGGTTTCCGATACTAACATATATGATGCTGATAATAAACAAATAATCGTTTATACTACGGCAAAAAATACAGATTTTCGTTTAACGCCGACTGATACATTGCATTTTAAGGACTTCGGCCAGCCGCTGGAAACACAGATTTGTATTTTTGTAGATCCAACAAAAACGTTTCAAACAATGCTTGGGATTGGAGGCGCCCTGACAGATGCTTCTGCGGAAACTTTCTTTAAATTGCCAAAAGAAAAACAACAGGAATTACTCACAGCCTATTATGATAGCGATAAAGGAATCGGCTACACTTTAGCAAGAACAAATATAGGGAGTTGCGATTTTTCAAGTAGTAGCTATACTTATATCAAGGAAGGCGATTCATCTTTAAAAACTTTTAGCATTGATCATGATAAGCAATTTAAAATTCCTTTTATAAAGGACGCTATGGCCGCCGCAGAAGGAAAACTCACTTTATTTGCAACACCCTGGACCCCGCCTGCTTTTATGAAAACCAATGATGACCTGCTGCATGGCGGAAAGCTAAAACCAGCGTATTATCATAGCTGGGCAATGTATTATACCAAATTTATTAAAGCTTACGAATCGGAAGGAATTCCCGTATGGGGAATTACCATTCAAAATGAACCAATGGCAACCCAAAAATGGGAGTCCTGCATATATACGGCAGACGAAGAAAGAGATTTCCTAAAAAATGATTTAGGTCCTGTGATGAAGAGCGAAGGACTAAGTAAT
>Ga0134126_10004226_pt1 | contig 17982 bp, 14 predicted proteins | sample KB31752_FD_96881 | JGI IMG/M metagenome (GOLD analysis project Ga0134126, IMG submission 96881) | Terrestrial soil microbial communities with excess Nitrogen fertilizer from Kellogg Biological Station, Michigan, USA - KB3-175-2 | ecosystem: Environmental > Terrestrial > Soil > Unclassified ...
GCGGCAAAAAGCACCGAGCGTATTTCATCAGTGACGAAGGCAAGGACCGCGAAGTGATCTGGGATAGCGCGTATCGGAAGGGCAACCGGCGCGATGTTGTGAAACAGCGTGGCAACGATCCACGTATTTGGTTTGAGAACGAAGGCATCGGCTACGAGATTGTGCAAATGGGGGAAACCTGGTGCGCTAGGATCAAGCCGTTTTACATGTTCACAGGCGCAGACGGAGCGACTCCGCTGGCCGCTTGGGCGCGTACTCGGAAAGCCACACGTCGGATCAAGTTCGATCGGAACAAGAATGTAGAAACCGACCTTGCGTTCTGGTCGCGATTTCTCGGAGAAGGCAAAGAGACCATTAACATTGGGGATCTCCACGTCCATGATCTTCTGCTCGACACTTCCTTTTTGACGATTGAGGTGGCCGACATCAAGGAGAGCGCATGAGCATCGAAATTGAAATCGAATGTCTACCGGAACCCATGCTCGTATTCGGTTCCGGTAGGTCGGGCGTAGATCCCAGAAGCATGATGGCGAGAGTGGGAGCCGCAGACAAGGCGCACGGGCGCGATATTCAAGTTGGCCTTGTTGGAGCACCTGCGGAAGTAGAACTCGCTCGGAAGTGGCTTCCGCGGCTGAACGCCATGGCGGCAGCCTGTGAGAAGAACGGCAGACGTTACCCCGATTGGCCGGGTGCTAAGCATGTCTTTGGCGTCAACTTCGCAGTGGAAGATCGTTTTGTCCGGACAGTAGATCAGCAGCGTCTCGACGAAGTACTTCAGAGTACTGTCCACGTTGAGCGATTCGAACGTCTGCTGGAGCTGTACGACGGGAAGATTCAAGGTCTGTTCGGAGATGTCAGGCCGGATTGTATTGTCGTCTGTCTTCCTGACGAGTTAGCCGATTTAAGGATTACGAACCCTCGACTCTCCGAGAAGGAACGTTTTCTTCTAGAGCAGCTTCAGGAAGAGGAAGAAAGCCAGCAATATTCGCTCTTTCAACCCAGCCCGGAAGAACTGATTGCTGCCGAAGAACTCCGCACCCAAGCCGATGACTTGCTCTTTCGCACATTTTACCGCGCGCTAAAGGCACGGGTGCTGGTATCCCAGAACGCCATACCGATCCAGATTATTCGGCGCGAGACGCTCCTGCGTCCTGATTCAGAGCCTGGGCACAGTAATGCGACTAGATGTTGGAACCTGGGGACCTCGCTATTCTATAAAGCGGGAAGAGAGCCATGGAGACCCTCGGGCTTACCGAGAAATACATGCTTCATTGGGATATCCTTCCATCACCTTAAGCGTCGGGAGGGCGAGGTGGTTTACGCCAGCGTCGCTCAGGCTTTCTCCAATGAGATCGAGCCGTTTGCTTTGAAGGGATCGACTATTCCGAGAGAACAGCGGCGGGACAAGCAACCCTATTTGAATAAAGAGCAGGCGCAAGCCCTTATCGATGAAGTCATTGACAAATACGAAGACCTCGCGGGAGTCACGCCCACACGGATCGTCGTTCACAAGACCAGCTTTTTCCAACCGGAAGAGGAAGAAGGTTTCCGCGCTGCGTCCGATGCGCGAGTTCCTGCATGCGAGTTGGTGTGGATCCGGAGCACAGCTCTGAGGCTGGTGCGGAAAGGGATGCAGGAGCCTTGGCGAGGAACCCTTTGTTCGATTGAATCGGAATTTTATTTATTCACGATGGGATATGTTTCTTACTGGAACGAATATCCCGGGCCACATATCCCCGCACCTATTCAAATTGGGCTGAGCGGTTCCGGCGACGTTCGCGAACGGGCACTGGAGATTCTTGCTCTGACCAAGATGAACTGGAACTCCAGTGAAGGGATTGGCCGTTATCCGATCACGCTGTCGTTCGCCCGGAAAGTCGGCATGTTAATGATGGAATTGCCAGAGGGACAGATTCCGAATCCTTCCTATCGCTTCTACATGTAACGAACACATTCGGACTTGTATCGAGAATTTATGGACCGTCGCGACTGCGAGGGCGTTCCGGACCAACTTTCCGAGTGGGCGTGTCGTCTTGTCTCTTTAGCCCATTCTGCTGAGAATTAAGTGAATTATGGATTGGGTACTTTTGGGAACGCATTTTGAGCAAGTCACCTGGAGCAGGTATCGCAATATCGGTCTAAGGGGAGACATTTTGCATGTCACGCTCAGTCCTTCTTGCGACTGTGATTCTTAATCGAGCCCGGGGTTAGGCTCAGGCTGCCGCTTTGGTCTCAATGCACATACAAATCGGCCTGCGAATGAAAGGTCAACAGTGGTGCTCAACTGGCTTGTGCCAAACTCCCACTTTCCAGAAGTTCGATTGCCCTCTTCAGCTGCGCGTCGGTTCCGGCTCTCCGTTCTTTCCAGTCGAATTCAACATGCTTGTCAGGTTCGATGGGTGTCCCTTCCAGAACTGATCCTTTCCATGTGTAGTAAGCACCCGTGGGCAACGCCAGCCTGTACCCCTCTCCGACTTTCACAGAGGTCGCAGACAGCAATCTGCCCGCTGTTGGCTCACCCACAATCGTGGCGAGTTGGTTCTCGCGCGCAAATGCAACGATCATCTCAGCAGCGCTCGCTGTATGCCGATCAACGAGAACCACGACTTTGCCGTGATATGTCTTTGACCCTAATCCTTCCGCCTCAAGTACGATCGGCGACTTCGTCAGCATCGCCGGACCGAACTTCGCGGCCAACAGCCAAAGAGAACCCTTCGAATCCGGAATACTGTTGAAGCGCCGAAAGCTGTGCTTTTCCGTCTCCAGGTTTGGCGTTACTCGGTCCTTCGCGAGCGCGAACCCGACTGGTATTTTGGTTGGCGTTAGAAGGCTCATTACTCGTAAAGCTCCAATCCCTCCACCCGTATTCCCACGGAGATCGATGACCAGGCTGTCTATTTTCCCCAACGCTGCAAGAGACCGGGAGATTTCGTTTGCTACCTCAACTCCGACAAGCCCAGGAAACATGGCGATCTTCAGATATCCCACACCATCTTTCAGATGCCGCGCCTCAACCAATTTCGGTTCGACGAAGTGTAGCTTTTTCCCTTTTGGGCGGGCCACATCAACGATTACCCTGAGCTTCTTCTCATCCGCTCCAACCACCTCTACGCTTGTCTTCTCGCCCATCGTGAATACAGGATGTTCTGGCGGGATGATGTTTTGATCATCGACGCTCAGGAGAATATCTCCTGGCGCGATACCAGCAGCGGATGCTGCGCCACCTGCGTGCACGTCCTGAAAGATCCAGCGCTTGCCGTACTCTGTCTCATCTTCCAGGTAGGTCGCGCTCAGCGCAGCGCGGCTTGACGCCCTGCGCGCACTGCGATGGAAAAATCCGAGATGCGAGGTTTGTAGTTCCTTCAAGAGATCGCTGATTCCGTTCTCAAAATCGGTTGAAGTGCTCGCTGACTCAATCAGTGGTCGATGCCGCTCCACTACTGCTTGCCAGTCCCGGTTCAACTTCTCCGGTGCATAAAAGTGCTTTTGCAGCGTTGCGAGAACGCGATCGAGCACCTTCTTTCGCTGATCAGCAGAGAGAGTTGCGGATAGCTCAGATTCATTCTGGGTTCGATCTGCAATCATTGGTTTCTCCTGGCGGTCGAATTCAGATTGGATTTATTGAACAGGCTGCCGGTTGGGTCACCAACGACCTCGAAGCCGGCCCAGAAGTAGGGCGGATCGCCGGATGCGATCATCTGAAGCTGTGCCTCTCTCAGCGATTGTCCCTTTTCCTCAGCGCGTCCAAGATGCTCGTAGAAGACAGTCATCAGATGAGCTGTGGCATGGTCTTCAAGTTCCCAAAGCGTGGACACAACGGTTTGCGCCCCGGCTTCAACAAATGCATTCACAATGTTCGCCACCCCTTCTTCGCCAACTGGCCCAACACCCGTGTCACACGCCGAAAGAGTCACGAGGTTTGCCTTCAACGCAAGACTGCGAATCTCGCGAATCTGGAGGAGTCCGTCATCTGGTCCGTGCTCTTCTGGAGCAAACACAAGTGCCGAGCGATCCGAGTACTCCATATCGGCGTAGCCATGAAGTGCCAAATGCAAGACGTTGTATTGGCTGAGTGGTAAATGCTTGAATTGCGTTTCCGTCGCAGCGCCTCCCAAGAGGACCGTATCTGGCTTTGGGAGATCAGAAGCGATCGATTCCACTTCATGTTGACTTTCAGGCAACGCGATTAGTTCACTTCTCTCCGGACCCGAACCACCACGCAGAATGCCAGAGAGCAGCGTCTTCTTCGGCTTGTCAACTGTCCAGGCAGCCACTCCCAGATACGGCATTGGCCCGACAGTCAAATGCTGCTCGCGATGCCGGAGGATGTGGAACACGGTCCCTGATGGAACCACCGTTACCAAATGAGAAGTCAGGACGTAGCGGCCCCCATCCGACAAGGCCGAGAACGGCAGCAGATGAAGTTTTCCGTCAGGCACTACGATTATCGATTGCTCTTGCCAGTATGCCGACACTGGTTTGACCAAGTCATTAAATAGCCGCTGCGCCAACCCATCGTCTGCTTTCTGCTTCATCACTTCGGATCGATAATCGGCGGCCTCTCTCTCCAGTTCTGACTTCGCCTTTAATGTGTAGCGCTTCACCGTAGTCTTGGTAATCGCGAGGACATACGAATTTGGTTCGTCCAAGACATACTCCAACAAGACTTCAGACGTGCTCAGGTCATTTTGCAGTACGCTCAAGTCGACCGGCTCCGTCGAAAAGTGGTCGGGCTTGAAATTCGGATTGATCTGTTGCTCGGTGTCGTAAATCGTTTGCAGAATGTTCTGCCTTGATCCAACGTCGTCGGTATCCAGCAAACGCAAATTGAGGTTCGTTAGAACCTTTTCCGCAGTCGTTGGCTCGTGGAGAGCGACTGGTTCGTGATCCTCAAGTGCCTGCGCTTCCACTCGCCCGCGGGCGCGCTCGATTGCTCGGAATGCGTCCTTGTTCCTACCGCGATTGCTGAGCGAAGCAAAATATCCTGCATACACTTCGCTCAATTGCGCGAGCAGCTGACGCTCCACAGTCGGTGTCGGCACTTTCGACAATAGTGCATCGATGAGATCCGTACTCTTGCGGTAGAGCTCATCCGAACTTTTGGCATTCCCGAGTTTCGCCAGGATCTCTGCTTTTATCGCTAGGTTCCGCGGCACGAAATAAAGTTCATCGGGAATCTGCTTGTTGGCTTCAATTGCGTCGTTGACGGCGGAGAGAGCAGGTTGCAATTGCCCACGTTGGAGGCATGCCTTGGCCAGTAACCCATCCGCCTGAGTCATGCCTCGCCAATAGGACAACTGTTTTGCAAATTGGATCGCGCTGGCGTAGTCATCCGCGGCTTTATCCCACTGACCCATTCGACCATAGACGCCGGCTCGGGCTTGATAGAGCTCATAGAGATGTCCAGCCAGGTGGTAATTGGACGCTCGTTGCATCACCTCCGAAGCCAATGCCAGTGCCTCTTGATTGCGGCCGAGCCCGCTCAAAGCTTCGATCTTCGCGTTGATTGCAATAGTCGGATACGCAACATCCGGCTTGTCCTTCGACACCTTAATTGCCTCGTCGAGCGGTCCAAGAGCTTCGCCGTACTTTTGCAGTTCGACCAAACCAGTGCCGTAGACACTCGCGTATCGAATGTGAGCAGCAGGATCAGCAACCTTGGCCACGGTCCATGCCTTGACCACGTTCTTCTTCGCGGTGGCAATGTCTCCCAGAAGGAATGCCGCGATCCCTTGCTCGCCAATTGCCCTGGAGGCGAGCAAGTAGTGATGTCGTTGCCTGGCGAGAGCTTCCACCTGTGCCCACGTGGCTCGTGCCATCGCGGAGTCGTAATTCACTTCCAGCATCCCAAGGATCGTCAAGATGCGAAGTCTTGTCTCAGGGTCCTGAGCTTGCGGCAGAGAAAGATCCGCGGTCAGCTCCGCAAGCTGGGCCGGAACACTGATCGAGGATTCACTCTGGGCAGGAATTTCGCTGACGTGCGCGTACAGAGCCTTCGATGGCTGATGATTCCGAATGAATCCGAGCTCGGCCTGTCGGTAGATGGGTTCTGCAGCGATCCAGTTGTTGACCCATGACTTCTCGTCGGCTTGTTCCAGCAACGCCTCTGAGGAGCCCGGAATCCTCCAATGGAGGACGTGATATCCAACAACACCCAACAGGACAGCCAGGAGCAAACCGGTAGCGATGCGAAGAGTGGGGGAGACTCGGAATCGCAATGCGCACCATTACCCTTGTCCCAATAATGCCAAAACTCGGAAGGTTAGATCAATCTTGTAGGAGAGTTCACCAAGTTTTCAGGCCCCGATTCCATCGATTTCAAAAGGCCTGAACCGACCACCCGACCCTCTCACGTCAATGAGCGACTCGGCCTGTTGGCAGCAGTTGAGACGCAATAGACAGGCGAAACATTCGTTGTTCTGCTTATTGCCTTTATTCATGCAGGAATGGCACAGGTATGCTCATGGGCATGTATGATTTTGAGAAGCTGACGGGAGCACAACTTGACGGGAGTCACAAGAGCGGTGATTCCACATGCTCACTCTCCATCTGTGGTGAAAAGGTGACACAGAAACCATGCAACTGAATTCAGTACGAGCACTAAAGGAAGATCTGCAAAAGAATCTCATTGGACCATGGGCTTCGAACCAAGTCACTCGGCAATCGATTGGCGTCAGAGCGACACGCTGGGGCGTGAATGTGGTGCCGCCCACATTGGCCCTTGGAGTGAAGAAGGCCGGTGCCGACCCAGACGGATTCCAGTTGGCTGTTCGTGTTCAACAGGCGTCGCTGGTCAACTCTTCCTTGATTGACCAGATCAGGACCCAAGCGAAAGGGGAGGTCGACGTGCAATACGTGGGCATTGTCCGTCCGCGGCAAACCCGTTGGCAGCAGTCATCCTCGAGGCCGCTGAAGATCGGTTGTTCGATCGCTCACTATCGGGTGACGGCCGGGACTTTCGGGGGCGTGGTGCGTGCGCGGGATGGGGGACAGGAGCTGTTCCTTTCCAACAATCATGTCTTTGCGGATGAGAATCGCGCCACGCAAGGGTCTGACATCCTCCAACCTGGACCCTACGATGGCGGACAGGATCCGGCGGATTGCGTCGCAACTCTCAATTTTTTCATCCCAATCGATTTTGCGAAGCCCAACCTCGTGGATTGCGCAACCGCCCTGCCGGGAGAAGGAATTGGATACGATGCGCAGACACTTGCCGGATTCGGGAGGCTGAACGGGGTGCGCAATGCTCCCCTCGCAGGCAATGAACCCGTGAGCAAGATTGGACGTACGACCGGGGCCACAACCGGTACGATCACCGCCATCGAGCTCGATAACATAGTCATCGACTACGACCAGGGACAGGCTACTTTTGATTCGCAGATCGAGATTGCCGGCGGCACCACCTCAGTATTCAGCGAGGGTGGGGACAGCGGTTCGATGATCTTCGATCAAAGCCTTTGTGCAGTTGCACTTCTGTTCGCCGGCAGTTCCGCAGGAGGTCCCGGAAATCTCGGTTTGACCTACGCTAATCCAATTGCGGAAGTCTTGGATCAGTTAAAAGCCGATTTGCTATCCTAGTGCCTATGGCAGCGACGATCGCTCAGGCGCGAAAGGCGAAGGAGAAGGTCAAGGCCTTGGTTGCCGCTAACTTGTCCCTGAGAAATGCTCTCGCTGGAATAGGAATCAGCACGATCGATTCCGGTTATGGCGTCAAAGTCAACTTCGCAAACGAGGTTGCGGAGCAGAGCACGCTTCCGAGAACCCTGGACGGAGTCCCATTGGTGATCTCGATTGTGGGGCGAGTCTCCAAGAGATAGCGAGAGCTGAACCGGTCACGAGTCGGTCTAATGCCCTGCCTGCATCTCCTCTTCCGTCCAGCCCGCGATCTCCTCTTCAAGCCTGGCCACCGTCGAGAGATGTTTGGGATTCTGGCTCGACGCCGCAAGAGCGCGCACCTGCGGGAAGATCGATTTCACAGCTGCGCGGTCATGCGAAAGCTGAGCATTGTGGACGACTGAAATGATGGAGACAAGCGCGTCTGCCTCATTCCCAAATGCCAAGTCAAGTTCAAGACTGCGCAGAAGGTATTTCATCGCCTCCGGGTCGTGGAACTCCGCGAGGAGCTTGCCTTTCATGTGAAAGATGTTGGATTGCAGCTCCGGCCATGGCCTTTCCTCCAGTTCCTTTTCGAGCACTGAGAAGACAGCCAAAGCTCCACTGACATCGTCGCCGGCGAGAAGAGCTGTCGACAGGGAATAAAGGAATATGGCCTTCTCCTGCGGTGCACCCCGTGCCTCGATCGAAGCAAGCGCCTTCGAGAAATAGTCCGCCGCCCTTTTGTAATCTTCCTTCGCGCGATACGCTTCTCCAAACAGCCCCAGCACATGCGCTTCCGCTGTAGGCGAAGCTTCCGCCCACTCTCGCGTGGTTTGGAGTATCGAAGGAAGTTTTTCAAGTGCCTCATCCGCACGGCCCAAATGGATAAGCGAATCCACTTGCTGTGTTCTTGCCGCCAGCAGGTTGCGCGTGCGGTCAGGCCCATCCCCCATCTGTTCGAAGAAGTGCTCAAGGTCTTGCTGCTCGCGCAATGCATCGCGAAATCCACCCGATCTTGCTCGTATTGCGCTCAGGTTGCCTACGTGGATCATCCGGTCGGGGCCCGTCAAATGGTCCCGTGCAATTTTCATGAAGCGCACAATTTCGGTGGTCCTTCCGGCGCTCGCGTAAAGAGGCGTGCAGATGAGTAACAGTCCGTGTAATACGTCCCATCTTTCAAGGCTCGCGCTCCACTGGAGCAACGCATGCGCGCTCTCGAAATCTCGATGGTCCTGAAGAGGCTTTTCACGGTGGACTATGGCAAATGCAGTTGCAATCTGTTCAAGCTGCCGCGAATTGCGCTCCTTCCAGTCCGGAAAAATGCCGTCGGCAAGGTACATCAGCTCGGGGCACAACCGGAAGCTTCCAACTAGTTCAATCGCGAGATGCCTCGCCACCAACTCCTGCTGCGCCTCAATCAATTCCAGATCGTCCAGGTTTAGCACACCGCTTCGATCATTTAAGGGAAGGCTCGCTACTCCGCCAAGGCCAATCAGGGCACGTGCCAGGCTCTTCCCGTTCTCGCTCAGACCTTGCAATCGGCTATCGAGCCGGTTGGCCAAAAAAATCTCCTGGACCGCGTCGTTTGCCGATTCCCCGTACGCAATTGCTTCCGCAATACGCGGTATGCGTGCCGTCATAGGTCCAAGACTTACAACCGGCGCAGGATTCTCCCGATCGCTTTGTTGTCTGAGATCGGAAAAATCTCCGGTCTCTCCTACGACGACGACAGCCCCGGCCCCTGAGGCTTCATACTCGAAGAACCGATGGATCTGAATCTCTCGGACGATTCGATCTCCGCGGAAACGGTACTTCAGGTGCAGCTCTGTGCTTTCGACGATCTCGAAAACGTCCGATCGTGACTGCAGCGACGTCCAATCTCGAAGCAAGGTTCTTGCCCCAAATCCGACGGGGGATAGAACCTGAACCTTTGGATTGAGCCGGGCTGCGATATCCAGGCGCACCATGATCTCCTCCGGTGCAGAGAACGAGTAGGACGTTCTCGAATCGGCCGTGGCTCCCGCAGGTGCAAACTGGAGGTACTCCTTCCCGGCGGGCCGATAGTGAACGAGTGAGAACCGCGAGAATATGTCGGCGAGGTTCTGGCGTCTGGATTCGGAAGTTGCATGACCGGAATCGCTGCATGACCGCAGGGATTGGTAAAAGCTGACCGCGATGGATCGGGCAGTGTCGTTTGCTACGGGGAAAGTGAAGCCGCAGACTTCGATCGCGCACAGCGCCTCATGGATGCCTTGTCCTCCGATCGCGAAGAGGCCGGACTGGCAGCTGGCAAGGAAGAGCAGCCGCACCTTCGTGCCGACAAGACTCCTTAGGATCGAAGCTGTCGGGAGCATGTCGTCTTCAGGCGACGAAACATCGTGCTCATCGGTTAGTAGATCGAATGCTCCGTGAGAGCTCAAGTGAACAATGGTGGGTTGAAAGCGTTCGATCTCGGTGCTGAGCATATCCAGAGACGGCGAGAGCAGAAATTGAATGGGCGTGCCCGGGAGATTGCCGAGCAGCCAGGCCCTCTCGTTCGCCAGATCGAGGATTGGGTCGGTACCGAGCGAAACGTGGAGTATGCGGAGATCGTTCTCATGGTGTCCATCAAGGGACAATACGGTTGCTCGGTCCCCCGTTTCCCGGACCACCCGAATGCCAGGAAGATCTACCAGGCACTGACCCTCAACAGAGATAAGCTCGAATGGCAAAACCATCGCTCGAAATGCACCGGCAGCAAATTCGATCACGACATCGCAGTCGCCGCCCGTGAGGACTGGAGACCACACCGATCGTTTCGAAGACTCAAAGATCGTCTTGCCCAGGCTGGTCCCAATCTCTTCTAGAAAGCAGTCCTCTTCCGGCAGTAAGTTTTCAGCTTTCCAGTGGAGTCGTTGGAGCTGAGCTATCCAGCCAGGAGAAAGAGGAATACGGACTCGGTACTCACCAAGGGGGCTCCTGACGTGCAGCCAGTAGCATTCTTCAGCTTCTACGGACACTGTTAATCGAAGCTCGGACACGATCTTCCTCTTTGCGGACGCGGCCACAGACGACCAGATGACCTGCACTCATCATATGTCCGGTAGAGGAATCTAGCGATTGAAGAGGCTCTCGCGGCGAACGTGGACTTCCGAATTTTGCAGAGAACTATAGCCCGTCCTCGCGCATTTGGTTGTTCCTACCAATTCCTGGAGGTGTCTGAATGCGCCTTGCTGATGCCTGTTGAGCATCAGTCTTGACGAAAAAGGTCTTGGACGCCTGTGGAATTTTGGGGCACTCTCTGAAAAAGGAGGTCGCTAATGGCACAGGTGGCCGCAAAATTCCCCCCTCGCTCAGTCGACAATCATTCATTCGGCTTATCTGGTTTTGAACCGCTCCTCAACAGTCACCAGGCTGCACAGCTTTTAGACATCAATCGCAAAACCCTGCAGAAGTTGGCAAGGCGTGGGGAGATCCATGGTTCCCACGTTGGAAAGATGTGGCGATTCCGCGCGTCCGACCTGAATGCATGGCTGGATCGTCAGGAACGGGCGAGTTGAATAAATAGCCTGGAGGAATCGCGTGAAACTCAATCTGATTGAAGAGCTGGAAGCCCGGAGTGGTGGCATCAAGGTTTCCGACCTTGCGGCCATATTGGGAGTGGACGATAAGCACATTTACCGCATGGCCGCGCGCGGACAGCTTCCGAGTTTTCGCGTCGGTGGAGCGGTACGATTCGATCCTCAAGAGGTCGCGAAATGGCTTCGCACAAGGTACGGTGTGGCTCTGGATACGGGGAGGAAGCCTCCGGTGCAGGTGAAAGTTGCCGAGGGCCAGAAGCAGCGCACTGCTTAAAAGCTTGGTTTAATGCACTCTCCACAAGCACAAAAAAACTCGCTCGGTGCGTGCGAGTTCTTTTGATGTGCAGCCAGTAGGGCGCCACTTCAGGCACTACTTGAAAACATTCGGGTGCGCTTGCTTCAAGTCTTCGGGAAAGTCTTCGATGATCCGCGAATACGCTTGCTCGATTTGACCTACCTGCTCGGAAGTTAGAATTCTGCGAGCCTCCTGCCAATGGAGCGGCCATGTCTCACCCGGCCCGGTAGCGCCTCCCATCACAATGGCATGGGAGAGACCTTGATCGACGTTCCGTAGGGAGAATCCAAGCATCTCGGCGAACTGGATCATATTCTCCTGCTTGCCGCGCAATCCACTCAGCGCCTGTAGATTCGCACCGATAGCACTCAATATGCGTTCCTTGCTCACCATACCCATTTTGACTCCTCACCGTTTTCAGGCCCGCATCACGCTCCATACACGCACTCTCGGGGTAATGACCGCTTCTTCATGGTTGCCGCTTACTCAAGGAGAAGCTATGCGGCCGTATCGGTTCGGCCACGCTGCACTCTGAAGATGCCGTTATGCCACTAGAGCCGCGAGTTCGCCACTGTTTACCTTTTGGGCCGCGTCCCTTGACCGGATGCCCTTGAGATAAACCATCGTGGACTTGATGTCGCGGTGACCGAGCCATGCTTGCACAGTGCGGATGTCTACGCCGTCACGAAGATGGTTGGTCGCGAAGGTGTGCCGGAATTTGTGCAGGAAGAAATTCATGCAGTAGGGGCCTTCCGCGCACTTGTTGCCGTGCTCGGTCACGCACTGCTTGCAGTTGAGCTTGGCGCGCTCGGCGACGCGCTTGACGACCATATCCATCTCACTGTCCGGCTTGCCGCGGCCGTTGGGGAAAACCAAATGGTTCGGCGTCGCCCCACGGGTCTCCTTCCGTTTCCTCAGCCGCTCGATCAGACCCGACGGCAGGGGAACCACGCGCTCCTCCCAGTTCTTCGGAGTGAAGCGCCAGTGGGGCTTTGCCTTCACCCGAACATCGTGATTGCGGAAGTCGATATCCTTCCACTCGACGCAGCGGATCTCCTGGTCGCGGAAACCGGAACCGAGCACGAACTTGAGCAACGTAGCTTCGTCGTCCGTCGCCGCTTTGAACATCGCCAGCAGTTCTTCTGGCTCATAGACCGGGCGGATGGTATCGACGTAGTTCGGCCAGTCGCCCTTTTCCATCAGGCCGGCGCGTCCATGCTTCTTGAACAGCTGCAGCACAGTTACGACCTTGTCATAAACGGTGCGCGCTCCGAGGCCCAGTTCATAGCAGTGCGTCATGAAGTCGAGCACATCGTCCCGCGTCGCATCCTCGACGTACTTCTTCTTGTACGAAGCGCGCAGGAGCGTATCGAGCGTGTAGCGATAGGTCAAGTGGGTGCGCGGCTTGCGCTGCATCCGCACGTAGCGCAGATAGGCGTCGATGGCGTCGCCGATCTTCGTTTTGGGCGCGGACTCCGGTTCAGGCTCTGGGGCGGCGATGAGACCGTCGCGGACGGCGCGCAGCTCGACCGCTTTGCGGCGAGCCTGATCAACGGCGTCCTCGCGGGAGACGGAGACGCGGCATCGTTTCCCGCGCTCGCGCCACTCGATGTAATAGGCGCCTTCGCTGTGGACTTCGACCGCGCCGTTGACACGCACCTTGTCCTTCAGACGACCGTTCGATTCCGGAACGACGGGCGCAAAACGCCAGACGCTTCCGACTTTAATCTTCTTGATGAGGTTAACGCGATCCGCGTATTCGGGAGCGTTGAGGGGAGTGTTGCGGGGCTTCGGAGCAGGCATTCATCGATCCTCCTCTGAGGCTTCATAGCCTATCAAAGTTGGGTCAGCACGGACACCAAACTGGACACCAAGGGATTATCTAGCTGATTCCAAAGGTAGCCGGTTAGAAGGCAGCGCTCTAACCAACTGAGCTACGTCCCCAGCATTCCGAATTGGGCGCTCCAGCACGCATTGTGGCGCCGTACAACTTACCCATTTCGGCTTTGCTGCAACATGGTTGAGTGTATCAGAATCGCGCGCGGCCCGTCTCCTCACTCGGGGGCAAACACGACGCGATTCACGCCGGTTCAGCACCCAATTTACCGCCAAACTTCGCCCCTCGCGCTAAGCGCTCCAGGCAGCCGTCCGGTTCGTACGTGTCGCTGAAATGAACCCCATGTCCGCAGAGATACCGCGCACGCACTGCAACAGATGATTGGCAATCGACGGCAGCTTTTGAGCTGTCACGCGGAACGAAGGCCCCGAAATGCTCACCGCCGCCACTGGCTGACGCTGCGCATCCAGCACCGGAACCGCAATGCAGCGCAGCCCCTCCTCGAGTTCTTCGTCATCCACCGCATACCCGCGCCGCCGCGTCTTTTCGATCTCCGCGCGCAACGCCTCCGGTGTCGCGATCGTACGGTGCGTCAGACGCTCGAATCGCGTTCGCTTGATGATGTCCGCGATCCGCTCCTCCGGAAGAAACGCCAGAATCGCTTTCCCCACCGACGTGCAGTGAACCGGGTTGCTGGCTCCGATCCGCGTGATCATCCTTACTGACCGGGCCGGTTCAATCTTGTCGATGTAGATCACCCGCGCCTGCTCCAGGATGCACAGGTGAGCCGTCTCCTCCGTCTCGGCCACCAACCGCCGCAGATGCGGCTGCGCTCTATCTCGCAAATCGTACTGCTCAATCGCCTTATTGCCGAAATCGAAGAGCCGCAGGCCCAATCGGAATTTTCCGCTGCTGGTCCGCTCCACCATATGGTGCTTCTCCAGCACCATCAGAAATCGATGAGCCGTACTCTTGTGCAACTGCAACGAAGACGCTACTTGTGCGAGACCAAGGGGAGTTTCGCTTTCACCGAGCAGGTCCAGTACCGCAAAGGCCCGATCCAGCGCTTGTACCTTATAAATACCTTGAGGGGCAGAGTCTCGCATTATGGTTCTCCGTTTCGCTAATTGATTCAGTTACAGTTTTTCAGAGGATCGTCCCGCATGTCAAACACGGACGCACCAGATCGTTTAACGCTCGCCGGCAACAGAATGCGTGAATTTCGCGTGCAATGAGGGTCTATCTATATTGTTTCCGGGCCGTGCTTTTGCCCGTCCGTGTTTAGACGTACTCAGGCGGGAACCGTATCGCCTTCACCGGGAGCAAGGAACAGGTTTGCCTCCAACCCGTGTTGCCGCGTGTACAGGTCGAAGTAGCGCCCACCCAGCGCGAACAGCTCTGAGTGATTCCCGCGCTCCACAATCCTGCCTTGTTCAACCACCAGGATCTGGTCGGCGCGCCGGATCGTGGAAAGCCGATGGGCGATGACAAACGTGGTGCGCCCCTGCATCAGTTGACTCAGGCCGGCCTGGATCATCTGCTCCGATTCGGAATCGAGGGAACTGGTGGCTTCATCGAGAATCAGAATTCGCGGGTCGGCAAGCAGGGCCCGCGCGATCGAGAGTCGCTGCCTTTGTCCTCCAGACAGCTTGACCCCCCGTTCGCCCACAATCGTGTCGTAGCCCTCGGGGAATCGCTCGGCAAATTCGTCCACCCGCGCCGTTCGGCATGCGGCAAGAAACTGCTCTTCCGTTGCGTCCGGCCGCGAGAACAATATATTCTCGCGCACGCTCCCATCGAAGAGAAACGAGTCCTGCAGCACCACTCCAAGTTGCGAGCGATAGGTATTCAGATCCACCTGCGCCAGGTCCACGCCGTCCACGAGCACGCAGCCCTTTGATGGCTGATGAAACGCGCAAATCAGGCTGATGATCGTTGACTTGCCCGAGCCCGACGATCCCACGAGCGCTGTCACCGTGCCCGAAACCGCAGTGAAGCTGATGCCGTGCAACACCGGCTTCTCCGGCGTATACGCAAACTCCACATCCTCAAACTGAACGTCGCCTTTGATCGGCGGCATCTTCAAGGTCCGGGCCGGATCCTGGTTCTCCTCGGTCTCGGCCAGCAGTTCGTTGGTGCGATCGAGCCCGGCGAACGCCTCTGTCAATTGGGTGCCCACGGCCACGATTTGAAACACCGGCGCCACCATCAGGGCAAGAAATACGTTGTATTGGAAGTACGCGCCGACCGTCCAGGTGCTATTGAGCACAAGGTGGCCGCCCAGCCACATCACCAGCGCCGAAACAATCCCCAGCACTGTCGTTGACGCCGAGCCCAATACACTCGTCATGGTCAGCGACTTCATCACGTTGTCAAGCAACCGGTCCACGCCCGCGGAGAACACCTTGTGTTCCCGTTCCTCGGCATGATAGCCCTTGACCACGCGCACCCCGCCCAGCGACTCGGTCAGCCGTCCGGTCACTTCCGCGTTGATCTTGCCGCGCTCCCTGAAGATCGGGCGAATCACCTTGAATCCGTATTGCAGCACGAAAACAAACGCGCCCACAACCGCGAAAACCGTGAGCGTGACCACTACGCTCTGATGAAGAAGGAAGAAGAAAACCAGCACGGCAGTCAGCATGCCGCCCACAAATTGCACCAGGCCCGTTCCAATGAGATTGCGCACGCCTTCGACGTCGGTCATGATGCGCGCCACCAGCGTTCCGGCGCGATTTTCATCGTAGTAAGAAACTGAAAGAAGCCCCACGTGGCGCTGCACATCGCGGCGCATGTCGGCAATCAGCCGCTGGCCGGCCATCGATAGCAATTGGGTAAGCGAGTACGATGTGATCGCCTGCACGATAGTGGCGCCCAGAACTGCCCCAATGATCGCCGGCAGCAGCCCCGGCTGTGGATGCAGCGGGGAGAGCACCTTATCCAGCAGGGGCTTCGAGACAAGCGGAAGCACCAGGCCGGCCAGGCGATTCACAGCCATTAGAAGAAGTCCGCCCAGTATCAGGCCTTTGCGCGGGGCCACCAGCCCACGAATCTGCGGCCACAGCTTTTTCAGGCTCGGCTTTCGTTTCGGCAAATCCGCCTTGCCGCTGTTCGCACCGCGGCCACGGCCCCCGCGCTCCGCGCTGATGCCCAGGCCCATTCCACCGCCGCGCATGGTCGCCATAGGCTACTGCGCCCTCGCGCGCCGTGCGTCGACAAACGACTTGATGCATGCCAGCACGTAGATCAGCATCAGGCCGGCCATCGCACCCTGTGCTGCCAGTGCAATATGGTTCGGCGCAACTCCCTGGGACCGGGCTGCCCCGTACGAACTCAGCGCGCGCCATGCGGACCCAATCAGCCCGATGAGGGCTATCGTTACATTGATGTGCATGAACAGTTTGCGGCGGCTCTCGTTGGGACTGATCGCCAAAAAGCCGAACAAACCCAGCGCAAGCCCGAACCACAGGGGAATCAGGGCCGTCGGATACCGGCTCCCGGTTCCGAAGTAGCTCACAAGGCCCAAAATCGCAAGCAGGACCGCGAAAACCAGCGTAACTTTCGCCATCGATGACCCTCCGGGGTGCACCGCAAGAATACCAGTCGCCACGACTGCTATAAGCAGCAGATGCTGCCGGACGCACTAAGTTCCATGAACCTTCGTGCTTGCACCCAAGAGTTGCCGCGATCCCAACCGCCATGATCCTATGGGCCGCAGCATTTACCGTTGAATTCGCGCCGATCCCCCGCGAGCAAATGCCTTCACCTGGTCTAGCGTCGCCATGGTTGTGTCACCGGGGAATGTCGTCAACAACGCGCCGTGTGCCCATCCCAGCCGGATTGCGTCTTCCGGCGCTTCTCCGCTCAGCAGGCCGTAGATGAAGCCGGCCGCAAACCCGTCGCCGCCACCCACGCGATCGTAAACGTCAAGTTCGGCAGTCGGCGCCGAATAGGTCTTCCCCTCCAACCACGCCACCGCGCTCCAGCTATGACGGTTCGTCGAGTGCACTTCGCGCAGCGTCGTCGCAACCGCCTTCACCTTCGGAAGCTTCTTCCTCACGTTATCGATCATTCCGAAAAACACGCTCGAATCCAGCTTCGACTTCGCGGCTACTTCGGGCCCCGGAATACCCAGCCCCTTCTGCAGGTCTTCCTCGTTCCCCACCAGCACATCAACGTTCTCGACGATCCGCCCAATCGTCTCCACTGCCCTGCTCTCGCCGCCCGCCACGCTCCACAGCTTCTCGCGGAAATTCAAATCGAACGAAGTAATCGCTCCCGCATCCTTGGCCGCCTTCATCATCTCCGCCGCCAGATCGGCTGTCGTTGCGGACAAGGCCGCGAAAATCCCGCCGCTGTGCACCCACTTCACGCCCTTCGCAAAAATGGCCTTCCAATCGAAGTCACCCGGCTTGAGCTGCGCGGCCGCTTCATTGGCACGGTTATAAAACACCACCGGCGGCCGCACCCCGAAACCCCGGTCACTGTACACCGTGGCCATATTCGGCCCGTTCACCCCGTTGTGTTTGAAGTGCCGGTAAATCCCCTTCACTCCCATGGCGCGCACTCGCTCTGCGATCAGATCCCCGATCGGGTAATCCGCCATCGCACTCGCAATCGCCGTCCCCATTCCGAAGCAATCCGCCAGGTTCGCAGCAACGTTGAACTCCCCGCCGCTCACGTGGATTCGGCACTCC
>Ga0134126_10004227_pt1 | contig 17981 bp, 14 predicted proteins | sample KB31752_FD_96881 | JGI IMG/M metagenome (GOLD analysis project Ga0134126, IMG submission 96881) | Terrestrial soil microbial communities with excess Nitrogen fertilizer from Kellogg Biological Station, Michigan, USA - KB3-175-2 | ecosystem: Environmental > Terrestrial > Soil > Unclassified ...
GCTGAAGGAGCGTTACGGCGACGACAAGCAGAAGATGCAGCAGGCCACCATGGAGCTGTACAAGAAGGAGAAGGTCAACCCGATGGGCGGCTGCCTGCCGGTGCTGATCACCATGCCGGTGTTCTACGGCCTGTTCTTCGTGCTCGAGTACAGCCTGGAGCTGCGCCACGCGCCGTTCCTGTGGATTCCCGACCTCAGCGCGCCAGATCCGCTGTACATCGTGCCGATCATCTACGCGATCGTGATGCTCGGCACGCAGTGGCTGAATCCCGCCGCCGCAGGCATGGATCCGACCCAGGCGAAGATGATGAAGGTGATGCCGTTGCTGTTCACGGTGATGTTCGCCTTCTTCCCCGCCGGCCTGTGTCTGTATTACGCGGTCAACGGCCTGGTCGGCCTGGGCCAGCAGTGGTGGGTGACCCATCACATCGATCGCGCGGCACCGCTCACCACCGATTGAGCACGCCGGTGAGCCAGCAAGTCCACAAGCAGCTGCCACCGTGACCGGTCGCGGCTGCTTTCGTTTAGAGTTTCCGTCATGCCGGATCATGCCGCCGATACCATCGCCGCCATCGCCAGCGCTCCCGGCGCGGCCGGCGTCGGCGTGGTACGGGTGTCCGGTCCTGCCGTGCCGGCCATCGCGCGCGCCCTGCTCGGGCGCACGCCGCAACCACGCCTCGCGCATTTCACCGCTTTCCGCGACCGGGTCGGCGAACTGATCGACCGCGGCCTGCTGCTGCACTTCCCCGCCCCCGCCTCGTACACCGGCGAACACGTGCTGGAACTGCAGGGTCACGGCAGCGCCGTGCTGCTTGACCAGTTGCTGCGACGTTGTTGCGAACTCGGCGCGCGGCCGGCACGTCCGGGGGAATTCACCGAACGCGCCTTCCTCAACGGCAAGCTCGACCTGGCCCAGGCCGAAGCCGTCGCCGACCTGATCGCTGCCCGCTCGCAGGCTGCCGCACGGGCGGCCCTGCAGTCGATGGAGGGAGTGTTCTCGCGCAAGGTCGATGTACTGCTGCAAGCACTGATCGCGCTGCGCGTGCACATCGAAGCGGCGATCGATTTCCCCGAAGAAGAGATCGACTTTCTCGCCGACCCGGCCATCACGACACAACTCGAAAACCTGCGTGCTGAACTGGCTGAACTCCTGCGTGAGGCGCAACGGGGCGTGCGTCTCAACGACGGGCTCAAGGCGGTCATCGTGGGCCGCCCCAACGCCGGCAAGTCCAGCCTCCTGAATGCATTGGCCGGCAGCGACCGTGCCATCGTCAACGCGACCGCCGGTACTACCCGCGACGTGCTGCGCGAGAACCTCAACCTGGATGGAATCACGCTGGAGCTGGTCGACACCGCGGGCCTGCGCGACACCGATGACGAAGTCGAACGCGAAGGCGTGCGCCGTGCCCGAGGCGAGCTTGTGCGCGCCGATGTCGCCGTGCTGGTCACCACGACTCAGCACGCAGACGTCGACCTGCATCTGCTCGAAAACCTTCCTGCCGGTGTCGAGCGGATTGCCCTGGTCAACAAGATCGATCTCGACGACGAATCGCCCCGGCACGTACTTCGCGACGGCACCCATTGGTTCTGGACATCCGCTCGCACTGGCGCCGGTCTCGACCACATGCGCGACCACCTCAAGCAACTGGCCGGCGCCGGCAGCGGCGAAGGCGCCTTCAGCGCCCGGCGCCGTCATGTGCTGGCCCTGGAGCAGGTGCGCTTGCATCTGGACCATGCAGCCAGCGTGCTCACTCACGCCCGCGCCGGCGAGCTGGCCGCCGAGGAACTGCGCCACGCCCAGCACGCACTGGGGGAAATCACCGGCAACTACACCAGCGACGATCTTCTCGGGGCAATTTTCGGCTCGTTCTGCATTGGCAAGTAGGGTGTTGTCTACCTGTTTTTTTTCAGTCAACGTGCTGCCGAAGGCGCGCTGGCTCTCCCGTCGGCGTTGTAGGCGATCACGCGATATTTGGTCGAGAACAGCGCCGTCAGGGAACGGTGCTCGGCGTGCTGGTCGACCCAGGGGGTGTCGGCGTCGGTGGCGCACCGGTCGCAGATCGTCACCCAGCGGGAAGATCCGGACGTCCGGCGCTGCACCGTGTAGACGACCGCGCCCGCCGAGCCGTGCCATCCCAGGATGCCAACGCCCTTGAACGTGATCACCGGACTTGCCGGCAGTGGGTGCGGGGGAACCGGCAGGCCCGCCATGGCGAAGGCGTGCGTGCGCAGAAGTTCGGCGCGCGCCTGCATCTCGCTGGCCGAGTTGATCATCGTGGTGACGCCGCCGTAGAACAGTGACCACCACTGACCGCTCTCCCCCCACTTCGCGTACGACGCGCTGTTCGTGGGAGCAGAAATCAACTGCCAGCCGAATTTGTCGGCATGCGCCTGCAGGGCCCAGTAATTGTCGCCCGAGATTCTGGAATCGGACTGCAGCGTCTTCAATACGGCTTCGAACCCGTTCCGGGTGGGCCAGTCGGTAACGTCCCAGCCAAACTCGTTCACTACATAGACCTTGCCTTTTGCCGTGACCATCGCGGCGTTTTCCGCGAAGGTCTGCGCCGTCGTCTTGTGTCCGAAGCCGAAGAGCGCATCCCAGTGCGGATAGTATTCGGCGGTCACGATGTCGCTGGTTTTTGCATCGAGCGCTCTCTTGTCGAAGAAAAAGAAGCCGCTGTTGTCTTCGTAAAGATGGTTTTTGTCGATCGACTTGATATAGCTCCCGATGGTGTCGATCCAGCGCAGGTAGGGCTCGGGGTTTTTCTTGAAATCGGGACCGAGCGCGCTCAACCCGCATACGTTGCAGTTCTCCCACGCCATGATGGTGGGATCGTCCTTGTATGCGATGCCGGTGAGCGCGTTCTTGTGGTTCAGCACGGCGCCGATGTGCTTCTCGAAGGCAGCGATGACTTCTGGATCGGTGAAGAACTGTCTCAGATCCTGCCGCCCCGTCCACGACACATACTCTCCCGCTCCGGCGCGCTCGCAATTGGAACAATCACCGACCAGCGTGATGATCAGACGCAGTCCGCGTTCGTGCGCGGCCTTGATCGCGTAGTCGATTGCCTGGAAGGCCTGCGGATTGAACACGCCAGCGCGGGGTTCGATGCAGAGATTGCAGCCCACGCTGTCGCCCAGTGTCTGCGACCGTACGACCCGCGCGCCCATCATCCTGGCGGTGTCGAGCACATCGTCCACTTCGAGATGCGAGGGGTAGCGCGGGCCCAGGGCATCATCGGGACCGTAGGCTTCGACACCAAGCCATTCGACGTTCGGGCCACTGTAGCGGTAGGTCTCGCCGCCCAGCGTCAGTTGCGTCCCGGCGCGCTTCACGAAGTCATCGTCACGCGCAATCTGTGCCGGATTCGGATTGGCGATCGCCAGTCCGCCCATCGCCCAAAGCATCGCAGCGACCCCTGTCCACACATGTTTGGCTGATCTTTTCATCGCAACCTCCGCCAGTGTTTCATTGCCCTGTTCTTGCCAATCCTCCGTACGAACTGGCACGCCCCGGGTATCGACACGCCGCTTGTCTCAGTAGAGGCGTGTGGCGCTGCCTCCGTCGACGGCGAGCACGGCTCCATTGACATAGCTGGCGCTGTCGGAACAGAGCCAGGCGATGGCGTTCGCAGTTTCTTCCGCCTTTCCCAGGCGATTCATGCCCGAATGGCGGGCGACCAGCGCCTGGTAGCGTTCGGCAGCACCCGGTCGATCAGGATTGACCATTTCCGATACGGTGAATCCCGGCGCAACGGCGTTGATGCGAATGGACATCTGACCGTAATCGGCCGCGGCCGATTTGGTCAGGCCGACGACACCAAATTTGCTGGTCGCGTAGGGAGCATGGCCGACATCGCTGGGCTTGCATCCGTAGATCGAGGCAACGTTGACTATCGTGCCGCTTCCGTGTGCGAGCATGGCTTGGATCTCGTGCTTCATGCACAGCTAAACCCCTTTCAGATTCACGCCCATCACTTCATCCCACTGGGCCTCGGTGACTTCCGCCACCGGGGTGAACCTGGGCCCCGCGATACCCGCATTGTTCACGGCACAGTCCAGTCGGCCGAACTTTTCCAGCGCTTCATTGACCATGCGTTCAACGTCTGCGGCGCGGCTGACGTCGGCCCGAACGAAATGAGCGTCGCCTCCCAGGGCGATGATCCGTTGCACGACGCGCGCGCCCTGCTCGGTGCGTCGGGCAACGACGACAACCCTGGCGCCCTCCCGGGCAAATTTCATGGCGGTGGCTTCACCAAGCCCGGCGCTTGCACCAGTCACCAAGGCCACCTTGCCCGCGAATGTGTTCACATGAGTTTCCGTCAGTTGCGGTCGAAGCAGTGACTGGCCGGTTCGGGTACCCGGAAAAGCCGAGAAGCCCAAGTCGACTCAGAAAATCTCGAACAAACCAGCCGCTCCCATTCCGCCACCCATGCACATCGTCACCACGCCGTAGCGAATACCGCGCCGATGGCCTTCGTGAAGCAGATGGCCGGTCATGCGGGCGCCGGACATGCCGTAAGGGTGACCGATGGAAATGGCACCGCCGGAGACGTTGAGGCGCTCGTCGGGGATGCCCAGATGATCCCGGCAATAGAGCACCTGGCAGGCGAATGCCTCGTTGAGCTCCCACAAATCGATGTCGTCGACCGAGAGCCCATGCCTGGCCAGCAATGCGGGAATGGCGAACACCGGCCCGATCCCCATCTCGTCAGGCGCGCAGCCTGCCACCGCCAGACCACGATAAACGCCCAGCGGCTGCAGGCCCTGCCGCTCGGCGCGCTCGCGCGACATCAGCACCAGCGCCGCAGCACCGTCGGAAAGCTGCGAGGCATTGCCTGCGGTGATGTATTGGCCCTGCCTGACCTGCAGTCCGTTCGCGAATACCGGCTTGAGCGCGGCCAGATCCTGCAGGCGCGTCTGCGGTCGATTGCCCTCGTCCTGGCCAATGGTGATTTCACGCGTGCTGATCTCGCCGGTGGTCTTGTCGGTGAGCTTCATCGTGGTGGTGACGGCCATCATTTCGTCTTTGTATCGACCGGCGGCCTGCGCTTCGGCGGTGCGCTGTTGCGATTGCAGTGCGTACCCGTCTTGGGACTCGCGGCTGATCCCGTAGCGCGCCGCCACCACTTCGGCGGTTTCGAGCATCGACATGTAGATCGACGGCACGCAGGCCGACAGCGCCGGATCATGAATCCGATAGGCATTCATGTGCTCGTTCTGGACCAGCGAGATCGACTCCACGCCACCGGCGACCGCGACCTCCAGTTCGCCGCACATGATGCCTTTGGCCACGGTCGCAATCGCCATCAAACCGGAACCGCACTGCCGATCGATGGTCATGCCGTGGACGCTGGCGCGCAGCCCGGCCGACAGGGCGGCCTGGCGCGCGACGTTGTAGCCGGTGGAACCTTGCTGCAAGGCGCAGCCCATCACCACGTCGTCCACTTCATCCGGCGCGAGACCGGCGCGTCGGACGGCTTCTGCGATCGCGTGCCCGGCAAGCGTCGGTCCCGGCGTGTCGTTGAACGCGCCGCGATAAGCCTTGCCGATAGGCGTACGTGCGGTGGCAACGATGACGGCTTCGGACATGCTGGGCTCTCCGCTTGCTGGTTGCGCTGCAGACAGCGCGGACGAAAATGTGGATCCCGAATTACTCGTGCGAACTCCTCAGCCCGCGCCGTCGATGCCGTGCGGGCATGAGCCTCTTCGACCATTGCGAGGAGGCATCCGGTGGCGGCCAGCCACTACCCGATCCACGTCGCGCGATGTCCCTGGCGCAAAGCGGCGGATGCCGGGATCAGACAGCAAGCGCATGTCAGGTCGCGGTCGCTTCGGTGAAAACGAAGCCGGCCTTCTCCAGTTCGTGCCGGCTTTGATCGAAGCCCTGCCCAGGCACGATTTCGCCTTTTCTGTCTGCAATCTGCGCCCACCTGGCGAGCAGGGCCTCCGCCGAAGGCAGCGGTCCGGCGAGGTGTATGCCCTGGGTCAGGGTGATGTTCGCCAACTCGAAACCTCCAGCGCCCGCACAGACGATGGCGCGCGTAGGCGCCGCTTCCGACACCAGGGCAAGCACGGCTGGACTGACCAGTTCGGGACGCAACATGGCCAGCTGTGCATCAGGAAGGATGCCTTCCATCATCTGGGTCGCGGCGGTAGGGGCGATGCAGTTGACGCGGATGCCGTGCTTCGCGCCTTCGAGCGCGAGGGTCTGCATCAACCCGACCAGTCCCATCTTCGCGGCCGCGTAATTCGCCTGTCCGAAATTGCCGTAGAGCCCAGAGGACGAGGTGGTCATGACGATGCGGCCGTACCCCTGGGTTCGCATCGTTTCCCAGACTGCCTTGATGCAGTTGGCGGCGCCCATCAAGTGAACGTCGATCACCAGCCGAAAATCGTCCAGGCCCATTTTCGCGAACGACTTGTCGCGCAGGATGCCGGCGTTGTTGACCAGGATGTCGACCCGACCCCAGGCGTCCAGGGTGGCATCGACCATGCGCTCGACGAACGCGACATCGGTGACCGAACCCAGCGCGGCGCGGGCTTCACTGCCTGCATCGAGGATCTCTTTGGTCACCGATTCGGCGCCCGGGCCGAGATCGTTGACCACCACGCGTGCGCCGTGCCGGGCGAGCAGGAGGGCGTGCGAGCGTCCCAGGCCGCCACCCGCGCCGGTCACGATCGCCACACGACCTTTCAGATCAATCACCATCGCCTCCGGATCCCTGTTGCCGCCGGCAGCGCCGGCCGAATGCTTCTTCGGTGCGTGCCCAATTCCCGCGGGAGGGCACTGCGGGGCACACCCTAGCATTCTGGAATCCGGTCGTAAAGATCTTCACTCGTGTGATAGTTAATATTGACTCGGAGCAGGAAACAGTGCCCAATTGCCCCCCGGGGGGGCACGCCGAACCATGTCGGCAGCTCCAGTCAGGCTGACTCTTTGGAGGGTGGGGATCATGAAAATCATTTCTCGAAACAGCGGTGCAGGGTGGCTGGGGCTCACGCTGCTGACCCTGCCGTGGTGCGGTGCCGTGCAAGCCCAGGCCACGCCAGCGCAATCCGCCAGCGAATCCGATCAGCCCGCGCAAAAGTCCACGGCGCCGAAGCACGTTACCACCCTCAAATCCGTCACCGTCACGGCGAATCGTCGCAACGAGCCGTTGCAGACGACACCGATTGCGGCAACCGTGCTGAGCGGCGACGACCTGATCAACCGTGGCGTCAGTGTGGTCGATCAGCTGCAGTTCGCGTCGCCTTCGGCCACCGTGAACAACTTCGGTCAGGGCATCGATTTCGACATTCGCGGCATCGGCAAGGCCGAGCACAACTCCCAAACCGGCACGGGCGTCATCGTCTACCGCGATGGCGTGCCGACGTTCCCCGGTTACTTCGCGGAAGAGCCCTACTACGACATTGCGTCGGTCCAGATCCTGCGCGGCCCCCAGGGAACGTTTGGTGGCCAGAACGCCATCGGCGGAGCGGTTCTCGTCAGCTCGAACGACCCGATCATCAATGGTGGCTACCAGGGCTACTTGTCGGGCCAGGCCGGCAACTACAGCGACATGGGCTTGCAGGGTGCACTCAACCTGCCGATCAGCGACACCCTGGCGGCACGCATCGCCATCAACAGCGAAAACCGTGACAGCTTCTGGAACATTACGGGCCCGTATACCGGCTCCAACGCCCGCCTGCGTTCACGCAGTGCTCGCCTCAGTCTGCTCTGGAAACCCAGCGACGCGCTGTCCGTGTTGTTCAAGACCGATTACAACCACATCGACATGGGTGCCTACCCGGCCGACCCGGTGACCGCCACCAACGATCCGTTCGACATCACCGCCAACGCCGATCTGAAGGCACTGGATCAGTTCACGCGGTCCGTGCTCAAGATCGATTACACGTTCGCCAATGGCGTCAAGTTCCGGGCGATCTCCGGTTACCAGCACGGTAACAGCGCCTATCGAGCCGATCTGGATGGCACGGATCTCGGGTACGAGACCTTCCGGGACCTGTTCAAGGAAACCATCTATTCGCAGGAGCTCAACCTCATTTCGCCGGACACCGGTCGTTTTACCTGGATCCTCGGCGCGTATGGGCAGAAGGACACTTATACGTTCCCGCCCGGTCAATTCGTGATCGGCGTGCCCCCGGGTAATCCGGCGACGGAGTATCTGCTGGAAGGAACCAACCCGACAAAAAATGGCGCGGTCTTTGGCCAGGTCGGGTACCAGCTTTCCGACGAGCTCAAGCTCACGGTCGGCGGGCGCTACTCGAAGGACAGTACGTCCAACAACGTTTCCGTCGTGCAGTACGGGCTGCCGCTGACAGACACTCAGTCGGCCAGGTACACGAACTTCTCCGGCAAGGTCTCGCTCGACTGGAAGTTGAATGAGAATAATTTTCTCTATGCATTTGCCGCCAGCGGATACCGTCCCGGTGGCTTGAATGTTCCCGTGGGCCTTGGACTGCCAGCCCCTTTCGATGAAGAAAAGGTAACCAGTCTGGAAGCCGGCTGGAAGGCGCAGTGGCTGGATGATCACTTGCGTACGCAGGTCGACGCATTCCACAACGACTACAAGAACTTCCAGGTGACCATTGGCTATCCGGCGTATCCGACCTTCGGCATCGAGGTCAATACGCCCAATGCCACCAAGATTTACGGATTCGAGGCGCAGGTCCAGGCAGTGTTCGGCGACTGGTCGATTTACAGCAACCTCGGCTGGCTGCACAGCGATCTGGGAGGTTTCTATGCCACCGACCCCAGAATCGCCTCGGTCACGCCTTGCAGCCCGGAGACCGGTCCAGCGAGCACTTCCTGCATCGACCTTGGCGGCCACGAGCAGACCTATGCGCCCAGCCTGACGTTCAATGTCGGCTTGCAGCGGACCTTCCACGTCGGCACCGACACCATCACGCCACGCATCAATTACGCGCATATTTCGGCGCAGTGGGCCACCTTGTTCGAGAACCAGGCGCTCGGCGATCGCCTCGACAGCCGCAATATGCTGGGCGCCCAGATCGACTGGTCCCACGGCAGTTGGTTGACGACGCTGTACGGCACGAATCTGACCAACCAGCACTATGTCGCCGCGCTCAATTCCGGGCTCCGGTTTGTCGGGGCGCCACGTCAGTACGGCATCCGCGTCACCAAATTCTTTTACTGATTCACGCGGCCGCTCCCCCTGTCGATCGTCGCGACACGACGACATGGGGACGCCGCAGCGGGCGCCTTCTTGATGCAATCCTATTCGCTGACGATAGACAAATTTCTCGAGCACGCCGCCAAATGGTGGGGGCGGCGTGAGGTCGTCTCGGTACACGCCGGCACCAAGGCGTACATCAACTATGCCGACCTGAGGGAACGCAGCAACTGCCTGTCCGGGGCGATGCAGTTCCTTGGGCTCGCGGTTGGCGACCGCGTAGGCACGCTGGGCTGGAATACGCAGCATCACCTGGAGATGTACTACGCCACGATGGGCGCGGGGTTGGTCTGCCATACGCTGAATCCGCGCTACACCATCGATCACCTCGCAGCGATCATCAATGAGGCGGAAGATCGCGCGCTGGCCGTGACATCGAGCCTGGCCACGTTGATGAATTCGCTGATGCCACTTTGCCCGACGATCGAGCATGTGGTGGTGATGGACGGTGAGCTGCCTGACGGTTTCTCACCGGCCGGATGGACGGCCAGATTGTGGTTCCAGGACGCCCTTCTCGCCGCACACGGCACCGCGATCGCATGGGGCGACTTCAGCGAAGATGCGCCGGCCGGGTTGTGCTTCACATCGGGTACGACCGGTCCACCCAAGGGCGTGCTCTACACGCATCGCTCCAACTATCTGCACACGTTGCGGGCGTTGCAGGCTGACGCCATTGCACTGACGGATCGCGATGTCGTGCTGGCGGCCGTGCCGATGTTCCACGCCAATGGCTGGGGATTGCCCTTCGCCGTCCCTGCCGTGGGTGCCAGGCTGGTCTTGCCCGGGCGCAATGCCGATGGCGCCAGCCTGACAAGACTGCTGCACGACGAACGGGTCACCGTTGCCGTCGGGGTCCACACGCTTTGGCTGGGCGTGATCGATCATCTCGATGCGGTTGGCGGCGAGCTGCCCGATCTCGAGCGCATCCTCATCGGCGGATCGAAATGCCCGGAGACGCTGATTCGACGGATGGAACAGCGGTTGGGCGTGCGGGTCCAAACGAGTTGGGGCATGACGGAGCTTTCGCCTACCGGCACCATTGCCTCACCTACCGACCCCTCGCCCGATGCCCGGACCGCCGGTCGCCCCGGCATTGGCATCGATCTGAAGCTGACCGATGCCAGCGGGACGACGCTGCCCTGCCAACGCGGTGTGACAGGGCACCTCAAGGTCAGGGGTGCGAGCGTGATCGAGCACTATTACAAGAGCGATGTTGACGTGCTGGATGACGAAAACTTTTTTGACACAGGCGATCTGGCGAGCATCGACGACGACGGCAACCTCACCATTCACGGTCGCTCGAAGGACCTGATCAAGTCCGGCGGCGAGTGGATAAACCCGTCGGAAATCGAGGATATCGTCGGACATCACCCCGCCGTCGCCCTCGTTGCGGTGATCGGCCGGCCCGACGCCCAGTGGGGTGAGCGCCCGGTCCTCGTGATCGAGCCTCGCGCGGGGCAGACGCTTCGACCGGACGAGGTGCTGGCCTGGCTGAAAGGCAAAGTCGCTGACTGGTGGATCCCCGACCAGGTCGAACAAGTCAGTGCCATGCCGCTGGCAGCCACCGGAAAAATCGACAAGAAGCAGTTGCGGGCGAAATTCGGCGAGGCAGATGTCGACGGCGGGCAAGCGCCTTGTTGACGCACCGCAACAGCGATGCCTAGACTCGTCCGTCACCCGTCAATGTGGTTGCCGCAACGCGATGTCAGAAGACACGAAAAAGCGCGCCCCTAGCCGCAAGGCGGAGCAGCGCGCGGAGAGCATGGAGCAGATACTCGATGCTGCGGAGTTCCTTTTCTCGAAAAACGGACTTCACGGCGTCACCCTGCGTGACGTTGCCAAGCACGTGGGAATCCACACGACACTCGTCCACTATTACTTCCAGGACAAGCAGAGCCTGTTCGAAGCCGTCTTTGCCCGGCGCGCCGGCATAAGCAGCGATCGCCGCATCACCGCGCTGGAACTATACGAGGCAGAAGCGGGGGACTCGCCCACCGTCGAGGGCGCGCTGCATGCGTTCCTGGACACCGATCTCGACTTCTACTTCGAGGGTGGCGAGAAATGGATGAACTATGCCGCCTTCTGCGCCCGGGTCAGCAATACGCCCGAAGGCGCGGTGTTGATGGACGTGCACTTCGATCCGGTCGTGCTCAAGCTCGTGGGCATTCTCAAGCGCGCGTTGCCCGACTATCCCGAAGAGGACATTTTCTGGGGTTACCATTTCGTCACCAGTGCCTTGATGAATACGCTTGCCCGTACCGGCCGCATCGATCGTCTTTCGGGCGGTATCTGCCATTCCGATGACTTTCCGGCAGTCAAGCAACGAATTACCCGGTTCATGGCCGCGGGCTTCATGGCACTCAAGCACTGAGCTGTCCGCGAAAGCGAAGTGAACGCGTCGCGCTTGACGTGCTGCCTCACAAGGTGACGGGCTGCACGGCCGGGCATCCGCGCTCCGCCAGTCGGCGGATCGGCACCGCTCTCGCCGCCAGTGTCGATGCAGCGGGCCGGAGGGGTCCCCGTGCGATGAATGCGCGAGAGCTGACCCTGGTTGCCGTCTATGCGCATTTCCCGGCGCCCTGGCCCCGGGAACCGTCAGAGGCGGGTCATCGCCTGAGCAGGTGGTTGGTACATTCGACAAGGGTGGGCGGCCCCGAGATGCAGGAAGAACCGTTCGAACGTCGCCGCAAGTATGACCAGCCGTGGTTCATCAATGTCGGAGTCGGCGCCTCGTTGACTCCCGACGCGTCGGACAGGACCTATACCGGCAAGTAAGCCGGCGGGTGTCATCGCCCGGCAATGGTCGATTCAGCGTGACGCGCACGCAGGGCTCGGTGGCGGCAGCGGCGGCGCGATGATGCCCACGTTCCAGTTCCAGGCCTGATCGCCACTCGCCTGACGCCGGCAGACAACCTCGTTGACGAGGTTGTACATGCCCGGGAAAAGATGATGCGATGGATGCGGGGCATCCGTGAACGCCATATAGGCCTTGTTCGTGCCGAACGCCGGCCAATCGGGCTCACCCTTGGCAACAGGTTTGCCGGTACGGGCAAAACTGGTCCAGTAGTCGATCATCGCATCGGAAAGCTGCCTCTGCTGGCGCGTTTCGGGAACCTTCGGCCACAACGGAGGTGTGCCATCGAAGTTACCGAAGACGAACGGCAGTTCGCTGGCGTGGAAGCCATGCAGACCGGCGCTGTCTGCCGCCGGATAGCCGTGGTCGAAGAAGTAGAGGTAGGCCGGCTGGTTGATCGCTGTCTGCTTGCGGACCAGTTCCTCCGCAGTCCAGCCATACAACGCATCCCGCGTCGTGGCCAGAATGCTCTCTTCCATGTTGGCGCTCGGATACAGGTGCAGAAATTCGTCCGCGAGGTTGCCGTAGCCATGGCGGATGGCCTCTTCATACTGTGCCGCGCTTGCGGGCGGTGGCGGTGCCAGGACCCTGAGCGAGCGGATCTCGCCGCTGTTGAACCCGGCCAGCAGAGGTACGTGGGCCTGCTCGCCCTTGTCGAAAATGCCGACCAGCTGGTGTGGCACCAGGTGACCATCCACGACGATCCATGGCGCGAATCCATCTGCCGCCGCCGTCTGGGTCAACGTGCCGGCGTCCATCGAACGCAGTGCGGCGAGGTCAGGCGCATGCAGTGCCGCGGCGAGTTTGGTGCCACTCTCCTCGGCGGATGGCATGCCGTGCTTGTTCTGCTTCAGGGTCGGCATGGAGATCATGTATGCGCTTTGCGCGATCGCCTTCGCGAACAGCCCGCGTGCCTGCGGCGAGGCCATCAGGTACATCACGCTCAGGCCGCCGGCGGATTCGCCGGCGATGGTGACGTTTGCCGGATCGCCGCCGAACGCACCGATGTTCTCCTTCACCCAGCGCAGCGCGGCGATCTGATCGAGGAGACCGTAATTCCCCGAAATGCCATCCGGCGATTCGGCGCTGAGCGCCGGAAGAGCGAGCCAGCCCAAGGGACCCAGACGATAATTGATCGACACCACCACGATGCCCTGCTTCGCCAGGCGCTCGCCATCGTAAAGCGGATCGCGATTCGTGCCGCCCCACAGGGCACCGCCATAGATCCAGAAAAACACCGGCGCGTTGCGTGCATCCTTGGGCGCCCAGACATTCAGCGTGAGGCAGTCCTCGCTCATCGGCACAGGCTTGCCCTCGTAGATATTCGAGAGCTTGGGCCTGGGCTGAAAGCATGCGGGCCCGAACTCGGTGGCTTTCCTGATCCCGGACCAGGACACCATCGGCGCCGGCGCTTTCCAGCGCAACGTGCCGACCGGTGGTGCTGCGTATGGAATGCCCTTGAACACATTCAACGAGTCGACGAGCCGACCCTCCAGCCGACCATCGGACGTGTTCACGACGGGAGCAGGTTCTGCCTGGGATGCGGATGACATGACGGGACCTTCGATCGAGTAGGACGGGGCCAGGCTGGCCGCGCAAAGGATCAGGGCGCACGCGGCGCCAGTGCGATGTGAAATCACGGCTTGGTTGCTCCGTTCCGGGTTGTCTGGTCGATGGTGTGGTCTTCCCGTCGAAGCACCCGTGCCAGACACAGAAACAGCACGATGGCCAGGAGGTAGAAGGGCACGAGCGTGTATAGCGCAATCTGCAGCGAATGGAGCGGGTGGATGGCGCGAAAATAGTCGCTGGCGGCGCCGACGTAAGTTGGCCCGAGCCCGAGCCCGATGAAGTTCATGACCAGCAGCAACAAGGCGCCCGACATGACGCGCTGGTCCGGGCGCACCTCCTGCTGGACCAGGGTCACCGACGCGGTCAGGTAGAAGTAGTTGAGGAACATCGGCCCGAGCAGGAACAACAGCGCGAGTGGCCACGACGGTGCCCAGACGAAACCGATGTACAGCGGTACCGCGAGTGCGAGTGTCAGCGCGGGGAGCCAGCCATAGGCCGCCCTGGATTGGCGGGTGAAGCGATCTATCAGGCGGCCGGAGACAAAAATCCCCGCGCCCATCCCGACGGCTACCAGCAGGGAGTAGTAGAGCGCGACCTCGTCCAGCGTCATGCCTTTCTCGCGCATCAGGAACAGCGTGGTGAAATTGCCCATCCCGTACGTGATCATCTGGGTAGCGCCGCTGCCAAGGGCGGCAAGCACCAGCGAGGGACGTGAAAAGAACATCTTCACGGTGTCCCCGAAACCCGATGCCAGCGCGCCGACGCTCGTCGGGTGCGTCTTCGCCACATCATCGAGACCACCACGCGCCGGCTCGCGCACGAGCAGGCTGAGGGCGATGGCCGTCAGCAGGCCGGCTCCGCCAAGGATCACGAAGGCGTATCGCCAGCCAAGGGTCGCCGCGATGGACGCGCCAAAGGCAATGCCCAGCGCCGCGCCGATGGGTGGCCCGAGGTTGTAGATGCCCAGTGCCCGGCCACGACGATGTGGCGGGAAATAGTCCGAGATGATTGCGTAGGAGGGAGGCACGCCGCCGGCTTCTCCGAAGCCTGCCGTCATGCGGGCAATCGCCAGCTGGGGAAAACTGCGCGCCAGGCCACAGGCCATGGTGGCGGCGCTCCAGACCGCGCAGGCCAGCGACAGCACCCGGACCCGGTTGGTCTTGTCGGCCAGCCAGCCGATCGGGATCGAGATGAAGCAGTAGAACAGTGCAAAGTAGAGACCACCGATCAGGCCCAGCTGACTGTCGGACAGGTGCAGGGCGTCCTGGATCGGCTTGGCGAGGATCGCCAGAAGCTGGCGATCGAGAAAATTCAGCACATAGACGAAACACAACATGCCCAAGGCGACCCATGCGCGCACACCGGGGATCGAAGATGGGTGCTGCACCGTGGTCTCGGGCTCTATGACGTCGAGGATGGTCATGGACGCCGCATCCGGCCGGTGATGGTTCTCACCGGACCCGGCTCGATCAGGAATGCGTTGCGAAGGAGCGGCCTTGCAAATCGTCCATGCCGAAGTTTTGCACGCACTGGAATCACCCCCACAATTGATCTTCGAAGCCGGCCGGATTTCGCGAACGTGCTCTCCATCCATGACCGGAACCCAGAAGCCGGCTTCGGTTGAACCTCATCCCCGCAGCTGACCGCATACAAGGCGCGTGTCAGTCATGCCGTTCCCGCCGCATCATGCAAGCAAACTCCGGCAGCGTCAATATTCACTATCATGAGCGTGAATTTTACGAAACGCTCTGTTACCGAGCGTGACTGGCCGTGGCGCCACGATAACGGAGCCCATGGGCGGGTTGTTCCGGCAGCATGGTGCGAGCCTGGCGACGAACCGCGACCGAGGCCGGATCAGCCAGATCGCCTGCGCAGGCGATGCTCCAGTTCGGCCAGGCAAGGCATGCCGCCCTGCGCGCCGAGTTTGGTGACCGAAAGAGCTGCGGCGAGACAGGCCTTGTGCACGGCGCTGGCCGCGCCTTCGTGCAGGAACGTCGCCAGCGCGGCGTTGAAGGTATCGCCTGCACCGGTGCTGTCGACCACCTCGACCTGGAAGCCTTCCTGATGATGGACCGGGGCGCCCTGCTCGTGATACCAGGCGCCTTCGCTGCCACGCGTGAGCACGATCGGGCATGGCGCTTGCCGCATCATTTCGCGGAAATCAGTAGCGGGGTCGGCACCGAGCAGGGTCGCCAGCTCGTGCTGGTTCGGCGTCGCATAACGCGCCAGTTTCAACCAGTCCACGGGCAGCTGCCGGGCGGGCGCGGGGTTGAGGATCACCGGCACATCCAGTGTCGCGCCCAATCGCACGGTCGCCTCAACCGTCTCCAGCGGAATTTCCATCTGCACCAGCACGGCATCTGCACGCCGGATCATTTCCCTAGCCTGCTCCACCCGGGCCGGCGTGACGCGAGCGTTGGCTCCCGGTACCACGATGATCTGGTTTTCGCCGCCGGCAATGGTGATCGAAGCGGTGCCGCTGGCCTCGTCGTGCAGGTGAGCGACGTGGTCCAGGTCGATGCCTTCGCTGGCCAGTCCCTGGCGCAGCTGTCGACCAAAGGCGTCGACCCCGAGCGCGCCGACCAGGGCGACCTTGGCGCCAAGCCGGGCGGCGGCCACTGCCTGGTTGGCACCTTTGCCGCCGGGCACGGTAACGAATCGCTCGCCGAGGATGGTCTCGCCGGGGCGGACGAAACGCGGCGCCTGGGTCACCAGGTCCATGTTGATGCTGCCGACCACCACGATGCGCGTCATCCGATCTCCGCCGGGCAGGAAAGCCTGGCGCAGAGCATACGCGAAGGGTCGGGGTGGTTCAGCGCGGCGCGGCTTCGCTCATGGATTGCTGCTGGCGCTGCTCGCGGGTGACGGGCGTCCGAGGTGGCGCTGGCGGGCCTGCTGCCGCAGTTGCTGATATTGCTGCAACTGGCTGTCGCTGAGCACGCCGCGCAATTGCTGTTCGCTGTCCTGCCGGATCGTGCGCAGCTGGCTGCGTTGCGCGCGTGCATCCATCGAGCTGTCGCCGCGCAACTGGGCGATCTGCTGCGCGCGCTTCTGCAGGATCGACGCGACCTCGGTCTCCTGCTGCGGCGTCAGCTGCAGCTTGCGTGCGAGCCGCCGCGCCTGCTGCTGCGGGTCGGGACTGTGCATCTTCGTGACGGGGCCACTGTCGGCGGGAGGGCTGTCCTGGATCGGCGCGGCAAATGCGACGCCACTGCAACACACACTCAGTGCGAACGCGAGCAGGGTCAGGCAAAGGTACAGGCGCATGGCGACAGGCTCCCGGAGTGGATGAAGGATGAGTCTCCTTCAGCAACGTATCTGGCGGGCCCCCGTTGACCGCGTGGCTCCATGGCAGCCCGGATTGGCGGTACTGAGCGGCACGCGCAGTCGCCCATAACGACCTGCCCTTGGTCCGAAACGAACAGACCCGCCGGATGGCGGGTCTGCGGGCAAGCGATGTGGGGAAGGTGGGGGCTCAGCCGCGGCTGATGCCGGCGTCGCCCTGGGTCAGCGCCGGCGCGGGACCGGCCACTGCGAGCAGGGATTGCGCGTAGCTGTCCTCGATGCTGACCGTGGAGACCTCGTCCCACGAGAAGAATGAGGCTTCACGCATCCATTCCGCGTCGGGGCTCAGTTCCTGCATGTTGAAGCCGTCTTCCTCGACACTGACCAGCCGGCCGATGTAGCAGACCTCGGACTCATCCTCGCTGTCGACATGCACCCCGATCACCGGGGCCTGCGCGCCAGCGGCCTGGATCACCTCGCGGATGTTGTCCAGCGGGAAGCCGCGCGGTGGCCGCGGCAGGATGTGCTTCAGCGCCAGCGCCTTCTCGAAGAAGGCATGGTGCTTGTCCGGCGCTTCCAGTTCGGAGATGTCACGATGACGCATCACGTACATGCCGTCGTAGGTGATGCCGTCGCCGACCACCCAGAGCAGGAAGAACTCGCGCCCCACTCCACCCACGTAGCCGCAGAAACTGCCGTGCTCGAGGTCCTCGCGCCACAATCTGACCAGGATCTGCTTCTGCTGCGCCTCGCGCAACTGGGCGCGCTGGCCGGTATTTTTCAGTTCGATGACGTTGTTCACGGGGTCCATTTTAGCAGACCGGTCTGACCGGCTTGTTTACAGGATGTAGCGACTGAGATCCTCGTTCTGGACCAGGCTGGCCAGCGATTTGTCTACACGTTCGGCGTCGATGAGGTATTTTTCGCCGGATTTGTCCGCCGCCTGGAACGAGATGTCCTCCAGCAGCCGCTCCATCACGGTATGCAGCCGGCGTGCGCCGATGTTCTCGGTGCGCTCGTTGACCTGGAACGCCACCTCGGCCAGCCGGTCGATCCCCGAATCGGTGAACTCCAGC
>Ga0134126_10004228_pt1 | contig 17979 bp, 23 predicted proteins | sample KB31752_FD_96881 | JGI IMG/M metagenome (GOLD analysis project Ga0134126, IMG submission 96881) | Terrestrial soil microbial communities with excess Nitrogen fertilizer from Kellogg Biological Station, Michigan, USA - KB3-175-2 | ecosystem: Environmental > Terrestrial > Soil > Unclassified ...
ATCCTTGTCAGAAGCAGGCTTATGAACAGATTGGTCAGCTCGTTTCTGTTATTCATAAGCAGGCTAAGGATGAAGCACTCGACATGTATTTTGATAGTATGCAGATGGCTGGTGCTCCTGTTAAGATCAGTTATAATTGGGATAAGACTCGTATTGATTTCGTCGTGGATGATGTTTGGGGCCGCGGTGAAATCCTTCCGATTGGATTCTATACCACTGATGGTCGCAAGATTTTTGAAATTCGTGGCGCTTCGGGTGGTGTTGCTACTTCCGATATTTTCTACATGGTCGTTGGAATGCAGACGTTCGTTAGCAATCCTGCGGCATGTGCTTATATTTATTCTCTGTCAGTTCCCGCCGGTTACTAATTAGGAAAAAAGGAGAATAAATTATGAGTGATTTACTTAATGCTAATTGGAAGTTTGGTCAGAATAATTTACAGCCCATGCCTACGACTTTAGCAGCGGCTGCATCAATTGTTCCGACTACTCTCATTACTTATCTCACTGGTACAACGGCAGTGACTAATATCACTCCGCCTGTTACTGGTGCTCATGTTCTCGTTCTTGTCTTTACTAATGCTGCTCCGGGAGGTTTAACTTCCGGTGGTGGTGGAACTGGTGCAGCAGTTCTTAAGACTTTTGCTGCTGTTCAGAATGTTCCTGTCCTTTGCTTCTACGATCCTGCTGCTAACCAGTATATTGCAAAGTAGGTGATTTGATGGAATCAATCGGAGCACTCAATAAACGCCTAATCGATTACTATGGGTTATTTGAGGGAGGCGAACCCAACTTCCGATTAACATGGTCAGACTCGGAAACTGAAAAAAGATTAGGTACTTTCAATGATTTCACATCTGAAGGTATCTTTTTGCGCACAGTGACTGAAGTTCGGGAAGTACCTAAGTATCGTCAATGGATTCATCACAAATGGATTCTTGAACGATTAACAGTAGTTCCTGAACTTCAGCGCCGCGAACTTGCTGATGCAAAAGTTAGTTATGAACCATTATGGGTATTTGAAGATAAAAATGGTAAACCACTTCCACCTAAATGGGAAGCGATTCAAGCTATCATTAATTTCTCTCAACCTCATGAATCATCTATTCCTTATCAGGAAGAATTAGGTAGTGATGAGGAAAGAATTATTAAGTTACAAGCAGAATTATTTGGTAATGAATCAGAAGTTGCTGATGCATTAGCATATAAAGAGGCTATTACAGTTCCTACTAATTACGAGAAGAATTAAATCATGCCATACGGAATTGGAAACGATATTGTTCGTCAGAGGATTAATAGACTTCCGGTCAATCCTTTGGATAAAACTACACTTGTAAGTGTTTGTCCATTTACAATTCATGAAGTTAAACCAACTATTTTTCCAGGGTCTTTTACAATTGAAGCTGCACCCGATAATGATTTTACGATTTTAATTATTGGGCCATCTTCATGGTTTAAGGAAATGGAGGAAGGTCAACCATTCCTTGAAATTCAATCTTCGTCAATTATTATGGCACAGTCATTAATCACAGATTTTTGTAATGGATTAATTGGTTGTGACATGGTTGATGCTATGCCCGGTTTATTCTTTATTCCGGGAGCATATAATAAACAATCTATTCTTAAGAGTGAGTTTTTTGAAGAAAAATTAGCAAGTGCGCGTCGTAAGCAGAAGAATTGGTTTTTTGAACTCGTTAAGATTGCGGACATGGATTGGGCACGTACTAATGGTAATCCTATTGCTATTAGTGATGATGCTCGCATGGCTGCACAGAAATTAGGATTACAGAAGCCGTGGATTAAGGATTTCCAAACTATTGAATTAGTGCCATGTAAGGCGTGTGGTGAATTAATCAATGGATTGTTTCCTGTGTGTCGTCATTGTCATGCCGTTGTTGATGAAGCAAAGGCTAAGGAATTAAACATTAAATTTGCGGTGTAATCATGTTTATTAATGATGGTAATCAATCAGCGAATGCTAGTCAGGTAATTTACCCTAACCCTAACAATGGTAATGGTGCATATGGTTATTGGGATGATTCTGGTAAGTACCATGCTTATCCTTATCCCTATTGGACTAGTTCTACATTGCCCAATTATTGTACAGAAACTAATCACTATTTTCCATGTAAGCATTGCAACAAATGTCAATGTGGTAAGTTAACATTACCGGAGAAGTAAAATGACAGCAGGCGATGTGATGGACCTTGCTGCATCGGCGTTAAATGATTCAGGCCATAACATATTTACTTATGCAAATATGTTACCCTATCTCCAATTAGCATATACTGAGATGGGTGAAATTCTTGAATCAAATAACATTCCGATGACTAATGAAGTTTCATCGATATTTGTTATTACCACGGCGATGACAGATATTGGTGGTAGCACTGGTCCATCATTGCCTACTGATTTAATTGAAATTCAGGGATGTTACGAGCGGTTAAGTGGTTCAAGTGAAGATTTCATTGAAATGACTAAAGTGGAATTTTTACCACCCTATACCGAATTAACTGAATCATTAATTTTCTGGGCATGGCAAAAACAGATTATTAATTTTCTTGGTGCTACCACCGCTCGTGACGTCAGATTAAATTACATTGGTAACACATTAACTACAATTGTTGATAACACCTCAACAATTAATTTATTTAATTGTAAATCATTCTTAGCATATCGAACAGCATCATTATGTGCTAAGTATGTTGGTGAAAATCCTACACGTAGTCAACAGTTAGATAGTGATGCTTCAATGGCTCTTGACAGGTTATTGAATATTAGTACTAAAGGTCGCCAAGCAACACCTGCAAGGCGTAGACCATTTTTAGGACGATATAAGGTTACTGGAGGTTGGTAATGATTGTTAATCCGAGTATTCAGGCTATGTTACGTGATAACGCTAATAATGGTGTGTATATTGTATCTGGTTCAGGTGCCCCTACTAATGGAACAACTGGATTAAATGTAACCGGAAAGGGTTCTTTATATATTGATTATGCTAATGGTAATCTTTATATTAATACTGGAACATCGGCATCGCCTGCTTGGACTGAAATTACCATTCCGTAATAAATCATGAGGGATCATAATCCAATTCCCTTAACTCAGTTTAATGGTTTGTGGCAACGTGGTCGTTTTGACGCGGTGCCACAAGACCATGCTACTGATTTATTAAATGTTAAATTCACGCAAAATGGTGTGGATACGAGGGATGGATTTGCTCAAACATTTGCAGTTCCATCAGCTAAACGAGCTTATGTCTACAAAATTTTTGGTGAAGCAGATAGAATTTTATTTATTGATAATGGTAGCCCTGCTTCTATTTGGGACTCCACTAATTTATCTGTACCTATTTTAACCGTTGCAGGAATGACTGATTTCGCGTTTGTTAATCTTAACGGACGTGCTTATATTAGTCCTCATAATGGTGTGACAGGATTACCTAGTCAATCATTATATATTTACAATGGTACAGGAGCAGCATGGGCAGCGGCAGGTGCAGCACCAACCGGTAATACATTTACTGCAACAGAAGTTAGTACAGCAGGAAATGTAGCAGCCGGGTTTCATATTTTTGCAGTAACGTATCTAACCGATACAGGTTTCTTTACTAGTTTAGGACCAGATACGTTTGCAACTTGTACGTCAACGGGTAATAAATCTGTTCAACTTACTAATATTCCAACATCACCTAATTCACATGTTATAGCTCGTTATATAGTTGCAACACAGATTATTGCTAATTATAATGGAGATCAAACTGGGTATCAATTCTTTTTCGTACCCGGCGCGGTCATTAACGATAACACGACCACTACATTAACTATTTCATTCTTCGAGAATCAATTAATTAGTGATGCATCATATTTATTAAACTTGTTTTCAACCATTCCGGCGTTTGTAGGATTAACATCTTATAATGGTCGTTTGTTGGGATGGGGTGAAAATGCTTTTCCATCAGTAATGCGTATTTCAGCGGCGGGGCAACCTGAAGCTATTGATCAAGTTACAGGACTGATGGAAGTTGATCCAATGAATACAGCATCAGGAATTAAAGATGCTCAAGTATTCAATGGTATCTTATATATTACCAAAACTGGTAGAACATACTCCACAAATGATAATGGTGGAGATCCATCAACATTTCAAATAACTATTGTTGATGAGGGTATTGGCAGTGATATTAATGGGATTTGCACAGTTCTTGATACTGGTGGGATTAATCTCAACCGAATGTTCATTGCTGATTATGGTGGTTTATATTTATTTGATGGAGCATATCGAACACCTGAATTAACTTTTAAAATTTCGGATTTATGGGCAACAATTAATCCGAATGCTTTTAATACCATTTCGATGGCTCATGATTCTGTGAATAAAATTGTTTATATTGCTGTACCATTAGGATCTGCAACAACACCATCTGATATTCTTGTAATGGATTACGCAAATCAAGATCCATTCGGATGGGATTTTTATCGAAATATTCGTTGGTCACATTGGACAATTCCAAATAAACCAACAGCTATAGTTGCTGAAAACGTATCGGGTGTACCAACTATCATTCGTGTGACATCACAAGATGGTAATATTTATACATTAACAACTGGTCGTACGGATGATTATGGTAATACCATCACAAGTTATTGGCAAAGTGCTTTAATTAGTGATCCTGAAAATCAAATTAATCATCTTACAGGTATTAGATTTCGTGTAACCGGTAGTGGTTCATTGACTACAGTGGTTTATAACGAAGATAAATCATTAAGTCAAGCCTTACAAACATTATCATTACCCGCAAGTGGTGATCCATTTCTGCTTGCGTCATTTGTTGGTAATAAATTCTTAATTAAGATAAGTGGAAATTTTAAGTTAAATAAGGTTATTTCATATCTTAAACCCTTGTGGACACAAATTGTTGGGTTATAAATGGCATCCTATACTACTCAACAATTAAAAACTTTATTAAATAATTCAGGATTAGCAACCTTAAATCCTGCATTATACGAAACTGTACTTGGACTAATTAGTCAAGTTGATTCATTATCAGATGATATTATCACTGTTCAATCAGCCCTAACACCATCTGGAACTACAGTTTATGCACCTGATGTCACAAATTTTAATGTATCTTTTAATCAGCTTGACACTGTTTTTAATTGGACTTCTGTTGGTGTGGGCTTTACTTATGAAATACGTAAGGGAACATCATGGGATACGGCATCGTATGTTCTCACGGCTCTTGGCAATTCGGCTCCCATTAACGCGCAGTTATTCAATACCTATGAATATCTCATTAAAGCTATCGATAAATTGGGTAATTATTCACAGAACGCCACTTCATTAACATATTCAATACCGGGATTTGGTTCTTTAGTTCTAGGCGCTTCGGCTATTAATAATAATATTAATTTTGATTGGACTGTTCCTACAAGTACATATCTTATTAACCATTATATTATTCAGCGCAATGGTGTGCAAATTGGTATTGTTTATGCTACCGTATTCAGTTATACTGAATTAGCATCAGGAACATATACATATACTTGTCAAGCCGTTGATATTGCTGGTAATATTAGTCCTATTACGAGTGGTTCAACCATCACCATGTTCGTAGTTGGACCAACAGATTATGAACAGATCGCACAGCTAACTGATAATTTTGGGGGAACTAAAACTAATTGTTATCTTGATATGTCAGGTTACTTGCTTGCACCTGTTGATATTGCATCAACATGGACGCAGCATTTTACTAATCATTCATATACTGATATTCAGGATCAAATTAATGCAGGCTATCCGATTTATATTCAACCAAATGATAGCCCTGGTAGTTATCAAACAGTATTTGATTTTGGTTCCAGTTTTACTAATTCATTAATTAGCATTCTTTATACGACTAACACGATTTCAGGTACTGTTAATTTAAGTTGGTTAATTGAATATTCCAATGATAATATATCATGGACAACGGCGGGAACTAGTACTACAATATTCATTAGCCCTTTATTTCGTTATGTTCGTGTTACTATTACATTTACGGCTACTGATGGTACAGGATTAATTGAATTAACTAAATTAGCTTGTGCATTATCAGTTCGTTTGGTTCTTGATAGCGGTAGTGCTACCGTTAATGCTGGTGATGCTAATGGTACACAAATTACATATAATAAAACCTTTGATAAGATGGTATCTGTTACAGCAACATCAATTGATCCTGGTTTTATATTTATTCTAATTCCTTCATTTAGTGCAACATCATTTTATGCATCTGCCGTGGATAGTAGTGGTAACAGAATAACAACTACTATTCATTGGAAAGCGCATGGTATTTCAAATAGCTAGGTGTTAGAATGAATGTTAGATGGAATGATACAAATAAATGGTTTGAAAAGGATACATCATCTGGTGGTGATGGTTCTGGTCCGTGGGTTGAATTGCCTATGGACCCATCACAAATTTCACCACCTATTCAGGGGAGTCCAACTGGAGCAGTAATTGATTTCGCAGGTTCATCAGCTCCAACTGGCTGGTTGTTATGTAATGGTTCATCCTATTCAACGACTACTTATGCTAGTCTATTTGCTGTAATTGGTTATACTTATGGTGGTTCTGGAGCATCATTTAATGTTCCTGATGCGCGTGGCAGGGCGACTATTGGTGTTGGTCAGGGATCGGGATTAACTAATAGGACTCTTGCTTCAAAAGTTGGGGAAGAAAATCATCAGTTAACAATAGCAGAATTAGCAGCGCATAATCATAGTGCATCATCATCAACATCAATTAGTCCTAATCCACATGGTCATTCGGTTAGTGATCCTGGTCATTCTCATTATGCTGGTTTAGGTGGTGCCGGTTGCACATCCGGAACCGGAACTGATTATAAATGCGATCGATGCACTACATCAGGATCATGGTTTTGGGGACCAATATTAGCTAATACAACCGGAATTTCAATTGTAACTACATCATTATCTGCATCCACATCAACTAGTATTAGTAATACAGGTTCTAATACGGCACATAATAATATGCAACCATCTATTGCATTTAATAAAATTATAAAAATATGAAATTAGAATTATATGGTAATAAAAATGAACTTATAGGTGAGATTATTGTAAGGGTTAATGAATTATTAAAAGAACTTAAACCATGTAAGCGTATTAAAATTCAACTTGAGATTATTAAGGAGGATTAAATGGAAATTTCGGCACAACAGATGGAAATTATAGGTAGGCAATCATTTAGAAATCGAATTGCCTATCTTTTATCTCAACATGCAATGGTTATCGTTGATCCATCGCAAACTCCAAACCCAAATTCTGATGATTTGGAATTTGCTAGGAAAATTATTTCCGGAGCGCGACTCTCTTTAAATCCATCAATGAGTATTATTGATGCTTTAATGCCGGTGTTAATTAGTAGTCCAAATGTCCGATCCACCGTGCAGGAAGATTCATCTGGAGACGCATATATCACAGTAACAGATGCGGCTTTAGCATCTCAAATTGCAACATACTGGAATTTTTTCGCAACGTCTGGATTCTAAATCATGGCCGATTGGTCACTACCAACAACAACCAGTAATTATGCAACACAAGTTCTTCAATCAATTGATGATCGATTGAAGGACGTTGCTACTGGATTTAATAATACTGTTACTTCCAATCTTCCTACTAATGCCATTGGTTGGGATACAAATAACTTGTGTTTCCGTCAATGGAATGGAAGTGCATGGGCTGATATTCAAGTATCAATTATTGGTGGTGGAACAGGTGCATCAACTGCTACAGGAGCAAGAACTAATCTTGGTCTTGGTAGCATGGCGACACAGAATAGTTCTTCTGTATCAATTACAGGTGGTTCGGTTGCTGCATCTACATTGAACGGACTAGTTCCAACAGCTAATCTTGGTACAGGTTCGGCATCATCGGCTACAGTTTTATTTGGTAATCAAACTTGGGGATCAATTGCATCATTTTTTCCGGGTATCATTCTTATCTATGGTAGTACAACAGCGCCGTCAGGTTGGTTAAATTGTGATGGTTCCGCCGTAAGTCGTACAACTTATGCATCATTATTTGCAATCATCGGAACGAGCTACGGCGCTGGTGATGGTGTTTCCACCTTTAATTTACCTAATTTACAACAACGTTTTCCACTCGGTAAAGCCACCTCTGGTACTGGTAGTGTATTAGGTGCAACTGGTGGAGCAATTGATCATACTCATACGGGTGCAGCTCATACGCACACGATGGGTAATCATACACATACATTAGGTGGTCATACTCATTCAGTTGGTTCTGGAGCATTTGGATTACGTGGTAATACCGATAATACATCAATTGATGGTCATACACATACATATTCTGGAACTACTGGAACACCATCAAATAGCACAACTGCTCAAATTGGTTCTGGTGAAACTGTAGGAACAACTAATCATACGCATGATTATTCTGGAACTACAAATGGAGCAAGTGGAACAAGTCATAATCATACATTAAGTGGTGCATCAAATAATGCATTCACTACTGGTGGACCTTCAACAGCATCTGATGGACCAAGTACGAACACCAGTGATTCAACAACGCCGGGGGCTGGTGGCTCAAATAATCCACCATATCAAGTGGTTAATTACATTATTAAGACGTAATATGACATATGAAGATTTGCTACAAAAAATTGATCTGGATGATTATGATGCATTATGGTTAACCCTTTATGGTGAAGCACGCGGCGAACCAATTGAAGGAATTATTGGTGTTGCATCAGTCATTCGTAATCGAGTTAATGAGCAAAAGAAAAATTATCATGCCATCGTAACTGAACCGGAACAATTTTCCTGTTGGAATAAAACTGATCCTAATGCTCCTTTATTACTTGAATTGTATAAGGAAGAAATGGATCATGAAATTGATGATCCTATAATCAGGGAAATTCAATATATTGCAACTGGAATCATACATCATGATCTACGTGATAATACAATGGGAAGTAATCATTATTTAACTACATCTCTTTTCAATAGTGAAAAATGCCCTGAATGGGCTAAAAAGGGTAAATTAAATGTCCATCTTGGTAGGCAATTATTTTTAACATGCAGATAAGATTATTTCAAGAAAAAGATTTAAATCAATTAAAAGTCATTTGGGAAAAATACTATAAGGATGACTTTGTATTTCCAATTCAAAACAATAGATGTTATCTGGATAAATTTATAGTTACTGATGATAATGATAATATCATTTGTTTTGGTGGGCCTGAAGTTAATATTGAATTATCAGCTTTAACTAATCAAGATTTTAATAAAGTGACTTGTGGTAGAGCATTATTAGAAATCTATCGAGCATCTTTATTATCAACGGCGAGGCATAATTTTAATCATATTTATGTGAGTCAATCTTCTGATTCCATTGAAAATTGGTTAATTAAGGAGGGATTTAGATTATCAAACGGAAAATGGTATTATAAAGGATTATAATCATGAATTGGTTAAAACAAATTGAACAATCTCCGGATGGAATGTTATGGAGTAATCACGATAAAAGTAATATTCAAAATACGAATAATCAGAATCAAACAAATAGTAATAATGCTTATAATAGTTTCAATCAAACAGCTTCAAATAATTTTAATAACGCAACAACTTTTGATACAAATTTAGCAAATCAAAATTTAGCTAATATTGGTAAAATTGGTCAGGGACCAACTCAATCACAATTAAGTGATTTGTGGTATGGAGGTGGTGCATCTGGTGGAATTGATCCTAATCAAATTAATAATGCATTCAATCCATCCACACCGGGATTTCAGAATTTAGCACAAACTGGTGGAATGACACCAGAATTTACTACAGCATATAATCAATCATTAACTGGATTAGATGCTGCGGCTAAGGGATTTGGTAATTTAGCATCTAATCCTGTAGCACCAACTGACCAAGCTGGAATCATGGGTCAGATAAATTCATCCGGTTCCTATGATCCTAATGCGACTAGTGAATATGCTAATTTTGCTCAAAATGGTGGTTATAGTCCTAGTGATATTGCTGCATTCAAAGCTGAATCAATTGCACCAACAAGAGCTATTTATCAGCAGGCGCAACAAGGATTAAATCAGCAACGTCTATTAAATGGTGGTTATTCACCTAATTATAATGCTGCCAGTGTTCAGATGGCTCGTGATATGAGCAATCAGATTGGTCAAGCTGATATTGCATCACAAGCACAAATTGCGCAATTACAGCAGCAAGGTAAAGAATTTGGATTAACTGGTGGTACTAATGCAGCTGCACAATTAACTGGATTAAAACAGCAGGGTCAAATTAGTGGTTTAACTGGACAAGCACAAAGTGCTGCTGCTAAGGCACAAGCTCAATTTGCTGTACAACAGTTAGATAGTCAGATGAAACTTTCTGGACTACAAGGATTATCTGATCAAGAAAAAGCACAGTTACAAGCTGAATTAGAGAATGCTCAGATTAATGAACAAGCGTCAGCAACTAATGCTGCATTACAAGCACAGAAAGCTGAAGAACAATTTAATGCCGAGGTTAATGCTCCAATTCATGCTGCTGAATTAGGTAATCAATTATATGGTACAGCACCAGGTGCAATGACTGCCATTGGCAATCAAGTATTAGGTGGCATGAATGGTCAGGCTAATGCTAATATTGGCTATACTAATGCTGCAATTAATGCTGCTAAATTACCATCAGGATTCCAAACGGCATTAGGTGATATTGGTCAAGTAATTGGAATGGGTAGTCAGGTTGCTGGTGCGATGTCTGGTATTCCGTCATTTGGTGGTGGTAATCCCATGAGTGATTATATTAATAATGGCGGTCAGCCAACTGATACACAATATGGTGTTCCAAACGGCGGATATGGCACACAAACTGATAATTATAATATTTATCCTAGTGTTGGTAGTATGCCTTATTCATATGGAGTTCCCGGCGGCATTTTAAGCAATGGAACTAATCCATAAGGATAAATAATTATGCCACAAATGTATGATACCAATCAACCCGGATTTCCCTTTAGTGACCAGTTATTACTGGCATTAAAGAATGCTAATACGTTCGCGCCGCAGTCAGTAAATAGCATCGATCAAAATCCTGCGAATCCACGCGCGATGATTAGTCAACCTGTATCACCACAAGCTGCTGCTAATGTTACACCACCAATGACACCTAGCAGTAATGTTGGTATTACTCCTGATAATTTACAAACTATGAGACTTAATAATCTTTATTCACCTCATACTGAAGCAACTCAGGCATATTTAAAAGCTGCACAAAGTTTGCCTGATGTTAATAATTACCAGCCTTCGAGAATGCGTAAGATTGGAGCATTCATTGCTGGTCTAGGTGCTGGTGTAGGCCCGGCGGGGCAATCAGGCGGTCAAATGATTGGGATTAGGACTAATCCTCAAGCTGCGATGGAAACGAGTCAAGCAGCCGCATTACAGCCTTATGACACGCAATTAACGAATGCTGAACAGAAGCTCAAGCCCTTACAGGCTGCTGCTCAATTAGAGGCGGAGCAGAATAATCAAGCTCGGATGGCCGCCGTGTTTGGTGAGCGTACCATTCATGATGCTAATACTGAAGCAAATTCTAAAGAATTAGCTGATGCCCGTATGACGTTAGCTACTCGTCCAACTGGTTCTAAAGTTATTTATAATCGTGATGGTAGTGCGGATTTAATTGATAATTCAGGTCAGGCATTGAAACATTGGGATTCTGGTATTGTTCAAGATCCATCATTCAAATCCCAATTAGAATTATCTAATCAACTGATATTGCAAAGGCAACGTCATGTTGATGATCTTGATAAATTAGCTAAGCAATTTTCTAATCAGAAGAATCTTAAAGGTGTTGATGTTGCTAATGCCTTGAAGGAAATTTCCGCGCGCGAGCAGGCTAGTGAATTATTAAAACAAACACCAGGTGCTACAACTAATGTAACTGTAACGAATCTTGATGCTAATGGTAATCCGATCGGTTCTGGAACTAAAACGACTAGTCATCAGGGTACTGTTAATTTGCCACCAAATCCACCTGCTACACAAGGTTTACCAATTGTTAAACCCATTCCGGGTCAGTCAGGTAAATTTGGTATTTCTTTTGATGGTGGTAAAACATGGAAAGCCCTCAATCAAACGGGTCAGTAACTGTTGGCGATGATATTACTGACTTGATGAATGGCAATCAACCAAAGCCACCACAACGTCAGTTCAAAGTTGGTGATGATGTTACTCATTTAATGAATAGTAATACTCAATCACCCTCATTAATGGATCGTATTAAAAGTGGTGCTAATACTGTATGGAATGATCTTACAGAACCACTTACTGATTTACCAACGAAGGCTGGTGAATATCTTCAAAAGAATCTTTTTGATAAAGTTCCTGATACTTATTCAATTCCAATACCGGGATTACCTTTTAATGTATCACCATCTACTATTGGTAAATTAACGCATGGCACTGGTGAAGTTGTTAGTGATTTAACTTCGCCACTTAATATAGGTTTAATGGCTAGTGGAGCTGGTGAAGCAGGATTAGCCGAAGGTGGACTTAAAACCGCCGCAACTATTGCAAATAGAGCATTAGCTGTTCCTACTGTGGGGCAAGGTGCATATCAAGTTGTTAAAGCACCAACATTAGCTGGTAAAATTGCGGGTGGGTTACAAGTTGCGGGTGGATTATTAGGATTACGTGGTGAACCAACTGAACCAGTTAAAATATATCGTAATCCTGCTGATGTTCCTGCTAATGCCGGTGAAGGAAATATTTATTTAGGTGATATGGGGTTTCCTGAATCACCTAATCATTTGCCACCGGGGTTTGCAATTAAAGAACAAGTTGAACCTCATGTTTATGAAAATGAAAAAGTTTATGACCGCGGCGAGAAGGGAACAAATATAATCAATAATACTGCGCATAGTGATCAACAGCAACAACAGGAAAATCAAGCTAAGGATATTTTATTAAAACAAGAATCTAATATGCCTCAATCATTAGCTGAAGCACAGCAAATGGCTGAGGATAAATTTCAAGCTACTAAGGATTGGATTAATCGTCCATTCTTAAATCGTATGGCTGATTGGTATAACAATCGGGCAACTTCAGATGTTGCTGCCTATCATAATATGAAAATGTTTTCCTATCTTGATAATCTTGGTACAGATGGATTTTTGGATTACCAGAAGAATCCTGATAAATTAATCTATAAACCACTTCAGAATTATTTTGCTGGCAAACGTGAACAAATGTTAGAAAGTGGTTTACCACTCAATGATAAGGAAAATTATTTACCACAAATTTGGAATAATACACCTGAACAGATTAATGCTGTATTTGGTAAAAAAATCGGATTGAAACCCAAATTTGCATTTCAATCGGTATTCAATAATTATGCTCAGGGTATTTCGGCCGGACTGACACCTAAATATCAAACATTAGGTCAGTTGGCAGGGTGGTATGAAAAAACGGCTGAAAAGAATTTAGCGGATCGACAGTTCTGGAATAGTTTAGTTAAAAATGGTGAAATTAGTCCTATCAAGAAAGGTAACTTGGTTAAGGCACTTAATCCTGATATGACACCGGGAGATCGTATTTGGTATACTACTCCACAAATTTCTGATAGAATTAATAATGTACTAGGTCAAGCTGTTCAGCCATTACGTACATTAGCAGCACCTGCGTCATTTATGAAAAATGCTCAAATGTCCGTTGGGTTACCCGGAACGGCTGTTAGTCCTCATAGCATTAATATTGCTATTCGTAATGGATTAGTTAGCAGAGGATTTGTTCCCGGCTTAACTCGTTCATTAGTTGATATGGTATCACCCTCACGTCAATTGAATAGTATTGATACTGCTATTGGCGATGGCACATTACAACGTGCCATGCAGCATGGTATGACATTCTCATCAGAAGAACATTCATTTTCTGGATTAATGAATGGATCTGAGGAAAGTCAATCCAAAATTATTAATGCTCTTAACCAAGTTAAAAATGCTAAGGATAACTTATTTGAGAAACCTACTTTTGGTAGATTTATTCCTTCACAGAAAATCAATTTATATAAGGACTTAGAACAACAGTATATTAAAAAGGGATTAGATCCTAACCAAGCAGCTTATAGTGCTGCTCATGATACTAATACTATATTTGGTGGAATTAATGTTAAAGAATTGGGACGAGATCCCAATGTTCAATCAATTCTTCAAACAGCATTTTTTGCTCCTGATTTCGCAGAATCAAATATTAGATTAGCAGGAAGTGCTGTTAAAGCATTAATGAATCCTAAAAATCCTACTGGTGCGCCTTATCGTAATGCTTTAACTAATTTAGTAGGATTATATGTAACTGGTAACTTATTGAATAAAGAAATGACTGGACATTACATGACTGAGAATGATCCTCGTCATTCATTTGATATTGATACTGGTGCAAAAAATCCTGATGGTTCTGAAATTTATTATCGTATGTTTGGTTCTGCCGCTGATGTTCCAAAGTTTTTAGGTGAAATTGCATTTTCCGTTGCCCATAATCGAGCTGATGCAATTCCTACAATTGTTAAGAATCATCTTAGCCCCGAGGCGGGACTTCTAGTTGATAGTGTTGAAAATGAAAATTACGCTCATAAGCCTATCGTTGGTCCTGATAAATATGGTAGACCACAATCACTTAGTCAGCAAGGGTTAAATATCGCTAATGAATTGGCTGACAAAACTGCACCATATAGTACTGAGTCATTAGAGGGATTAATTCAAGGTAAACTTAATCCGTTCGGAGCGATTAGTCAATCCATTGGATTACCTATTACTAATGCTCATTTACCATCGGCGGGGCCACGTATGAGGCTTAGGCCATAATTAAAATACATGTTCCCAATAACCGGATGGTTCATCATTCATGTCGGGATGATTAATGGTATGAATGATAGACCATCCGGCTAATGATAATAAAATTAACATTACAATACGTTCTTTCCATGTCCACTTAAATGAACATTTAATACAAATACAAATTATAAATATCATGTATGTATATGCGATACCTTGAATGATATGAAGTAACGTCATGTTTTCTCCTTCGGTGGCTCCTCGTGGTTAATGCGAAAGACTTGGACGTAGACGCCACCATCCGAGCATGCGACAACCGCGAGAGTGCTTCGGAGTCCATTGATCAGCTCATCATTGCTAAAGGTCAGCCCGTCATTGGCGCTGTCCCTGAGCAGCAGCGCCTTTAATATCGCCTCTGGTGGTGGCCATGCGTCATGCTCTACCTCCGATCGCGTCGAGTCCTTCGTGAATATCGAGCGAATCATGTTTTCTCCTTCGGTGGCTTAACAGACATACATTTTACGCAAACATAAACCTTTTTATCAGAAACGTATTTCATTGGTATTTTACATTTATTGCATGTTACCATTGTTATCCTTCAGGGTATCCAGCTTCTGCTGTGGCGTCCACTCGTCAGGGTCAACCCGCGTCACAGTGAAGCGCACTGGGCGGAACTCTTTACAGTCACACCTACGCTGATAATACCTGCATGGACTTAACGGTGAATTACACCACCACATGCCTCTTGTATGATTTATTGTATGATCGCCACGGACATGCCCACACTCGCAGAGGCGAAGGTCGTTGATTGCGCTCTGTGCGGCTTCCAGCGCCTTATCAGTCATTTTCTTCTCCCTATTTCTTTTTCATCTCTTTGACGATTTCGCCGATGACGTTCACCGTTTGTCGCAGAACAGCTTCTAATTCTGTTATTTTAATTTCAAGTTCTTGAACCCGTTATTCAAGTTCTTCGGTTTTGGATTTCATATCTTATCCCAGGAAATATAGCAAAATGATTAGGATTGGAATCATTGCTAGCACTGCGAGCAAATCATCTCTAAATTCATTTGTCATTTCTAAACTCTTTTCCACAAACATAACAAAGATATTTACGTTTACCTTTCAGATATTCAAGCATTGAATCATCATCATTTTTGCAATGAGGACACTGAACGTCGTTTTGAGACATCTTGGTACCTTTCCTGCTCTGAGATTCCGAAATAATCCGCAGGCGGAACTCTTTACAGTCACATTCCATGCACCATCCTCTTTCGGTATGCCAATGCCCGGCTTTTCCATTGGTACTCCACCACCGAAGGTGTCCACATTCACATATTTGATGCTGCTGTATAAGTTCGTTAGCTCGTTGAAGCGCCTTATCGGTCATTACCTTCTCCTACCATCTTTCTTTCTTTCTTTCTTTTTTTCAACAATTTTAAAATAAGTTAATTTATTCGCAATAGCAATTTCAGTTTCAGATTCATCAATGTAATAATTACTATCAATATATTTTTGAATTTGATCGTCTTTTAAAAGTTCTAGATGATTAAGACATTGTTTCATTATTCTAATAGAATCTTTAAATTGTTCAACATCATCAGAACATATCATTAATCTTGAAAATGCTTGAATCATTATACTATTATTAATAATAAAAACATCCATATACATTTTTTTCATTTCATTTTCCCTTCGTAATAAGGCTTGAGTTCTTCATAAGCCTTTTCAGGCATTTTATATACTACTTGTGAGCCATGCATTTCACTTACCAAATATCCGGCTGATTCAAGCAATGGTATAATATCATTCAACATCAATGAATCAAAATGATAATAATACTTCTTGAGAAGTTGTTGACGTGTAATCATATGATTATCACGTTTCATTAGTTCTTCAATAATCAAAGCTTTTTGATAAGCATTAGAACCCTTCGCATTCTTACCACTTGTTACCCGTCGAAGTCCACCAATTAATTTCGTACATACTTCAATTGCTTCAATCATTGCAGTTTCAGTAATCACCAATTCAGGTCTCTCACTTAGTGATAACAACATGGCAACTTTAAGTACGCTATCACCTATACGATTGAGTGTACCAGTTTCATCTTTAACTTTTTCACGCTTAATGTATTCCTTCGTTTCCTTATACCAATCATCAAAAATTTTACCTGATGGTGTATAATCATTATTATACAATGGTTCAAATGGTCCTTGCAATGTACTCATTTCAATAAGATACTTTGCAAGTGCTTCTTTATCAGGTGGATGCTCTAATGGTTTCACAAGTGAATTAACAGTTTGTTCTTCACTCGCATTGATTATAAAAGTTCGAGCAATGAATCCACCTGTAATATCCTTCTGTTCCATGAATGCATCAAAATGGGCCTGATTAGTTGCTACCAGCATTGTTAGCACTGGATCTTTAAGAATCAACTTTTCCATTTTCAATGTTGATTCCCATTGACCCTCGTTATAAATTCTATCGTACAAATCCGTTAAGATTGTGATAGCTGCCGGATCTGCAACTAATGATGATGTAAATTCTGATGCACAATAAAATCCACAGGATTTAGCCAATACGCGACCACCTGGTAATGTGTATGCTGTACCAAGTTCTTTAACCATTGCCTGAATTGAAGACCGACCATAAATCACTCTTGTATTATTAACTTTCTTTACAAGTGATCTTGCTAAATTAACGGGTGGTCCTTTTTTGGCGCCTGATTCAGCATGTAACATTACATAGATATTTGGATAAAGTTTATATGCCCCGCCGCGGTCTAGCCAAATATTATCTTTAACAACCGCTGATATAGCTGCTAATGATGACCAGTACCAAAATGTTCTCGGTGGTTCCATTTCTTCATGACTTTTCAATACCTCGCTTATGAAGCTCATCGTTATTTGACCACTTATACAATCTTGTTATAACTTCATGTGCTAAAACCTTTTCATAATCAATATATTGATTCATTAATATTTCAAGTAAGGCATCTACCTCTGATTTAGTTAGTCGATAAACGGGAATTTCTTCTACCATTTTTCACTTCTCATTAAAAGCAATCCAATCTTTAATAATTTTTTCCCCCACTTTAATCGGAACATCAACTACTAAAG
>Ga0134126_10004229_pt1 | contig 17977 bp, 13 predicted proteins | sample KB31752_FD_96881 | JGI IMG/M metagenome (GOLD analysis project Ga0134126, IMG submission 96881) | Terrestrial soil microbial communities with excess Nitrogen fertilizer from Kellogg Biological Station, Michigan, USA - KB3-175-2 | ecosystem: Environmental > Terrestrial > Soil > Unclassified ...
CGAGGTTTCGCATCAGGCAGATATCCTCCTCGTCGCCGGCGACCTTACCAATACCGGTGACGAAGCGGAAGCCGAAGTGCTGAAAGAAGAGCTGAAGACCTGCTCCATCCCCGTCATCGCCGTGCTCGGCAATCACGATCATGAAAAAGGACGGCAGAAGACCATCCGCCAGATCCTGCAGAACGATCAGGTGCATATCCTCGACGGAGAAGCGTTCGCAATCGGAAATGTCGGTTTCGCGGGGATCAAAGGATTCGGCGGCGGTTTCGACAATTATATGCTGTCCATGTTCGGCGAGTCGGCAATGAAGGCCTTTGTACAGGAGGCCGTCAACGATACCCTGAGCCTCGAACGGGCGCTGGCCCGCCTCGATCAGCAATTCGACGGCCTCAAAAAGATCGCCCTTCTCCATTATTCTCCCACACATGATACCGTCAAAGGCGAGCCGGAACAGATATATCCCTTTCTCGGCAGCTCCCGCCTGGCCGAACCCCTTATCCGCCGAAACGTCACGGCCGTCTTCCATGGCCATGCCCATGCCGGTACGCTCGAAGGCCAGCTCCCCGGCGGCATTCGCGTCTTCAACGTCGCCCGCCCCGTCCTGCTCAAAGCAGGTCTCCCGTCTCCATTCTTTCTGCTGGAAGTCTGATCTCGTCTCCTGCGCCACCGCCGCAGCGCCAACTCACTCCCCGCCGACGTCTCACAAGCCAGCTTCCTTCCCACCGCCGCAGCGCCAACTCACTCCCCGCCGAAGCCTCGCCTCCTTCCTTCCCCTACGCCCCGCAACTCACTCCCCGCCGCAGCCTTCCCAGCCAGCCCAAAAAAGCGAAAGGCGGCCCCCTGCGCAGGAAAACCGCCCATGGCTGAAAGTCAAACCCGTTCGCAAATGATGATTACAAGGTCAGCAACGGAGGATACAAAGGTAGCACCCTTGCCCTTCCCAAAGAATACCACTTTGGTGGTATGTGGAGAAATATCTACGTTCCACGCGATCCGTTCCACCTCCCCGCCCACCGTTAATCTCTTGTCTATCACCGCCCTACGTCCTTGGCAGGGTTTTTTGAATCATTACTCTTAAAAACACCCATCATGAAAAATTCAATAAAAAAGATCGTCGGTATGATGCTTCTCGCGGGCCTGATCACAGGCTTCACCAGCTGTTACGAAACGACATATTATCACCATTATCATCACCATACCCATGACTGGTACGGTCACCACCATCAGGAGGTACCCGTAGGCGTGGACTTCAATGTCGATGTCGAAGCTCATCATCATTAGTCATCACTCCACGATCATCACTCTTCAACCAACATGACCCGGGATTCCCCTACCCGTGGTACCCGGCCTACCGGGGCCTCACCCGGGTCATTCTTTTCTACTCACCAGTTCCACTTCTTTCACCTTCTCCGGAAACCATAAGGTCATTTCTCCCTTCCCCCGATTGGCCCACGCATAATAGGGTATCAGCTCTATCGGGGCGTCCCGGGTCGATACATTCAATCCATCTTCTCCGACTACAACCCGCACCCCCGCCGCACTGATCATATTCACTCCGGCCAAAACCTTCCCGGCCCTCAAAGAAAACCCGCTCTTCACCGGAAGGATCAGATTGCTGGTCCTCCCCGAATTGTCGGCCCACTCCGCACAATACACCAACGGACCACGCTGCAACGCCACTTTTCCGATATCGGCTTTCACGCTATCGCAAGCCTCCACCATCTGCGGCTTCATCGGCAACACCAGCTCTACCGAATCACCCTTCTTCCATTTGCGATCGATCACCGCGTAACCCTGCTGCATCGGCGCATCCACTACCTGCCCGTTGACCTTGACCATCACTCTCTCTGTGGCCTCACCAGCAAATCGATACAAACCACCAGGTATCGCCTCGCCACGTGCCCACCCCGGTATCCGTAACAACAACCGGAAAGGCATCGGCCGCCCCACCTCTACGCGCAATCGAATATCTCCATTCAAAGGATAATTGCTTTGCTGCTCAAGCCCGATCGCCTGCATGCCAGCGGCCGCCTTCGCGGTCTCCACCGCCCCCAACTCAATCTTCGCCTTTCCACTAACATATAAGTTCACATACACATCCCTGCCCCTCACCGCATACACATACCCCGGCACCGACGGCAAAAATCTCGCGATATTCGTCGGGCAGCACGAACACGTAAACCAGCCCGCGCGCTCCGGTTCCAGGTCAGGATATGGATGCCCGTTCACCACCTCCATCGCATTCGTATAAAAAAAGCTCTTCCCATCCAATCCCACCCCCGACAGCAATCCATTATAAAGCGTCCTCTCCATCACGTCGATATATTTCGCATCCCCATGCAGGAGGAACATCCGGTAGTCCCAGAAAACGCTTCCCACCGCCGCACAGGTCTCTGCATAAGCCGTTGCATTCGGCAGCTCATAGTTGTCGCCGAACCGCTCTCCGTCCCCGATCGCCCCGATCCCTCCATGCAGATACATCTTCTTCCCTACCATATTGTCCCAAAGGCGGTCGACCGCCCGAACATAAGTACTGTCCCCCGTCAATGCAGCGACATCGGTCATCGCCGAATAGAGATACATGGCCCTGACAGCATGTCCCACCACTTCATCTTGCGCGGTCACCGGCTCATGCGCCTGCCAGTACCGTCCGTTCTTCCACACATCCGTGCTTGTTTTATCGTACTGCCTCTCCCCGCGCATCTCCAGGAAAAACTTCGCCAGATCCAGGTATTCCTTCCGCCCCGTCACCCTATAAAGCTTGACCAGTCCCATCTCTACTACTTCATGACCCGGAGCGACATGTTTCTTGTCAGGTCCGAAAGTCCGCACCAGCAGATCCGCATTCTTTAAAGCGATATCCAAAAAATTCCGCCGGCCCGTGGCATTGTAATGCGCCACCGCGGCTTCGAAAAGATGCCCCGAACAATACAGCTCATGACTCAGCTCGGCCTCATGCATCCACCGCTCGGGACCAGCCCAGGGGTGAACATGCTGCGGATCGATGGTTCGGGCGGTATAAAGGTATCCATCCGCCTCCTGCGCCCGGCCGATGAGACCGATCAAAGAGTCGAGATAAGCCGCCAGTGCTGGATCCGGGTGCACCGCCAGCGAATAGGACGCCCCTTCGATTGTTTTGTAGATATCCGTATCGTCGAAGGGATATGTCGTGCAGAACTTTCCTGCACGCGCCGCGGCCATCTCGAAATTATGGACCCGTCCCGTCGTCCGGCATCGCTCGAAAGAGGCAGGGATCGTCACCGTCCTGTTCGTCTCGATCCTCGGCAGCCAGAACCCGTCATTCACTGTCACCGCTGTAAACGGTACCGGACTTATCGGATAATCTCTCTGTCCCGCCGCCGGTTGCGCCGCAACCGCCCCGCAAGCCGCGACCAGTATAAAACATAACATTGTTTTCATACGCCCAATTTACCTTTTATTCGGTAAATTTAATCCCCACCAAACCATCTTCTTATGGGCGTCCTATTCCAAACCTTTTACTGGAACTGCCCGTCCCTCGAAAATCAAGCCTATCAATGGTTCAATTATATCAAACCCCGGATAACCTCCCTTGCTGCGACAGGCTTCACCGCCATCTGGCTTCCCCCCTTCTGCAAAGCTGCCTGCATCGGCGGTCCGTCCATGGGTTATGATCCCTACGATTACTGGGATCTCGGTGAGCTCGACCAGAAAGGCGGTATCCCCACCTGGTTCGGTTCCAGGGCCGATCTTCTCGCGCTCATCGCCGAAGCGCATACTCACAACATCGATGTCTATGCCGACCTCGTATTCAATCATAACTCAGGCGCGGACGCTGAGGAGCTGAATCCTGTCACCAACAGCATGGGCTGGACGAAATTCACGCCGGCCAGCGGCAAGTTCCCCCGCGACTGGGAATGTTTTCATCCATCGGAATACGAGACCACCGACGGTTTTTCCTTCGGCGGGCTTCCCGATCTCTGTCATCGCAATCCCGATGTCTATACCGCTCTCCTCGAATATACCCGCTATCTGCTCGGGACCATCGGCATCGACGGGTTCCGGTATGACTGCGTCAAAGGCTATGGAGGCTGGATGGTTCGTGCGATCCAGGAGCTCCGCGGTCTTCGAAATGACATCGCCTATCGTCCTTTCGGTGTCGGCGAATGCTGGGATACGGACAGGACCATACTCGACTGGATGACCGAAGCCAATGCCTGGTCCGACAACCCATGCTCCGTCTTTGACTTCCCGCTGCGCGATCTTTTAAAGGGCCTCTGTGATGTCTACGGATTCAGCCTGCGCAACCTCGCCCCCGCCGCCACGCAACCCTCCGGCTCACAACACCCTTCCGGCCCGGCCGGCACCGTTCTCCAGTATAACCCCGCCCTCGCCGTCACCTTCGTCGAAAATCACGACATCGTCCGCGACAACCCCATCGTCAACGACAAGATGCTCGCCTATGCCTATATCCTCACGCACGAAGGCTATCCCTGTGTCTTCTGGCAGGACTACTACAACTGGGATCTCGCCCAACCAACCAATCAATCCGGTATCGACGCCCTCGTCAAAGCCCATAGATCCAATGCCGGCGGCCCCACGGAAGTCCTGTACGTCGGCGACAGTCTCTATATCATGCAACGGACCGGCACAAACGCCCAAAAAGGTCTGGTCTTCGTTCTCAACAATTCCGCCGCCACCAGCGGCGCCCAAGTCCACACCCACTGGCCCAATACCACCTTTCATCCCGCCGCATGGCGTGGGCATGACAATACGGACATTCCCGCACCCCGAACCACGGCCCCCGATGGTACGGCTGAGTTCTCCGCCCCATCCCGCGGCTATACGGTATATTTACCCACATAATCTCCGAAACTCTTCGTATATTTAATCTAACGGCAAACCCATCGCCATATGCTCAAAAATTATTTCCTCGTCGCCCTTCGGAATTTCCGGCGCAACAAGCTCTTCTCGATCATCAATATTGTCGGTCTCGCCATCGGTATCAGCGCCTCGCTGATCATCACGGCGTTGGTTTGGTACGACTTCTCCTTCGACAGATTCGAGAAGGACCGCGACCGTATCTACCGCGTTGTCTCCGAGTGGAATTTCCAGGGGAACATCTCCCATTGGGGTAGCACCTGTGTACCGATAGGGCCAGCCATCGAAAAAGAGCTCACCGGCATCGAGCTCGTCGTGCCCTTCCGTACCGCCGACCGGCTGAAAGTGTCCATTCCCTGGCCTGATGCCAGCCGCCCGCTCGTCCTCAAAAAACAAAAGGATCTCATCTATGCCGACAGCCGGTATTTCAATCTTCTTCATTACGACTGGCTGGCCGGTGACCTGAAGACTTCTCTTCGTCAGCCCTACCAGGTGGTAATCACGGCCAGTAACGCGCATCTCTATTTCCCGCATCTCCCGTACAGCGACATCATCGGCAAACCCATCTTTTTCGACGATACGATACAGGCCACCATTACCGGCATCGTCAAAGACATTTCTTATAATACAGATTTCAATTTCCGCGGATTCATATCGTATTCTACGATGGAGACCACCCGCATGAAGCCGCAGAACTGGGACAACTGGGGCAGTTCCAATTCTGCCGACCAGCTCTTTGTCCGTCTGTCGCCCGGTGCAAGCGCTACAAAACTAGTCGCAGCCATCAACCGTCTTAGGGAAGATCATGAGCATGCCGACGCCACCAGGAAAAGCAAGACCACCACGCTCCTGCAGCCTTTTAAGGATATGCATTTCGACTCCGGGTACGGCATCTTCGACGAGAGCCGCCAGCCTCACAAATCCGTTCTCTACGGACTCCTGGCCGTAGCTGCATTCCTCTTGCTGCTCGCCTGTATCAATTTCATCAACCTGACGACCGCTCAGGCTTCCCAGCGTGCGCGCGAGATCGGCATTCGCAAGACGATGGGAGGACACCGTCGTCAGCTGGCCTTCCAATTCCTGAACGAAACCTTCCTGCTGACCGTACTCGCCACGCTGCTATCGCTTGCGATCACGCCGCTCCTGCTGAAGGTGTTCAAGGATTTTATTCCGGAAGATTTTCATTTTAATCCTTTCACGCAGCCGATCGTATTCGTTTTCCTGGGGGTGCTGATCCTTGCCGTCAGCCTTCTCTCGGGCATCTATCCCGCGCTCGTGCTGTCTTCTTACAATCCCGTGCTCGTTCTCAAGAACCAGGCCTATGCCAATACCGGCAGGACCCGCACTGCCTGGTTGCGCAAGACCCTTACCGTGTCGCAGTTCGTCATTGCCCAGGTCTTCATCATTGCCACCCTCCTTGTGGATCGGCAGATAAACTACTCGTTGAACAAGGACATGGGCTTTAAAAAAGATGCCGTCTTATACTTCTCTACCAATCCCCGCGACAGCGCGCAAATGAAGGTTGTCCTTCTTAACAAACTCCGCGCTATCCCCGGTGTTCAGCGCGCCGGTCTCAGCTCCGACCCACCCTCCAGTGGCGGCTCCTGGAGCAGCACCATCACTTATATGGATGGCAAAAAGGAGATACAGGACAATGTCCAGATCAAAGTAGCCGACTCGAATTATTTCCCGATCTATAAATTTCATCTGGTCGCGGGTACGTCCGCTCCCCAAAGCGATACCATGAATGCCGTCGTCATCAACGAGACCTATGCAAGACGCCTGGGATTCCTCGACCCTCAGCAAGCCATCGGCAAACAGTTCAAATGGCAGGGCAATCCCTACATCGTCGGGGTCGTCGCCGATTTCCATCAGCACTCCCTCCGCGATCCGATCAAGCCGCTGCTCATCGCCAACGGCGGCCGTTTCCTGAATACGGTTAATGTCGCCCTCGAGCCCCAGAATGGGGATGGCACCGCCTGGCCGCACACCGTCGCCGCGATTGAGAAGGCCTACCAGTCGGTCTATCCCGGCGAGGATTTCGATTACCAGTTCCTCGACGCGTCCATCGCCAAATTCTACAATGCGGAAAAGAACACCTCGCGTCTGCTGATGTGGTCCACCGGTCTCACCATCTTCATCAGTTGTCTCGGTCTGCTCGGCCTGGTGATTTACGTCACTAACCAGCGTACCAAAGAGATCGGTATCCGCAAGGTCATCGGCGCCTCCGTCTCGCAGATCGTCGTCCTCCTCTCGCGCGACTTCATGAAGCTGATCGCCCTCGCGATCCTCATCGCCTTCCCCATCGCCTGGTGGGGCAGCCATAAATGGTTGGAGAATTATGCCTATCGCACCAACATCAGCTGGTGGATCTTCGCGGTCGGCGGCGGCCTCCTTCTCGCGATCGCGCTCATCATCCTCTGTCTTCGCACCCTCCGCGCGGCCGTCGTCAATCCCGTGGAGTCCCTGCGCAGCGAGTAGCGCAGGGGCTGGGAGCCAGCATTTGCGCTTCGATTAAACATCGTAGAGCTTCTTCTTTGCCACCGGCAAAGGCTCGCTCGTAACCTTCGCTTTGCTCGGTTACACTTCGTTCAACGGCGGAATTGACTTTGCCCTACCTCGATACTTATATACTAGTCCGATTTGAAAAGAAAAATGCATGATGAAAATAGCCGAACCAGGTGAAATCTCTCTCCGGAATCGAATTTATGGCCGGCTCAATCTTCTTCGACAGTATGTTGTACGATAAAATACTGCCATTGTCGCCTTTACGCATATGTTTATAATAGATTAGGACGGTATTACTTGGCCAGAAGCAAGAATTATATTTATCATCGTTTCCGAACCACTGGTCTTTGCTAGTGATGCCTGAGTCGATAATTTGCACGCTTCCAGCTTTCAAATCATATAACACAAGCTGATATTTTTTAACATTTTCATCCGTGGTAAAAATTGTGTTGACAAATACCGCCCACATCCGATCCGGTGAAATAGATAAGTTTGTGAAATTTATGTTATTGGGGAATTGATAATTGGTTCGATGACCGTTGTTCAAATTTAGACAACAAAATCTCAAGCCGGGCGAATAACGATTGTCATGCTCGCCCTCTTGCCTTGAAGGATTATAAACTATATAGGCAACGCTATCACAAACATAGAATTCGACTATAAAATGCCAGTTAGAAGAAATGACTTCGCTTTTTTGGGAATTGAAATGAAATTGATAAATATTTTCCCCATTCGTCCAGAAGAATTTCCCGTCTTTAGATCTGCCCCATTTCGTCATAAACTTCACCGGCTGGCCCTTCAAAACGTCATATGACCCGGATGTAACCGTCACCTTCCCTTTGCAAAGGTTTTGAAATTCAAAGTTCCCGGCAGAATCAGGCTCCCTAATTAGAAAGTTCTGCCCATAAAGAGATGATGAAAAAAAACCGGCTAATAAAAGAAAAAATGGATATTGCATGCATTAATTGTTGACGTGGTTACTCTATTCATATTTGTGAGGCCTTAATATGTATTGCCCCGGGACCTCTTCCCAATGGAAAAGCCTGCCCGCGCGGTTTTACTATTCGTTGGTCTACACCTCCGTACTATTCTTCTCGCTCAGCGTCAAATTGGAAAATCTCAAATATCACCGCTGATATGGCGTGCTCTATGTTTTTCTCATCTATCTGCTGGGCATCGTCTGTCTCGCCTATACTGCCAACTTTATACTTCAAAAGTAGTGATAGCACCGTCACTCATCCGGCAGGATCGCTTCGCCCATTGTCTTATCCTTCCAATAGTCCATGTGTCCACCGTCTCCGATCAACTCGTTGATCGCCTTCGATGAAGGAGCCAAAGGTCCGGCGATATAGTCCCCATAACGATATGCATTTAGCCAACCGGAGAGTAGCGCCGGGTTCATCACCTCCATTCCCAGGAACTGGTAACACAAAGCCTCGAGCGGGCTTCCCAACGTTACCAGCCGGACGGGTGTAGGATACTTACATAGATAATCGACCGCCACGACTGTCCCCCAACTGTGTGCCACGACTGTCTTTTCCGCCCCTGGTTTAGAATGGGCATACTCCATCGCGCATTTAAGACGATAAAGACATTTTTCTCTGGTACCATGCCTCGCGTTCTCGTCTGGCTGTATATAGAAAAGGATATCCCCGACTACCCCCGTAACGATGGCCAGCGGGCCGACGAACCAGGAAAAAAACGGGATAGTCCTAAGAATGGATATTTCGTATATATGCCAGATGGGTTCAATATGGCTGACATCTTTGTTCCATGTGATCACCAGATAGGTAAGATAGCCTGTCAAAAAAAGCAAAAGGAGAGGAGAAACGCGTAAAAGCAATGCAAGCGCCTGTTGGAGAAGACGTCCCTTTTTATTGATCAGCCCCGCCTCCTTTATTCCCCCTGAGTAACCGCTCTTTTTCATATACAGCACGGTATAGATCAGCGGTATTATACCTATAATTGAATAGATAATGGTAGTCATCAACTCCGCCTTAGCCAAATCAAACCGCAGAAAATTCTTGGCTGCCTTATCCCAGGCGAGCAGCATATTTTCATCGCCGAATTCCTTTAGCGCTCTCAGCGACAAAAAAGCGATCATAGTCGCCGCCGAATTAAACGCGAGAAACGGCAAGTAGGTGAAGGAGAATTCGGTCGCAATGCAATCCTTGTCTTTTTTTCGAACGTACAGATAAAGGTAACCGAGAAAAACGGCAAACGCCAGTCCGGACGTAATGACTTGCCCATATTCCCGGATCTCCATAGAGAGTTCCTGTAGCTGACCGGTATACTTATTGGTCCAAACGCTCGCCAGGTAGGCCGTTAAAGGGGCAAGCCACACCCACCCCCACCGATAGTTCTTACTGTACGCCGTAGCCTTATAGGTAAACCATGCGAAGAACGCAATGACCAGGAGCAATAGGCCAACGACGAACCCGGGCTTTTTGACCACCATTCCAAGCACCGTCGACAGAGAAAAAAAGACGGCGCCCGGCGTCAGCGCCTCCAGGCAAAATCGAAGTAAGCGAAAAACGTTCAGCTTCGCGCGAAAACGCATTTGCCATCGCTGCTCCGCCAGCGAAAGCATAGACGTTATGATCAGACCTGCCTGTTTTAAAATTGACCACCAACCTTTGTCCGGCTTCAGGATATCCGACCAATTCACCTCAACGATCTCCAGTTTTCCATCGTCCGTTAAAAGCCGTTGATAATCGTTGCCGTCAACCAGCAGCGTATCCATAGAAGCATTCGGGATGCCGAGGCCTTCCGCAAGGCCCTTGGCCACCTCGCCTTTTTTCGTGTCGCCTACCCCGTGTAAAGCGATGATAATTCGCCCGGCTTCTGTCTTGTCCATAGCGGCAAAGAAAAGGTTAAATGCAGGTCTATGACACCGTGAAAACACCTTTTTTTCCAACTCGCCTTGCCAAACATCTCCGATCAAGCACACTGCGCTCCTTCATTCGTAGACACCAGATTTACTTAGCAAATCCAACAACCATTCCACGATTAGACCCTTATTTCACCGCCACCGCCTTCCCCACCTCATTCGCCTTCAGCACCCGGATAAAATTACCTCCGAGTATCTTCTTAATATCATCCGGCTTATACCCCCTCTTCAACAATTCCCGCGTTATCAACGGATATGTCGACACATCATTCAATTGTTGCGGCGGCGACTCGATACCGTCAAAGTCCGAGCCTAACCCCACGTGGTCCGGTCCGATCAGCCTGACGATATAATCTATATGGTCGAGCACCAACGACATTGGCGCCCTCAGCGAATCGGATTCAGCAGGATATTTTTTGGATAGATATTCATTGATCGCATATTGTGGCGCGTGCGCGGCATTCATGCTGTCCACTTCCGTCCTATGGCGATGCAAAAACCTCGTCACGCGCGGCTGATAATTGCTGTCGAGAAATCCGGAATAGAAATTCACCTGTATGACCCCACCATTCGCCCCGACGGCCTTGATCTGGTCGTCTTTCAGATTGCGGAAGACAGGGCACAGGTTCCACACGCTACTATGACTGCAGATGATCGGTTTGGTCGTCGTATGGATCGCATCCCAGAACGTCTTTTCGCCGACATGCGAAAGATCGACCAGCATACCCAGCTCATTCATCCGGCGGACGATCGCCTTTCCCTTTTCCGTCAGGCCATAAGGAGTCACGGTAAAGGCCTTTGAAGTCTCGTCCATTGCCGAGGTTGCCCACGAGGTACTGTTGTTCCAGGTTAGCGTCATATATCGTACGCCGCGTTTGTAGAGACTATCCAGATAATCCATATTGTCCTCGATCATATGACCGCCTTCGACGCCCATCATCGCCGCCAGCTTGTGATGTTTGACGGCTCGTTCGATCCCCGCCGCGTCCGTAACGATCTCCATCCTGGCCGGATAGCGTGCCGCAATCGAATAAAGACTGTCGATTTCCCTGTTTGCCTGTCTGAACGCGCTCCCCACGCCAAAATGGTCATCGCAGAAAATCGAAAAAACCTGCACATCCACTCCACCCTTTTTCCATCTCGTCAGATCCGACATCGCCTTTCCGGTCAGATCGGTACCGATATCCAGTCCTTTGAGCGTAGCCTCGCTCAGGACGTCGTTATGGGTATCGACGACGATGGCTTGTTCATGCAGTTTGAGATAGGGTTGTCCGTAAGCTTGCGCGCCGGTCGCCAGCGCCGCCAATAGTAAGAGTCTGTATCCCTTCATAGTAGTCGAAATTATTGGGGTAGTCGAAATTTATTCGCGGTGAAATTCCAGGTCCTGAAAATCGTAGCTGAAATCCGTCAGCGGTGACACCGGCTTCATCCGTATTGCGGATGCCCTTCCCCGTTCGTCCAGCGAGAAGATGACGTAGGCGTCGGCGTTCATGCTCCGGTTGGTCCATTTGACGATAAACGAATTTCCTTTGTAAGGTAACATTTCTCCGCTGAGTTTGGGTGAACGTTTACTCGCGAACCAGGGTTTGCCATCCCTGACGGAGATGTACACTTCTCCCAGCCAGGCGTCGCGATAGGTACCCATGTATTGTGAAAACCCCGCCGTATCGCTCTTCCCGGCCCTCGCCTTTCCGACTGACGCCACCTCCCTCCAAATGGAATCCGTCAGCCGTTGGTCCGTCGCGAGTTGCCTTTTCCGTGTGGCGGCATATTCGGAGACCCGGTCCGTCCCGGTGATCCCCAGATATGCGTCCTTGATCTGGTTCGTGATCGCGGAGAACGCAAATCCTTCTTCTCCGTTGGTCAGCACGATGATGCCCAGGTGCAGTTCGGGGATCATAGTGATCTGTGTGACCATGCCTTCGAGGCCGCCCGTATGGCTCAGTTGTTTATACCCTTTGACGTCATTGATAACGAATCCAAGACCATAATCCGCAAAATGCGTCCCATATGGCCCCGGTCCCCCCACCGGCAAAATGGTCTGTGGCGTCCAGCGCTCACGCATCACCGCCGGCGACAGGAGTTGCCTCCCGCCCGGGCCATATTTCCCGCCGTCGAGGTGCATTTCCACCCATCTGCTCAGATCGTCGATGCTGGAATAGATGCCACCCGCGGCATAGTCGACTGTTGATTTATGGCGAACGATCACCTCCACTTTTCCATCCACACGTGCATGTCCGTCGATGACGTCGGAAGTGTCCTGCAGCCGGTCGAACCTGGCGGCGCTATGGATCATGGCCAGCGGCCGCATGATCCGCTGTTCGATGAAATCTTCCCACGGCATGCCGCTCACCCGTCGTACAACCTCGCCCGCGATAATGTAAAGGTTGTTGTCATAGGCGTACTGCGAACGAAAGCTCGTCCCCGGTGCCAGATACTGCAGATTGTGGAGGATGTCCTCGATGGTGAAATCGCCGCCGTCGGGGAAGAACATCAGATCGCCCGCACCGAGCCCCAGCCCGCTCCTGTGGCAGAGCAGATCGCGAATCGTAAATTCCTCCGTAGGATACGGGTCATGCAGTTTGAACTCCGGGATATATTTCCGCACCTTATCGTCCCAATTGAGCTTCCCTTCGTCGACCAGCATCCCCAGCGCAGCGGTCGTGAAAGCCTTGCTGTTCGACGCAATGCCGAAAAGCGTATTCTCATCCACCGGCTGCCGCGTCGCCAGCGATCGCACCCCATATCCCTTCGAATGCACAACCTTTCCGTCTTTGATGACGCAGACCGCAACCCCCGGGACCTCGAATGCCCGCAACGCCCGTTCCGCGAGGCTATCGATTGCCGCAGAGCTGATCGGTTGGCTCTGCGCGCGTGCAACCGCCGACCTCGCGCCAAATATGAACAACAAGAAAAAAAACTTTCTCATGCATCTGGGTTTTGAATAAATATAGCCCTTCCTTGGGAATTTTTATTTCATCAACCCGAATTACCACTTTTTTTAGCCTTCACGCTAATTATATTAGTATTTTTGTACCTTATCTGTCCAGCATGAGACATATTACCTACTCCTATATACGCTCTACTCCAACACGATATTACTTCATTAGCGTCGGGAAAAGGCGGATCATAAAGGTGGTTGATTTTGTTCCTACTGCCAACCGGAGAATATATAATATGGGGTTCGGCGATTTGAAAACGGATGGCTCCATTAACGACTCGGCTCGTTCCGACAATGGCTTTATAATTAAAAGAATTAATTAACTTTGAATATGCCTGCTCCGAAGAAAAAAATTAATAAAAGATCCCTAAAGAAAAGGGACAACGTAGTGATAATCAGGACTGAAATCTCTCCCAAAGACACCCTGTTTCCTGAAAAGTTAGCAAAGGCAAATGAGATATTGCGGAATTGCAAGAATTTATGACTTTTCCGCACGGCTATCGACCAATCGTTTAAATCTCTTAACAAACTTTCGCAAGCTATCCTCCGTTTGCTTATCCGTTATCGCCCCCTCCGCATCGATCTTGCCTTTTATTCCCCGTATCAGCAGCGTAGTCTCCTCCGTAAATGACGCCATCACGGTTCTCATGATCATCTGCAATTCTTCATGCCCCTTTTGTCCATCCGCCGACGCCGTGATAATTCCTAATGGCTTATCTGTAAAGACGGTCGTGGAAACGCACCACTCGATCGCATTCTTAAGCCCGCTCGGTATGCTAAAAACATATTCCGGCGTACAAATGATAACCGCATCCGCCGCCTCGATGTCTGCCCGAAATTTCCTAACCAACTCCGGCGTTTCTCCCACCGAAAGCTCCGGATCAAAATGAGGCAGCATCTTCAAATCTCGGAATACACTGATCCTAAAATCGTCCAACCCCAACTCCGCCAGTTTCAGGACCAGCCGCTCATTCGTGGAATGTCTGCTCGCGCTACCTACAATCGCAAAAACATTCTTCTTTCCTGTCATATCAACTCTTTATATTTCACTGCAATTTAAACGCAGGCGGCCGCAAAAGTTAATACAAAATTTTCGGCAATCGCTGCCCAAATTTTTTCTCTACAGATCATTAATCGTAAACAATTAGGCCACCCCCCAAACTCACTGCGCATCTACGTTTTACACGCCATTCGCCCTCACGCACCGCGCACCTTTTCCCTTTGTTAATGTGATCTATATCACTTTCGATACTGTCTGCCCCATTTTTCTTTCATTCAATTCCCTTTAGCCCTACCTTTATCCCAGCCGTCGACCTGTGCCTCACTCAGCCTCACCTAACCGTTCCCATAACCATTAAACCTATTCCATTTATGAAACGCACCTGGATACTCAGATTATGCCTAGCTGCAAATGCACTATTCATAGTCGTTCTATTCTTTGCCTGTAAAAAACAGCACGAAACGGTACCAGCAAACCCACTCGCTTCCCAAATCCAATCCGCCCGTGACTTTTTCGAGAGTACCATCCATTCCGCCGCCACGCCGCCAAATGCGGCCAATTACCGGGCTAAGCTCCAGAAATCTATCCGCTGGGATCTCGCTCAGACGACAACTCTTTCCGGTAAACCCACCATTGTTGCTCCCGTGCAATTTGCCGGTCATGTATACGTCTCGTCTGATCTGGAACCGGGAACCGCCTTCGACCTCTCCAGCCTGACCCGCCTGGTCATTTCCCCCGACTCCGAAAACGTCTTCCACTATGGCCTGCTCACCTATATCCCCGACAGCACTGCCATCCAAACTCAAACCTTCAATACCGGAATCCTGCTGTACGAAGATTGGCAAGGCAACACCCTCTCCGCCCCGCAACGCTTTGCCCGGAGACACATCGCCATTACTAACTCCGACAACAAACAAATCGACATCGTCCAGACGATTCAAGTCTGTAACGAAATCGACGGCTATAATTATGCACCCGACGACCCTGAAGGAGGCATCAACACCTGGTCCGAGACCAGTTGTAATACTTATACGCTTCCCGCCATGTCCACCGGTCCCAGAATCGGCCCTGGCAGTCTTCCCGGCATCCTAGGTCCGAAGCCGATTCCCAGTCTCACAATAGCAATTGCACCGCCCACTAACCCCATCAGTAATATTACCAATTATTTCAAATGCTTCACCAACGGCTCCTCACCGGCTCAGACTTACTCTGTTCAAGTCTGTGTCGACGAGCCAGATCCCGGCACAAGGCAACCTTGGACCCTGACATCCGGGGGAGCTGCCGGCACGAGTGCTGCTGCTAACCCGCTTAATGTTGGTCATACCTTCTTCGTCCTTACCGAAAATGATCAAGGCAATATTATTACTAGAAACGTTGGGTTCTATCCCGCCACTTCTATTTTTCCTATAGCCGGATACACTTCGGCCCAAGGTGTCCTCAATGACGATGATGGACATCAATACAATATCAGCCTCACAATTAACGTATCGGCTACGCAGTTTTTTGGCATTTTGAGTTCTATATCTTTAGGCAACAACCCTGGATTTAATTATGACCTGAATACAGATAATTGCACGACGTTTGTCATCAATTCACTCGGATCTAATGGAGTTGTTCTCCCAAGTACAAAAGGCACTTGGGCAACCGGCAGCGGAAATGACCCAGGCGATCTCGGCGAAGATATTGGCCAAATGCAGTTGGGTCCTAATATGACTCGAAACACCGTCAGCAGCGCGCATCCAAATGTGGGCACCTGTAATTAATTTACTATAATCCTTTGACTATGTTTGTATTGATAGTTTATCTTGCACTTCATCTGACTTCTGATACCGCCGGAACGTCTGTCAAATGGGATGATACTAAGAACTGGAAAATTTATGCACTCAACAATTCTGCCAAGGTTTTCACCATTTCGGTTGACAGTATTAAACCGCTAAACGGTGACCCCTTGAACGATGACTCCGTACATATTTTTCTGAGAAGCGCAAAGATATTACATGTTCCCACAAGCCCCGCCTGGATGGGTTGTTACCTTACGTCCTGTGAAAACAGAAATGGACAACTAATGAAGATTGTGATAAGTCAATATGGTGGTTTTTTTCTAAATGCTTATGATGGTTATTACTACCAACTCGACGCCAACTTAACTCGCCCATGGCTAGACTATATGCGTAGGGCATATATAAAAACAGAATAATGCGCCTTATTCACATTTTCTGGTCACTAGTCGTGCTTGCAATAATCATAGTTTTTCCGACACTGCTATTCTTGAACCATGGTAAACTCCAAGGAGGTCCCGAAATATTTGGCACCTTTTTGATCCTTTGGTGGGCGATAGATTTGATAAGTACCATAATGTTGATGGTGGCATGGGTAAGAAAGGATTCATTAAGGGATAAATTTCCCTTTACTTTGTTAGCTACCCTAAACCTTTATTTCGGCTTGATGGGCGTTTATCACATGCTTCAAGGGCGGTCGCTCCATCTTTACCCAATCAGTTTCATTCTATTTCTATTGAATTTCGTTTGGGCCGGCATCATGATCTACTTTCAAGTACGCCGGCAACCTCGCCAAACGTAATTGGCTATGATCAATTCCCTGTAGATAGTACTTAAAAAGACTCTTCTACCTGCTCAAATCTCACCGCAAAATGCCGGGAAGAAAAGAATTCCATACAGTACCCGCCGATTGCATTCGTTTACTCCTTCTCAATGACGTATTTTCATTCTTACATTGAAAGTCGACCGGAATGCCAACACCCTACATCACCCCCCTCAACCTCACCGCCTGCAACAGCATAATCGTCTTCCCATCCCTGATCTCCCCCCTCTCCACCATCCTCAACGCCTCCTCAAACCCAATCTCCAACACCTCAATATCTTCCTGTTCATGCTCCAACCCACCACCCTCATGCACCTTCATCGACGGTGTATACTCCGCAATAAAAAAGTAAAGTATCTCCGTGACCGAACCCGGCGACATATACGCCTCATACACCTTCTGCAAAGCAGATACCTTATATCCCGTCTCCTCCTCCGTCTCCCGCCGGATCGCATCCTCCGCATTGTCCTTATCCAATAATCCCGCACAGGCCTCAATCAACATCCCATCCGCATTCCCGTTCACAAACGTCGGAAGACGAAACTGTCTCGTCAATATCACGGTCCCCATCACCCTATTATAGAGCAATATGACGGCCCCATTGCCGCGATCATACACCTCGCGAACACGAGTCACCCAATCCCCGCCCGGATCCCGATATCGATACGTGATCTTTCGCAGTACATACCAGTTATCGGACAACACCTCCGATCCCACAACTTCAACCAAAGTTTTACTCATAATTTCATTCAATTTTCAAGATCTTCACCGTCTTCCCGATATTCACCCCATCGAGACCAATGATCTTCACATAATAAACCCCCTTAGGCAATCCGGTCAGATCCACCACCGTCCCATTCGGCATATCAACCAATGTCTTCAAAACCCGGCCATAAGAGTCCGCGATCACCGCATCCAGCCGGGAGCCCGCCGCAGTCCAATAGACGGAAAAGCTATTCCGCACCGGGTTGGGGACAAGACTGATATATCGACCATTGCCCATGTCGATCTGACCCTTTAGCGCCAATGTATACGGCATCGATGGAGCGCTGCTACAATCTTCAACGGTACTCACGACGGTATAGGACCCAGGATGATCCGGATGATAAACCCGATCCGTCGCGCCGGAGATGACAACCCCATTCAGCAACCACTGATTGCCGATAGAATCGCTCGA
>Ga0134126_10004230_pt1 | contig 17973 bp, 10 predicted proteins | sample KB31752_FD_96881 | JGI IMG/M metagenome (GOLD analysis project Ga0134126, IMG submission 96881) | Terrestrial soil microbial communities with excess Nitrogen fertilizer from Kellogg Biological Station, Michigan, USA - KB3-175-2 | ecosystem: Environmental > Terrestrial > Soil > Unclassified ...
CCGCTTCCATTCTATTGTCATCGCTTCGGCTTGCATGCTTCTGTCCCCGTCGTGGCTGGTTCTCCATGCCCAGAGCGCGAAGAATGAAGCGCAGCCGGCAACCCACGGAATCAACATCGCCAATATAGATCGGTCCGTACTGCCAGGAGACAACTTCTACCAATATGCCAATGGGGACTGGATCAAGCGGGCTGTTATTCCTGCAGACCGCGCCGGTATCAGTGTTTTCTCCAGGCTGGACGACATAGCCAACAAGAATACCGCGGTCTTGATTCAGGAATCCGCCAGGGCGAACGCTCCGGCTGGATCGAATGCCCGCAAAATCGCCGATCTGTACAACTCGTATATGGATGTATCTGCAATTGAGGCGAAAGGCCTGACGCCGCTGCAAGCCCCGCTCGCCGCCATTGCTGCGATCAAAACTAAACGAGACCTGGCGCACGCTTTGGGCGAAAGCCTGCGGGCCGACGTAGATCCGCTCAACAACACCAACTTCCATACGGCAAATCTATTCGGGCTATGGGTTGCGCCTGGCTTTCATGATCCGGAACATTACCATCCGTACCTGCTGGCGGGTGGAATTGAGCTGCCTGATCGCGAGTATTACCTGAACGACAGCGCTCATATGAAGGAGATACAGGCGAAATATCGCACCCACGTAGCAGCGATGTTTCGACTCGCCGGCTTCGACGACGCGGAGGCACGGGCAACTCGGGTGATCGCGTTGGAACACGCAATTGCGGAAACGCATCCAAGCCTGGCAGAGGACGAAGACATTCATAAGGCGGACAACACCTGGAAGCGCTCGGAATTTGCAACGAAAGCTCCGGGTCTGGATTGGGCGGAATATTTCCATGCGGCCAGGCTGGACAATCAGGACAGTTTCATCGTCTGGCAACCAAGCGCGTTTACCGGGGAAGCGGCGCTGGTGGCGTCAACTCCAGTGGATACCTGGAAAGACTGGCTGGCGTATCACTTGATCGAATACTACGCGGGAGTTCTGCCAAAGCCGATTGCGGATGAGCGATTCGACTTCTTTGGCAAAACTATGGCCGGCGTGCCGCAACAGCGTCCGCGTGCGCAGCGCGGAGTTTTCGTGGTCGATGGTCTGCTTGGCGATGCGGTCGGAAAGATTTACGCGCAAAGGTACTTCTCGCCGCAGGCGAAGGCGGCTGCGCAAGCCATGGTGGCGAACATCGTCGCAGCATACCGTGTGCGCATTGAAGCGCTCACATGGATGGCTCGCTCCACCAAGGCAGAGGCTGAAGCCAAATTGAATGCGCTCTACGTCGGCGTCGGCTATCCGGAAACCTGGCATAGCTACGAGGGATATGTAGTCAAGCCGGATGATATTTTCGGCAACGTCTGGCGCGCTGGAACTTTCCGATACCATCAACAGATCGATCGTCTGGGCAAGCAAGTCGATCGCAAGGAATGGTCCATGACGCCGCAAACGGTGGACGCGGTGAACCTTCCGTTACAGGACGCGCTGAACTTCCCGGCAGCAATTCTGCAGCCTCCCTTCTTCGATGCAAAAGCGCCCGCGGCCGCCAATTACGGAGCGATCGGCTCCATCATCGGACACGAGATCAGCCACACCTTCGATACGGAAGGCAGTACGTTTGACGCGACAGGCCGTCTGCGCGACTGGTGGACTCCGGCCGATTTGGCGCATTTCAACGTCGCCACGACCAAGCTGGCAGACCAGTACGACACCTATACGCCGTTTCCCGATCTGCATGTAAATGGCAAGCAAACGCTGGCAGAAGACATCGCGGATGTTGCCGGAATCTCTGCCGCGTTCGACGGCTACCGTGCGTCGCTTGGTGGCAAGACTGCACCCGAGCAAGATGGATTCACCGGAGACCAGCAGTTCTTTATCGCGTTCGGTCAGAACTGGGGATCGAAGGAACGGTCTGCCGCACTGCGCCGCCAGGTAATGACCGACCCGCATGCCCCGGCGCAATATCGGGCGGACACGGTGCGCAACATCGACCCTTGGTATACAGCCTTCGATGTGAAACCAGGGCAGAAGCTCTACCTCGCTCCGCCGGATCGTGTTCGCATCTGGTAAACCGCGACTAAGTTACCGCCGCTCGGTCAATACCAGTTCCTGACGTTCGGCCAATAGGCGGAGAGGGGAACCTTTCCGCCACGGCAGAGATAGATCGGCCCGTTTTCAAACGGCATGGCCAGGGGGTTTTCAACTTCTCCGACCTTCTGCACGGAATCGCAGTACTTCTCCACATCGGATTTGTTTTCACCAACGACAATCAACAGGTCGCCGGAGTAGCCACGCGGTCCCCAGAAATAGTAGTTCTGATGACCGCTGATTGCCGGTGGAAGGCCATACTTCGGCCCAAATAAATCGATCGCGCCAGCCTCGCCATAGTTGCTGCAGAAGATTCCCGCTTTAGCCCGATCGGCAGGCGTCAACGAATTGTAAATCCGCGCGACTTCGGCCACGAGTCCGTGCCAACCAAATCGGTCTGCATAGAACTGGGGCAGGGGACCTGTTTTTGCCGTCTCCGTACTCTGGCTGGTCATGTGTAGCGCATGCGTGTAGCGAATCCATGTGTACGGCGGCATGACTGGAATTCCCATAGGCAGCGTGATCGCGCCGAGGATGACCATCACAGTGCACCAGGCTGGCAGCAGCCATGCTGTTCTTCGCGAAGCTGAAAAAAGACTCTGCCAGGCCAGTGCACCGGCTGCGAAGAGGACAGGGTAAACGGGCGCAACGTAGTAATCCTTGGCGAACAGATGGATCATGATGGCAAGCAGCATCACATACATCAGGCCAATCCAGCGGAACCGACAAGCCGCCTTCGCAAACAACAGCCACATCAATCCCGGCAGCAGCAGGAGAATGCTGATGGGATTCAGCATCATAATTTGCGCACCAAGAAATGCAAGAGGCCCCAGCTTTACATTCTTATGGCTGTGATTCACGTTGTTCAGCCAGACCAGCGTCGGCCATTGATGATGAATCTGCCATATCAAGTAAGGTAGCGAAATCAGGACGATGAGCCCGACAGCCGCCAGTGTCCAGCGGCTCCAGAGAATCCGGCGTTGAGCAGTAGGTAGAAGTCCGATCAGCAACGCCACCAGGAAAAACACGATAGACGGCTTGTTCAACAAACCCAGGCCGGCAATGATGCCGAACAGGACCCACCATTTCGGACTACTGCCGTTCACGATCGACAGCACTACAACCGTACACCCCATCCAGAAGACCGGCTCGAACGAATTCATGGAAAGAAAGCTGTCGATTGCCAGATAAGCCGGTGCAATCAAAACCGCGATCATCGCCATTGCCTGAGCGATCCGCCGGCCACCTAATTGCCAAACTAAAATCCCAGTGAGAAAAATCTTCGCAGCGCCGGCGAGTGCCGAGAAGCTGCGGAACAACGCCAGATGATGGAAGCCGAATAGCAGTTCCGCGATCCGCGCCTGTAGCGCAACCATCGGCGCCTGGTCGACGTAGCCCCATGCAAGATGCCGCCCGCAGACGATGTAGTACATCTCATCGCGGAAAATTCCATAGCCAAAATGCTGTGCCAGCAAATTTCCGATGAACTCCACTGCGAACTTAATCGCCGCAAACACCAGAGCAAGCTGAACGACAGGCCTCCAGGATTCGGCGTTGGTTGTTTGAACGTTCATGGACTCTCCGAGTCAGATACTAGAGCATGGCTCCGCTGCGACAGCGAATAAGTTGGAATACGGAGAAAGAGAAGAAAAGTTCACACGTAATTAAAGTTGCGGGCGAATCAAGGGAGCGGAATGCGAACTTTCGCGCTACTGCGGCGGCTCGTTTGCCGGAACTGAAGTCTGAAAATGGGCGCAGATGGCTTCTGCCACTTTGCGCGATACCACCGATTGCAGCGCTTCAAGGGAAGCAGCCTGGATCGCTCGCAAGCTCCCAAAATGAGTAATGAGTCGATTGCGGGTTAGCGCGCCGACGCCGGGAATGCGCAGCAGATCGGAGTCTCGGTCGCGCATTTCTCGCCGCTTGCGATGATAGGTCACGGCGAACCGATGCGATTCATCGCGAATGCGCTGCACCAGGTGCAACACCGGCGAGTGACGATCGAGCACCACCGGATCGTCTTCCTGCCCATACACGTAAATTATTTCTTCCCGCTTCGCGATGGCGGCTAAGGGTTGGCTGGTGAAGCTCAACTCCTCCAGTGCCGCGGCGGCAGCGTGCAATTGGCCTAATCCGCCGTCAATCAAAATCAGGCTGGGCATGGGTCGATGTTCTTCTTGCAATCGGCGATATCGGCGAGTCACGACCTCTCGCATACTGGCGAAATCGTCGACGCCCTCCACGGACTTCACCTGAAACTTGCGATATTCCGATTTGTTCATCGCCCCTTTTTCCCACACCACCATCGAAGCTACCGTTTCCGCGCCTTGAATGTGGGAAATGTCGAAGCACTCGATGCGCTCTGGAAGCGCAGGCAGGTTGAGCGCATCCTGCAACGCCTCTTGAATCACTCGAATGCTGGGTTGCAGCACTCGGAACCGTTGATCGTACGATTGCTTGGCATTCTGGCCGGCTAGATCCAGTAGGGAACGCTTCTCGCCACGCTGTGGCACCGCGATTTCAACTTTGTGTCCGGTGTGCTCGCACAGCAGTTCCGTCAGCGGCGCACGATCTGCAAAGTCGACGGGTACGTAAATATTTCGCGGAACATATTGCTGATCGATGTACAACTGCTTCAGCAATGCGGAGAAAAAAATCGCGGGAGCAAATGTTTCGGCGGATGAAGATTCCTCAAATTTGGAATGGGTCCGCGCCTCGCTGGTTTCCGCTAGCGAATCGCTGCTGGTAGGGTCTGTTTCAGCTTCTGCTGCGGGGGAACCCTGCGCCTCCGGAAATTCCGGCAGGTTTTCCCAAAAGAATTCGCGGCGATCGACAATGCGGCCGTTGCGAATGTGGAACAGATTTGCCGCCAGCATTCCTTTTTCGTAATGGAACCCGAAGACGTCTGCATCGTCGTCTGACGCGGCGGCGATGCGTTGTTTTTCCTGCAATTGATGCAGCGTAATCACCAGGTCGCGGTATCGGCTCGCCAGCTCAAATTGCTCGTTGGCCGCCGCGATCTGCATCCTTTGTTCCAGCGATTTTTCCAGCTCATCGGCATGGCCTTCCAGCATCAGGCGTACATCGCGAACCGCTTCGGCATAAATGTCTGGCGTGGTGAGGCCTTCGACGCACGGACCAAGGCAGCGATGAATGTAGTACTGCAGGCATGGGCGCGGATGGTAGCGCGACAGGTCCACCTTGCAACTGGGTATGAGAAACGTGCGGTGGATCAGATCAACGATGCGATAGGCCAAATTTCCAGGAAAATAAGGACCGTAATAGATGGCGCCGTCTTTGCGAACGCGCCGCGTGACGACAACCTTGGGATAGCGATCGCCGAGCGTGAGTTTTACATATGGGTAGGTCTTATCGTCTCGCAGCAGCACATTGAAGCGAGGTTTGCGCTGCTTGATCAGGTTGTTTTCCAACGCCAGCGCTTCGTGCTCGTTCGCGACCAGAATGTATTCCAGGTCGGCGGCCTCCCGCATAAGCGAACCGGTTTTTGCATTCGCCTGTGCCGCCTCAAGGAAATACGACCGGACCCGCGACCGCAGGTTTTTCGCTTTCCCGACGTAAATTACCTTTCCGTCGGCATCTTGAAATAGGTAGACGCCCGGGCTGGCAGGAAGCGTGCGAATTTTCTCGTGTAAATCCATGGAAGAGGGCGCCTCTATCAGTTTATGCGTTTCATCTCCAGATTCGGAATCGCTGCCATCTGATCATGAATCCCGTGTAAAAATTGCCGTCTCTGGTTCGATGAAGACCTTTCAAACTTTAACTAACGTAGCGCAAAATTAAGAAAATAAGATGCTTACCCAAAGTGCCCGATTGGCTGGCGGATTGCATCATACTAAAAAGACGCGGAATGCTTTTGCGTCATTACAGGGAGAAGCTGGTTATGACACGGAGTGCAAGAAGTTCAAAAATATACCTTGGCGGAGCATCCATTCTCATCCTGACTTTCGCAGGCTGCGCAACGAAAAATTACGTTCGCACACAGACCACCCCTCTGATCCAGCACACGAATGAACTGGAAGATCAGACGGCTGCCAACCATCGCAGCATTCAAGACGTAGACAATCGTGCCACGCAGGGCATTCAGCAGGCACAGAATTCTGCCAGCGCCGCGGACCAGAAAGCGCTCTCCGCAGGTCAGGCTGCCGACCAGGCACAGCAGTCTGCACAGGAGGCGATGAATCACGCCGACACCCTGGAGAGCGTGGTGAAAAACATTGACACCTACCACCAGGTAGCCGATGCCGACGTGCATTTTGCCTTCAATAAGGCAACACTGACCAAGCGTGACAAGCAGGATCTGGATACCTTCGCCAGCCAGTTGGGCAATACGAAGTCTTACATCCTGGAACTGACCGGCGGCACCGATTCTACCGGCAGCAAGGACTACAACTATCAACTGAGCGAACGGCGTGCGGAAACGGTCGCGCAATATCTGGCGGCGAAATACAACGTGCCGGCGCACAAGTTTTATCTGATCGGCATTGGTAAAGACGTGGAAGTCGCCAGCAATAAAGACGCCAAAGGTCGCGCAAAGAATCGACGCGTAGAGATACAGCTTCTATCGAATGCTCAAAACGCGAACGGGCAGCCGAATGCAAATGAACAGGGCAACTCGCAAGGAGCGATGAACTCCACCCCGGCGACGGGGCAGGCCAATCCTCCAGCAGCGAACGGCCAGGCCAGCGCCGCCACTTCGCAGCAGTAGCCGCACTGTTCGTCCGTTTCTACTTGTCGTACAAAACGGGATTCAGGTCAGGGTCGTTATACATCTTCAATTGGCGATATACCTGAAATCTCAATTCGCCATGTAACACGCGCTGCCACAGGCGATCCAGGCACGACGCCAAATCTTCGCGCTGTTGCTCAAGCATCGCCAAGCGTCGTAGATTGCGCTCGCGATGACCGTGAGGAGATGGAATTCGTTTCGTCTCCTCACGCGTGTGATATATCTTCAGACTCATTATGGATAGCCGATCCAGCATCATTCCTGGAGTCTCAGAGTGCAGTTCTGCCTGGGGACTCGGCAGCCGATGAGCGGACAGTTCCTCTAGCAACAATTCATCGCAGCGTTCGATTTGGTCGTTGCGGCGCTGATTGATTCGGTCGATCGTGCGCTTTGCTGCGGCAATGGCAGAGTCTCCAGCGCCGACGTCTCTCGCTTTATCCTCCTGGTGCCACAGTTCGAAGTTTTCTCGATGGAGTGCTTCAATCGCGGCATCGAAATCTTCCGCGAGCGTCGGATCTAGCGGACTTTCATGCCAAAGCACCGTCCACTCGTCGAAGGCACGCAGAATCGTTGCTCCGTTCATCCATTCGGCAAGTTCCATAGGCAATATCATACTGATGTCGCCTTCGACTCTCTCCCATCCACGTTCAGCGTTCCTGCGATGTATCTGCAATTTGCCCTGATGCCAGAGCGCGGCAGACAGAAGCCCTGCGTCCAACCTTGCTATACTTGCGCCCATATGGCGATGAAGGGCACGGATGAGATCCTCTTATGCATGGCTGTGAGCCATATTGGCGATCGGCTGCTAAAGGAGTTAGCGAACCTCGGTTGCCGGGTGGTTCTGTTGACCATCAACGAGCAGCAAGATGCCGGATGGCCGACGGATGCAATCCGGGAATTGCACGGCATGCCGGCCAATATGACCATGCAGCAAATTACGAATACAGTCACATATCTCGCGCGTTCCAGAAAATTCGCGCGAGTGATTGCACTCGACAGTTTTAATGTTGAAATCGCGGCCACGCTTCGCGAGCACCTGCGAATTCCAGGCATGGGTGTCACGACGGCGCGGTATTTCACCGACAGGCTGGCCGCGCGGGTTAAGGCTGCGCACATGGGAATCGCAGTCCCAGTCTTTACGTCGGTCGCGAATTATGATGACTTACGCCGCTTTATGCAGGCGGTTCCAGCGCCGTGGTTGTTGACGCCGCGAAGCTCGTCGTGCAATGCCGAGCGCCGCAAACTGGCCGAGTCAGAGCAGGTATGGCGCGCTCTCGACGCCCGGGGAGACGATCAGAGCGGCTTTCTGCTGGAACAATCGATTGAAGGCGAGCGGATTCACGTGGATAGCCTCACTGCGGATGGAGTCGTGTTGTTTTCTGCGGTATCTCCCTATTGGGCAGCTTCGTCGGAACGAAATGAGTTCGGTGAACTGATGCCCAGAGCCTCGAAAATCATCACACCAGGGGATGTAGAACGGCTCAGAGGCACGACTACCGCGCTGCTGTCCAGTATGAGGATGGCGCGCGGGGTCACGCACACGGAATTCCTTCGATCCAAAGCGACCGGCGAGTTCTACTTTATGGAAACCTCTGCGAGTATCGACGATCGGTGCGTTGCAAATTTGATGCAAGAAACTCACGGGTTGAATCTGTGGCAGGAGTGGGCCAGGTTGGAAGTCGCGGCCATGCGCAGTCAGTCGTATGTTTTGCCTTCTAATGCGGGCGGCAGCAGGGCGCTCCCTGGGAGCACCGAAGTGCAACATCGATTAGCATGAGGAGGGACGTTTCTACCTTGCTCCTATGCCGCCATCGACCTGGCTTCAAGTACCCCACCGCCGCTTTAATCCGCTGACGCAAAAGTGGGTTCTGGTATCGCCGCATCGCACCCAGCGTCCCTGGCAGGGAGAAGTTGCAAAAACGGAGAGCACCCCTGCGATCCACTACGACCCCAACTGCTATCTGTGTCCGGGGAATACTCGCGCGGGTGGCCACCAAAATCCCAACTACAAACGTGTTTTTGTCTTCGACAACGATTATGCGGCGCTGCTTCCGGATGTTCCTGCGCTGGCAGATGCTCCGCACGATGACATATTTCGAGCCGAGCGCGAACTGGGAATCTGTCGCGTCATCTGCTTCCATCCCGACCACGATTTAACGTTGGCCCGAATGCAGCCACAAGACATTGAACGCGTGGTAGAAGCATGGACCACCCAGTCTCAGGACCTTGGTCAACGGCCAGAAATCAATTACGTTCAGATTTTTGAAAATCGCGGGCCGATGATGGGTGCCAGCAATCCGCATCCTCATTGCCAGGTCTGGTCTACGGAGCACATTCCCGATGAGCCGCTGGCGGAGCAAGTCGCGCAGCTTGGCTATCTCGATTCGCATGGTAGCTGCCTGCTTTGCGACACGGTTACACGCGAGGTGCAAGCCGCGGAACGAGTCGTCTGTGAGAATCAGGAGTTCGTTGCCGTTGTGCCGTTCTGGGCAGTCTGGCCCTTTGAAACACTGGTGCTGAGCCGACGTCATTGCGGTGCCTTCTCTGAAATGGACGCCGCGCAGAAGGTCGCGCTGGCAGATATTTTGAAGCAGGTGACGACGCGCTACGACAATTTATTCCAAATCAGCTTTCCATACACTATGGGCTTTCATCAGAGTCCCACCGATTCGAAGCCACACCCGGAATGGCATTTCCATGCGCACTTCTATCCGCCTCTACTGCGGTCGGCTACCGTAAGAAAATTCATGGTGGGTTTTGAAATGCTCGGAATGCCGCAGCGCGATATCACCCCGGAAAGCGCAGCCGACAGGTTGCGCGCCGTAAGCGATCGACACTACACCCTGCAAACAAAGTAGAAGAGGCGAACCGATTGACTTCCTCAAAGCTGGCGTTGAATGGACAGCCGCTGACCCTGGAAGAGCTTGCCGCAGTGGCATACGAAAGAATTCCGGTCGTGCTGCATTCAGAGGCCCGACTGCGCATGGCGGCGTCACGCGCGGTGGTAGACCGCTATCTGGCGGAAGGGGCGACGGTCTACGGCATCAACACTGGCTTTGGCAAAATGTCAGAGGTCTCCATTCCACCCGATCAACTCGGGGATCTGCAGTTGAACCTGGTCCGCAGCCACGCATGTGGTGTTGGAGAATCGCTGACTGAAGCGGAGATTCGCGGCATGCTTCTTTTGCGGGCGAACGTGCTGGCGAAAGGAACCAGTGGTGTCCGCGTACTAGTGGCGGAACATCTGCTAAGCATGCTTGAGAAAAATATCTGTCCGGTTGTACCTGCCCGAGGATCGGTCGGAGCGAGCGGCGATCTGGCGCCACTCGCCCATCTTGCGCTGGGGATGATTGGCGAAGGAGAAGTTTTCTATCACGGCAAATGTCTGGGCGCGCGTGAGGTATTGCGCGCAGCCGGTATGGAGCCATTGCGGCTCGCCCCCAAGGAGGGTCTCGCACTTCTGAATGGCACACAAGCGATGGTAGCCGTGGGCGGTTTAGCCCTGTTACGCGCCGAACGGGTTGCTCGACTGGCGGACCTTGCCGGCGCGATGACACTGGAAGCATTGAAGGGAACGCCCACCGCATTTGACGAGAAAATTCAAGCCGCTCGCCCGCATCCCGGCCAGGCCGAAGTCGCACGTCATCTGCGTTCCTTGCTGGAAAAAAGTGAGATTCGCGAATCGCATCGCGAACACGATCCGCGCGTACAGGACGCCTACTGCCTGCGCTGTATGCCGCAGGTTCACGGAGCGGTGCTGGATGGATTGGCGCAGGCAAGGCGAGTACTCGAAATTGAAATGGGCTCTGCGACCGACAATCCGCTTGTGTTTGTTGCGGATGAAAAGGCGGGCGCGGGCGAAGATGAGATTCTTTCAGGTGGCAATTTCCATGGCGCGCCGCTGGCCTATGTTTTCGATTACGCGGCCATTGTGATGACAGACCTGATGAGTATCTGCGAAAGACGTATCGATCGCCTTGTGAATCCGGACCTGAACGAGGGTCTGCCGCCGTTTCTCACGCCGCAGGCAGGCGTTTCCTCCGGCTATATGGTCGCGCATGTGGCCGCCGCGGCACTGCTTGCGGAGGCTCGTGTGCTGGCTCATCCATCTTCTGTCGATAGCGTTCCTACTTCAGGCGGTAAAGAGGATCATGTGTCGATGGGCATGACGGCTGCGTGGAAGCTGCGACAGATCGTCGAGAATGCGGAGTCTGTGCTCGCCATCGAATTGATGGCTGCTGCCGAGGGCCTGGAATATCGTTGGCCGCTCAGACCGGCACTGCGGGTTGGATCCGCGTGGAACCAGGTGCGGAGTGTCGTGGCGAAACTCGACCGTGACCGGAGCTTGCAGCCCGATATTGCAAACCTGCGCAGCGCCATTCTCAGCGGCGCGTTGGACGCCTGGATGCACTAAGGCATTTTCAGGGATGGTATAGAGAGATTTTGGGTGCCCCATCCTAGCCGCGTCGTTTGCGGCTAGGATGGGAGGTCGAGAATCTTGCTCTACAGCAAATGCGAAAATTCACTAGGTCACCGACCTGGCACATGCCTCTCGACTACAGTTGCAGGCGAATTCTCATCCGAGTTAACACAGCCGAGACAGCCAGGATCGCGAAAGTAAAAAGGATTGCGCCGACGACACCCGCAGCTCCATTCCGGAAGTAGCCATCGAGAAAACGGAACCCGACAAATGCGCTGAGAAAGATATAAATGTCTGGCAGGAGGTAAGTCAGCAGAGTGTTTTCTCCTGCGGGCTTAGCAAAGAACGCCCAGCGGGTTTTTCCCTTCACATCGCAAACCCAGTAAAGCAGCATGAAGCAGAGAACACATGCACCCACGCTTGCCAGGCACCAGGTGGGTGTTGCGCGGATTTTTGAGATGCCAAGCGGCGCCATGATCCAGGCAGCCAGCAGCGTGGCAACAGCAAAGCCGAGGGCCAACCACATTTTCTGGCTGAGAGTCTGCCACCGATGTTTCCCGAGGAAGATGATCGACGTCACCACTCCCGCCATCACGATTGAGGCTGACGCTCCTCCGCCGAACGGCCAGTAATACAGCAGGTAATGACGCGGAAGATGAATGATGTGCGCCGTGTTCAAGGCACAGTACGCGGTGAGCGCAACAAACCACGCAAGAGGAGCCCACAGCCACCGCCGCGTGGAGACGTACAGCAGAGCGACAGAGAAATAGGCAAATCCGATCAGTCCAAGAATTTCCGGGTAGGAGAAATCAATCCATGCCGCCGCCCCGTGTGTGGTTCTGCGGAAGATCGCGAAAACGCCGACGATCATCAGAAAGCCCACAATGCGTAGGCCGAGGAAAATGCGCGGGCGACGGGTGTTTCGGGCAGGCACTAGCCAGAAGAGAATCGCGCCAACTAACCCAAGCAGGGCCCATGCATGTGTCGAAAGCCCCATGCGAACCGGATCGCCCTTTGAAGCATTCGCGAGAATCAATCCCAGAACGAGTAGTCCAATTGAACGCGAGAGGATGTGCCGCCATAGTGCGATGTAGGATGGGTTGCGCTTCAGTCTTCCCGCAATTGCAATCGGCATCGACATGCCGACGATGAAGAGGAAAAAAGGGAACACCATGTCCACATAGGTCATCACGTTCCACTCGCCATGAGCATGGTAGGTCCACCAGGGGAGCCCGTGCACACCGGAAAGATCGTTGACGAAGACCATCACCATCATCGTGAGGCCCCGAAACACATCGATTGACGCAATGCGACCTGTCGGTGCGCTTACGGTGGGTGGAACGGATGCTAGCGTGGGCGATGTGCTCACTGCCCCCCCGCCTCTTGTGATTGCGGTTGTTTCGGTCCTAACCCCTTATCCACCGCATCGAGCAATGTGCCAGTGGGATCGCTTTCATATTCCCAGAACATCATTCCGGCCAGATGATGATCGATGACGTATTTACATTTCTCAGCTAGCGATTCCGGGTCTTCATACGAAATAAAAATCTTTTTTTCCGGATTGTAGAGGTAAGGCACCGAAGCTTTCGCGTCCCAATAGCGGTTGAATCCCTGGTTGATGAGGTCCGGTGTCACCTTGCGATAGCCCGAATAGGATTTTGGAAGCAAATCTCCGGGCTGAAATAGGCCATGGTTGGTCGCGCTTACGTTGCCCCAAATGTGCCCATAGAAGGGAACACCCAGGACAATCTTGCTCGCCGGAACGCCTGCCGCTTCAAATTCTCTGACTGACTTGTCCGAGGAGACTCCTTTTGGATCAGCGGGATCAACATAAAGAGCAGAGTGATTGCCCGTGATTTTGTCTTTTCCGGGTTGGTAGAAGTCGTAGGCCATCACATTGACGGTATCGACATACTTCTGTACTTCGCCCATCTGGGTGTGCGCAATGAATTTTGGCGTCGATCCCGCGGCAATGGTCAGGTACAGGCGACGATGTAACTTTTTCTGCATCTTGTTAAAGCGCGCCCGCAGCTCTTTCAGCACCAGGGTGTAATTCTGCGTATCTTCCGGGCGAAATACGTTCCCGGGGGCGCCGGGCAGGGCGGGAAACTCCCAATCGACGTCCAGCCCATCCAGGTTGTAGCGCGTGACAAAGTCGGCGGCGCTATCGATAAATTTGGCCCGGCTGGCCGGTGTTAACACCGCGTCAGAGAAGCGGCCAGACCACAGCCAGCCGCCCACGGAGACAAGTACGGTCAAGTTAGGATTTTCTTTCTTGAGGCCGACCATCATCGCCATGTTGGCTGCGTCGGAGGGTTCACCCAGCACGATGCGACCCTGGTCAATGTTCGCAAATGCAAAGTTGATGCGCGTCAGTTTGCCTGCCGCGATCTGGTTTGATGCCATCACTTGGTTTTGCGGAAAGACATATGCGGCAATGATGTACTTATCTTTCTTGGCGTGGGCGGTCGAGCAGAGGAGGCTCAAAGAAAGAGCCAGCAGCAGAAACTGCAACGGACCCCTGACCGCCGGGGATTTTCTATACCAGGATATCGACCAGAAACCAGGGTTCCGCGATTGAATAGTTGCGCTCATAGGCCCTCCTCCTGCATTCTAACCATTGTTAACAAACGCAGGGGTGAAATCGAATGCGATCCAATATCCTCTCAGATATTCCGCTGCACCGGATTTCCAAAGTCAGAACTTCTTCCCTGCGATTTCTCTTCAGTTCCTGTCTCTTGCTGATCTCATCCACAGTTATGGCGCAGATGCATATTGTAGTGGATCATGTGGGTTACGAGACGACAGCCCAGAAGCAGGCGCTGGTAGTTGTTGACGGTTCTCAAGGCAGCCAGGACGCACCAGAAACGTTCACCCTAACAGATTTGGATACCGGAAAAGTGGTGTTGACCGGGCCTTTCAAGGCCGCAGGCCAGGTCGACCAGTGGGGACGTACGTTCTGGCTGGCAGACTTTTCTTCCGTCCAAAAGGCGGGAAACTACGAAATCGCTGCGTTCGCCAAATCCGGAGCGATCACATCCTGTGCGTTCTCCATCAACCACAATGTTCTTGAGCGAAATACTCTCTCCAACATCATTTTTTATTTCAAAGGGCAGCGCGCCAGCGGCGACATGAACCGGGCCGATGCACATTTGCCTCTGCCCGACGGCAAAGGATTCGTCGATCTGCGCGGCGGTTGGTACGACGCGACCGGCGATTACGGTATCCATCTGTCGCATCAAAATCCGACGTCGTACTTCAATCCGCAGCAGGTGCCGTTGGTCACGTGGTCTTGTCTTGAAAGCTATCGGGTACTGAAAGCCCGCAACGACGACAATTTTTCTGAATATGAACACCGCCTGCTGGACGAAGGCTTGTTCGGCGCGGACTTCCTGGTTCGCATGAAGCGACCCGGCGGATCTTTCTTCGAGTCGATCTCGGCGCCCGGCAAGGACAAACTCGCCAGCGACCGTGCCATCGGCAATCCCAACACTCGTACCAAGATCAAGACCAGCGTGTCCGACAGTACGGAAAACATTGGCGCTGCCGAAGGACCGTACGCATACCAGGCCAGCTTTCGTGCTGGCGGCGGCATGTCGATCGCAGCTCTTGCGCTGGCCAGCACCATGCCCATCGGCGGCGATATGGATCAAGCAGCCTACCTGAAGGCTGCCGAGGACGCATTTGCTTTTCTATCCGTGCACAACAGCGAACTGTTGAACGATGGCAAAGAAAATATCCTGGACGATTACTGCGCGCTGATGGCGGCAACGGAACTCTATCGAGCCACCCGCAAGGCGGCATATCTCCGCGCCGCGGACCAGCGAGCCAATCACCTGATGGCTCGCCTCATTTCGGTTGGAAAATACCATAATTACTGGCGTGCCGATAATGGCACTCGCCCCTTCTTCCATCCGTCCGATGCTGGATTGCCGGTTGTCAGCCTGCTCGAGTATGCGCAGATTGCCAGTCCAGCCCAGCAGGCGCGAGTTCGCGATGCCGTGTCGCGCTCCTTGCATTTCGAACTGTGGATCACGTCCGAGACGAACAATCCGTTTGGATATGCCCGGCAACTGGTTCGCATGGGCAATGGCACGGTGCGGAGCGCTTATTTTTTTCCGCACGACACCGAAGCCGCGCCCTGGTGGCAAGGGGAAGACGCCCGGCTCGCTTCGTTGGCGGCCGCGGCGCGCATGGCCGCTCCGCTTTACAGCGACGATCCAGCTTTCCAACACCAGCTTGAGACATATGCCTGGAACCAACTGCACTGGATTTTGGGACGAAATCCGTTCGATGCAAGTATGCTGATGGGGAGCGGTCACGGCAATGCTCCGTACATGTTCTTTCGCTCCTACAGATACACCAATGCGCCGGGCGCAATTGTCAACGGAGTCACCGCTGGTTTCAATAATGAGGACGGAATCGCTTTCAACGAAGGATTTGCCCGGACCGGCAAGGATGAAGACTGGCGCTGGACGGAAGAGTGGTTGCCTCACGCTGCCTGGTATCTGTACGCGGTAAGCCTGCCGCATTAGTAGAAGCTCTGTGAATATCGACCTGCAAGACATCGACCGCTGAATGGTTTTGCTGTTTCGGTCGCGCGGACTGCCTTGACTGATAGTGCCACGCGAATCCATGCCTTCTGTACGCAACCTAAAGGAAGCGATGCGAATTGAAAATGAGAATTGAAAATCGCGCGACAACGCCGCCAGCTCTCTCCGCCTGCCTCTCCAACCATCGAATCTCACGAATTACCCGAATGCTGCGATGGACGACGCCCCTGTTGTTTCTATTGCTGGCGATGCAACTGACGGCGCAGCAGACAACTTCTCCGGATTTCAGCAGCATTGATCGCATCATGGCGGCTGCATTGAAGGCCAAGACAGTTCCGGGAGCCGTGATTTTTATCGGCCACGACGGCCATATTGTGTTTCATAAAGCCTACGGCTATCGCTCCACGATTCCTGCGCCGAACGCAATGACGGAAGACACCATCTTTGATATGGCGTCATTGACCAAGGTGATCGCCACCACCACGGCGGCCATGCAACTTTACCAGCAAGGCCGCTTCCGGTTGAACGACCCATTATCGAAATATCTTCCTGAATTTGCTTCCAACGGAAAGAAAGACATTACCATCCGGCAGATTATGACGCACTACTCCGGGTTGCCGCCGGACCTTGACCTGGCTTTTCCGTGGACAGGGAAGCAGACAGCGTATGACATGGCGTTTACCGTGAAGCCGGAACGTCCGCCCGGGACAGCGTTTCGCTATAGCGACATCAACTTCATCATGACGGGTGCTTTGGTCGAGAAATTGTCTGGCATGACTCTCGATGCCTACACTGCGAAGTATGTGTTCGCGCCGTTGGGAATGACCCATACTCGATTCTTGCCTCCCGATTCGTGGCGCAGCGATATCGCGCCTACGCAGTACGACGAAAATCATCACATGCTGCAGGGGACAGTGAACGACCCCACATCCAGAAGGATGGGCGGCGTTGCCGGCCATGCCGGTCTGTTCAGCAATGCAAACGATCTTTCAATCTTCGCTCAGAACCTGCTGGATCTGCTGGCGGGGAGGCCGAGCAAGTTTCCCCTCAACCGGCTAACGGCCGAGAAGATGACCACTCCACAGAATCCCGCCACTGCTGTCGCACTTCGTGGCCTGGGATGGGACATTGAAAGTCCCTTCTCCGGCAATCGCGGCGAACTGTTTCCGGTGGGCAGCTTTGGCCACACGGGCTGGACCGGAACCGACATCTGGATGGACCCCTGGAGCGACAGTTATATTATTTTTCTTAGCAATCGCAATTATCCAGACCGCCGTCCAAATACCATTCCGCTGGAAGCCAAGCTTGCAACCGCTGCTGCCCAGGCCCTCGATGTTCAGATTCCGGAGTCCGGCAGGGAAATCGCGCGCCTCACCGGATACAACGAATCCCTGACGGATATGCGTCGATGGCCCAGCCGCAACGGTGCCGTCGAAACCGGCATCGACGTGTTAGAGCAGGAGAATTTCGCGACCCTGGCGCGGTTGAAGAAAAAGCACGGCGGACATTTGCGCGTAGGCATACTCAGTAATCAAACCGGGTTGGATAGTCGCGGCAGACGCACCATCGATGTTCTGTTTCACGATGCGCAAGCCAGCGTACCCGGCCTGAAAGTGACAACTCTTTTCAGCCCGGAGCATGGAATCACCGGAAAGATGGACACAACAGACATTTCCGGCAGCACGGATAAAGCGACGGGATTGCCGGTCGTCAGCATGTATGGAGCTACTGCGGCCGAACGCCATCCCCCAATAAAGAAGCTGCGCCATTTGGATGCGGTTGTCATCGATTTGCGCGATGCCGGGGTGCGCTTCTACACCTACGAAACCGCCGTTGCCTATTTTCTTCAGGCATCAGCCCACACCGGAACAGATATTGTGATCCTCGATCGTCCGGATCCGATCAACGGATCGTTTGTGCAAGGCCCCATGTCGGATGCGGGTCACTCCAGTTACACAGGATTCATGCCGTTGCCGGTTCGCCATGGAATGACGATGGGTGAGTTGGCGCGCTACTTCAATGGCGAGGAGCACCTGGGAGCGTCGCTGACTGTAGTCCCGATGAAGGGATGGCAGCGCGGAGATTGGTACGATTCCACGTCGCTCCTCTGGGTGAACCCATCGCCCAACCTGCATAACCTGAACGAAGCCACCCTGTATCC
>Ga0134126_10004231_pt1 | contig 17972 bp, 15 predicted proteins | sample KB31752_FD_96881 | JGI IMG/M metagenome (GOLD analysis project Ga0134126, IMG submission 96881) | Terrestrial soil microbial communities with excess Nitrogen fertilizer from Kellogg Biological Station, Michigan, USA - KB3-175-2 | ecosystem: Environmental > Terrestrial > Soil > Unclassified ...
ATGTTGCGCCGGCCGCGGATTCGTTCGCCTGACTGGGGGTATTCCAGCACCGCATTCTCGAGATAGATGTCGTGCTCGGTCTCAAAATCGTTGGCGTCGGATGCAGCCCAATGCCGATCCAGTGCCGCACGTATCTCCCGATCTCTCACATGGCCTCCAACGTCACCAGTGAAATTAACACCGTGCTTCGTCATTCCGTGAACCTTTAGTGGAGTTATTCCGACGACGGCACGCTCCGAAGTGCCTTCGCCGGTTAGCCTACCTTGAACCGTGAACGTCGGCTAATGAGCAACCGGTGCGGGCCTCGGAATAATTTCTTTTGGCCGGCACTTGTCTGATGCGGTCAAATCCCGGTGTCGACCCTTAGCGGCGTTTCACCCGTGTCGGCTTTGGAGCATCAAACGCAGGCTCGGCGCAAATACAATGGTGGGATGCTAGGGCGAGAGCATTTCGTCGATTTGTGCAGGTGTCGCCTCTACCATCTCACTTTTATCGTTTGGCACTTCTAAGTGCCATCCTTTCTGGAGATGATAGGAAAGTTGCTCACGCTCAATCTGCAATTCAATTTTCTTACGACGCACTGTAACCATTTTCGGTTTCATCACTGCTGACATGGCATGCCCTCCGATTTACAAAGTCCCGAGTAAGCCTAGGTTTTATAGTCCGGGGGAAGCGGGAGGGTTGTCACAGTTCTGCAGCCGTCGTTGGTGACGCCGGTCATACATAGCGGAGGCTCGGGCGCCGACTATTCGCGGACCACGTCTATCAACAAAGCACCGACCTACGAGAATGGCACGGGCTACGCCTTGGACGCACCCTCATTACTTCTACAGGCAGATGGACCGACCAACCATCGACTGGTTCGAGGCGGCATTTGGTTCGTGGAGCATGCTACCAATCGGCGTCGTTTACGCTGTATATCGAGTTCGTGCCAAAGCAATTGTTGATGAACCACCGGGTTTCTTTGAAAGCGGCTCCGGCCGGTACTTGTTGCTGGCACTCGCTATGACGGCTTCTTTCGGCCTTATATTTTTGGGCCTCCGCGCGTATCTGTGGTGGTTTACGAACTGCCGTCGTAAAGCATCGTTACGACCGGCTGATTTGTGCCTCGCATTTGAGCGATAAGTTTGCCTGCTTGTGGCCGTCCGCCGCCGCACGATCGGTTGGTTAAATAGGGTACCGTCGTGGTTAATCCGCCAAACCCATGACAAATGCCAAAGCGATGTTCAGGCGCAAAATGTCCTTGTCGTCGAGATGGCCGACCTGTCGCCCAATTCGCTCTCGCCGAACGGTGACAGGCTTATCGGCCATCACCTGTGATCTCACTCGCAACCCATTTTTCTCGGTCGGATCGACCGTCACCCGAAAGTCAGGCGCATCGCTGCACTCAGAAGTCATCTGGCATATCACCACAGATGCATGCGAGGCCGGGAGTGCGTCCGTCTGCACAATCACCGCAGGACGCGGCTTACCATTGTCGCCGCTTGCCGCAACTGTCACGACATCGCCGCGCTTCATTTGGCGTCAAATTCTGAAATCGACTCTGTCCATCGCATTGCAGCCAACTCGAGCGATTGATTCAAACCCGCCACCTGCTTTGCGACGCGCTTGCGCACCGCCTTCGAGCGTGTATCGGGTACTACGAGGCGCAATTCGCGCAGGCCGCGAATACGGCGTCGTTCGCGCATAGCCTTCATCCGCTCGGCAGTTTGTGTCATGGTTTATCTCCGTAATGTAACGCGTTACAGCGTAACGCGTGACGGGAGATGGATCAAGCGATGCATGCGGAGAGGTCCAACCCAACCATAACCAAATCAATCCGCTTGAGCCAAATGAAGTGTTCAAGCTAGATCCGAATATGGAACGCGGGCTCTCGAATTGGATACCGCCAATTGTCGTGGATGGCCCCGGCAAGTATGTGGTTTTACTTCACTATGTGAATAACCCTCACCTGAGGTGGACGGGCGAACCCCTGGGCACACATGACGCCGCGACGATGGCTCTCGTGACTAAGAGTTCACCTTGCGACGCGGTCAGTGGTCCGATGGAAATTGAAGTTCAGGCAACTGACGTGAAAGCGAAGTGACTGGTAAACGACTTTTCTTGCCAATTGCCGAATGACCGGTTCCGAGAAAGCCATTGCGCCAGGCCGATGACTCTTGTTGGCCGGCTGACGCCTCACAACAGCCAACTGCTGCGGAGCTCATCCGGGGGCACCGGTCTCTTGAGGTATGCTCATCCATGTGACCGCACCCCTTTCAAGTCATACCTTCCTGACGCCGCCGACCTTCCGAGTCGCACTTGCGAAACGCGAGCGCGTCCTCTCGTTGCTGCGGACAGGTGCGGACTGCCGGGTAACGCTGATCGAGGCGCCCGCAGGTTACGGTAAGACGTGGCTGCTGGCGCGGTGTTACGGGGAACTTCGCGCCTCCGGCTCGCGTGTGGCGTGGCTGGGCATCGAGGAGGCCGACCCGGCACAATTCGTGAGAATTCTGGCGGCGGGATTGGCGCGTGCCGGCCTCGATATGGGTGATCTGGAGGTTATGTCGGAAGAGGGATTCTCCGGAGCGCCGCTGCCCTCCGCGGTTCGTGCTATATGCGCGGCGCTCGACTCCGCCGGCGCGCCCATCACGATCATTGTCGATGATGTGCATCGTGCGGAACGCGGCGCGCTTCAGGAAATCCTCGCGCGGTTGTTCACGGAAGCGCCGCCCGGCACGCGATTCCTGTGCAGTGGCCGCGACGTATCCGGGCTGCCGCGTGCGGCGCTACGCGCACGCGGCGAGCTGTGCGAGATCGGCGCGGACGATCTGCGCTTCGATGCAAGCGAGGCCGCGGAACTCCTGCCGCAACTTGCGCGCGGCCAGCTAGATCAGCTCCTCGAGCATACCGAGGGGTGGCCCGTCGCACTTCAGCTCGCGCGCCTGTGGCTGGGCGCGAAGCCAGAGCGTCTGGCGCAGCTCGACACTTTCTCCGGCCGAACGTCTGAGGTGGGCGAATATCTCACCGAGCAGGTGCTCGCCGATCTATCCGCGGACCTGAAGTCCGCCCTCGACGACGTTGCCGAGCTTGATTCCCTCAATGCAGATCTCGTGGGTGCGGTGACCGTGGATCGGGACCTGTGGGCACGCCTTCTCGGGGAGCCGCGTCTGGAGCATTTCCTGGTTCCGCTCGACGAAGAGCGCTATTGGTTCCGGCTGCACAACCTGTTGCTCGAGCATCTGCGCTCGCGCCGACGGCTCGCGGGCAAAGCGGCCCATCACTTGCACGCTCGGGCGTCTGCTTGGTTCGAGCGTCACGGGCAGGTGCGCGAAGCAGTGCGTCACGCGGTGCTCGCCGATGAGGTGGCGCGAGCCGCGCAGCTAATTGAGCGGACCGGAGGCTGGCAGCTTGTGCTGTTCGGCGGTACGTCGCTCATGCGGGCGCTGCTGGGTACCTTCCCGGCCGAGCAACTTTGTGAGTACCCGCGCATCAAGCTTTACCACGCCTACCTGCTCGCCAAGGGCGGCGATCTGGCGCGCGGCATGCGCGCCTATCAGGAAGTGGCCGATGCGTCGCGAGAAGACACCAATCCGGCATTTGCGCGCGACCGTCTGATCGTCGGGCATCTCATCTTCCTCTACGCCGATCGGCCCGTGGGTTCCAACGATCTCGCGGACGTCTATCGCCAGTATGAGTCGCTGCCCGCGAACGAAGAGGTGGCCCGGGCGACTTTGTTGAATAGCGCGTGTCTGCTCGCCTTCCGCATCGGCGCAATGCCGGCGGCGCTCGACGCCTGCACGCGCGCAGTTCAGGAAATGCGCCGCATAGGCTCGGTGCTGGGAGTCAACTACTGTCTGTTTCATCTCGGCCTTGCGCAGTTACATTGCGGCGAGAGGAGAGAGGCCGAGGCAACGCTGCGCGAGGCGGATTCGATGGCGGAGGAGAACTTCGGGGCGGACAGTGGTCTCAAAGCCATTGCCGCCGTGTATCTGTCGCTCGCTTTGCACGCCCGCGGGGACATCGCCGGTGCGGCGCAAAAGCTGTCGGCCTCGCTGGCACAAATCGAGACAGCGGACGGTTGGCTTGATCTCTACGCCGAAGGCTACGAGGTAGCCATGGCTAACGCGATTGCGCGCGGTGACGACGCAGGGACCCGTGAGGTAATCGAGCGGATGGCCGATACCGCCAGCCGTCGTGGCCTGGCACGTCTGGTTGGTTTAGCGGCGGCGTTTCGCGCCCAGACAGCGGCCTTGACCATGCAGGGGGTGGAATCTGAAGCCACGGACGACAATGTGCCCAGGCCGGCCCCGGCGCTCGAGTGGCATCCGGGTGCGTGGCGCTCCACACCCTCCGTGTGGCGGGAGCACCAGGCGGTCGGTGTTGCACACGTGCTCGAAGCGCTGGCCACCAGTCGACCGGACCTCGCTTCCGCGATCTTGGACGACCTGGAGAGTTCGGCCGAAGCCGGAGGCCGCATCCGCCAGCTGCGCATGCTCGCGGCGCTACGCGGCGCCGTGCTCGTGCAGCTCGGAAGATCGGAGCAGGCAATCGGCGCCTTTGCGCCCTCGCTCGAAGCCTCCGTGTCGGAAGACGACACTCAGTTCCTCGTCGATCTGGGTCCGGCATTGCAGCCGCTCCTTCAGGCAACATGGAAATGGCACCGGCAGCACGGAAACAGCGCACGCATCAGGCAGGTCGTGGCGGCTGCAGTTACCGAACTGGGGCGGCTGCGGAGTTACCGAAAATCGCGCGCGACCTTCACTGCGAGAGAACTGGAGGTGCTCGGCGAGCTCGCCAGCGGAGCGCCGAACAAGGTCATTGCCCGGCAGCTTCAGATGACGGAGAACACGGTCAAATTCCATTTGAAGCGGGTTTTCCAAAAACTTCAGGTGCGTCACCGCGCGGAGGCCCTGCAGGCAGCCCGGCGGCGCGGGCTCCTGCCTTGAGCGCGGCGGCGCACGGCCAAGCGCCCGGCTCGTTCTACCCATTCGGGTAGGTCCCGGCACCCCCTGGACTACACCTCGGCAGCTTTGACCCGCCGCGCCGCCCAACCGACACTCCCCCATCGGATTTACAGCGGGTGTGGGATGAGCGGGGGACTTCGAATCGGCGTGGATGTGGGTGGGACCAATACGGATGCCGTGTTAATGCGGGGCCGGGAGGTGTTGGCCAGCCGGAAATCGCCTACCACGCCCGATATCGGCAGCGGCATTGTGGCGGCGATCGCGGATGTGCTGGAGCAGGCCTCGGTGCCGACGGGTGCCATCGAGGTGACCATGATCGGCACGACCCACTTCACCAATGCGTTCGTTGAAGCCCGCAATCTTTGCCGCGTGGGCGTACTGCGACTGGGGGCGCCGGCTTCCCTGGCTATTCGCCCATTGGTGGACTGGCCGTCCGCTCTCAAGGACGTGGTGCACGGGCACTCCGAAATCATCGGCGGCGGATTCAACTATGACGGGCGACCGATTACTCCGCTCTCGTCTGATGAGGTGAAGCATGCCGCGCGCGAGTTTCGGACCCGCGGTATCGAGGCAATCGCTGTGTCGTCGATCTTTGCGCCGGTTAACACCGAGCAGGAACAAGAGGTGGCGAACATCCTGCGTGAGGAGATACCAGGGGCCCGAATCGTGCTCTCGGGCCGCATCGGCAGGATTGGCCTCATCGAGCGTGAGAACGCCGCCGTCATGAATGCGGCGCTCCTGCCGATGGCCGAGCGCGTCGTCGACTCATTTCGGCGTGCGTTGACCGATCTCGGACTGCGCAGCCCTTTCTATGTCAGTCAGAACGACGGCACCCTGCTGGCGCCGGATGTGGTGGCTCGTTATCCGGTGCTCACGTTTGCCTCTGGCCCGACCAATAGTATGCGCGGCGCGGCACTGTTGTCGGGCCGCAAGGAAACTCTGGTATTGGACATCGGGGGAACAACCACGGATGTCGGGGCGCTGATTCAGGGCTTTCCCCGCGAATCGGCGGTGGCGGTCGACATCGGTGGGGTGCGCACGAACTTCCGCATGCCCGATCTTCTGTCCATCGGACTAGGTGGCGGAAGCCTGGTAAGTACCGACGGGGGTCGTGTTCGCGTCGGACCCCGCTCCGTGGGACATCGCATTACCACCGAGGCGATGGTGTTCGGCGGATCGCAGTTGACGGCTACCGACATCGCGGTAGCGGCTGGCTATGCGGAAGTCGGGGACCGGGATCGAGTTGCAAAGTTGGATGTTGCGCTGATATCCGCGGCGGTTGACGAGATCCATCGCCTTGCCGAGGACGCGCTGGATCGCATCCGCATCAGCTCCGCATTGGTTCCCGCAGTGTTGGTAGGCGGTGGCAGCATCCTGATCAACCGCGAATTGCGTGGCTGCGAGTCGATTACGGTACCCCCCAAGGCTGACGTCGCGAATGCCATCGGCGCAGCGATCGCTCAGGTTAGCGGAGTGGTGGACCGCGTGTTCTCGTACGAGAAACTGGGCCGCGACGGCACACTGGCGGAGGCGAAAGATGAGGCGGTCCGTCAGGCCGTGGCAGCGGGCGCACGACCCGCCTCAGTGGTGATTTTCGATGTCGAGGAATTGCCGCTCGAGTACCTGCCGGGTGCGGCGGTCCGAGTCCGCGTCAAAGCAGTCGGCGACCTCGTTCTCCAGGGCGCCACCTGACATGAGCCAACGCATGCGAATCACACTGGATCATGTCGAGGACCTGGCGCGCGGCGCCGCGGTTCTCGGGACCGGCGGCGGCGGCGACCCCTACATCGGCAGCCTGATGCTGAAGCAGGCGCTGCAGGATGGATGTCAGGTGGATCTGTTGGATGTTGAGGCGGTGCGTGATGAAGCATTCCTCATGCCTTTCGGACTGATGGGGGCACCAACCGTTATCGTCGAAAAAATTCCCAATGGCAAGGAATTCATCGCCGCCCTGCGCTCCATGGAACGTCACCTGGGAAAACAGGCCGAGGGAGTGATGTGCGCCGAGATCGGCGGTTTGAATGCGCTTCTGCCGCTTGTTCTCGGGGCGCGGACGGGGTTGCCCGTCGTCGACGGGGATGGCATGGGCCGCGCATTCCCCCAACTCCAGATGACGACCTATCACATTTTCGGGATCTCGGCCTCGCCCATGGTGATGGCCGATGAATACTCGAGCACGGTCGTGATCCAGTCCGAGCGATCGGAGGAGGTGGAACGCTTGGGACGTAACGTCGTTGTCGCGATGGGGGGATCCACCAGCATCTGCCTCTATCCCATGAGCGGTGCGGATGCAAAGCGCTCGATGGTTCGGGGCACGCTTTCGCTCGCGCTGGGTCTGGGCCGCACCATCCGCGAGGCGCGCCGCTCGAGCAACGATCCGTTCGCGAGCATGCTGAGTTACCTGAAGACCACCCCTTACTATCAGCATTGCCGAGTGCTGTTTGAGGGTAAGACGGTCGATCTGACACGCCGGACTATCGGCGGTTTCGCGCTGGGCAATGTGGTCATCGAGGGCGCAAGAGGTTGCGCGAGCCGGCGCTGCACACTCACGTTCCAGAACGAGCATCTCGTCGCGAGAGAGGGGGACCGGGTGCTCGCCATCGTTCCTGACTTGATTGCCGTGTTGGATTCTGCGACGGCTGAGCCGATCACCACCGAAGGTCTCAAGTATGGGCAGCGTGTGACCGTGGTCGGAATTAGCGCCGCCCCAATCATGCGCTCGCCGCAGGCCTTGGCCGTCTTCGGGCCTCAGGCCTTCGGCCTGTCCGACCCCTTCGTGCCCATTGAAGAAATTTCCGACCCACCCGCGCCGAGGACTGAATAATGCATACCCGGATCGAGCTCATCACCCCGATCATCACGAAGGGCATACGCAATCTGGCCGAAGTGCAGCCCTTCGAGCGTGCGGACCTTACTGTGACTCATACGCTCATCGATCAGGGGCCGGCCTCCATCGAATCCGAGTTTGACGAGGCGCTGAGCGTGCCGGACACCATCCGCAAGGCGATCGACGCGGAGATTGCGGGCGCGAATGCCATCATCATCGACTGCATGGGCGACCCCGGTCTGCATTCCTGCCGGGAAGTGGTAACGATTCCGGTGCTCGGACCTTGCCAGACGGCGCTACACACCGCAGGACTTCTCGGCCATTCCTTTGCATTCGTGACCGTGCTCGATCGGTTACGCCCGATGATCGCAAAGCTCGTGGCCTCGTACGGCCTGTCGGACAACTATGCTTCCTTCCGGGCCGTTGACATTCCCGTGCTTGATATCGGCCACAACTTGGCCGCACTCAATGCCGCTCTGCAGCGCGAGGCCATTGCGGCCGTGAAGGAGGATTACGCAGATGTCGTCGTGCTTGGCTGTACGGGGTTCCTCGGCTGCGCCGCCGCGATCCGCCAGGCGCTGCTCGCCGCCGGGCTCGATGTGCCGGTCATTGACCCCATCCCGCTCGCCGTGCACATGGCCGACGCGCTGGTCAAATCCGGCTTATCACACAGCAAGCACGCCTATCCTGCGCCACGGCGTAAAGCCATCGGCGGATATTTGTTTCCAGAGTTTACTGATGACGGCAAAGCTTAAGGCCCCTCGGCATCGAATTATCGCGGAGAAACCATGAAAATGAACATTTGCAGCCGCTACACTGCTGCCTTGGCGGCGGGCATCGTATGCCTCGCGCCGACGGCATTCGCCGACTCGGGCGATGCGCAGCTGGAAGAGATTTTGGTCACCGCGCAGAAGCGCGAGCAAAACTTCAACGACGTCGGCGTGGCGGTCAGTGTTCTGACGGCCGCGGACATTGCCGCCGCCGGCGTCAAGTCGTTGGTTGATGTCGCGAGCCTGACACCGAACGTGCAAATGAAGAACGTGCTCGCCAATAGCATCACCAATGTGACCATCCGCGGCATCGGACTCAACGACTACGCCGTCAACAACAATCCGGCGGCGGGCATTTACGTCGACAACGTCTATCTGGTCTCTCCTGCAATGCTGACATTCGGCCTGTTCGATATCGACCGCATCGAGGTGCTCAAAGGTCCGCAGGGGGACCTGTACGGCCGTAACACGACTGCGGGTGCAATGAACATTGTCAGCCGTAAACCCTCCGCCACCACGGATCTCGAGATGGAGGCGGGTTATGGGAACTACGACAACCGGCACTTCAATGGTGCAGCCGGTGGGGCGCTCACATCGACGCTCACGGGCCGATTGGCTGTGCAGACAATACAACAGGATTCCGGCTGGCAGACCAACTACGTGACCGGCGGCCGGATCGGAAAGATCGACCGCACGGCCGGCCGCCTCGAGCTCGACTGGAAGCCCGATGATTCGCTCAACGTACTGTTCAGCGCTCACGCAGGCTATGACCGCTCGGATGTCGACCTGATCAAGGTGGCCAACGTCACGACCACCCTCGGCAGTCAGTATGCGAACCAACCCTTCGTCTCGGGTGCTAGCAACGATCCGCACATGAACCTGGAATCGGGCGGGGGGTCGGTGACCGTCGATTGGTCCATCGCCCAGGATTTGACTCTGACTTCGATCAGCGCGTACGAGCATTTCACCCGGCTGCACGTCGAGGATCGAGACGGAACCGCTTTGAGGCAGCTCGACGGTACCTTCAACAATCATATAGATCAGTACTCCCAGGAGCTGCGCCTCACCTATGTGAAGGACACGCTGGCATTGATCGGCGGCGCTTTCTACTCGCGGGATGTGGTGAAGGATCTGGACACCTACGATGCGCCGGATCTACTGGATCTGCTGGGTCTGGCCGGACTCGACACCATCGGCAATAGCTATCGGCAACGTACCGAGACCTACGCGGGCTTTTTGCACGGCGAATGGACGTTCGCGCCGCAGTGGACTCTGGTCGGCGGCGTGCGCTTCACGGACGAGCATAAAAAATTCGACCAAGCCACGACATTCCTCGGCGCCGGCGGCGCGAACAGCGACGTCTTCTCGCCAGTGACCAACTATTTCTCCACCTCGAACACTTCGGGGAAAATCGGCATCAACTACAAGATTCTGGATCAGACGCTGATTTACGCGAGCGTCAGCCGTGGCTTCAAGTCCGGCGGCTTCCAGGGCCAGCTGACGTTCGATCCTACGGCACTCAAACCATTCAGCGATGAGAATCTCACCGCCTACGAACTCGGCGTCAAGAGTCGACTCCTACAGAACACGCTGCAGATCAATGCCGCGGTGTTCGACTACGAATACCACGACATGCAGTTCTACGGACCGCTGTTCGATTCACCGGTCGGCGTGCTGTTCGGAATCGCCAACGTCGGTGATGCGCGGGTAAAGGGGGCGGAGGCGGATGCGTGGTGGCGGCCCCTGGCCGGATTGGATGTGCGCTTAGGGGTGGGTACGATCAACACCAAGATTACCAAGTCTATTGTCGATGGCGTGACTACGGGCAGTCAGCTGCCGAATGCGCCGGACCTGACGCTCAACGGCCTGGTGCGCTACCAGTGGGCGTTGAACGACAAACTCGGCGCTGACATCACGGTGTCCGGCAACTATCAGAGCCACCTGACATTCGACATCGTGCGAAGCCCGCCGGAAGCGCTCGCAGGAGGGTACTTCCTCGCCAACGCGGAGGTAGGTGTTTCTCCGGGCGACCACTGGAGAGTCTGGATCTGGGGCAAGAACCTGTTTGACAGGCTATATGAAACCCAGGCGCTTTATTCCAGTGTGGGATGGGGTTACGACTACGGGGCGCCCCGGACCTACGGAATCAATTTCTCGTACAAGCTGTGATCACGGAGCCCGCGGTGGCGATACGCCGCGGCGGGCCCTGCAAAATTCTGATATCGACGGCGCCCGAACAAGCATTGCCTCTTGCGAATCCGATGGGCAATCTCGATGCCGGCCCATGTAATGGAAGCACTCCAGAAGCTCTTGAAGCTTCCCATAGAGGCGCATCGGCGTCGACCCGGAGCCGACCTTGATGAATGGCGGCTCCCCGGTAATCAAAACGGAATGCTGGCCTGAAGTCCTTGAACAGGAAAAGACACGGTTCCTTCTTCATTCCCACGGCAAGGTCCTCCCGCATCCCACCAGGGCATCACGATCATCGTCCGATCCGCTCATCTGGTCCCGGACGGGTGCACGGTAACCATACAGCAGCCGATGCCGCGCCTCGATGCTCGCAAGCAGTGCCTCGCCGAGGCGCAATGCATCGAGCGCGCGCTGGTTGCTGTACGTTGTGAGTTCGTCTCGCGCCATGCCGGCGGCACCCGCCGCAAACAGCTTGTCAGCTCGTCCCTCCACGACGGGAATTTCGGCGATGCTCTGGTTCTCGAAAGCGACCAGTGCCTCCGTCACCTCGGGAAGGAACTTTTCAGGCTTATCACAGGTGTAATACATGAGACGCTTGAACGTCACGTACGCGAACTGTGAAGCCTCCTGAATCTGGAAATCCTTGGTGACGAATCCTTCCGATTCGCGACTGCTCAGGTACCGGTGCTTGCCGTACTCAGGCGGGACCTTTTCAACGCCGATCCAGTAAGGCACGAATGGCGTCGTGATCGCGCCGGTCGCTGCGACCCATAACAGGTTCTGATCGGGACGTGTCGCTCCAGCCCGGAGCGAGGCGACCTGTCCGTACCCGTTCTGGTCGCCCGAGACCAGGGGATCACGCACCGTGTCCATGAATTCCCGCAAGGTCAGCTTGCCGGCGGCGACCCTCCGCCGCAGGCGCTCCTCGATGACCTTCACCGCCGGTGACCTGCCTTTGCCGCTCTGGTACACCGCATTCACGTCAAAGGGCTTCCCCGACTTCGGGTCATACCACCTCTGCTCGACCGCAAACGAAATGAAGTTCCTAGAGCCGCGGTAGCGATCGGGGTGCTTCGCGAAATCGAGTGGGATTTCCAGGATGTACCCCGGATAGGACATTCGAATCTCGTCGGGACCCACACGCTCGGCGATCCAGAGCCCCTTTCCGCCGGCAAATTCGATCAGTATCCAGCCTTCGTTCGCATCTGCAAAGAAATGGGAGTTACCGCCGTAAGTCGCATAGCCATAGCGATCGATGAGACTGCCCACGATCTCGACCGCTTCGCGTGCCGAGTGCGCACGCTCCATCACTATTCTCGATAAATCACTATAGTTGACGCCGCGCTGCGGTTTCGGCGTCATATCCTGCAGCTCCCGACGTGAAGATGACCAGACATCCCGCACGGCGACACCAAATTCATTGAGCCCTCCGTTCGTGATGGGAGCCGGAAAGCCCTCGTACTCGCTGTAGTTCATCGTGATGTACCTGGCGGTCTCGCGGACCTGAGGAATCTCGATGAACTCGCCCGGGAAGTTCGCCCGAGCGTCGACTCCCGCTCGAATCGTAGCACCGGAGGGATAGGTCTTTCGCGGGACGATCTCGAGCCAATGACTCGAGGGTTCGTCGCCGGTTCCGCCGAGCATGGTGCCCCCGTCGGCGGTGAGGTGCTTGCCGACAAAGATCGCGTAGCTAGCCCAAGCGCGGCCCGAGCCTGTACAGAGTCCAAGCACAATGCCAAGGACCAACATCCGCGTTTTGATCATTCGGTTTATGGCGACGGTCTTCTACACACCCCCAGGTAGTCTAACGCAGGCCGCGACCGTCGGCTAACATCGGATTCATTGCGCCCAGCCATTGAGCGAAGTGGGCCGAGTCCTGCCCATCAGCAGAATGTCTGGCGGTGATCGGCTCATATCGACCCAAGGCGATGGTCGCGAACGCCGGCTAGCGTACGGGGGCCGCGTCCACCATGCCAATGGTGCCCAGCCATGTTTCCACCAACCGCGGCCATCGCGAAATCGGCAACTTGCTCGTTCGCAGGCCGAAGGCGTGTCCGCCTTGCGCGTACAGGTGCATTTCAGTGGGGACGCCGGCTTTCTGAAGCGCGACATAATAGGCCAGAGACTGCTCCACGCCGTCCACATGGTCGTCCTCGGCTTGCAGTAAGAAAGTCGGTGGCGAGTCGGCACGCACGACGATGTCCGGGCGCAGGCTCAGATCCGTCTCGTCGCGGGTGGCCTGTTCCTCGTCCTCGTGCACCCACAGGTGGCCGGGGTAGAGGGCGATGGCGAAATCCGGGCGGCAGCTCAGCCGGTCGGCGGCATCCACCGGAACATACGTGCGGTGCGCGAAATGCGTACTCACCGCGGCCACCAGGTGCCCGCCCGCGGAAAAGCCGATCACACCGACTTTGTGCGGATCGACATGCCACTGCACCGCGTGCTGGCGCACCAGCCCCAACGTGCGCTGCGCGTCCTGCAGCGCCGTCTGCACCTTCGGGTACACGCGTCGATGGTGCTCGTCGTCCCACCACGGACCCGAGCCCGGCACGCGGTACTTCAGCAGTACGCAGGTGACGCCGCGTGATGTCAGCCAGTCGCAGATCTGCGTGCCCTCCAAATCCATGGCCAATACCCGATACCCTCCGCCGGGGAACACCACCACTGCCGCCCCGGTGTTGCGGTCCTTGGCCTCATACACCGTCATTGTCGGCCGGCTGACATCGTTAACCCTGGACCAGCTCTGCGGTCCTTTGCCGGGACCGACAGATTCCGGTTTCGAGTCGGGTATCGCATCGGGTACCGCTCCGGGCCAGATCGGTACCTGCACATGGCCAGGGGATGGCTGCCAGCCGTCCGCTTGTACCACTGAATAGGCGAGCAGAAGCGCAATTGGAAAGGAGAACTGGATGAACTTGTATATTCCAAGCGCGAGGCTTGGCGAAAATTTCCTATGCTCGACGTAGCCGTCCAAGGACTGGTTCAATCCAAACATTAGCTTGGCCGTGGTCCTTTCATTCCCTCGCGCGCCGCGCGATCTCCTGAGGCAGTTTGGGGTCGTCTCCAGACCCTCTGTAGGCATGATAGCTGAAGACTTTGGTGCGCTCAGCGTGCCAGCATCGATGGATGTCCGACGGCCGCCAGCCGAGCGCGCGCAATCGGCACTACGGCCCTACGCCGGGGTCGAACATCGGCCGCACCTCCGACTCGCCGTCGAATCCGGGCCAGTGCTTTCGATGCAATTCCATAAACTCAGTTGCAATTCGCACGGCCTCCGCCTTCGAGTTCGTCTTCAAGATCGCCCAGCCCCCGATAACTTCCTTGGTCTCTGTAAATGGCCCGTCCATCACGGTGATTTTGCCGTTGGCGAGTCGCACGCGAACGCCTTCCTTGCTCGGCAGCAGACCGCCGGTATCAACAAGGCTCCCGTCCTTGAGAGACTTCTCTACGAACTTGCCCATCGCCTCCATCAGTGCAGCCGGCGGCCCGGATTGGCGGTAGGACTCGGAATGGCGAATGAATGTCAGAAATTTCATGGCTCCTCCTCAGGTTTCCAGTTATACGACGAACGAGCCCGAGGCGAATCGACACGCAAGTTTTTCTGCCGAGCAAGTATCAGGCCACCTGGCGGACATCGAGCCTCTGGAGAGCGCGTACCTGTCCAAAGCGACGGTTTTGCGGACGGACGGCGGATGCGCCCGCTATCGGACATCACCGTCCGCCAACGCTTTACGGGCTTTAAATGCCGCGACGCAGATTTATCCTCGCGGCGGCTTGATCTTGGCTTCCCGCTCCGCCTCGCACTGAGCTTCAAGCGCCGCAACGCCGCTCGCTTGATCTGCAAAGACGACAGCCGGGTTTTCCCACGCGACAAGCATGACCGCGATGGCGAGATTTCGGCGATTCCAGGAAATCTGAGATATGTGCAGCCGCATCCTTGGTCCCATCGATCCAACGTAACAGCTTCCGCGGAATTACGGTGAAGACATGGTCATGTAGAGTTGGCAGTTGACGGATAACCTTGCCACAACTCGGCCCCTATAATTCGCCGCCTGGATATCGCGCCTTCTTCGTGAAGGCGGATTCCTACAACCTTTGGCGTTCGCTTTCGACAGCTACCTCGGCGGCTGTCCCGCATACTTTCAGCGAATTGAACGGATGCCGCTGAGTAACATCGGGATGAGTCGATGCGCAACATTTGGACCGGAGTTCTCGCCGGCCGTGAGAGTGACTCTTGATCGTCCGGATGTTCCAGGCGGTTTCGTTGACTGCGGCATTGACGCTCGCGCGCCCCGGCATCGCCGCAGACTTGAATCCGGATGCCCCGGCTCAAACGCGGACGCCTACGGAGATCGCCACCGCGCGACCGACTCAGGCGCCGGAATGGGGCGTCGATGAGGGGAAGAACTTTCTGGTTCCTGCCTACGAAATTCCCGCATTTGAATTGCTGCTCAACCGGTTCAATCATTACGTGGTCGATTCCAAGGTTTACGAATCGCCGATTTCGAATTTCAGGGCAAACACTCATCACAAATGGGTTGTCGATAACGACGCATTTTCCACGAATCAGTTTCTGCATCCTTACCAGGGCGCCTTTTACCAAGGGCTTGCGCGATCATCGGGCTTGAATTTTTGGGAATCGTCAGGCTATACGTTCGCAGGCAGCCTGCTCTGGGAGATGGCGGGCGAGACCACTCGCCCGTCGATCAACGATCAAGTAGCGAGCGGTATTTCCGGGAGTTTTCTGGGCGAACCCTTGTTTCGAATGGCAAGCCTGCTCCTGGAAGACGGCGGCAACGCGGAGCCTGGGTTCTGGCGCGAGCTGGGCGCCGCGGTGGTCTCGCCCTCCATGGGAGTGAATCGATTGGTATACGGGAAACGATTCGACGCCGTTTTTCGCAGCAACGATCCGGCGATATTCCATCGCGTCGATTTGGGGGCGAGCTTGAGCGCGCACTTTGCGTCCAATGTGAATGTGAACGCAGATTTGAGCGCTCCGCCGGCATCGCAAGCATTCAGGCGACAAAGCGCGAGCGCGGCATTTACGATGGCTTACGGGCTTCCCGGCAAAGCCGATTATGATTATGAGAGGCCTTTCGATTATTTCAATTTCGAGATGGCAGCGGACACCAACAACACAATCGAGGCTGCCTCGAGCCGCGGATTATTGTTCGGCACGGACTATCAGTGGGGCCGTAACTATCGCGGAATCTGGGGGCTCTACGGATCCTACGATTACTTTGCGCCGCAGATTTTTCGCGTTTCCACGACGGCCGGTTCCCTGGGAACCACGGGGCAGTGGTGGTTGTCCCGCCATGTCGCCTTGCAAGGCTCGGTGTTGGCGGGACTTGGCTACGGCGGAGGCGGCGTACTGCACGGAGCCGGCGTCATGCGGGCGGGCCCTCTGGGCGATGGTCAGCGTGATTATCATTACGGACTGACGCCACAGGCACTGCTTGCGGTTCGGTTGCTTTTCGGAGACCGCGTGTCGCTGGATTCTACTTTCCGCACCTATTACATCAGCAAAGTCGCCGCCACCGAAAGTACGGGATCGGAAGACATCCAGCGAACCGACACCTCGTTGACGTTTCGCGTCTTCGGCGTGCATGGGATCACTCTCAGATATTCGGAATCGAGCCGTAACGGGCGTTATGCCGCATTGCCAAGTTCGCATCAGACACTCGGCACCTTCAGTATTGGCTACACGCTGCTCGGCCACTCCGGCTTCGGTGCGGTTGAATGGCGGCCGGCGCTCCAGCAGGGCGACTGAACCGGTACGAGAACGGCCAGTGTTGCAGTCGTGCCTTGTCGCACAGACGGCACAATACTTGTCGGAAATTGCAACATCGATCGTTCCGACCACAAAGCCCGCGGGCCCAATTCCCTGGGCTATTTTGGATTCACAAATGCGCTACTTCACGTGGCGTTGTTACTTCCGATCGATCTGAATGCTTTCTTTCTTGCCACTGTTCGTGACCGCGATCATGATGCCAAGCCCCAGGAGGATCGCGAGTCCGATCAAAGTCCAAGTCGTACCGATGCGAGCCAGGACCCCTAATTTCCACAGTGCGGCCAATACGCCGCCCACCAGAATGGCGAACCCAACAAAGTACATGCCGGCCCATTTCATACCTGTCCTCCCCGTAAACCTGCATTGGTAAAGCTGCGCTCGTGCAAAGAATACTCGGGTCGTCGTCTTTATCCGCGCGGAAGATGGGTCGCGCTACTCGACCGTCAGGCTCTTGGCCAGATTACGCGGCTGGTCGACATCGGTGCCCTTCAGCACCGCCACATGGTAGGCAAGGAGTTGCAGCGGCACAGCGAAGGCAATGGGCGCCTGCAGCGCGGACACGGCCGCGGGCAGCTCGATCACGGTCACTCCCTCCTCGCTGCGCATTCCCGCCCGGGGATCCGCGAACACGAACAACTTGCCGCCGCGCGCGCGCACTTCCTGGAGATTGGATTTGAGTTTCTCCAGCAGGTCATTGTTGGGGGCCACCGCCACCACCGGCATGTCTTCGTCGATCAGCGCCAGGGGGCCATGCTTGAGTTCCGCGGCGGCATAGCCTTCGGCGTGGATGTAGGAGATTTCCTTGAGTTTCAGCGCGCCCTCGAGGGCGATGGCATGCAGGGGTCCGCGGCCGAGAAACAGCGCGTGGTGTTTGTCGGCGAAGACTTCCGCCAGCGCTTGTATACGGCCGTCGAGCTTCAGTATCTTCTCGATGAGCCCGGGCAATTCCAGCAGTTGCGAGACGAGCTCGCGTTCCTGGGACGCGCCCGGCCGGTGTTTTGCCAGTGCGACGGTGAGCATGGCCAGCGCGGTCAGCTGGGTCGAAAATGCCTTGGTCGAGGCAACGCCGATCTCGGGGCCGGCGCGCGTCAACAGCACCAATTCCGATTCGCGAACCATCGAACTCTCGGCGACATTGCAAATGGCGAGCGTCGACAGATAATCGGCCTGCTTGGCATTGCGCAGCGCAGCGAGGGTGTCGGCGGTTTCGCCTGACTGCGATATGGTGACGAACAAGGTGTCCGGGGTGATCACGGGATTGCGGTAGCGGTACTCGCTGGCGATCTCGATGCGCGCCGGAATGCGGCAGATCTGTTCGATGAAGTAGCTTGCGACCAGACCTGCGTGAAAGCTGGTGCCGCAGGCCGCGATGTGCACGGCCCTGACCTTGCCGAATACCTGTGAGGCGCCGGGGCCGAAGGCCGCGTCGAGCAGCTTGCCGCCGGCAA
>Ga0134126_10004232_pt1 | contig 17971 bp, 15 predicted proteins | sample KB31752_FD_96881 | JGI IMG/M metagenome (GOLD analysis project Ga0134126, IMG submission 96881) | Terrestrial soil microbial communities with excess Nitrogen fertilizer from Kellogg Biological Station, Michigan, USA - KB3-175-2 | ecosystem: Environmental > Terrestrial > Soil > Unclassified ...
CAGCGCAGCCCTTTTCGCCACCGGCATCTTCGCCCTGGCCCTCCTGGCCTTCCATCGTCGCCGCGCCCAAGCTGGCAATTCGCAGACGTAACGCCCGCCGATTGTTGAGGGCCCTGCCCGCGTCTGCGATAAAAAACACGCTACCTCCACCGTCCTGCTGCTGGCAGCGTCCCAGCCGAAACCAATCCACGTCACACTTCGAATCAGCACGAATCACCACTCACGCCCCTCCAAAATCCCTTGACAAATACGTTATTCTATGATAACCTGCGGCTGCATGATTATCGAAGCTCACCCCCGGCCCCGCAAGCAGGCAGACGCCCCGCCTTACCCTTCCGCCCCGCCCCTCCGCCAAGTTCTAATCTACGGTACGGGGATTAGAAACCATCTTAACTCCTTTACCTGCAACGCAAATTCCGTTCTAATCTACGGTAACCGCCGCCATGCCCAAGGTTAAGACAAGCGCCGGACTCTTGCTCTATCGCCGCCCCGGCCCCGATTTGGAATTCCTCCTCGTCCATTTGGGCGGCCCCTTTTGGACCAGGAAGGACGCCGGCTCCTGGTTCCTTCCCAAGGGCGAGGTCGACCCCGGCGAGGACTACCTCGCCGCCGCCAAGCGTGAATTCGAGGAGGAAACCGGTGCGCCCCCGCGAGGCAATTTCGTGCCGCTCGGCAGCTCAACTCAGAAGAGCGGAAAGACAATCTTCGCCTGGGCCTTCGAGGGCGATTTCGATCCGGCGGCGCTCCGCAGCAATACGTTTCGTATGGAATGGCCGCCGCGCTCCGGCCTCGAGCAGGAATTTCCCGAAATAGATCGCGCCGCGTTTTTCCGCATCGAGGAAGCGCGCCGGAAGATTCATCCCGCCGAGCTTCCTTTTTTGCAGCGCACGCTCGATCATCTCGATGGCGCAGCCCAATCGAAAAATTCGCGGAGCAGACGATCGCAATCCTAACCACTACCGAACCGCACGCGCAGCAGGCAACCGGCGCCGCCGCCCATTCCTGGCGCCGGGCGCTTTTCGCCTGCTGCCTCGCCGCAACCGCGGTTGTCGCCCCCATGTTTTTCCTGGGCAACGCCTCCGGCCACGATTTTTCCTTCCACCTCGCCTCGTGGATGGACGTAGCCGCCCAATGGCGCCACGGAATTCTCTATCCGCGCTGGGCCGAATGGGCCAACTGGGGCTATGGCGAGCCGCGCTTCATTTTCTATCCGCCCCTCTCCTGGATTCTAGGAGCGGCGCTCGGCTCGCTGCTGCCATGGATCGCCGCGCCCATCCTATATATATGGCTGGTGCTCGCGGCTGCGGGAATGGCGATGTGGAGACTCGCCCGCGAATGGCTCGGGCCGGCCGCGGCAATCGCGGCGGCGCTCTTCTACGCGGCGAATCCCTATCACCTGATCGTCGTGTACTACCGCAGCGATTTTGCGGAGCTGCTCGCATGCGCCCTGTATCCGCTGCTGGCGCTCGAAGCAATCAGTCTGGCGCGCGACGGCTGGCGGCGCGCGCCCCTGCTGGCGCTGATTTTTGCCGGCGTCTGGCTATCAAACGCCCCGGCCGGCGTGATGGCAACCTACGCCCTCGTCCTGCTGCTCATTACCGGCGCGCTGCTGCGGCGCAGCGCCCGCCCGTTGCGCGATGGCGCCGGCGCGATGGCCCTGGGCTTCAGCCTCGCGGCCTTTTACGTCCTCCCCGCGGCATGGGAGCAGCGCTGGGTTCAAATCGGCGGAGTGATCGCGAGCAACCTGGACGCGACCCGGAATTTCATTTTTGCTCATCCGCCGGATCCGCAATTTTTGCTGTTCAATTTGAAAGTTTCCGCTGTCGCCGTCGGAATGATTTTAATCGCGGCCATCGCCGCCGTTTTCTTCCTGCGGCAGCGCGCCGCCTATCGCTGGACGATTCCCCTGGCCGCATTGGCGCTGGCCGCCGCCCTTGCGTTGCTTCCAGTCAGCGCCCCGGCGTGGCGCTGGCTCCCCGAGCTGCGGTTCGTGCAGTTTCCGTGGAGATGGCTCGGCATCCTCGCCGTGCCCTTCGCAATCTTCGCGGCTGGCGCGGGTGCGGGCAGCCGCAAGCGATGGATCGCCTGGGCCGCCGTGTTTCTCGTAATCGCGGGAACCGGCGCGGCGATTGCCCGCGACGCGTGGTGGGATAACGACGACGTTCTCGATCTGGCAGAGGCAATTCGCTCTGGCCACGGCTACGCGGGAATGGACGAATATTCGCCCCTGGGTTGCGCACCCGGCCAAGCCGCCCCCGACGCCACCGGTTGTATTCCCGAACCAGCCGGGGAGCCGCCGCGCGTCGCCGCTTTTGACGCAGCGGCGCAGGACGTTGTTCCGATCGCCCCCGCCCGGATCCGCATCGAGCGATGGACCGCCGAACGCAAAATCTTCACCGAGTCGAGCCCCAGCGGGCTAACGCTCACCCCGCGCGTGCTGGATTATCCCGCCTGGCAGGCGCGCATGGACGGGCGCATAGCGCCGATGCAATCGGCCGATGAAACCGCGCAATTGCTGCTGCCGGTGCCCGCAGGCGCGCATCGGATCGAGCTGCGCTTCCGGCGCACGTGGGACCGCACCGTCGGCGGCGCGATTTCGCTCGCCGCGCTGCTTCTACTTTTGTTCGCCTGGCGTCGCCAGGCTACCGCGCCGGAGCCGCCGCAAAATGTCGGTTAACTCAAACAGGGCACAGCCCCTTGCTATTACAGAACTATTACAGAAGGGGCCGCCTGCTACTGCTATTCTTTTTGCGGAGTCAGGGGCAATCCGTATTTGGGGGACAAGGACTACATGGCCGTCACGATAAGCACACTTCGCAAGCAGCGCAGCAAGGACGCCGGTGTGAACTGGATCACCGCGTCATTTATGATCGCATTCCACCTGGGGGCTGTGGCTGCACTCTTCTTCTTTACGTGGAAGGCGTTTCTGCTTTCCATGTTTCTGTGGTGGATCTCTGGCAGCCTGGGAATTGGCATCGGCTATCATCGCCTGCTGACGCACCGCGGCTATAAGACGCCCAAGTGGGTGGAATATTTCCTCACGGTCTGCGCGACGCTAGCCCTCGAAGGCGGCCCCATCTTCTGGGTGGCCACGCACCGCATCCACCATCGCCATTCGGACAAAGAAGGCGACCCGCACTCTCCCGTGGACGGAAAATGGTGGGCCCACATGGGCTGGATTCTGGTCGGAAAGTCCATGCACCACGATACGGAGACGCTGGCACGTTATGTCCCCGACCTTGCGAAGGACCGCTTCCACGTCTGGATCACGAAATATCATTACGTGTCCAACATCGCGCTCGGCGCCGTGCTCTTTATCATTGGCGGCCTCCCGTTCCTGATGTGGGGCATTTTCCTGCGGACAGTGGTCGGCCTGCACGCCACCTGGCTTGTGAATTCCGCCACGCATTCCTGGGGCTCGCGCCGCTTCGCCACGCGCGACCTTTCAACGAACAGCTGGTGGGTCGCCCTCTTCACCTTTGGCGAAGGCTGGCACAATAATCACCACGCGCATCCAAGCTCGGCGCGCCACGGCCTCGCCTGGTACGAATTGGACGTCAATTGGTATGGCATCTGGGCATTAAGCAAGCTCCGCCTCGCCCGCGACGTTTATCGTTTCCGGCTAGACAGTCTCCAAGAAAATCTACCCGAGGCGGGCGTGAACGCCGCGACGGTCGCTTCGCAGACCGAACCCATCTCGGCCTAACCTTATATGTAGTTCCGGCGCTCCGCCGCGCCTGGCGCGGTACAATTCTCCTCGGACGCCATGCGGATCACGAGCCGCCGGAAAGCCATTGCCTTTTTTCTCGCCCTGGGAATTTGCCTGGTCGCGTTGGCCATCGCGCTCAACATCGGCTGGGTGATTCTCAATTGGCGCGAAGGTGTTTTCCTGTTTTTCGGCGTCATCTTCTTCGCAGCCATTATTTTGGGCATGATTCTCAACACCGGCTTCCTGGTGCGCGAAATCCGCCGCAACGAGCAGCACGATAGCTTCATCAATGCCGTCACGCACGAACTGAAGACCCCGATCACCTCGATCCGCCTTTACCTCGAAACCCTGCAACGCCGCGACGTTGAGGAAGCCCAGCGACAGGAGTTCTACCGCTCGATGCTTCTCGATACCGAACGCCTGCTCGGCACGGTTGAGCAGGTACTGAAAGCAGGCGAGGCCAATTATCGCGGCGCTGCGCGCCACTGGATCGGAGTGGATTTCGGGGCGCTTGTCCGCGATTGCGTGGCGGAGGCCCGCTCGCGGCACCACGTCGCTGATGGCGCGCTGCGCTACGAGCCGCTTCTGGGCGAAGCCTCCTCGCGAGTCGAGGGCGACCCGGAGAAGCTGCGCACCGCCATCTCCAACCTGTTGGATAATGCCATCAAGTACTCAGGCGCCACGGTGAACGTCGCAGTCGAACTGGCCGCGCCGGACGCGGGGCGCATGGTGCTGCGCGTGCGCGACGCGGGAGTCGGCATCCCCGCGCACGAACTGAAGCGCATCTTCAAGCGCTTTTATCGCGTCCCCGCGCATTCGCGTCCAGGGATAAAGGGCACCGGCCTCGGCCTTTTCATCGTGCGCTCGATTGCGCGCACGCATGGCGGCCGAGTGTTTGCCGAAAGCGAAGGCGAAGGCCGCGGCACCACGTTTACGTTCGAACTTCCAAGGAGCGGCGCATGAGCCGCGTGCTGGTAGTGGAGGACGAAAGCCATCTGGCCTCGGGGTTGCGCTTCAATCTCGAAGCGGAGGGCCACTCGGTCGAAGTGGAAGGAGAAGGCGAGGCCGCGCTGGATCGCCTGCTTCAGCGCGGGCAGGCGTTTGACGCCGTCGTGCTGGACGTGATGCTGCCGGGCAAAGACGGATTTTCCGTGGCCACGGAGCTGCGCCAAGCGCGAAATTACGTCCCCATTCTGATGCTCACCGCCCGCGGCCGGCCCGAGGACGTGCTGCAAGGCTTCGCCGCGGGCGCCGACGACTATCTTCCGAAGCCGTTCGAGCTGCCGATTTTTCTGGCCCGGTTGCGAGGATTGCTGCGGCGCAGCGAATGGCTGCGGCACGGAGCCGCCGGCACAGCGGAGCGCAGCCCCGAAACGGAATCCAGCGAAGCGGCCAATGGCGCGGAAGAGGTCTTTTCGCTCGACGGAATCACCATTGATTTTGGCGCGCTCGAGCTGCGCAGCCGCGGGAACACAATTCGGCTCACACTGATGGAATCGAAGCTGCTGCGGCACTTGATTCGGAACAGCGGCCGCACCGTTTCCCGGCGCTCGATCCTGCAAGATGTGTGGGGGCTGAGCGAGGATACCGACACTCGGGCGATAGATAATTTCGTGGTGCGCTTGCGGCGGTATATCGAAAAAAATCCAGCAAAGCCACGCCACTTGCTGACGGTACGCGGCGTCGGATACCGCTTCGTCGTATAGCGCTCAGGCGGGCGCAAAGCCAGCGGATTATTTCGGGGTTCCGTATTTCCCGGCGCGCTGTGTCAAAATGCCGGCGACGTCCTCGATCACGGTGCTGGGGGCGCGCTCGATGATGGTCTCAAGCGCGGTGTAGAGCTGATCCTGAAGTTCCTCCGAAACGCGCCTCGAATACCGTCGCGCTCGCATTCCCGCCAGCAGCGACTGCAAAGAACCAGCCTTTTTGTACTGCTCCCAGGCCCATCCCCAAATAAATTCCACCAGATCGGTGCGGTGGCGCCGAGCTTCGCGGCGCACGGAATCCTCGATTTCCTCGATCTGCTGGAGGGGAACTCGAAAGCTGAGGGGAACGTTCAGTTCGCGGCTGGCGCGGGCCTTAGGCACACGGGTATCCTGCCGCGCAAAGTTTCTGTTGACAAGCGCTATCTCGGGGCGTGTAGTATGTACTGTATGCAACGTATGTATACACACGAGGCTGACGGGAGTGCGCGGTGAATCGGCATTTGGCTCGCGCCTTTTATGTCCGATGCGAGGCTCGCGAGCCGCTGCACGCACTCACGGCCTTCGCCGGGCTCACGGTGTGCGTCAGCCAACGAGTACGACGAAGTGGCACGCTGGAAATGTGGGATTCGGTTACAGTTCACTGCGATGAAGAAGCAGACGGTACGCTTATCGTCAGAATCGTCGTTTCCAATCCAGATTGGCCCGAATCGGTGCAGATTGCATCACTTCAGTCCCGTCCGGAGGACGAGGAGTGCCTCACCGCGCTCGGATGTAACCTGGACCACATGAGCGACACGGTTCTGTGATGTGGCCGCAGTTGTGAAATCGGTTTTCTAAGGCAGGGGCAAAGGCAAGGAGGCAGGCAATTCAGGTATGCCGCGGCGCGCACGCGATATTCGGGCGCGCCGCAGCGCGAGTTTTGCGTCCACACCTAACTATCCAGGTTTTCTTTGAATGCCCAACGTGCCAGAGGGTGGTCTATCGGAATACGCGCAATTCAGCGCACCGAGGGCGATGACGTGCGTGTGGCCCAATCCGTTGGAGTGAATTCGACGCCCCAGAAATGCGGGGCGGGGGAAAGAAACTCGAGTCCGATGCGCGTGCCGCGTTCGGACGAATCCCCCACGTAAACCACCCGGCACTCTTGTTCTTCTTCGGTAGCCGGATTCACCAGCGCGACCTCCGCGCCAATTTGCAGCTCTTCCTGCAGATAGAGCAACCCGCCGTGCGCGTTGATCACGATTGTCTGGCTGCTCTCATGGAATTTGCGTCCCGCGATATTTTTGCCGCTCGCGCGCACAGGAATGCGCGTGAACACGCGCGAGCTGCGCCGGGCGGAGTCGTATTGTGTTTCGACGGTCATCGCAGAATATCGTGCCGGATATACCGGGGTGCGTCAACGGGGAGGCCGCCAGGCTGTTTCCAAAAGGGCAGGCGGTCCCCGGAATTGCCAAATTGCGAAGATGCGCGTACTTGTGCCAGATTATGGCCTGGCAACGAGGCGGCGGCCGGTCTGCCGCGGCCGGATTGCTTGCCGGGTTCGCCTGCTAATCCACCCGAGCGCGAGGGCCCATGACCGCGATCGAATATATCGAATCGAAGCGCGAAGATAATCTGAACGAGTTGAAGGAATTCCTGCGCATTCCTAGCGTCAGCACGAAAAGCGAGCACAAGCCGGATATTGAGCGTGCCGCCCGCTGGGTGGCCGAAAAGCTGCGTGCCGCGGGATTCGAGCGCGTCGAAATCACGCCCACGAAGATGCACCCGCTCGTCTATGGCGAGTCGCTGCACGCGCAGGGAAAGCCGACCGTCCTCTTCTATGGACATTACGACGTTCAGCCCGCCGAACCGCTCGAGCTATGGACGACCCCTGCCTTCGAGCCTGCCGTGCGCAATGGAAATCTTTTCGGTCGCGGCACCGCGGACGATAAGGGTCAGGTGCATATTCACCTGAAGGCCTTCGAGGCGCTGCATAAGGCTTTAGGCAAGCTGCCCGTCAACGTGAAGGTGATCATCGAAGGCGAGGAAGAAATCGGCAGCGTGAGCCTGTGGGATTTTGTGCGGCAGAACCGGGAGCGGCTCAAAGCGGAAGCCCTGATCGTTTCAGACACGTCCATGCTCGCGCGCGGCGTGCCCTCGATCACCTACGGCCTCCGAGGACTAAATTATTACCAGGTGGAGATCACCGGCCCCGCGCAGGACCTTCACTCCGGTGTGTTCGGCGGCGCCGTGCCCAATCCGATCACGATTCTCGCGGAGACGATCGCGCGACTGCATGACAAGAATTTTCGCGTCACCGTGCCGGGTTTTTACGACGACGTGGCCGCCCTTTCCCGCCAGGAGCGCAAAGCCCTGAACGGCCTGCCGTGGAAGGAGAAGGAATTTCGGAAGACGGTAGGCGCCCCGGGGCTGTGCGGCGAAAAGGGCTACACCATCATCGAGCAGCTCTGGACGCGCCCAACCCTCGAACTGAACGGGATTTGGGGCGGATATACGGGCGAAGGCGCGAAGACGGTGATTCCATCGAAAGCATGCGCCAAGCTTTCGACGCGCCTGGTGCCGAATCAGGATCCACAGAAAATCGCCAAGCTCGTCGAGCGCCATATCCGCAAGCTGCTGCCCAAATCCGTAGCCTGCAAGTTCGAAGTGCTCAACACGGGCAAGCCGTGGGTCGCGCCCTATTCTCACCCTATTTTCCAGAAGGCCATTCAGGCGCTCGAGGCCGGCTTTGGAACAAAAGCCGTGTTCATTCGCGAGGGCGGCTCGATCCCGTTCGTCACGGAAATGCACGACACCTTCAAAGTGCCCTGCGTGCTGATGGGATTCGGCCTGCCCGACGAGAATGCGCATGCCCCGGATGAGCACATCGCGCTTGAAAACTACTTCGGCGGAATCAGGTCGGCGGCAATTTTTTATTCAGCGTTGGGCGAGGGCGTGCAGGAGTAAGAGCTGCGGTCCACGCTCGCGAGAAATTCATCCAGCGAGCAGCGGGTCGTCCGTTCGCGCGGCGTTGGCGGGCAACGTGAATTCCTTTAGCCGCCGCGCCACCGAATCAGGTATCTCGGCTTCCAGCAGCAAATTCCCATCGAGCAGCTCGGAATGCAGCACCTGTCCGCACGCGTAGACGAGCGAGAGCGAGCGTCCATCCGAGACCGGCACCCGAAGATGCAATCGAACCAGCGGATCCACGGGCATTGCCGCATCCATGCGCGCCAGCAGCTCCGGCAATCCCTCGCCCGTTGCCGCGGAGGCGAACACGCGCTCGCCGCTATGGCCATTGGGCCGCGCAAGCGCGGCGCGCTCCTGCTCATCCAGGCGATCGAGCTTGTTGTAGACGCGCAGGCGGGGCCGGCCTTGGACGCCGAGGCTGGTCAGCACCTTTTCCACTTCGGCGTCCTGCTCGGCATGGTGGGGATTCGAAATGTCCGTCACGTGCAGGATCAGCGCGGCTTCTTGCGCTTCTTCGAGCGTGGCGCGGAAGGCTGCGATCAGGTCCGGCGGCAGATCGCGCAGGAATCCCACAGTGTCTGAGAGCAGCACCCGCCTGCGAGAAGGCAGCCGGACCGCGCGGATCGTGGGATCGAGCGTCGCGAACATCTTCGCGGAGGTGAGCACCTCGGAATGTGTGAGCGCGTTGAAGAGCGTGGATTTTCCGGCGTTCGTATAGCCGACGAGCGCCGCCATTCCCAGAGGCACCGCCTGCCGGGCGCGTCGCCGGGTGGCTCGTTGCCGCCGGACCACTTCGATGGCGCCTTGGATTTTGCGCACGCGGTCGCGAATGCGGCGTCGGTCGGTTTCAAGTTTTTGCTCGCCGGGGCCGCGCGTTCCAATTCCGCCGCCCAAGCGCGAAAGTTCCTCGCCGCGCCCGGTGAGCCGCGGCAGCAGATAATTGAGCTGCGCCAGCTCGACCTGCAGCTGGCCTTCCCGCGTGCGCGCGTGCGTGGCGAAAATATCCAGAATCAATTGCGTGCGATCAATCACGCGGCATCCAATGCCTTTTTCCATGTTGCGAAGCTGAACGGGCGTCAGATCGTGGTCCACGATAATCAGCGGCACGCGATGCGCCTGAGCCTCCGCCCCAATTTCGGCGAGCTTGCCCCGCCCGACGAGCGTCGCCGGATCGTAGCCGTCGCGCATCTGCAGCAACGCGCCCTCGATCTTGGCGCCCGCGCTTGCCGCGAGTTCTTCAAGCTCCTGCAGGGAATCGCGGGCCGTCGCCGTGGCCTCGCCGGGTGCGCCGCGCATGGGCTTGCGGATGCCCACTCCTACGAGCAGCACGCGTTCGCGGCTATCCACCGGTTGCGGGGCTTTCATGCGAGTGCTAGGCGGGGAAAGAGACGGTAACGAGAGGCAATCCGCATCATCTGAGGCCAGTATACGCCACTTCGCAAGCCGGCAAAACGCCGCGCGGGGCGAAATTCGAGCGCCGAAGAGGCGCCTTTGGGCGCAGCAAAATTCCAGGCCGCAAGCGGCTCGATTTTCGATAAAATGCTTTGGCCTGCTGGGGCGTGGTCCAATCGGTAGGGCACCTCACTGTTAATGAGGACGGTGGTGGTTCGAGTCCACCCGCCCCAGCCAATACCTTCGCCGCAATCTCGGGCGTAGCCCGCCGCACGTTCCCTGCGCTCATACCCCCGTTTGCACCGTCCTTTGCTCTAGTTTTCGGTTTCGGGCAGACACCCTACCGTTTTTCGCGCCCGCCGCTAGGGGCGTTCACCGATTGGCTCAACCAGTACCTTCGCCTATTGTTCCGGGGTGGCCTTGGCGCGTTCGATGGGTTCGAGCAGAGCCCTGCAACAGTCCTTTCCGGCACCGCTGGTCCCGCGCCCGTTACCCCTGGGCTTCGCGCGCTACGCCGCACGTATGCCCAGGCGAGACGCGCGATGAGAATTGCTCAGGTAGCGCCGCTCTATGAAAGCGTTCCTCCCCGGCACTACGGCGGCACGGAGCGCGTCGTTTCCTGGCTCACCGAAGAGCTCGTTGCGCTCGGCAATGACGTCACGCTGTTTGCCAGCGCGGACTCGCTCACCTCCGCGCGCCTCCGCGCCGGTTGCGCGCAGGGATTGCGGACCGCCCCGAATTGCGTGGACCCTATGCCGTACCACCTGCTGATGCTTGAGCAAGTGCTTCGGCGCGCGTCCGATTTCGACGTGGTCCATTTTCACATTGACTACATGCATTTTCCCGCGAGCCGGCGGCAGAATCTTTGCCACGTCAGCACCCTGCATGGCAGGCTCGATATACCTGATCTCGCGCCGTTCTATGCGGAGTTCCAGGAGATGCCGGTGATCTCGATTTCGCTCGAGCAGCGGCGGCCGCTTCCCTGGCTGAACTGGGCGGGTAACGTCTACCACGGGCTTCCGCACGATTTGTTTGCGGCGCGCTTCGAACCGGGCGCGTATCTCGCGTTCATTGGCCGCATCTCTCCCGAAAAGCGCCCTGATCGCGCCATCGAGATAGCGAAGCGCACCGGCATTCCGCTGAAGATCGCCGCCAAAGTTGACCGCGCCGACCGCGAATACTTCGAAGCGCAAATCAAGCCGCTGCTGAATCATCCCCTGATCGAATACATCGGAGAGATCGGCGACCGCGAAAAAGGCGAGTTCCTGGGGAATGCGCTGGCCTGCCTGGTCCCAATAGACTGGCCGGAGCCTTTTGGCATCACAATGATTGAGGCCATGGCCTGCGGGACCCCGGTGATCGCCTATCGCCACGGGTCGGTGCCGGAGGTCATCGCGGATGGGTTGACAGGATTTATCGTGAGCAGCATGGACGAAGCCGTCGCAGCCGTCGAGCGCATCCCGCAAGTCTCCCGGCGCGCGTGCCGCAAAATGTTCGAGTCGCGCTTCACCGCGCCGCGTATGGCCTCCGAATATATGCGGATCTACCAGCAACAAATCGCCCGTAAAACCGGCGAGATTCCCATCATCATTGAGCCCGAGCCCAAGGACACGCAGCTGCTGCCTTAAGGAGCGTATAGCGCGATGGAAGACGTCATCCGCATCAAAGAGAATTTCTACGTGCTCGCCGCCTCTTCATTCGCGGACGAGCGCACGCGCGTCCTAAAGCACGGCGATATGTTCGCGGTCTTCAACCGCTTTGGCGATATCGAATCCATCGGCATGGGGCAGCAAGGCCTGTATTTCCAGGGAACGCGATTTTTGTCGCGCTTCGCGGTGCGGCTGGGCGATCAGCCGCCGCAGTTGCTTCGCTCCACCGTCTGCCACGACAACGCCTTCCTCACCATGGACATGATGAACCTGGATATTTCCGAGGATAGCCACGTTTCCGTGCCGCGCGGATCGCTGCATCTGTTCCGCTCGCAGTTCCTGTGGAATCCCATGTGCCATGGCCACGTGCGCATATCGAACTACAGCTTGCAGCGCGTCGACACCTTCGTCATCTGCGAGTTCGAATCCGATTTCGCCGATATCTTCGAGGTGCGCGGCACCGAACGCGAAAAGCGCGGGAAAATCCTCAGGCCGGAAATCCGCGGCGATGCGGTGGTGGCCGCCTACGAAGGCCTCGATGGAAAGCTGCGCCGCACCAGCCTGAGCTTCTCTCCGCATCCGGACGAGCTGAACGAGGAGGAGGCCCGCTTCGCGCTCACGCTCGATCCGAAGCAGGAAGCCTCGCTCTACTTCACGATCAGCTGCGAGGGCGCCGAGCACCGGGAGAGGCGCTCATTTTCGTTCGGCGAAGCGCTGCACGAGCGCGTCGAATCCCTGCACCACGACGCCGCGAAGCTGCCCCGCGTGGTCACCTCGGATCGCCGGTTCAACGATTGGATCTCGCGCTCCCAAGCCGACCTGCAAATGATGATCGCCGGCAATCCCGAAGGCGCCTATCCCTACGCCGGCGTTCCGTGGTTCAACACCGTGTTTGGCCGCGATGGCATTCTGACCGCGATGCAGTGCCTCTGGCTCGCCCCTTGGATGGCGAAGAGCGTCCTTCATTTCCTCGCGCGGCATCAGGCCACAGAGGTCAATCCCGAGCAGGAGGCCGAGCCCGGCAAAATCCTGCACGAAATGCGCCGCGGCGAAATGGCCGCCCTGAAAGAAGTCCCGTTCGGCTGCTATTACGGCAGCGTTGACGCCACCCCGCTCTTCGTAATGCTCGCCGGCGCCTATTGGGAACGCACGCGTGACTACGGCTTCCTGCAGACGATCTGGCCGAATATTTTGGCCGCCCTTCGCTGGATAGATCGCTACGGCGACTTGGATCGCGACGGCTTCGTCGAATATCAGCCGCGCATCAGCAAGGGCCTCGTCCAGCAGGGCTGGAAGGATTCGCACGATTCGATCTCTCACGCCGATGGCTCGCTGGCCGAGCTCCCGATCGCGCTCTGCGAGGTGCAGGCGTATGTCTACGCCGCCAAGCGCGCCGCTGCTCGCATCGCGGAATCCTTCGGGTTCGGCGAGCTGTGCACCGACTTGATCGCGCAGAGCGACGCGCTCCAAGCAAATTTCGAGCGCGACTTCTGGAGCGACGACCTAGGCTGTTACGTGCTGGCGCTCGATGGACGCAAGCGGCCATGCCGCGTGCGCAGCTCCAACACGGCGCATTGCCTCTTTGCGGGAATTGCCGCCCGCGAGCGCGCCACAGCCGTGATGAACACGCTGATGGGCGGCGATCTCTTTTGCGGCTGGGGCATCCGCACGCTAGGCTGCGGCGAGGTTCGCTACAATCCGATGTCCTACCACAATGGCTCGGTATGGCCCCACGACAACGCCATCGCCGCGCGCGGCCTGGCGCGCTACAAGTTCCATAAAGAGGCCATCAAAATCATGTACGGCATGCTCGATGCCAGCACCTTTATGGAGCACAATCGCCTGCCGGAGCTCTTCTGCGGCTTTCACCGCCGCGGCGGCGAGGGGCCCACGCTCTATCCTGTCGCCTGCTCGCCCCAAGCGTGGTCCTCCGGCGCGGTGTACCAGCTCCTCGAGGCTTGCCTCGGAATCGAGATTCGCTCCGAGGAGCGCTCGATTCGCTTTTCGTATCCCTACCTCCCGGACATTTTGGACGACCTGCGCATCGAGGGACTGCCCATCGGGGAAGGTTCGATTGATTTGATTCTGCGCCGCCGCGAGGCCGGGGGAATCATTCCCGAGGTCCTGCGCCAGGAGAGCAACATCAATATCGAAATGGGCTAGGCCAACCAAGCCGCCGCCCGATTTGCCGCCGTCCCGAAAATCGGTTATCATAAGAGTCTCTTCTCTGGCCTAGCGACGCGATAGAGGTTGCTCCTTTCGCGCAGACCGGCCCGCAGAATAGGAGTCTTCCTGGTGAAAGAAGGAATCCATCCCGATTATCACGCCGTCACGGTGCACTGCGCCTGCGGCAACGCGTTTCAGACGCGCTCTACGTTCAAGGGCGAATTGATCCGCGTGGAAATCTGCTCGAATTGCCACCCGTTTTTTACCGGCAAGCAGAAGCTGGTGGATACGGCGGGGCGCGTCGAACGCTTCCAGAAGAAGTACGCCAAGGCAGCGGCCCGGCAAGGGTCGTCGTCCTAAGCGAGCCGCGCGACGGAAGGACCTCTCGCCGCGCTCCCCATCAGAGCGACCGCCCCCCGAATTTCGGGAAAAACCGTCCGGTGCGCGCGGCATAGGCGGTGTAGTCCGCCCCGAAAAGCTTGTGCAGGTGGGCTTCTTCGAGCCTCACGCGGTATAGGTTCACCGCTATCCAGCCCACTGCCAGCCCCCAGGCCAGCACGCTCCCCAGCGTCATCGCAAAGGCCACGCCCGCCGCGATCATTGCCGTATAGCGCGGGTGCCGCACATAGCGGTAGGGCCCGTTCCTGATTACCTTGCGCTCGGAAAGATTGCCGCGAAACACGCGCGAAAGATGCGCGTCCGTCCAGATCAGCCACGCCGCGATCAGCGCGTAAAGCACCAGCCCGATGGCCTGCACCACCGGCTGCTCCAGCTGCGGCACCAGCCGCCAGTGCGCGTAATCCAGGTAGGCGCTCAGCTCCGCCACGGCAAACACGTCAATCCAGAACATCATCAGCCGGTCGTAGGTCACACCCGCTGCTTCCTGGATCACGTCCTTCGAGCGGAAGCTCGCGCGGTGAAAATGCATCGTCGCCGCGCACCATATGATGGTAATCACCAGGAAACCCACCGAGAAGATGTCGAACCGCGCCCACGGATTTTCCCCGCCCCATTGGATCAGGCAGCAGACCGCCGCCCCGAAATAAAGCGCCAGCGAGACAACCGTTCCCATGAAGGATTTCGGCGAAAATCGCAGCTTCCCCAGTAGTGGGGATGTGCGTGCGGGAAGTGTCAGCGGATGGGCGCGCAAATTGGGTGCGATTGTCGTGTCCTCTAGCATACCCGCCGATGCTATTGGCAACCCCCCGCCCGCGTCAACCCCTGATTCGGGGAAGAACCTGCCGGCGGCCGGCGGGGCTGGCAGCAACATAATTCCGTCAGGACCGTTCCACCGTATATTAGAAACAGGCCGGGGCTTTATTTTCAGCGGGTTAGCGGGAATTCTAATCCCCGTACCGTAGATTAGAAATGGCTGGAGGGGTTCTGGGCTGCCTTCGACATGCACTGCCGGTCCCTCCTCTCTGGCGGGAAAACCCGCCATGATAGTTTGTACCACATATTGACGCTAGAGTCAACAGAAATCAGCGGCTCGTGACGGGTGACTCGTGATTTGTGCGGCGGGGGAGGAAGCGGAGGCATGGGGGGAGGCGGGGGGTGGGCAGCCGGTGCGGGTGGTGCGCGGAGGCGTGCGACCGTGCCGGGCGGTTGCCGGGCGGCGCTCGCGCGCCGAAAGAGCGAAAGAACCGGCAACGAACTGGCAGGCGCTTACGCGCCGTCGTACCCGAGCGGGAAACCTCGCGGCACCTCGGGGCGGCGCCGCGAGGGATGGTTCTCCCGTCTTTCGCCGTCTTCTCAGCGCGTTCTTGGGGCTATATTCTGAAACACTTCCCGCGCATCCTCGCGGGTGATAACCGTGTCGTAGAGCCCAATTTCTTCTTTTTCGTGCTTGTTGATGCCGGTGTAACTCAGGCTGGCATCTTCGTAGCGCTTGAATTTGTAAACCGCATCGTTCATCAGAGCGCTGTTGAATAGTCCCAAGCTGACAAGCAACTCGAAGTCCTTTACGGTGAGGCCCGTGACCTTCTTGAACAGGCCCGGCTCCAGTTGCGTGATCACATCCTTCAACGACCGCTCCCGGTAGTCGGTCAGATACATGAGAATCGGAAGGCGCGTGGCGAACTTAATGAGCTTCTCTTGAATCTGCTTCCGCAGGCTCTTGTATTGTTTTTCCTCTTCAGTCAGTTCCTTCTTCTCCTTCTCCGATAATTCTTCGTCATTTGCCTCCTTGCGGGCCTTCTTCACGGCTTCGGACTTATTAATAATGGTCTCGATCTCCTGATTGAGATTACGGAAAGCCTCGATGTTCATAAGTGCGTCCATCGCCGCTTTGTTGTTCTTCAGGCGGTGCAGGGTGTCGTTATCCACGTTCACCAGCAGGGCGCTCTCCCATCGCCGCGCGAGAAGGGTTGCGGTTGTGCCGCTCATGGCCATGTCGAGAATTCCCGCGGCGTCAATCTGTTTCATGGAACTGCCGTCGTATGCGAGAACAGGCAGAAAGCTAATGAACTCCGCCACCTTCTGTTCCGGGTTTGTCTCGTCGACGTTCAACCGGCAACTGTAATCCGCAATCTGCCGCAACGCCCGGTCTGGAGCAAAATCGAAGACGTAACACTCTTCTTTGATGACCTGTTCTTTATTGGGCGAGTCGCCGTCCGGGTTCCGCACGGTCCAAGGCGATTGAACACGGAATGCAGCCTGAAAGTACGTTTCTGGGCTGGATGAGTTGCGGAGCATGAAAATGCCAGTCCATGGTTTCACGGTCACGCCTGTCGTGAGTTTGCCGCAGGAAAGAGTTATAGTTTTTGACCTCAGCGGCTCGTCCATGGCGTCCAACACCGGAGGCAGAGCCGCAACGCCGATGCCGGCGGCGTTCCCCGCTGCGACGACAATTTTGTAATCGTGATAGAAGCCGTTCTGCTTTTTCCCCAGCAGGTTGTTCATTGCGTAGCACGAAGCCACGCTGGGAAGGAACCAGAACGTGTGTGATAGCACGCTCAGAAGCCGAGAGTCTGAGTAGGGCATCGGCGGTTTATGCACACCTAGTTTTAAGTTATCAATAGTGGTCGGCAGAAACGACCCGCGAATTAGGTCCAGCCACTTCTGAACTTCGTCCTCATACTTGAACTTCGCCTTTCCGCCAACCCCCTCGGCTGAGAAGAACACGTTCAAGTCGAACTCGTTGAACTCGCCCTGCATCGCGATTTCCCGGATCGCGTCTGGGAGTTGATAGGTCAAGAGCACCATGCGAGGCAATGCGGCGTACGGGTTGTTGACAACCTTCCAATCGCGCTTCGACCGTTGCTCGTCGGAATACGTCCAGTTGTAGATCTGTTCTTCTATGAACTCGCCGGAGGCAATCGCTCGGAAAGGAGTCCCGGATAGATAAAGATAGGCATCCGTTGTGATCGGCATCATTTCCTCGTCGAAGTCCTCGATGCCTTCGCCTTCCCCGAATTCGACCTCCTTCTTGTCCTCAGCTTCAAACAGTTCTTTCGCGTTCTCCCGCCACGCCCCGTAGTGGTATTCGTCGAGGATCACGCAGTCCCAATTCGTGGAGTGCACCCATTCGTTCTTTGTCTTTATGCCGCCAGTCCTTGGGTTACGCCCGAGGTAATCTTGAAACGAGCCAAAACAGACAAACGGTTTCTTCTTGTCGGCCTTCGCGTACGACAAACCGCCAGGCGAAATGAACTGCCAGCCCTTGAAGTCCACGTGAGTCTTTAAGTCCTCTTCCCAGGCGCTTTGCACTGCCGGTTTAAACGTCAGGACCAAAACTTTTCGCCATCCCATCCTCTTCGCCAATTGATAAGAGGCAAAGGTCTTTCCAAAACGCATCTTGGCATTCCATAGAAAGTGTGGCGGCTTGCTCCGGTTGCCCTTTTCTCTGCGCCAACTGGCAAAATAGGCGGTGGTTTTTTCGACAGCCGCTTTCTGCTCCGGCCGCATTGCAAAGTCAAGTGACCGGTTCTCCTCGTTCAGTTGGCCGTCCCGCACGGCGATGATCGCCGCCCTGACTTTATCCACTGTGGATCGAAACCACTCGCCGTCGGGGTTTTTGACGCCGTTGAGTCGGAGCATTCGATGTACATCGCGGTCAGTGAACACCGTTCCGTCATTGCGCATGGCAGACTCGTCCAGCACGATTCGGTAAGGGAGCTTGCCGGGACGCAACGTCGGATACTGCTGGGCTACGCGACTCTGCGCATCGAGGGTTGTGTAGCCGACTTTCAGCAGGCCCGCATACTGCGGGTTCGTATCCTCGTAAGCGTAGATGGTCGGGCGCGATGCAGGGCGCGGAGGGAAGAAACCGTCACTCATTGTCTTCTTCCATCGGGCGGACAACCTTTTCGATGAACGCGATCTCGCTAGCGGAGATGCCATATTTCGCGTAGAGGTCCTCGTCCGTCCACCGCCTCGTCCACTTCTGGGTTGGCACGAAC
>Ga0134126_10004233_pt1 | contig 17970 bp, 13 predicted proteins | sample KB31752_FD_96881 | JGI IMG/M metagenome (GOLD analysis project Ga0134126, IMG submission 96881) | Terrestrial soil microbial communities with excess Nitrogen fertilizer from Kellogg Biological Station, Michigan, USA - KB3-175-2 | ecosystem: Environmental > Terrestrial > Soil > Unclassified ...
AGCAGTGAGTAGTGAGCATGGAGCAGTGAGCAGTGAGCAATGAGCAGTGAGCAGTGAGCAGTGAGCAGTGAGCAGTGAGCAGTGAGCAGTGAGCAGTGAGCAGTGAGCAGTGAGCAGTGAGCAGTGAGGCAAGGTGATGCATAGAAATATCAAGAATCAATTTCAAGAAAAGACAAAACTGACCACTGGCCACCGCCCACTGCGCACCGCCCATGGCCCACTGCCCACTTATGTAGAGTTACATGCTCGTTCCGCATTCAGTTTTCTGCGGGGCGCTGCCACGCCGGAAGAGTTAATTGCGACGTGTGCCGCATTGCAGATGCCGGCGATGGCCTTGCTGGATAACGATGGAGTTTATGGCGCGGCGCGGTTTCATCTGGCAGCGCAGAAACTGAAGATTAAGGCACATATTGGAGCGGAAATCTCAGTCTCAAGTTTCAAGTTTCCAGTTTCCAGTTCAAACGGCCAGAACCACAAATCACGATCTCAAATTCCAAATTCAAAATTACAAACTCGAAACTCGAAACTAGAAACTCGAAACCAGACATTTGTCCTCCCGCTCCTGGTGCGCAATCGCACGGGTTACCAGAATCTTTGCCGGCTGATCACGCTAATGAAACTGCGTGTCCCGAAGCATGCGAACCCGGGGGAATGCGCAGTTACGCTTGAGGAATTAGCGCCATATGCGGATGGGTTAGTTTGCTTGACAGGCGATTTTGACGGACCAGTTTTCGCAAACGGTTTGGGCGCAGGCGTCGCCCGCGCGAGAGGCGGGCAACGCGCTCCGCTAAACATCGAAGAAGCACAACAAACAGCCGCCCGCCTTGTCGATATTTTCGGCCGTGAAAATGTCTATGCCGAATTGCAGCGTCACTTCAACCGTGATGAAGAGGTTCGCAATCATGCGGTGATTGGCCTCGCGCGCAAGTTAAGGTTGCCGCTGTTGGCGACGAATGGCGTCTGCTATGCGACGCGCAGCCAACGTCAGGTTGCGGATGTCTTCAACTGCATTCGCAATCATGTGCGGCTGGAAACTGCCGGTAGTCTGCTTTCGATCAATTCGGAACGATTTGTGAAATCGCCAGCCCAGATGGCCGCGTTGTTTGCCGATTTGCCCGAAGCGATTGCAAATACGGTTGAGTTATCGTCGCGGCTGGAGTTCACGCTCAAGGACCTTGGCTACGAGTTCCCAAAATACCCGGTGCCGCCGGGTGAAACGATGACTTCGTTTCTGCGCGCGCGAACGTATGAAGGGGCTCATCTACGTTATGGGCGTAACGGCGCCTACACACGCGCGCAAAAACAGATCGAGCATGAGTTGAAGTTGATTGAGAAGCTGCAGCTTGAGGGCTACTTCCTGATTGTCTGGGACATTGTCGAGTTCTGTAAGCGGCAAGGAATCCTGATACAAGGCCGCGGTTCGGCAGCGAATAGCGCAGTCTGTTATTCCCTGGGCATCACGGCGGTCGATCCGGTCGGCATGGAGCTTTTGTTCGAGCGTTTTCTTTCGGAAGAGCGGGGTGAATGGCCGGACATCGATCTCGATTTGCCGAGCGGCGATCAGCGCGAGCGCGCGATCCAATATGTTTACGAGCGCTATGGGAAACTCGGCGCAGCCATGACGGCGAACGTGATCACTTATCGCGGCCGTTCGGCAGCTCGCGAAGTTGGCAAGGCGCTGGGTTTTGACGACGAGACATTGGGACGCTTGTCAGGCCTGGTCCACACATGGGAATGGAAAGATCCGAAAGATACTACTGAGCGGCAGTTCAAAGATGCCGGACTTGATCTGCGCGATCGGCGCATCAAGAAATTCTTTCAGCTTTATCAAGCCGTGCAGGATTTGCCGCGGCATCTGGGCCAGCATTCTGGTGGCATGGTGATTTGTCAGGGTCAGCTTGATTCGGTGGTGCCGCTCGAGCCGGCCGCCATGCCGGGCCGCGTCGTGGTGCAATGGGACAAAGAAGATTGCGCCGATCTCGGCATCATCAAAGTCGATCTGCTGGGTCTCGGCATGATGGCGGTGCTGGAAGAGACGATTCAGATCATTGGCGAGACTGCGAAAGAAGAAGTAGATCTCGCGCATTTGCCGCAGGATGACTCGGCCGTCTATGCGGCGCTGCAACAAGCCGACACGATTGGCATGTTTCAGATTGAGAGTCGCGCGCAAATGTCTTGTCTGCCGCGTCTGCGCCCGACAAAGTTCTATGACATCGTGGTACAGGTAGCGATCATTCGGCCGGGACCGATCGTGGGGAACATGGTGAATCCTTATTTAGAACGACGTCTCGGGCGCGCGCCGGTGCGCTATGCCCATCCTGATCTGGAACCTGTTCTGAAACGAACATTGGGCGTGCCGTTGTTTCAAGAGCAACTTCTGAAGATGGCTATGATTTGTGCGAACTTCACCGGCGGCGAGGCTGAAGAGTTGCGGCGCGCGATGGGTTTCAAACGATCTGAGCAACGCATGAAAGAGATCGAAAAGAAGTTGCGCTGGGGGATGACGAGGAAGGGAATCAGCGGAAAAGTGCAGGAGGAGATTGTGGAGCAGATTGCGTCGTTTGCGCTCTACGGATTTCCGGAATCGCACGCAGCGAGCTTTGCGTTGATTGCTTATGCGAGTGCGTACCTCAAATGTCATTACCTGGCGGCCTTTACCGCGGCCACACTCAACAATCAGCCGATGGGTTTCTACCAGCCATTCACGATTATCAAGGACGCGCAGCGGCATGGATTGAAAGTTTTGCCGGTGGATGTGACGCGATCGAACTGGGAATGCAGTGTCGAGCCTGAGGGTGTCGGGGATAGGGGGTTGGGTGTAGCAATCCCAAGTCCAACGCCCAAAATTCAAAGTCAGGAATCAGCGTCCCGTAGGGACGAAATATTCATAGATAATAGCAACAATAAATCTCACGAAGCCCCTTTAGGGGCGGAACAATCATTTCGCTCCTATGGAGCTTCAGAATCATTTATCAACTCAGGAGCTATAAATATTTCGCCGCTCTGCGGCGATAACCGAACCAATGCGCCAGCACTTCGCTTAGGTTTGTTGTGTGTCAAAGGGTTGCGTAAAGAAGCGGGCCAGGCAATAGTGCGCGTGCGCGATGAAGGTCCTTTAACCAGCATCGATGATTTGTATCGGCGCGTGCCGGAGCTGCGGAAAGATGAGTTGCGGAAGTTGGCAGCGGTGGGGGCGCTGAACTTCATTCAAAGGCAAAAGGCAGAAGGCAGAAAGCAAAAGGCAGAAAGTAGGTGTCAGAAGTCAGACCTCAGACGTCAGACCTCAGAAGTCAAACGTCAGTTCAAAGTCCAAAGTGAAAAACAGACGTTGGACGTTGGACTTTCGACTTTGGACAACGAATCACACCCGACACCCGACACCCGACGCCCGGCGCCGCATCGTCGGGATGCGCTCTGGCAGGTCGAACGCGTCTCGCGCGCTCCGGGTCCTTTGTATGAAACTCTGGAGGAAACCGGGAGTTCACCACTGCAAAAGATGAACTTGAATGAAAAATTGAACGCGGATTTGCGCGGCACGGGAATCACGATCGGCCGGCATCCCATGGCGCATCAGCGTGAGTGGCTAAACACGCTGAAAGTGATGCCTGCCGGCCAACTGAAAACTTTGCGTAATGGGATGTGGGTGAAAGTTGCCGGCTGGGTGATTGTCCGTCAGCGTCCCGGCACAGCCAAGGGCTTTGTCTTTTTGAGCATGGAAGACGAAACCGGAATTTCGAACATCATTGTGACGCCGCAGCTTTTCGAGACGAATCGGCTCGCGCTGGTCAATTATCCATTTCTGTTAATCGAAGGTGTCTTGCAGCATCAGGACAATGTGGTGTCAGTAAAAGCCAGAAAGATCCAGCCATTGGAAATAAAGGTTGAGAGTCCCAGCTCTCACGACTTTCATTAAGGGACGCATTTTCCTGACGGTCTGACTTCTGAAACAAAAAGAGGCGGGAACCCCGCCTCTAAGCTGTCTTTATTTGCATGGCTCAGATTATGGCCGGCGACGACGAGGCGGGGTCGAAGTTTTCTCAGGCGTGACGTTCGCCTGTGCCTTGAGCGCGTCGATCAATTCTTTCGCCTCAGTTTTCAACTGACCGTCGGGCGCTTTGTCAACGAATCGCTGCAAGTAATTCGCCGCTTCCTGATACTTTGCCTTGTCGTTGTTATTCAACGCGCCGATATTGAACATTGCCTGGCCAATGCGCAGCAATGCGTCCGGATCATCAGGAGTCCCTTCCAAAATCTTCTGATAAGCGGCGACTGCGCGTTCGAAACCGGCGACGTCGGAAGCAGTATCAAACAGGATTTGCGCCACGTCCTTTTCGGCCTTCGTCTTCTTGACCGGATCGGTTTCCGCTGCCATGTAGTCCTGATACGCGGTCAACGCTGCCCCAGCTTGCGACGGATCCGTCTTGACGAGTAATCGCATACCTTCAGCCCGGTAAGCGAGAACCTCGAGTTTCTTGGATGCCTGCCCAGCCTGGGCTTGAGGATCCGTCGCTGGTGTCTCCTTATTAGCTGCTTCCAGACCCTTGTTGGCTGCATCGACTGCGGCGTGAAAATCTTTATCCGCGCTTTCCCTCTCGGCATCTTTCTGCGCCTGTTCAGTGGCTTTGACCGAAGCGTTGTAGTGGTTGACACCTCTCAATCTCAAAGCCAGTGACTTACGGGAATAAAGCACAACCTGGTCAGGGTCGGATGCGAGTCCTTCATCGAACTGCTTGATCGCTTCGTCATAATTCGGCGGATTGGCGTTGAGCGCGTCCTGCCCCGCCTTGAACGTGCGGTTCAGGACCTCGTTGATGTTAGTGACCCGCGTCTTTTCCGCTTCGTATTTCTTGAGTTCCTCTTCGCGTTTAGCTTTAGACGCGGCGCTCTCGCCACCGCTACTGCCGTTGGAACTTGAACTGCCGCCACCGCCTTTTGCGAAGCTAATGGCTTCGTCGCGCGTGAATTTACGTCCGTCGCCCGGTCCGAGCGTGATGTTAACGACATTCTCGCCGCCTGGCTTTAGCCCGCCCTTGGCGTTAGGAGAGGCGCCCGGTGCACTCACAGAGACGGTGTACTGGCCGACGATCATCAGGCCAACGAAAACCCACTCGCCTTTCTTGTCGGACTTGGCGTGCAACTCGCTGGCAACGTCGGTGCGATAGATGTCGATGGTAGCCCCGGCGACCGGAGTTTCTGTGCCGTCCGCGCCCAGCATTTTCACCGTGCCGCGCAGCGGGGCGACTTGGGCTGACGCGGCTCCGGCTGCCAATAACAAAATCGCCGAAACAGTAAGGATGTTCAGTAATAGAGAACGACGCATTTAAGCTCCTCCAGAAATCTGCTGTGCGTGACAGCCGTCGTTAAGATGCCTTTGATCCCAAACGAGTTGTAGCAACTGAGTAAACGTTAATGACCGCAAACGCCACTGTCAAGCATAGGGAATTGGATCGGCGACCCCGGCTTCGTGAAAAGCGCGCAATCGTAACGCACAGGAATCACAACGTCCACAAGCGAGATCCGCGGCTTGATAACATGACCAGGTTAACTCCAAAGGAGCCGCCAATTCCATGCCTTGTTTTACGATCTCTGACTTTCGCATGTATATGACGGGCGTCACAATCTCGATTTGCGTGTCAGGCTTCGTCCCGGCATCAATGGCCCGCTGGAACGCCTCGTAAAAGTCAGGCCGGCAGTCTGGATAGCCTGAAGAATCCTCAGCCACTGCGCCGATGTAGATCCGATCGCCGCCGATTACTTCCGCCCAGCTGGTGGCGATCGAAAGCAGATGCGCATTGCGAAAAGGAACGTAGCTGGTCGGAATTTCAGATGACTGCAAGTTGGCCTCAGCGACCGGAATGTCCGTGTCCGTCAAAGATGAGCCGCCGATCGCGCTCAAGTGTTCAATTGAGACCGCAAGCCGCTTTTTTACTTTGAAGTGATCAGCCAGCGCGTCAAACGCGCGCCGCTCGCGCGCTTCGGTACGCTGACCGTAGGAAACGTGCAGAAAAGCGAGTTCCTGGTTCTCTTCATTTGCAATGGCTGCGGTTACGCACGAATCCATGCCGCCGGAAACGAGGCAGATGGCTAAGGATGAAGGATGAAGGATGAAGGATGAAACTTCGCCGATCTCTTCAATTGGTTCAACTATTTCGGAGGTTCCACCCATTTATTTCTCATGTGCCATTTGACATCTCTCATTTGCTATTTAGGAAACGTGGTCCGATGCGCCGAAATAACAAAATGACAAATGTCCAATGACAAATGATAAATGGTCTTTTCAAACCCCGTGAACATCCGGTCCCCAAATGTACTTGTGGAGCTGCAACTGCATGCGGACACGCAGGCCGCTTTCGCTAACCCAACCCGCGAGTTCCTGCAAATCGATTTGGTCCCACGCCGGCGAAATCAGAATTGCGTTGGCGCGGTTCTCAAGGTCGTACTCGGAAATGATCTTCAGGGCGAAATCCCAATCGCCGCGATCGGCGACGACAAATTTCACCTCATCAAGATCCGCACGCAGGCGTATCAGGTTTGACCAGTCATTGCGCTCACCCTCGCCGGAAGCGGGGCATTTCACATCGAGAATGATCTTGGCGCGCGCGTCGACTTCCGCTGTCGAAACGAACCCTCCAGTTTCAATTAGCACTTCGTAACCTTCGTCGCAAAGACGGTGAATGAGATGGAATGCTTCCCGCTGTGCCAGAGGTTCGCCGCCGGTCACTTCGACTAACGGACAGCCAAAGTCGCGCACCTTCTGCATGATGTCATCGATCGTGAAGTGGTCACCGCCGGTAAACGTGTATTCGCTGTCGCACCAGGTGCAGCGCATAGGGCAACCCGTCAGACGCACAAACGTGCACGGCCGCCCGGCGTGGGTGGATTCACCCTGAATTGACCGAAAGATTTCTGTGACGCGCAGCATCGAATCTGTGGAATTAGCGATTTTAGGTGCTGAATTCCCGATTGTCGATTTGCGGGTAGCGCGGCAAACCACGAGACACGCCCGTCATCAAATCCACGTAGACAGCGGCAAACACGCCGGCTTCGGGCGTCTAAATATCGTGATAGCATTGCAGGTTGACGCCGCGACAGACATTTTGAAGAAGAAAGCACAACGCATCGACGAAGTAATGGCGGCCGGCGCGAAACAGTTGCTCGCCCGCGCCGAGAATTCGCGTTCGCTCGAGGTCGAATCTGTGCTCCCGCGGGTGCGGGCCACGGTTGAGAAATACTTGCTGAAGCATGACGGGGATGCCGGCGCCGACGCGGTGGCCGCGTTCATAGAAAGTATGCATGCCGACGATTTGTGCCTGGCTATCGCCTGTCAGCGTGGCGATCAAGCGGCCTGGAGCGATCTGGTCGAGGGATACGGTGCGACTGTTCGCTCAGCGGCACGGTCGGCCAGCCCCAACGAAGAGATGGCTGAGGATCTTGCCCAATCGATTTGGGCTGAGCTTCATGGTCTGAAGACACAGGAAGACGGCCGGCCCTCAGGCAAGCTCGCGTACTACTCCGGATCTGGATCGCTGGGTGGGTGGTTGCGCGCAGTCGTCGGGCAGCTGGCAATTGATCGGCATCGCCGCGAATCACGGCTCGTACACACGGAAGAAGACGCGGAGTTCGATCGTCTTTCACGCGACGCCGGAATCGAAAGAAACACGGGCGACGGCTTCAGCTCTGACGCAAATCCCGAGGAGGCATTGGCGACGCACCTGGCGTCAGTAGCAGTTGAAAAGGCGCTGACGCGCGCGCTGACCGATTTGGATGATGAGGATCGGCTGCTCGTAAAGTTGTATTACTTTGACGGACTGAGACTGCGCGAGGCCGGCGCGGTACTGGGTTTTCACGAGGCCACGGCGAGCCGGCGGCTGACACGAATTCACAGCGATGTGCGCAAGCGCGTCGAAGAGCAACTGATGAATGAACACGGCTGGACAAAATCTGAGGCGTCGCGATCCTTGTCGCAGGTCGCAGCGGTTTTGCAAACGGATGTCGAGTCGCTTTTGCAAGCGCCGCAGCCTTCGTTGGTTCAGTCGGCGGCCCCGGAAGGGGAGTCCGCTCCGATCTAGGGCTGCCGGAGTCGCAAGATTGGGCACTTATTTCGTTCAAGTGATGGAAAGTTCGACTTACCCGTCGATTAGCAGTTAACGATGCCAAACGATTCAGAGATTGATGTTCTTTTGCGCCGCCACGCGAACGTGGCGAGCGAGATGGAGAACTCTGAACACCTGGATGCTGATGAATTAAACGCGTTCGCAGAAGGGGCGCTGCCGATGGCTGCGCGTTCGCGTTACGTTTCGCACCTGGCAGATTGTGGCGATTGCCGTCGAGCTGTCACTCAATTGACAGCTGCTTCGGGTCGCGTGGAGCCAGAGCGCGTTCCGGCATCGGAATCAATCACCGAATCCTGGTGGCAAAAACTAGGAGCACTGCTTGCGCCACCGGTATTGCGCTATGCAGCATTCGCTGCGGTGTTAATTGCGGTAGTAGGAATCGGATTCGCGGTGTGGCAAAAATCTCATAAGGCGCCGGCCGGTTTGATCGCCGAGAACAAACGATCCAGCAACGCTGAGGAGCTGGAGGCGAGGCAGCCTCAGGAAACGACAACAAGGGGAGCCGCAGCGTCAGAGTCCCCGGCAATTGCGAAGGCGTTTACCCAATCAACTCCGGCGCCGTTTTCCGATCAAAAGAAATCTGAATCGAGCAACGACAATCCACCCTCGCCGCCAAAGCCAGTGGACGCTCTGGCGCGAAACGACGCGCCCTCAGTCGCAGCCGGTCAGGCAGCGGCGCCTTCGAACAACGCCGCAGCTCCGTCGTACGCACCGCCTCCTTCGACGGAATCAGTGCGTGTAGAGTCCGAGACGCGCGAGCGTGAACAACAGACGATCAGCGACTTGCACGGCCCACGCCGCGGTGAATCAGTCGACAAGTACAAAACGATGGACGATCGGTTGCGTGCCGGTGACGTCGCGAAGGGACGCGATGAGGATCGCGGCCGTGCGGATGCCAAGCAGCCAGTTTCCAAGGAGGAAGAAGCCAGGAATGAAGGCGGTGCTGCTCGCAAGCGATCCGAACCGCGGACTGCAACCTTGCTTGGGGCGAACACAGAAGCACGGCAGGAAACTCCCAAATCCGACAAAGCAGGGCCTCCCGAGGAAGCCGAGACACGCTCGGTCGGCGGCCGAAAGTTCACGCGGCAGGGAAATTCGTGGGTTGACGTCAAACTAAAGTCTTCGATGTCGATTAAGACAATTGCCCGCGGAACTGACGATTTCCAGAAGCTCGACTCAGGTCTCCGCTCAATCGCTCAACAATTCAGCGCCCCAGTCGTCATCGTCTGGAAAGGGAAAGCATATCGAATACAGTGAATAGTGAATGGTAAATGGTAAATGGAACGAACTCAGACGCAAGTCTGATCGTAACCTGTGAGGAAGCTTTTTCTATTCACCATTTACGATTTACTATTTACCACGATGTACTGTCCATCCTGCGGCACCGAAAGCACCGGCCTCAAATACTGCAATCGCTGTGGTGCAAACCTGACCACGCTTACTACCCCGCCCGAGATTATCCAGATTAATCTGACAAAGCCGGCTGTCCTCATCGGAATCATCATGATGTTTTTGACGCTGGGCGGATTTACTTTGCTGATCGTCGGTGCGCGTATGCTGGCGAGTGTGATGCATGGCGATGATCCCCTGATGGGGCTGCTCATCATGGGAATGCTCGTCATCATGATCATAGATATCATTCTCGCGCGGCAGCTCACGAAACTCATCAATGCGGCGTTGAAGCCAACTTCGCAAACGACAATAGCTACTCCAAATGCCCCGGCACAGTTGCCGCATCCGGCACAACAATTCGTGCCTCCCGGCAGCGTTACAGAAAACACGACCCGCTTCTTTGAGGGCGCTTATCGAGGAACTTCAGAAATTACACCGTCAGCAAAGACTTCTGAATGAATCGCGAAGGCGGGTGTAGGCTAAATAGGATTTACCATGACCGTGTACTGTTCATCCTGCGGCGCCGAGAGCACCGGCCTTAATTACTGCAAACGCTGTGGAGCGAATCTCAGCGTTCCACAGACTGCGCCTGTGGTGCAACTCGTGCCGACCAGCGTGACGAAACCCATTCTCATCATGGGAGTTTTGATCGCGATGATTACGCTTGGCGGCTTCGCTGGGATTATCTCCGGGACGATCGAGATGGTTGAGCGTGGCGCGGGCAGCGTTTCTCCGGCGCTGCCGGTCCTGGGATTGCCTTGCCTCCTCATAATTGACATCCTCTTAATTCGACAGCTTTCCAAATTGATTAGCGCGGCGCTTTCACCAAATCAGGTCCCGGCTCCGCAGCCACTGCCCCCCATGCAGACTGATGCGCGTTACATGCCAACCACAACGACGGGGCGAATTGAAGGAGTTCCAAGTGTTACCGAAAACACTACACATCTCCTCGAAGAAACATATCGTCCTCCGGGTGAGCCTCAGCCGCGAAACCGTTAAGTAGTATTTGCTACCCCGATTCGTCAGTTGATACATTTCTCTGGTTCGCCCATCTCCAGAGTCGAGAGGTTCTGCCGTATGCAACCGTCGCCGAAGAAGCTCGCGATTATTTCGCTCGCCGCACTGTTATTCGCCGCCGCATTTCAGCCCACGTCTTCGAAAGATTTCACCGCGTCCGGCCAGCGTCGCCCGAAGGCGGCGCGCGGCAATCCTGATATCCCGAGAATCGTCAGCGAAATCAATGCGCGCAATATTGAAGCGACGATTCGCAAACTGGTGAGCTTCGGCACGCGCAACACGCTCTCTGAACAGAACAATCCAAACCGTGGCATTGGCGCAGCCCGCGATTGGCTCTACGGCGAATTTCAAAAGGCCGCAGCGCAATCCGGCGGCCGCATGACTGTCGAAAAGCAGACTTTCGAGCAGGCGAAAGCCGCGCGCGTTCCCGAACCGACAATGCTCACCAACATCGTTGCGACCTTGAAAGGCACGCAGCCCGAATCAGCCAACCGCGTTTACGTCGTCAGCGGCCATTACGATTCGATGTGCACCAGCCCAACTGATGCGAAGTGTGACGCACCCGGCGCGAACGACGACGCGTCCGGAACCGCGGCGGTGCTGGAGATGGCCCGCGTCATGGCGAAGTACAAGTTCGACGCCACGATCGTCTTCATGACGGTTCCCGGCGAAGAGCAAGGTTTGCTCGGGGCGACATATTTCGCCGAACAGGCGAAGAAGAACAACATGGACATCGAGGCGATGTTCACGAATGACATCATCGGAAACAGCCTGGGTGGTAACGGCGTGCGTGATCGCAAAACCCTGCGGCTGTTTTCCGAAGGCGTGCCGACGAATGAAACTCAACAGGAGGCTGCCACCCGGCGCAGCGTGGGCGGCGAGAACGATTCACAGTCGCGGCAACTTGCGCGCTTCATCAAGGAGGTTGGCGAGCGCTACGTGCCGGCGATGAAAGTCTGGATGATCTATCGGCGCGATCGCTACGGACGTGGCGGCGATCATCAACCGTTTCTCGAGCGCGGTTATGCGGCGGTGCGTTTCACCGAACCGAACGAAGACTATCACCATCAACATCAGAACGTGCGGATCGAAAACGGAATTCAGTACGGCGACCTGCCGCAGTTTGTGGACTTTGACTACATCGCAAATGTCGCCCGCGTGAACGCCTCAGCGCTCGCCGTGCTCGCATCCGCGCCCGCGCGCCCGAAGAATGTCACGATGCCCGGTGGCTTGGCCTATGACACGCAGTTAAGTTGGGAAGCGAACAAAGAGCCCGACCTGGCGGGCTATGAAATCGTCTGGCGTGACACCACGGAAGCAACCTGGACGCATTCGCAGGTCGTGGGAAACGTAGTCACGTTCACCATGAAAGGCATGTCGAAGGACAATTATTTCTTTGGTGTGCGCGCTGTGGACAAGCAGGGCAACCGCAGTCCCGCGACTTATCCCCATCCGGCTACGCGTCAGCAGCCGGCGAATCGGAGTGCGGGAAACTCAAACTCGCCGTGATCATGCCAGTCGTTGCGGGGCGCGGATGTAACCGCAAGCTGTCCTGGATGGTCTTACTTAGCAGGGGATATTTAGTCAGCCAATTGCGGAACTGTCGCGTCTAAGTTCACGTGAGCAGATGTTGGTTAGTTGGCAGTCTTTTTCGAACAAAAACCATGAAAATCAATAGAAGTCGGTTTCAGATGCTCGGGCGCATGCGAAAAGTGACAGCGCTCGTTTCCCTGGTTGCCTTGGTCTTGACCACCTTTGCCGCGGCGGCTACCGGCCAAAGCATGAAGGCGACCACCACAGTGAAGAGCGGCAAGCTGTCTGAAGAGCAGCGCATTCTGCACGTGCTCAACCGGCTCGGCTTTGGCGCGCGACCCGGCGATGTCGAACGCGTAAAAGCGATGGGGCTCGACAGATATATTGAGCTCCAGCTCAATCCCGAGAAGATCGACGACTCGACGAGCGAGGCGAGACTGCAGAACCTCGAGTCGCTGCGGATGACGACACCGCAACTTTACGAGAAGTATCCGCAGCCGGGACAGCTCCTCCGCCAGTTGCAGAAGCGCAATGACTTGCCGGCCGATCTAGCGGCCGCGCGCGACAATCGCACGAAGGGTGGGGCAAACGCTGCGCCGAATCAGAATCAGCCCCAGAGTCAGCCCCAGAGTCAGCCCCAGAGTCAGCCCCAGAATCAGCCGAGGCCTGGCGAATCAATGAGCAATGAGATGCAAGGGCCGCCGGCCAATTCTGCGAATGCGAACGCCAATCCGAATCCGAACGCCAACGATGCCAACCCAATGAACAACGCTGAGTATCGTCGCGCAGTCTACGAATACTTCAAAGAAAACAATTTGCGGCCACCGCAATTCATGACGGGCGAGCTGCAGATGGCGCGCATCCTGCGCGCGGTTTACAGCGAACGACAGTTGCAGGAAGTTCTGGTGGACTTTTGGACAAATCACTTCAACGTGTTCGCCGGCAAAGGCGCCGATCGTTGGCTGCTGACTTCTTACGACCGGGACACGATTCGGCCGCACACGCTCGGAAAGTTTTCAGAGCTGTTGCGCGCCACGGCCGAAAGTCCGGCGATGCTTTTTTATCTCGACAACTTTCAGAGCGTTTCGCCGAACGCGCCACAGCAACAGCGGCCGCTCGGTCCTTTGGCGAACCTGCGAATGAGCAACAACCCGCAGCAGCAACAGCCGCAACAGCAACAGCGTCGCGGGATCAACGAAAACTACGCGCGCGAGTTGATGGAACTGCATACGTTGGGGGTCGATGGCGGTTACACGCAGAAAGATGTGCAGGAAGTGGCGCGTTGCTTCACGGGCTGGACCATCTTTGCACCACGTGGCGCAGCGGCCGCAGCGGCGCAGATCACCGGTGGGGGTGGTCGTCGCATCGAGATGCTGCGCGAAAACGCCGGCAAGTTTTATTTCAACGCGCGCGTGCACGATGACGGTGAAAAGATCGTGCTCGGCCACAAGATTCCCGCCGGCGGAGGCGTGAAAGATGGACTGATGGTGCTGGATATTCTGGCGCATCATCCGGCGACGGCAAAATTCATCGCCACGAAACTGGTGCGCCACTTTGTTTCCGATAATCCGCCGGCGTCGCTGGTGGATCGCGTTGCCCAGACTTACATGAAGTCTGACGGTGACATTCGCGAAATGCTGCAGATGATTTTCGCTTCACCTGAATTCAATTCAACCGACGCCTATCGCGCGAAGATCAAGCGTCCGTTCGAACTGACGATTAGCGCCGTGCGCACCCTGGGCGCTGACACCAACGGCGGCCCCGGATTGCATCAGTGGATTGCGCGCATGGGCCAGCCGCTTTACGGATTTCAAACTCCGAACGGCTATTCGGACTCGGCGGAAGATTGGGTGAACACTGGCGCTTTGCTCGAACGAATGAACTTCGCGCTGGCGCTGGTGAGTAATCGCGTGCCGGGCACGCGGGTAAACCTGGCTCAATTCGTCGGCGACGATAAGTCGATGAATAAAGAGAAGCTGCTGGATCGATTCGTGACTCTCTTTGTCGGCGGTGAGATTTCAGCCAGGACGAGGGAAAGCCTGCTGAAACAAATCGGCGACCAGATTACGATGCCGGCAATGCCGCCGTCGCAAACCGCATCGGCGAAAACGCCGGAGAACCCGTTTGAAGCAGGTTTCCAAAACGGCAACCTGCCCGGGTTTGGCGGCAATCAGCAACAGCAACCGCCGCCACAGCGGCAGCAGCAAGTAGCCGCTGTTAATCCCGCCACGATCGAGAACCCGATCGTTAAGATTGCGGGATTGATTCTGGGCTCGCCGGAATTTCAACGGCAATAGCAACAGTTTCGAGTTTCGGGTTTCGAGTTTCGACGTTAAAGCCAACTCGAAACTTGAAACTATAAACTCGAAACTGCGAGGTACGAGCAATGGACAGAAGATTCTTCATCAAGTCAGGCAGCATCGCGTTGGCGTCGTTTGGGATGATGACCGCCGCACCTTCTTTTCTGAAACGCGCGCTCGCCGAGAGTCTGGAAAAGACTGGGAAGCGCAAGACGCTGATCGCGATCTTTCAGCGCGGCGCCGTTGATGGCCTGAACGTCGTGGTTCCGTTCGGCGAGTCGGCTTACTACGACATGCGGCCGAACATCGCGGTTCCAAAACCGAATGGTGGAGCGGAAGCCGCGATCAACCTCGACGGTTTCTTTGGTCTGCATCCGTCGCTCGCGTCGTTTAAGTCTTTATGGGATTCGAAGCGGCTCGCAATTGTCCATGCGTCAGGTTCGCCCGACAACACGCGTTCGCACTTTGACGCGCAGGACTACATGGAATCAGGCACGCCCGGGGTGAAATCGACGCGCGATGGCTGGTTGAACCGGTATCTGCAAGCGAAAACAGATTCCGAGAAATCTCTGTTCCGCGCGGTTTCGATGACCCAACAGACGCCACGGGCGATGCAGGGTAGGGCACCTACCCTGGCGATCTCTAATCTTGCCGACTTCCGAATTCGCGCCGGACAGAGTTCAGCATCAGTTCAAGGCGGCTTTGAAGATCTCTACGACGAGGCTGTGAGCGATCAACTGCACGGCACCGGGAAGGAAACGTTCGAAGCGATCAACTATCTGAAGCAAGTCAATCCGGCCCAGTACAAAGCTGAAAATGGAGCGACCTATCCAAATACGCCGTTTGCAAATGCGCTGCGGCAGACCGCGCAACTGATCAAAGCCGGGGTTGGGCTGGAAGTCGCATTCACCGACATTGGCGGCTGGGACACGCACGTGAATGAAGGGAATCAGCAGGGGCAACTCGGCAATCTGCTGCGCCAATTCAGTCAGTCAATCGCTGCGCTCTACACAGATCTCGGTCAGCGCATGGATGACGTCGTGATTCTGACCATGTCGGAGTTTGGCCGCACCGCGCGCGAGAACGGTAACCGCGGCACCGACCATGGTCACGCCAACGCGATGTTCGTCGTGGGTAACAGCGTGCGCGGCGGAAAAGTCTACGGCCAGTGGCCGGGTCTGAAGTCAGATCAGCTTTACGAAGGGCGCGACCTTGCGTTGACGACGGACTTTCGCGATGTGTTTGGCGAGATTGCTCAGAAGCATCTTGGCGCAAACAACTTCAAGTCGATCTTCCCGGGCTATGAAGCGAGTTCGTCCAAGTTCCGTGGGTTCCTGGGGTAATTTTTCACCACAAAGACACAAAGACACAAAGATGCTTATAAAAATGAAGGTTGAGCCTTCTCGCGTAACCACGCTGCGACGGCCGGTTCACCACAAAGACGCGAAGACACAAAGATGCCTAGAAAAAATGAAGGTTGAGCTTTGTGCCAATGATTGCTTGTCTAACGAATGATGCGCTCGATCCCATTCTTGATCAGCGGAACATTGAAGTTAATCAACAACCCCAGCCTTAAATCCGTCAGTTTCAGATAAGTCAGTATCTGCGCCTTAAAGACGCGATTCATTTGGTCGACAGCTTTGACTTCTACCAAGAGCTGTTTCTTGATCAGCATGTCGATACGTAATCCAGCTTCGAGTCGGAGGCCCTCATAAACAATTGGAATTACAAGTTGTGTCTCTGTCGCAATCTTTCGTTGTCGAAGCTCATGGGCAAGGCACGCTTCGTAGACTGATTCAAGCAGGCCGGGTCCGAGCGTTGAGTGAACTTTGAAAGCCGCATCGACGACACTCTTCGCCAATTGTTCAGTTTCCTGTGGGAGTGGATTAAACATTTAATCTCCTTTGTGTCTTCGTGTCTTTGTGGTTAATAACCTATGGAAGGATAGCGGCGATACGCAGTGGTCCGCCACTGCCGCCGCCAATCTTCATGGGCATCGCAATGACCCAGAAGCCTTTCGCCGGCAGCGCGCTCATGTCGCCCACGTTCTCAAACGCCGGGATGTTCTTCGCGTAAAGAATCTGATGCGTGTCGAATGTGGTCGATTGGCCGTAATCGATGCTTGGCGTGTCCAACCCAATCGCCTTAATTTGACGATTGGTTGAAAGCCAACGCGCGGCTTCGGGGCTGAGACCGGGAAAGTGCAGCTTCGCAACCGCGCCTTCTCCGCGCTCGTCAGTGCCCATGTACTTCACGCGATCAGGCCAGTACTTCGCAAAGCCTGTCCGCAAAAGAATAATTGCCCCGTTGGGAATCTGCCCGTTCTGCTTTTCCCAGTTCGCGAAATCATCGGGGCTGACAAGATAATCCCGATTCGCTTCGCTCTGCCTGGTGACGTCAATAACAATTCCGTTCCCGATCAACTGGTCGAGCGGAATCTGATCGAGGGCGTTCGAACTGACTGCGAAGTGCCTGGGCGCATCAATGTGCGTGCCGCCGTGTTCGGGCGCGCAGAATTTGTTCGAGGCGTAGTAATAGCCCTGCGGAGTGACGCCGTCGTGCTCTTTCTCGAGTTTGAAACCTTCTTCAGTAGGCCAATAAATCGTCTGGCTGTCGAACGAGTGCGAAAGGTCGACGATCCGTCCATTCGGAAATTGTGGACTCGCAGACTTTTGACAACCAGCAAACAGAACCAGAATAAGAATGCTGGAAAGATAGACAACGTGTTTCATGTTCATCCTCCTCACTTCAGCCACAGAATGCGCCGGAGATTATCCGTCACGCGTGACGAACGCAAGACTAATCCGGGTACCGGTTCAGTTTGCGTTCAGAGTTCAATCTTTAGATTGTCTTTCCGGAGCAAGCTAAAGCTTGAACTTGTAGTGAACCACTACTAGGGTCCTGTCCTAATCTCAACTCTCTGCGCCACCTCTGCGTGCTCGGCGTCTCTGCGGTGAGCGTATTGGCTGCTGATTCACCGCTGAGACGCAGAGGACACAGAGACTGCGCAGAGGAAAGAGCAAAAACCAGGACACTACCCATTACTAGTCCTGGCTGGCAGCGTTCGGGCGATTCGTTTATGCTGCGCTGTTTCTTCCTCTCCCAGAGTGAGAGGGGGATATGAAGGCCGACTATGTTCACCCCGACGATTCTGCGGTTCGATTCGCTCGATTCGACAAACCTGGAAGCGATGCGCCAGGCGAAAGCCGGAGCTGCTGAAGGGCTCTGCATCATTGGGCGCGAACAGACGCGCGGACGTGGGCGCCTGGATCGGAGTTGGCATTCCCCAAAAGACGCGGGCCTTTATTTCAGTATCGTCTTGCGTCCTGCATTTGCAACCAGTTGCTGGCCCCTGATTAGTCTGGCGGCCGCACTCGCAGTGTCTGACGCTCTCGCCCGGGCTGGTGAGTTGGCGATAGACATCAAGTGGCCGAACGACATTTTCGTCGGCGAACGAAAATTGGGCGGCATTCTTGCCGAGACAGTCGAAACATCCGGCGGCACAGCCGTAGTCCTGGGTATCGGCATCAACGTGATTGCTGAAAGTATTCATCCCGCTTTGAGCGACTTGGCTACATCGCTTGATGCTTTCGTTCCAGTACCAATTGATCGCG
>Ga0134126_10004235_pt1 | contig 17966 bp, 9 predicted proteins | sample KB31752_FD_96881 | JGI IMG/M metagenome (GOLD analysis project Ga0134126, IMG submission 96881) | Terrestrial soil microbial communities with excess Nitrogen fertilizer from Kellogg Biological Station, Michigan, USA - KB3-175-2 | ecosystem: Environmental > Terrestrial > Soil > Unclassified ...
AACGACAAGTCGCTCAAACCGGAAAGACGACGCATGGCTGCCGCCCTCCTCTTCGGCGGCTGGGTTCAACCGGGATTTACCACCGAAAAAATGCGCGCGGCAATACCCGATCCTCACTGGCTGGATGAATGCAGGCTTGAGGCATCCGAAGGGGCCGGCGGTAACTGGCCTTTTTCCTATGATTTGGGTTCCCACTTCAGCTTGCGCCTATTTCCTGACAAAAATGAACCTCACGGTTGGACGATTTACTTCACTCTGCCACCACGCGCAAGAGGTGGGCCAAGGCCGGTGCACGAGGCGGCTGCGTTTATCCGAGGGACTCACACGGACAAGAATCTCCGAATCAAAGAATTCACTATCTTTTATCCATTTCCCGGCGGCTGTCCGGATTGTGAAGTGGGAGGCACCATTGAGGAGGCGCATGGTCCCAAGGGAATCGGCATAAGAATTATCCCTGTTGGTTGGATTGGTGGTGAATAGCTAATCGCAGCAGCGTTTTTGTCCGCCAACTCGTGGACGGGGAAGAAAAACAACCAACGTGCGGGCGAAGAAACTCGATGGTAGCTTATTTGCATATGATTTCCACAAGGTGGCGAGTGATGAAAACGGCAGCAACCTGCGCCTCAATAGCCTTATGGGTGTTGTCGGTGCTCACAACCGGATGCGGCACCCTCAGCCAGCACGACCTCACCCGGCCGAAACCGACAGCTCTTGGTTTGGAGCTGGAAACTGTGAATGAATTGCGACCAAAACTCGCGCGACTGCGTCCGGGCGTGAGTGAACAAGTGGTGTTCGAACAGTTGCATCTGAACCGATTCCCCTTTCCGTTCGAATTCGGATGCTTGCACCAATGGAATTACGTTTACGACCTCGGGAGCAGCCACACTCTGGAGGTTTCTTTTGTTCGTGGCGCTCAAGGGGATTGGATTTTAGACGAGGCAAAACTTTCGACTCCTCGTTCACAAGATGCAATTTGGATTAAGTAAAGCCCTCAACAGGAATGGCAGTGAGCGGAGCACCATTGGACGACGGGAAGAATCAGCGCACTGCGTTCATCTCGCATACAATGGCCGTTGGAAAGAGTGTTAGCCCGGACATTTCGCGGGCTGTAGCCGCAAACTTTAGTTCGCGCCGTGCCGGTCGAACGTTTCCCGGCTCGCAAACTAAAGTTTGCGGCTACGCCACGGTGCTGGAAAATCAAGGTCTTTGATTCGCAACCTGAAGGTTGCGGCTACGCTACGGTGCGGGAAACGAGGTTTTTGATTCGCAACTCAAAAGTTGCGCCTACGGTTTGGGAGGTCTGAGCCGCCAGATGCCCGCGAGGATGCTGCCGACGACGGAGTGGAACACGCTGGAGATCGCGCACGGCACCGGCGCGGCAGGCAGCGCTGGGAAATTCTTTTGCGCCAGCGCCACGGCCAGACCGGAGTTCTGCATCCCGACTTCGATGGAAATCGTCCGGCAAACTATTTTGTCGTAGCCGAGAACTTTCGCGAACAGGTAACCGAGCAAGAATCCGCACGAATGCAGGAGGAACACCGCCAGAAACAGAATGCCGCCGTATTTTTTGATGTTGTCCGCGTTCTGGCCGATGATGCTCGCGCAGATCAGCGCGATGGTCACGACGGAGACCGGCGGTGCGACGGGCAGGACCGCTTTGACCACACGCGGGAAAAGATGATGAAGCGCCAGTCCGAACAGCACCGGCAGCAGGACGATTTGCGCCGTGTCGCGGAACAGTTGCCACGCGCTCACCGGAACATAGGCGCCGGCCAACAGTTTGGTCAGCAGTGGAGTGAGCAGTACCGCGCCGAACGTGGAGCACATCGTCATGAGCACTGACAGCGCCACGTCCGAGCGAGCGATGTAGTTGACGACGTTCGACGCCGTGCCGCACGGACAACAGGCGACGAGGATCAAACCCACCGCGAACGGGGTCTCCAATTTCAGCAAGTGCGCGATGGACCAGCCGAGGAACGGCATGATGAGGTAATGCGCGATGAAACCGGCCGCGACCGCGCGCGGCATTTTCAGCACCCGTTTGAAATCATCGACGCTCAACGTGATGCCCATGCCCAGCATGATGACGGCGAGTCCCCAGACGATGGCGTTCCCGCGGAACCAGGTGAACCACGGCGGATGGATCAACGCGCCAATCCCACCAAGAAATACCCAGAGCGGGAAAAGATTGGTGAACAGATTGAGCAGGCGGGTCATGCTTTAATAACGTGGACTTTAAGCCACCGCTCCCACATACACGAATCTTTGTTTGAGAGCGCGCCATCAATCTGGATTGTTTCACATCCTCCTGAAACCCCTGCCACGTAGCCGGAGCCTTCAGACTGCGAGCACAAGAATTTTTCGCTCGGAGCCTGCGCAAACTAAAATTTGCGGCCACAACGTGTGAAGTAATCCGGGCCGCGCGCGCTCCGGAATGGAAAGGTTCTATTTCACCCAACCGTAATAACGGCCCATCCAGTACGGCAGGAGAAAATACGCTCCATCGTCTTCGCCATAGCCGCCCGCGCCACCGTCGGGAATGTAAGGATTGCTGTTCCACTTCTCGACAGGGCGCTCGTCGGGCGCGAGCACCACGGTTAGTTGCGGATGTTCATGCCGGTCCTTGTCGGCCCTGAGCTGGACGTCGATGCGGTGCGAGTTGCCCACGCTCCACTCAATCATGTCCATCGGTATGCGCTCCAGTGTTCGCTGTGATTCTGCGCGAATTGCGCGTGCCATCTTTCCGCCGCCGCCTGCCACCGAGATGTAATTCCAAAGTGGATTGAAGTCGGAGCGAATCTGACTCCAGGTAAAGCGCAGACTGTCCAAGTAGATACCGCGCAGTTTTGAATTCTTCTCGTATTTCAACAGCGGCTCGTAGGAGAGGTAAGCGAGTTCGTCGTCGGAGAAATTGATTTCGCCGCCGCCGGGCCAGCGACGGTAAATCGGGACATGGCGGGCGTAACCGCGACGAACACGATCCGCATACGCGTCGGCGTATTTGCTGTTGCTGGTGATATGCTGCGTTGTTTTGAGAAAGGAAAGCAGTTCGAGCGATCTGAGCGGCGCTTCGTATTTGCCCTCCTCGGTTTGAAAAAATCGTTCGGAGAATTCCCCCCAACGCGTCGGTTTCCCGTCCACGTCCACCAGATCGTAGTCATGCGCGATCAGATAATCCGTCATGCGCGTTACGACGCGCCGGATTTGTTCCTTCTCCGTTTCGTTCGCGACCAGGTCGAAATACGCGGCATAGGCAAAGTAGTGTCCGACACTTTCATCGGAACTGGTATCGCCCTTCCAAAGCCAATTTCCATCTGGCGTCGGATGCCACTCGCCGCCGCCCGGGCGCGGTTCATCCACCGAAAGGAACGAACGCGCGTAGAAGCCGGGAATACCCGTGATTTCCTCCAGCCTCATCAACGCCCGCAAAGCACGTTGCGCGCGGCCGCGTGCTTCAGGATCGTGCGTGGCGGCGTAGCGGTACGCTTCTGCCCCGAGATAAATCGCCGTCCAAAGACCATCATTATCGGTATCCTGCTTTTGATTCGTCGAAACGTCGCCGCTGGTTCTCAAGCGGGAGCTGGCCACAAGCCCGTGTCGGACGTGGCGCGTTTCGATGCGTTCCTCAAAATACTTCGCCTTGTCCTCCAGCGTCGTCGGCCGCCACTCGATGAGCGACACGCCGTTGCCGGTTCGAATCCAGACTTTGCGGCTGTCGCTCCTTTCATCCACCCAGATGTTGCTGACGGTGTCATCGCCCAGCCAGCGCCGTCCATGGAAGTATTGCCAGCGGTCCCAGCGGAAACCGGCGCGCGAATCAAAGCGCGCCGCGCCCTGATTGCCGCCGAGCCATACCGCGCCGGATTTCTCGCGCGCGAAGACTTTCAGACCTTCAACCGGTCCGCGTTCGGGGTTCTCCCACAACGCGCCGGGGTTTTCGGCACGAATTTCGGCGGGCACTTCGAGCGCATTGAGTGTGTAGTGACTGGCAAATTTTTGCGTTTGGGCAAAACACTGGCCGGCGGCAAGCGTTAGACCAGCGGTGAACAAAATCGTTCTTTGAACGCGCATCATAGGGAATGGGCTGTCCCTTTTCTTCTTCTGAAATGCGTTTTTACCTGACTTGCGGCCGCCCGGCCAGTGGGAAATTCTTCGTGAGTAGCGTGAGCTCACTCAACCTGACTGGCCGACGATTTGAGTCCCGCTTCAAGAAGCTCAGCGATGCGCCCGGCATCGAACACACAACCGCCCCACGTGCCGCCGCCGGCCTGCTGCAACGCGGCCCAGAGTTTCGTGTCCGCGGGCAGCGCGGGATCGGGCGCCAGATCCGGATGCGGATCGCGCCGCGCGAGAATTTGCGCGCCTTCCTCAGGAGTGAACCGACGTTCATCTTCGCCGATCAAATCCACGGTGCCTTCGAGTTTGTTCCGATCGATCAGAATACGAATCCAGTCGCCATCACGCACCTTCCCGATCGGCCCGCCCGCGAGCGCCTCGGGACCGATGTGGCCGACGCACGCGCCGGTGGAGACACCGGAAAAACGCGCGTCCGTCACCAGCGCGACATGCCTGCCGAAGGGCAGATGTTTGAGCGCTGAAGTCAGCTGGTAGGTCTCCTCCATGCCGGTGCCAAGCGGTCCGCAGCCAATGAGCACCACCACGTCGCCTGCCCTGATCTTTTTTTTCTTAAGCGCGGCCATCGCCTCCTTCTCGTGCATAAAGACGCGGGCGGGGCCTTCCTTGCGATACACGCCATCAGCGTCAACCACGCTCTGATCGATCGCCGCGCTCTTGATGACCGAGCCTTCGGGCGCGAGGTTGCCGCGCGGAAATGTGACCGTGCTCGCAAGGCCGCGCACGCGGGCCCTGTCCGGCGGCAGGATGACATCGTCCGGGTCAACGCCGTCCTGTTCGCGCAGAATTTCACGAAACCGCGCGCGGCGTTCGGACTGTTCCCACCAGTCCAGCACATCACCCAGTTTTTTCCCGCTGACCGTGAGCACACCGGTATCGAGCGCGCCCATCCGCCGCAAATGCAACATGACTTCCGGCACACCGCCGGCGAGAAAAACTCTCACGGTGGGATGTTGCGTCGGGCCGTTGGGTAGCACGTCAACCAGACGCGGCACACGCACGTTCACGTTGTGCCAGTCCTCGACGGTTGGCCGCGGAAGTCCGGCCGCGTGTGCGATGGCGGGGATGTGCAACAGCAGGTTCGTTGAGCCGCCGAACGCGGCGTGCACAATCATCGCGTTGCGAATGCTGGCGGATGAAAGCAAGTCACGCATGTGGACGCCACTCGCTTCAAGCTGGCACACCGCACGCGCCGAACGCACGGCCATGTCCGTCCATACCGGCTGGCCCGAGGGCGCGAGCGCCGAGTGCGGCAGCGACATCCCCAAAGCTTCCCCCACCACTTGCGAGGTCGCGGCCGTGCCGAGAAATTGACAGCCACCTCCCGGTGAGGCGCAGGCGCGGCAGCCGAGGTCCGCCGCCTCCTGCAACGAAATCAGCCCATGCGCGAACCGCGCGCCGATCGTTTGAACTTTTCCAGCATCCTCGCCATTGGCTGGTGGCAGCGTCACACCTCCCGGCACCAGCACGCAAGGCAGGTCACTCATTCCCGCCAGGGCCATCATCATCGCGGGCAAACCCTTGTCGCAGGTCGCCACGCCGATGACGCCCGAACGCGTCGGCAGCGAGCGGATGAGCCGTCGAAAAATTTGCGCGGCGTCGTTGCGATACGGGAGGCTGTCGAACATTCCGGTCGTGCCTTGCGTGCGGCCATCGCAGGGATCGGAGCAAAACGCGGCGAAGGGAATGGTTCCGAGCGAGCGCAATTCGTTTGCTGCGGCTTCGACGAGCAGGCCGATCTCCCAATGGCCGGTGTGATAGCCGAGCGCAATGGGCTTGCCATCGGGCGCGCGGAGTCCGCCCTGGGTGCTGAGGATGAGAAATTGCTTTCGGCCAAGCTCACGGGGATCCCAACCCATGCCGGCGTTCTGAGTCAGGCCGAAGACATCCCCGCTGGGTCGATTGAGCAGCATTTCCTCAGTCAACGGCAGACTGCCCGCGGGGCCGGCGGCTTTGGTCTGAATCCGATAAACGTCCGGCGAAGCCGCGCCCAGAATCTCGCTGTCGTTCATGGCGAGATTGAATCATCGCCGTGCGGTCCCACCAAGGAAGAACTGAAACGCCGGACACACGACGCCGACTTTACCGTGCGGCCCTTCCCTGCCATGATGCAACCGGACGAACGATGCGAGAACCAGAACACCGGGCGGTTGGAATGCGGGAGCTTGTTCATCTAAACTGCTAACCCGGGAGGCGCCATGCCGTTTCCACTCGCTCATCCCGCTGCGATTCTGCCGTTCCGTCGATGGTCCGGTAGGTGGCTCGATTTCAGCGCTCTGGTGATCGGGGCCGTCACACCGGACTTGAGCTATTGTTTCTTGACGGATGCCGGGCGGTATGGCGTCGGAGGTTTTGCCCACTCTCTGGGTGGGTGCCTTGGATTTTCGCTGCCGGTCGGCTGGATGTTGACCCTGCTTTTCTACTCGGTGGGCGGACCGCTGGTCGAGCGTCTGCCGGCGCCGCATCGGGAGGTCCTGGTGCCGCGTTGCCGGCAGTTTCCACGTTCGTGGCATACCATTCCGTTGTCGGTGCTGATCGGCGCAATTACTCACGTGTTCTGGGACGCGTTCACGCACGAGACGGGATGGTTCGTCGAGCGATCTGACCTCCTGCAGCAGATTCTGTTCACCGTGAACAACCGGCCTTTCAGAGTGTACTGGTTGCTTTGGCACCTCAGCACCTGGACAGGGATCGGACTGGTGTCGTGGTTCTACGCTCGTGCCGTCAAAAGGCGGACCGGCTCCGGGAGACTGTTTTTGGTCGGCGAGACGGGGCTTTACTTCAAATGGTTCGGCGTTTTGCTGCTTCCAACATTGGTCGTGTTACCCTTCACGCTGCATTCACTGGGGACCGAGTCATGGACGTCGCCTGCGTTCGGCCGCGCCCTCCGCGCGGCTCTGGCGATGTACGTGATTGTTCTGATTGCAGTGCTTGCCTGCGCAGGAGCCTGGTTGAAGGTGCGAGAGAGAGAAGGCGGTTGATTCGAAGCGCAGGTTGCGCATTTGGTCTCGACGCCAGACTTCTGACCTTCGACAAATACGGCGTGCGTATTTGCGTCATCTTCAATCCCGCTGCGAGAGGCGAGAAGGCGAAACGCTTTCGCCGCCACCTGGACGACTTTGGGGCGGAATGCGCCCTCAAGCCGACTACCGCCCCCGGCGCGGCCCGGACCCTCGCCGCCGAAGCGGTGCGCGAGGGTTTCGACATCATCGTGGCTGCCGGCGGGGACGGCACGGTGAACGAAGTGCTGAACGGGATCGGCGACGAGCCGGATGGATTTTCCCGAACACGCCTGGCCGTCCTCCCGTTGGGGACTATCAATGTGTTTGCGCGCGAGCTGGGTCTGCCGCTCGACGTCAATCGCGCCTGGGCGGCAATCCGACGCGGCCGCGTCACGGCCATTGATTTACCGCAGGTGGAGTTCACGGCGGGCGGCGAACCGCATCGGCGCTTTTTCGCCCAGTTGGCCGGAGCGGGACTCGATGCGCACGCGGTCGAGCTGGTGAACTGGAACCTTAAAAAGAAAATCGGCTTCTTCGCTTACGTTGTCGCGGCGTTGAAAGCCCTTCGCGGGCCGCAATCTGCAATTACCGCCGAAGGTGTCCTGAACCCCGTGACCGGTGAGCAGGTACTGGTCGGAAACGGACGTCTTTACGGCGGCTCGTTTGCGGTGTTTCCGGAAGCAAGACTGACGGACGGATTGCTCGACGTGTGTATTTTTCCGCGCGTTACCTGGTGGACCTTGATTGCGTGCGGATGGGGACTCGTTGTCGGTCGTCTGCACAGGTCGGGAGGCGCGCGGCATTTTCAAGCCGAATCGTTTTCCCTGAGTGCGCCAACCCGGACACCCTTTGAGCTCGATGGCGAAATGGCCGGCGAACTCCCGGCACGATTTTCAGTGCAACACCGCATGCTGCGGGTGGTCGTACCCTGAGTTCAACTGAGTGTTGGAAACGAACCGCAAGGCTCGCCGCCGGAACAGCCCCTCGTCTTCCCCGAAGATGAGTGCCGATGGTCAGTTGCTGTTACCATGTGGTAATCGCTTTATCACGACGCGGTCCGGTGTGACTGCCGCGATCGTATGAGCATCACGGTTGCGAAGAGGACCTTTGATGAATCCGGGTTCGCTCTTATTCCGAGTTGCGGTGAGATCACCAGCGCCGCACAATCCGTCCGGCGCGCAGAATAAATTCACTTTAATGTTTGCCGACTGCCACCATAATGGCACAAAAGCCGCTCAAATTTTGACCACCAAACCCGGAACTGAGTTGACAGACCGAACGAGTATCCCACCTCAAACCCGCCAGACACTCCTTATGCGCACTCCATCATTCGCCTTCGGGAAGTGGACGAATTTCCGCGTGTCCACTCTGTCAATTCGCTTCGTGATACTGGTCTTGTTCGCCGTTCTGTCAGCGCCATTTCCAGCAACCGCGCAGATCAGCGTCTGGACGCAACATAACGACAACGCGCGCACCGGCCAGAACACCAACGAAACCACGCTGACGCTCGCGAACGTCAACACGAGCACTTTCGGAAAACTGTTCACCTATCCGGTGGATGGATACGTCTATGCCCAGCCGCTTTACGTCCCGAGCGTGACTGTCAGCAACAAGGGCACGCATAACGTCCTCTTCGTCGCGACCGAGCATGACAGCGTTTACGCGTTCGACGCGGACAGCGCCAGTGGTACGAATGCCGCGCCTCTCTGGCAGGTCAGCTTCATCAATCCCGCCTCTGGAATAACCACCGTTCCAAGCGGCGACGTGGGATCGGGCGACGTTGTTCCGGAAATCGGCATTACAAGCACGCCCGTCATTGACACGAACAGTCACACCCTTTATGTCGAGGTTAAAACGAAGGAGAGCGGTGTGTATCGTCACCGGCTTCATGCGCTGGACATCGCGAGCGGGGCGGAGAAGTTCGGCGGGCCGAAGTTGATCCAGGCCCGCGTGAACGGCACGGGCGATGGCAACGACGGCGCGGGTCACGTCCCGTTCAACGACCTCCGGCAGATGAACCGTCCGGGATTGCTTCTCCTCAACGGCGTGGTTTACATCGCATACGCCTCGCACGGCGACAACGGGCCGTATCACGGCTGGCTGCTCGGGTACGACGCGCAAACGCTCCAGCAAGTCGGAGTGTATAATACCGTCCCCAATGGTGGACTGGCAGGCATTTGGCAGGGGGGCACCGGACCGGCGGCGGATGCGCTGGGGAACATTTTTTTCGAAACGGGCAACGGGACGTTTTTCACGAACTATCCCAGCCAGACCACCAACAGTCTTGGTGACAGCTTTATTCGAGTGGCCACGACCAATTCTTCGCCGACCAACCTCCTGGTCATGGCCGATTATTTCACACCGTTCAACCAGGCAAGTTTGAATTCGGCCGACACTGACCTCGGCTCCGGCGGGACGGTCATCCTGCCCGACTCCGTCGGCAGCGCGGCGCATCCACACTTGCTGATCGGAGCGGGCAAGGAAGGACGAATCTATCTGCTCGATCGCGATAACATGGGCCATTTCAATTCCGCCAATGACAATCAGATCGTGCAATGGACTTCTCCTGGCACCATCAATGGATCAATGGGCGCCCCGGCTTATTTTAATCGCACCATCTACTATTTTGGGGGTTATGGCGGACCGCTCAAAGCATTCAGCATGACCAACGGACAGCTCGGCAACGGCACGACCAGTGTGACGCCCACTGCTCAAGGCACCAACAGTTGGGGGTTTACGGGTTCCTCGCCCAGCATTTCGGCCAACGGCACGGCCAACGCCATCGTCTGGGCTTTGCAGAACGACGCCTACGCCAGCAGCGGTCCGGGCGTTCTGCACGCCTACAATGCGACCAACATCGCGAGAGAAATCTATAACAGCTCCCAGGCGGGAGTGCGCGACCGTCTCGGGGGCGCGGTGAAATTCACCGTGCCGACCGTGGCGAATGGCAAGGTCTATGTCGGCTCGGAATCCAGTGTTTCGACATTTGGTCTCGCCGCTGGATGGACAGCGGCGCCGACGATTTCACCGAACGGCGGTGTGTTTACCAACTCGGCCACTGTTACAATCTCCACGACGACGCCTGGCGCCACGATTTATTACACGCTCGATGGCTCGACTCCGACGAGTGCCTCGACGCTCTACACCAATGCCATCACGATCACCAATTCGGGCGCGGTAAAGGCCTTTGCCACGAAGGCCGGTCTGGTGGATAGCGCCGTGGTGACGGCCACGTTTCTGAACAGCCTCGTCGTTGGAAAAGGGACGGGACTGACCGGACATTACTGGACCAACACGACAACACCGTCAACCAATGGGACGCCAACCCTGACGCGCATTGATCCGACGGTGAACACCAATTGGGGCAACGGATCGCCGGATCCAAGCATCACCGCGGATCACTTTACCGTTCTCTGGACCGGCCAGGTGCAGCCCCAGTTCAACGAGACCTACACCTTCTATACGACCACCGATGACGGTGTTCGTTTGTGGGTGAACAACCAGCTCATCATCAATCAATGGATTGATCAGGGGCCGACCGAGTGGACCGGCACCGTCAATTTGGTCGCCGGCCAACGCTACGACATCAGGATGGCCTACTACGAAAACGGGGGTGGCGCCGTGGCACAACTATCCTGGAGCAGTCCGTCCACAGCCAAAGCCATCATCCCGACAAGCCAGCTCTATCCTACCGCCGATGTTCCTCCGACGGTCACAATGACCGGTCCGGCTAATGGAACTGTCTTTACCGCCGACTCGGCCGCTGTTCTGGTAAGCGCCAATGCCAGCGATTCGGACGGGAGCGTGTCAAAAGTTGATTTCTACGCCGGCACGAAACTGATCGGCACGTTGACCAACGGTCCTTACGCGTTCACGTGGACCAAGGTTGTTCCGGGTGCTTACGCTCTGACAGCCGTTGCCACCGATAACGGCGGAATTGTCGCCACTTCCGCGCCGGTGAACATTACAGTCAACGCCGCCTACAGCGTTGGATACGGCCTGACCAACCGGCCCGTGGGCACAGCCTTCCTGAACATGCCGAAGTCCGCCGCGGGCGCGTTCCCCTTGCTGTTGTCGCAAACCGGGGCGTTCGCGGACGTGCCGACGCTTGCGCACGCGAACGGGCTGATCTCCTACACGGTCAACACTCCGTTATGGTCGGACGGCGCGTATAAGACACGGTGGTTGTCAGTGCCGAACGACGGCGCGCCATTCACGCAAGGCGAACAAATCGGATTCGCGACCAATGGTGAATGGACGTTCCCGGCGGGCACGGTTTTTGTGAAGCACTTTGAACTGGCCACCAACGATCTCGACCAGACCATGAAGCGGCGACTCGAAACGCGCCTGCTCGTGCGCGACACCAATGGCGCTGTTTACGGCGTCACTTACAAATGGCGGCCGGACTACAGCGACGCCGACCTGCTCACCACCAGCCTGAGTGAGGACATCGTCATCCAAACCGCCAGCGGCACACGTACACAGACCTGGTATTATCCTAGCCCGCAAGACTGTCTCACCTGCCACACCCCGGCGGCCAACTACGTGTTGGGCGTGAAGACGCGTCAGTTGAATGGAAACCTCCTGTATCCGGATTCGGGCCGCACCGACAACCAGCTTCGAACGCTCAATCAGCTCGGCCTCTTCTACCCGCCGATCACGAACGAGTTTGATATCACGAACTATCCACACCTCGTCGCGGTGACGAATACCGGCGCGACACTGGTTGATCGCGCCCGCTCCTATATCGATGCCAACTGCGCCCAGTGCCATCGGCCCGGCGGCACTCAGACCACGTTCGATGCGCGCTACGACACACCTTTGACAAACCAGAACATCATCAACGGCATTCTGGTGAAAGGCGACCTCGGCTACGACAATGCGCGCGTCGTCGTGCCCAAAGACGTTTTGCGCTCCGTGCTTTACGATCGCATGAACACCGTCGATCCGCTGGTCAAAATGCCGCAACTGGCAAGGAATGTCATCGATACCAACGCGGTGATTGCCATGGCGGACTGGATCAACAGTTTGCCGGGCGTGCCCGCGCTTGACCCGCCGACGATCAATCCGCCCGGTGGCGCGGGCGTCGGGTCCCTGACCGTCACGATTCAACACAGCGATGCAACAGCCAGATTGTATTTTACAGTGGATGGCTCGCTGCCCACGACCAACTCGACGCTTTACACCGGACCCGTCACGGTGACGAACAGTGTGACCTTGAAAGCCGTGGCGTTCGACACCGGGTTCAATAACAGCGTCGCGGCGACGGGGACGTTTACGATCCGGCCACCGATACAGCTCGTTTCCGCGTCGTTCAACGGCAATGGGCAGTTTCAGGTGGATTTGCAGGGTCAGGCTGGCAAAACATACATCTTCCAGGCGTCCACCAACCTGATCGACTGGGTGCCGATCAGCACGAATATCGCTCCGGCCAATCTGTTCCAATTCGTTGATCCGTCATCCACGAACTATCCGTACCAGTTCTACCGCGCACTTGAGGAGCCGTAGGCCGGCCGCGCCCGATGGACGGCTGGCGCGGCGCTGCCAGGTGGGTTCGCCGCGAGTTCAAGCGGGTTGTCTTGGCTGCGCGGCACATTTACGCTCCCGGTGATGCATCTCCGCCCCCGCGCCGTTTCCGCGTTAGTCGCCGGCTGCGTCTTTGCGTCGGGAGCCGCGGGACTCGCTTACGAAATAGTTTTCGCGCGGTATCTCGGGCTTTTTCTCGGTCACGACGGCTACGCGGTGGTGGCCGTGCTGGTCGCGTTCATGGGCGGGTTGGCCATCGGCAACTCCTGGTTCGGCGGCAAAGTGGATCAACGTCCGGACAAGGCCCTCCGATTTTACGCGTGGCTGGAAATCGGAATTGGTCTCTATGCGCTCGGCTTTCCCGCGGTTCATTTCACATCGAGACAACTGTTTCTCCGGCTTGCTGGCGCGTGGCAACCCGGTGGCCTCATGTTGATTGTCCTCAAATTCATCTTCGCGACGCTGACGATTCTACCCCCGGCCATTCTTATGGGGGGAACACTGCCCGCCGTCGTGCGTTTCGCCACACGCTCGCTGTCAGAACTGCGCGGGAGGGTCGCTTCACTTTATTTTACCAACAGTCTCGGCGCGGTCTTTGGCTGTCTGGCGTCCGACTTCTGGTGGATTCCCGATTTCGGCTTGCCGGCAACCCTCCGGGCCGGCGCCGTGGTGAATTTGCTGGTCGGCATTCTCGCGTTGTCTTTGAGCCGTGCAGTCTCGACCAGGAAAGAACGTGCCTCCGGGCCGTCTGCCGCGGCGGCGGAAGAATCCGTGTCGCCCGCTCAAACAAGACTGGTGATGACCGGCATCGCCATCTCCGGTTTCGCGGCGATGCTTTACGAAGTGGCGTGGACCCGGTTATTGGCGCTGACGCTTGGCTCGACCACGCATGCGTTTTCACTGATGCTGGCCGCATTCATCGCCGGCATTGCGGCGGGCGCGTGGGCCATCGCGCGATGGCGTGTGCTGCGACGAAGTCTCGCAGCGTTCGCGCAAGTGGAAATCGTTCTGGGGGTGGTCGTGTTCATTTCGCTTCCGTTGTATTCGCACCTCCCTTACGCGTTCGCAAAGTCCGCCGCCTGGCTTGCCTCTGATTCGGGGGCTTACCCGCTTTACGCCAGTTTGCAAGGCGTCCTCTGCTTCGCGGTCATGTTCATGCCCGCGCTGCTGCTCGGTGCGACACTGCCGTTGGCGAGCCGCGCGGCGGCCACGGACACCGCCGGCGCAGGTAAAACCGTTGGGCGGGTCTTTGCCCTGAATACGCTCGGCGCGGTCGTCGGAACCATCTCCACAGGTTTATGGCTGATGCCGACGCTCGGGCTTGCCAGCACGTTTGGAGTCGGCATTGCGGCCAATCTGGCGGCTGGCGCGATCATCTGCCGCGGCACGATGCCTTCGATCAAGAGCTGGCTCATCCCCGCGGCGGCGGTGTTTTTGTTTGGCGTTCCCTGGATTTGTGGCAGGGCCTTTGACTCCGAATGGCAGCGCGTGTTCACGCTCGGATTGTGGCGACAACCCCGCTCGATCGCTTCGCTGGCGGAGTTCAAAAGTGTCGTCCGGGAAAACAATTTGAAATTCTATCGCGACGGTGTGGTCGCGACGGTCAGCGTCAACGCGTGGACCGAAGGCGGAACGGAACAGCTGAACCTGCGCGTCAATGGAAAGCCGGACGCGAGCACCGCCGGCGACATGCCCACGCAACTTTTGCTCGGTCACTTGCCGATGCTGCTGCGCCCGCAATCGGAGCACGTGCTGGTCGTTGGCCTCGGCAGCGGCGTCACTTGCGGCGCGGTGGCGCGCCATGCTTCGGTTAAACAAGTGGACGCGGTGGAAATTTCGCCCGACGTAGTTGCAGCAGCGCGACTGTTTTCGGCCTACAACCATCAGGTGCTGGAAGACCCGCGGTTGCGACTGACCGTTGACGACGCGCGCTCGTTTCTGCAAACGACGGACCAAACATACGACGCGATCATCAGCGAGCCGTCCAATCCGTGGATCGCCGGCGTCGCCGGACTCTTCACACGCGAGTTTTTTGAGAGCTGCCGCGCCCGGCTCCGCTCCGATGGTCTGATGGCTCAATGGATCCACCTGTACGACAACAACCAGGCGGCACTCGAAGTGGTGATGCGGACGTTTTCATCCGTCTTTCCAAACGTGGCGGTGTGGCAAAGCGAGGAACTCGATCTGATTCTCGTCGGCTCAGCCCGGCCCTGGAAAGCGGATCTGACCTCGTTGCTCGCTCGATTCGACGAAGCGGACGTCCGTGCCGACCTTGCCCGCGCGCGCATCAACCGGCCCGCTGTTCTGCTCAGCCGGGAGATTATTTCGCAATCGTACGGCCGGTTTCTCGCCGCGCCGGCCGGTCCGGTACAAACGGATTTGAAGCCTGTTCTGGAGTATCTGGCGCAACGGGCTTTCTTTGCTCATGAGAACGCGGCGCAATGGCTGCAACTGGACGAAAACCTTTCAACGCATGCGGACACGCTTCTCGCCGAATATTTGCGGAGCCACCCGCTGACCGTGGAAGACTATCGCGCGTTCGCGGAATTCTATTTCGCCTATCACCTGCCCGCGCCTGAACTTTTGCGCAGCCTCTGTCTTCGCTGGCAGGAAGACCCGGCCGCGCAGGGCGCACTGATCGAACTGCTGCCGCGTTTGCCGCCGCTGGGCACGACACCGGAACTCGAAGCGCTGAGGTTTACGGCGTTGCGCGAAAACCTGCTCGCACGCGCGGACAAAGACCCCGGGCTGCTGCGCCACTACGCGAGACTTCTGCTTCAAGTTTATCGCTCGCAGCGCTCCGTTTTTTATTTTCCCCGGGCCACGGAACTGCAAACCGTCCTGGAACGACTGCTCACTGCGGACCCGGCCAACCTGCCATCCTACCAACTCCAACTCGCGGAACTCGCCTGGGATCGTGGCGACACGGAGGGCTGCATTCGCCTGAGCCGCAAGGCGCTGAGTGCCGACAATCGTTCATCGTCGGAAAACGACGCGGCTTTCGCGCGCTTCGCTGAGGCGCTTCTGTTGACGGGGCGGCGCGACGAAGCGCTGGAATCGTGCCGCCGCGGGCGCGACGCGGGCCATGGTGGTCCGCGCCTGGAAATGGTTGCGCGCAGGGTCGCGGCGTCTGAAGCGAGCCCCCGCCGTTGAACGCCGTCCGGGAGCCTCAAGTTTTGGATGCGCCCGCCCTTTTGCTTTGACAGCTTCCCGTTTTGACGGTGCAATTCAGTCGAATTCATTTTGAAAACAGGAGAAATATTATGACAATGAAATCCGTTGCGCTCGTTCCTTTCGTTGCCCTGGCCGCCGTGTTTGCGACGCCGCCCGCGTTCGCAGAGAAAATTCCCGATGAGTACAAGACCGGCGGGTTCGCCCTCGGCTGCCAGGCTTACACGTTCAATCGCTTCAGCGTTTTCGAGGCGATTGAAAAAACCGCGCAGGCCGGCGGCAAAGTCATCGAGTTTTTCCCGGGCCAGAAGCTCAGCGCGGAGGAGCCGAATGTGAAGTGGGACCATAATGCCGCGGACGACGTCGTCGAAAAAGTGAAGGCTCAACTCGCCAAATACCACCTCAAAGCCGTGAACTATGGCGTTGTGGGCATACCGAAGGACGAAGCCCAGGCGCGCAAGATTTTCGAGTTCGCCAAAAAGCTTGGCCTGTATGGCATCACCACGGAATCCGTGGATGCCATTGATACCATCGAGAAGCTGGTGAAGGAATATGACATCCGGGTCGGGTTCCACGATCATCCGAAGCGCGCGAATGATCCAAGCTATAAAATGTGGGACCCGAATTACGTCCTGTCGGTCGTGAAAAACCGCGACCGCCGGATCGGCTCGTGCGCGGACACCGGGCATTGGGTGCGCTCGGGACTCAAGCCGGTGGATTGTCTGCGGATCCTCAAGGGCCGGATCATCAGCAGCCATCTCAAGGACCTGAACGAATTCGGCAAACTGGAAGCGCACGATCTGCCCTACGGCACGGGCGTTTCGGACGTGCCCGCAATCCTGGAGGAGCTGAAGCGCCAGAAATTCGAGGGCAACATCTCTATCGAATACGAATACGCCTGGGACCATTCGGTGCCGGAAGTGGCGCAGTGCATCGGCTTCGTGCGCGGTTACGAGGCGGCGAAAAAGTAGCGTCATATTATTTTCGGAATGCAGGACCCTGTCGGCGCTGTGAAGCTTTTTGGGGAGGGTCATCATTCTTTTGCGATTGGGGGTCGCGAGGAGTGTCGCCTGCCGGCATGAAAGTTTTTCCTTCCGAGACAAGACCAACAAAATCGGGCAATTTAGGTTTTCGCAGGAGATGTTGTTGCTTGGTCGTTGCCTGTTCTTCTGAGAAGCGTCGTTGACTCAGGGAAGAAAAGCAGTAGAGTGGTCACGCAACAGGAAGTTTAGGAGATCACCATGCGAAGCAGGAACGACTGTCGCACCAGTCCAAGTGGCTTTACGCTCGTGGAGCTGCTCGTGGTCATCGCGGTCATTTCCATCCTCGCGGCACTGCTGCTGCCCGCGCTCGCTAAGGCCAAGGCTTCGGCCAAGTCCGCCGCCTCCAAAAGCAATCTTCGACAGTTGGGTCTGGCCTTGAACATGTATGTCGATGACTACAACAGATACCCTGGCCGCCGACGTTACTCACGAGGTCTGATAGGTACTTTGGAAACGGAGCCCGTCGACAAAGCTCTTCTCCAGATCGCCCCGTTTTTGTTGATGCCTGGCGAGCGTTTCGGCGACATCGAACTTATTTCGCGTCGCCGATTGGTATGGCACTTCCCGACTGTGGCACCCACGAACCTACCGAATTTGTTCACAAACGAACTAAATATGCGCTACGTGCCAAGCTATGGCTATAACGCAAGAGGAGCTGCAGCTATGAGTGATGAGGTGGATTTGGGTCTGAGTCCACGGGTCGTCGAATTGCTACCCTCAGACGTTGCACCGTCACCTGTGGTTATGCGGGAAATACGAGCTTCCGACGTATTGGTGCCTGTTGGGATGATTGCGTTCGGTGACGACTCGTCCCCATCGCTCCTCTACGATGAGATCTCGACAGTTGCACCCCTTTTAGGAGACCGGCACCGCCACGGCGCCAACGTCGTTTTTTGTGACGGCCACGTGAAATACGCCAAGCAGAGAAAGTGGGTGGAAGCCACAGACACGATGCGCCGCCGCTGGAACAACGACGATCAACCACACCCGGAAACGTGGTGAACGTGTGTTCACCCTCCGCAACTCTGGTTTTCGTCAGTCCAAGAGAAAGGCAGATAAATGAAAAGGAGTATTGCTTTAGAAAAGGAAA
>Ga0134126_10004236_pt1 | contig 17965 bp, 8 predicted proteins | sample KB31752_FD_96881 | JGI IMG/M metagenome (GOLD analysis project Ga0134126, IMG submission 96881) | Terrestrial soil microbial communities with excess Nitrogen fertilizer from Kellogg Biological Station, Michigan, USA - KB3-175-2 | ecosystem: Environmental > Terrestrial > Soil > Unclassified ...
AAGCCCAGCTGAGCAATACTTTGCATTTCACCATAGCGGCTGGTGAAGTCCTTTGGTACGAAGGCGTCCTGGGGGCCGGCGTAGATATTCTCGATGATGGGGTAACGTTTGGTGGAATCATAGTCGTTGGGCCGGACGATGACGCCCCAGATATCGGTGACCCCGTCCCTACCCTTCGCATGAAAGGGTTCGGGAAAGCGGAAGCCGGCGGCCAGGTAGAGCGAGGCGTCCGCGTGTTCCACCACGAGCAGCTTTTTGCCATCAGAGGTACGATGCAACTCGGTGACGGTAGGCACGTCGATCTCGGAATGTGCATCGAGATAGTACTTCCGGTCCGGCGAGAAGGTGACGAGATGATTCGCCTTGATGGGCGTCAGGTCGACGAGGTGTTTGCCGTCGAAGCCGATGCGGCAGTAGTGTACATAATAGGGGTCTTCATCGGGGTTCATCCCGCTGGCCGAGAACCAAATCTCGCGTTTTTTGGCGTCGACGCTGTCGATATTCCGGACAATCCAGGGACCGCGGGTGATCTCCTGTTTTTGAGCGCCCGTGAGCAGATCGAAGAGGTAAAGATGTTGCCAGCCGTCCTTTTCGGAGGTCATGAGCAGCTCATCCGTCTCGGGAAGGTAATAGGTAAAGAGCCGGGATTCGTAGATGAAGGTATTGGTCTTTTCATCATAGACGGTGCGGGTCTGCGCCGTCTCCGCGTCGACTTCGAAGATGCGAAAGCGCTGATGGCCGCGCTCGACGCGTTCGAATGTGAAATAGCGGTTATCGTGATAGCGCCAGTGCAGTTCGGGCGCGCCGAAGAAGTCGATCACGGGGGTATTTACTTTCAGCGTTTTTTTATCCTGCGGGCGGAAGATGAACATCTCATAGGTGGTAAAGGGGTCGCCGGGCTGTTTATAGGGATGCATCTTTAGTTGTCCGCGGGTGGTGCCTTTGACCGAGGAGAGCACATAGTATACGGCGGAGTCTTTGACGGGATGGATATGATACCCGACGACGTATTTGCTGTCCGGGGACCAGGCCAGGTTGCCATAGGGTTTGGCCGTGTCGCCATCGGTGGTGAGGGCCGTACTGTCGTCGCCGTCGGTGGTATGGCGGGTACTATTGCTGCCGCTTGCAGGTCGTATGTAGACGTTGCCATGACGGACGGAGGCCACCCATTGTTTATCGGGCGAGACCGAATCAGTGGAAAAGGACGCCCAGCGCCGGCCGGTATAACGTCGGAAATTGGTGTGACGGGTAATGGTGTCGGCGGGTTCCGCGTCGAGGATCGTACGGGTGCCTTTGACGGCATCGACGAGTACATATTGTTTGACGCTGTCCTTGAGGTAATTCCGGTACCAGAACGAGGTGCCGTCGGCGGACCAGTGCGGGCGGACGGCGGCCTTGAAGATGGAGCGGGTCGCGATGCTATCGAGATAGCGGGCTTTGTGATAGCGGACTATGGTTTCGTCGCGTGTAGGCTGGTAGGCCTCGATCGAGCGGGGTTGGGCCGGCATGAGGGGCTGGGCGGTCACCTGCAAGAGGGCACAAAGAAGCACCCCCTGCAGCAGCAGTAGTTTTATCATGTAACGCATATTATGAGGTTCAATCGAATCGCTCTACGGCAAACGGCGAGAGATCGATGCTGGTGGTTTTTTCGTCCACCAGTTCGCTCACCAGTTTACCGGTACCAGCGCCGAGGCTGAGCCCCAGCATCGAATGGCCGGTGGCGACGACGACGTTGTTGTATCGTTTTATCCGGCCGATATAGGGCAGGCCATCGGCTGAACAGGGCCGGTAGCCGTACCAGATCTTTTCGCGGGGAGGCATAGATACGTCGAAATCGGGGAAGAAGCGTTTCACGGCATTGAGGATACCCTGTACCCGCGCGTAGCGGGGAGGTGTATGCGTAGACGTGATCTCCATGGTACCGCCGAAGCGGATCTTGTTGCCATCCATGGGCGTGATGGCCGCGCGTCCTTCCACGAGGATGGATGGGTAGTTGACCCGATAAGGGGAGTCTTCCAGGGTGACGGAGTAACCGCGGCCGGGCACCAGGGGAAGCCGGGTATCGAGCAGCGCAGCAATTTCGCGGCTCCAGGAGCCGGTGGCCACGACGATAGCATCGGCGTCAAAGGTCTCCTGCGAGGTGATGAGTTTTTTTACGGTGCCGTTGCCGGTCTCGAAACGCAGGACCTCGCGGTTAGGCAGCAGCTGTACGCCGGCTGCACGGAGCAGGTCGAGTAAGCCATGCATCAATTTATTCGGGTACAGATGGGCGTCACAGCGGAAGAAGACGGCGCCGAGCCCGTTGACACGGGTATGCGGTTCTTTTTCCTGCAGGGCCTTTTGGTCCAGCAGCTGGGTGTCGGTGAGCCCGATGGCGTGTGCCCTTTCGACGGTATGGTGAGCGTGCTCGGCAGCCGCTTGCGTTTGAAAGATCTCGAGCAGGCCTTTGTGTTCGTAGGCGAATTCGAAATGAGGCAGCGGGCGCCAGGTATTTTCGTATTCGTATTGGCTGAGGACGGCGATATCCTTCAGGGGAAGGGCCGAGTGTTCGACGTGTTCGGGAGTGGCGCTCTTCATGAATTTCAGACCCCAGTTGATCAATGACCGGCTTAGCCGGGGTTGTACATAAAAGGGGCTTTGGGAGTTCAGCATCCATTTCAATCCCTGGCGGACGATCCCCGGGGTAGCCAGGGGGATGAAATGACTGGGGCAGACGTAACCACAGTTGCCATAGGAGCAGTTGTCCATAAAATCCGACTTGTCCAAAACAGTAACCCTATGTCCGGCTTTTTGAAGATAATATGCAGAGCTTAAACCTATTATGCCGCCACCGATGACGACTACTTTGTTTCCCATGGGACAAAAATAAGGGGAAAAAATCAGGGGCATTTTAGCGATTCTAACCCGTGTTGACCGTATTTTAACCAGTTTTTGCCCAATTTTGATATTTGGATGGTAATATCTGAGAAAAGAGGTAAATTCAATATTATGAAAGTTCTCCAATTCACGATACCGGTGCCGCACGACAAAACAGTGATCGTCCAAAAGGATGAGCTCCCTCATTTCTATCCCCATTTGCACCGGCACCAGGAGATCCAGCTGACCTGGATCCAGCAGGGCGAGGGGACACTGGTAGCCGAGAACAATATGCATGCTTTCCGAAGCGGAGATATCTACTGGCTGGGTGTGAATATGCCGCATGTCTTTAAGAGCGACCCCTCCTATTTCGTCCCTTCGAGCAGGAAGACGGTACAGACCCTGAATATCTTTTTTAACGTCAAGGGACAGCTGGACAGCTTTTTCGAGCTGCCGGAGATCAAGAATCTAAAGAATTTCCTGATGAACCGGCAAACCGGTTTCAAGGTACCACCCCAGCATGCGGAGGAGATCTCGACCAAGATGCTGCTGATGCAAAACAGCTCGGGCGTCGACCAGCTGGTGCATTTTATCGAACTACTCAAGCTGCTATCTTCCTTTCAGGAATTGGAGCCTTTATCGGCGTGTAAGCAGCCGGCGGCTTATAGTGAACATGAGGGCATACGGATCGGCGCCATCTATAATTTTATCATGCAGATGTACGACAAGCCGATAACATTGGAAGACGTTGCCAAGCAGGCGCATATGACACCGCAGGCTTTCTGCCGGTATTTCAAGAAACATACGCTGCATACTTTTGTTTCCTTCCTCAATGAAGTGCGGATCAACGAAGCCTGTAAAAAGCTCACCGACGGGCATTACGACAGTATTGCCACCGTGGCATACAATTGCGGGTTCAACAGCATCACCAACTTCAATCGGGTCTTTAAAAGCGTCACGAGCAAATCACCGAGCGAGTATCTCGAGAGCTATATGCAAAATATAGAAGCCTGATCAGGGACAGCCGCTGGCTGCTAATTCCGGATCATGCGAATGGTCCCCGACACGGGGCCTACACCATTGCGTGGCGAATGGGCGGCAAATTTGACGGTTACGGTTTGTTTTCCTTTTACCAGTTCCTGTGGGATGGGATAGGTAATTTCGTAAAACTTACTCTGTTTAAAGGAAGTGAGGTTTTGGGTGGCGATCGTTTGGCCATCGATCCGGATATCGAAGATGCGGCCGCGGTGATCGTCGCCCCAATAATCACAATACAGGATATTGCCGGCAGTGGAATCGACTTTCATGGTAAAGGTAAAGTAGCCGCCATCTTCGGTGGAGCGCCATTTTTTGCCGTGGGCGTCGCCGAGCTGGAGGCCTTCGCCGGCAAAGGAGTGATCGCGTTCGGGCTGCATTTCGCCTAATCGAAGTTTATCGATGGTATGGTCTTCGAGCTCCTGTTCGCGTTTTCTTTCCGCCGCATATTTCTCCTTTTGCACCGCCCAGGTGGCCGGGGTGAAATAGTCCCAATAGACGCTGTAGTATTCGTTCTCCGTGGTATTCAAGGGAACGAGGGTGACGTCGCCGGGCTGGCCGATTTTGGAGGTCTGGAAGACCAGCCTGTTTGGATCGGTACGACGTATCCATTTGTTGGGGTCTTCGCTGGGAGAGACCAGCACGGGAATGCCTTTTACCGGGTCGGGTTCGGTGTTGCCGAGTTCTCCCGACAACAATACAGGGCCATAGAAGATCGCGATGCGGGCAGGGTTATCGGGGATCGCCCGGGTATAGAAATCTTCGGCGAAATGGACCTGGATCTTATCGCCGTTCTTCCAGTTGCGACGGATAAAGAGATAGCCATGGGCGTCGATAGGCGTCGATTGCGGGACGCCATTGGCGAGCAGGCGGACGTCACCGGCCCAGCCGGGTTTGCGGATGCGCAGCGAGAGGTCTATCGGGTGGGCGGTCGATATAGTCAGGGTGGTGAAGTCGTTAACGGGAAGAGTTGTGCGCTGTTCGACGGTGATGCCTTTTTCCCGCCAGGTGAGCCGCGATGGAATAAAGAGGTTCACGTACAAGCTGCCGTCCGCACCGCGGGAATAGATCGTCTCGCCATATTTCACATGGTTTTCCATACCCGTGCCGACGCAGCAGGTGAAGGTATTGAACTCGTCGCTGTATTCCTTGCGGCCGCCCATGCGCAAGGGAAGGAAATAGGTCATCATACCCGTGGCGTGGTTCTGCGAAGCGAGGATATGGTTATACAGGGCGCGTTCGTAATAATCCATGAGCGTGGCGCTAGGATGCCAGGCAAAGAGATGCCTGGTGAGCTTGAGCATATTGTAGGTATTGCAGGTCTCGGTGGTATTGTCCGTTAGCTCGTTGTTCAGCTCGTTTGGCTTTCCGAGGTATTCGTAGTCGCTGTTGCCACCGGTGGCATAGGTATGGTCGTCGACGACGATGGACCAGAACGACTGGGCGATGCTGCTATCTCGTTTATCGGCCGTGAGCTCATAGCGGCGGGCGGAGCCGATCACCTTGGGGATCTGGGTATTGGAATGTTTCCCTGCGAGATCGTCGAGACCTTGTGATAGCGAGTCGAGGATACGTTTGTCGTAAAACTTATACGAAAGCTCAAGGTATTTCTTGTCTCCGGTGATAGCGTACGTATTTGCCAGAACGTCGTTCATGCCGCCGTATTCGCAAAGAAGCATTTTTTGCAGGGTCGAGTCGGAGAGGTTATCGATGACGGTAGCGGTCCAATTAGCCATGCCGCGTTCGATCTTCAGAGCTTTGGCATTGTTGCAATAGAGCCAGGCATCGAGCAGGCCGGCCATGACTTTGTGGACGGTGTACCAGGGCGACCAGGCGCCGTTGAGGTCGAAGCCATGCGAGCGGATGTTGCCGGCGGCCACTTCGGTCCAGAGGGTATCTTCGTGGGGGATGGCGCCGACGTAGCCGCTCATGGATAGCATGCCCGGCGCGGGCACCTTGCTACGAGCGGCCTGGCAAACAGCCAGCTCATCGACGATATAGGTGACGCGATGGAGGAAGGCGGTATCGCCCGTAGAGGCATATTCCATGGAGCAGGCGGAGAGGTAGTGACCAAGGGTATGCCCGGCGAGACCGGAGGACTCCCAGCCGCCATATTTCGGGGCCTTTGGTTCGAGACCGGCATGGGCCCGGAACTCCGACAGCAAGCGATCCGGCTGGATCTCAATCAGGTAATGGGCATCGGCTTCCATGGCGTCTTTGAAGGGGCCGTCGAGAAGGCGGACGTCGCGGAGATCGAAGGGATAGGCATGTATAACGATAGCGGGTCGTTCTTTAACGGCGGTGTTGGTATATTCGGGGACGTAGGATTGGGCCTGGCTCGCAGTTGCGAGAGCCAAAGTAACCAGGAGAGATGCGATTCGTTGCATATTCACGTTTTTTATCAGCGGCCACCACCGGGGCAGTGTTCACGAAGATAGTCCGTAAATAGATGCGAAAGATGCAGCGAGGTCCCTTCTCCTTCGTTAATGGCGTGCGTCCGGTTAGGATAGACCATGATCTGGAAGGACCGGTCGTATTTCACCAGCTCGTTGATCAGTTCTTCGGTGCCTTTGTAATGGACGTTGTCGTCGCCTGTGCCGTGGACGATGAGCAGGTGGCCTTTGAGGTTTTTGGCATAATGCAGCGGCGAATTGTTGACAAAATCCTCGCGGTTTTCCTGCGGCAGACCCATATAGCGTTCCTGGTAGATGTTATCATAGAGGAGCTCGTCGGCCACGGGGGCGATGGCGATACCCGTCTTATAGATATCGGGGTATTGGAACATCAAGTTGAGCGTTGCCGAGCCGCCGCCGCTCCAGCCGTTGACTGCGATGCGGCTGCTGTCGACGAAGGGCCATTGCAAGATCTTTTTGGCTGCCATGGCCTGGTCGCGAATATTGATGTCACCGATCTTGCGGTAGATGCATTTCCGCCAGGCGGCGCCCTTGGGCGCCGGAGTACCACGTCCGTCGAGGCTGATCTGGATATAGCCATCGGCGGCGAGATCGCCGGCATAGAGCGGGTTGCCGGCCGAACCGATGACGTCTTTTACCGTGCAGGCGGCGGGTTCGGTATAGACCTTGAAGAGCACGGCGTATTTTTTTGTGCTGTCGAAATTTTTCGGCAGGATCATCCAGCCATCCATGGTGACGCCGTCGTCCGTGGTGACCTGGAATAGCTGAACCGGATACCGGGGCGTGTTGCGGCGCGGCGCGGGCTGTTCATTGGTTTTGATGATCGTGTGTTTCGGCAGGCTTATCCAATCGGACGCATATTCATAGAGATGGTTGGAGAAGTTGTGGGTGGCGTAGGCTGCGCCAGGTCCGATGTTATAGTTATGGGTACCTTTCTCGGTTGCCGGAGAGATCAGCTCGAGCTTGCCTTTGCCATCGAGGTTTACGCGGTATAAATACTGCTGGGTGGCGTTATCGGGGGAAGCGAGAAAATAGGCGTAGTGATTTTTTTCGTCGATGGCTTTTAAGGAGATGAGATCGTACGCCCCATTGGTCAGCAGGGTCTCTTTTTTCCCGTCGCGGCTTTCCTTGAAGAGATGACGCCAGCCATCTTTCTCCGATACCCAGAGGAAGTCCTTGCCGCCGTCGATCCATTCCCAGCCGGTGGGGTCATCGCTATAGCGGTGTTTGACATCGATCCAGGCTTTGTCGGTCTCCTCATAGATCTGCGTTGCGGCGCCGGTGGCTGCGTTGCAGATAAAGACCTTGGCGTCGTTTTGTTTGCGGTTGAGCTGTTCGAGGACGAGCTCGGTGCTGTTGTCGGCCCACTCCATGCGGGGGATATAATGCTGCCGGTTGTCGCCGGGGACGTCCATCCAGGTGGTCTTGCCGCTGGCCAGGCTGATGACGCCCACGCGACAGGGCGAAGGGTCTTCGCCGGCGACGGGGTATTCTACCGGGACGGTGAAGGGATACAGCGAGTCCGTGTTATCGATCATCAGGAATTTCTTCACTTTTGTTGCGTCGAGCTGCCAGTAGGCGATGCTTTTGCTATCGGGGCTCCAGCGGAACCCATCGCGACAGCTGAACTCTTCTTCATAAGCCCAGTCGAAGGTGCCATTGATCAGCCCGATGGTACCGTCCGCGGTGAGTTGGGTGATGGCACCTGTGGCCAGGTCTTCCACGTAGACATTGTGTTCGCTGGTATAGGCCGCTTTTGTACCATCGGGAGAGATCTTGGCGAACATCAGCGAAGAGGGTGGACGACCGGCGCCCAGTTGTTTGAGCGTATGCGTTTCGAGATCGAGCACCCAGTAGTCGCCACGGGTCTTCTGTCGCCAGACCTTTTTGCTGTTCGTATAGACGAGAAGCTTTTTACCGTCGTCGCTGAAAGTGAAACCTTCGATGGCCAGGGGAGCGGCGGCATTGGGCGGCACCAGCAGGGACGCGTCTACGGCTACGGAACGTTGGAAGGAGGGCAGCGTATAGCGAACGATGGAATTGTTCTCCACCGCATAATAGCTTTTGCCGTCGGTGGCCCATTTAACGGCGGCGCCGCCCCGTTGGGCGACGACCGTGTTCGCGAATAATAAGACTATAACTGCGGTAAGTAATCTCATGATCTAGGTTTGACGCCAATGTAATACATTTTATCGATAGCAGTCGAATCGAACAATGCCGCCTCGTCCCCTTTGAGTTCGGTGTTCTTCCATTCCTGGGTTGGATAGATGCGCAGTTTCGCCTGGTCATTCTTCAGGGTTAGCGGGAAATTGAATCCCTGGATACAATTCGACCAGCGGTAGAATACCTTTTGATGATCCGGGCTGAAATAGTATTCGAAGTCGGGGATCTGTGTTGTCCGAAGATATTGATCGAAGAGCTTGGTGAGATCGATGCCGGCGTGTTCGGTGACGTAGTGTTCGACCTGGGCCGAGGTCACGGTTTGATGATAGAAGGTGCTTTGCAGACCGCGCAGGATCTGGCGCCATTTCTCGTCGTCGTCCAGCGTATGCCGGATAGCCTGGAGCATGTTGCCGGCCTTGGGGTACATATCGCCGCTGCCTTCTTCGTTGACGTTGTAGCGGGCGATGATGGGCCGGTCTTTGCGGATGCTGCGGCGCGTGTCGTGGTTGTATTCATTGCCGGCTTCTTTTCCCCACATATAATCGACGAAGAGGGTCTCGCTGTAGTTGGTAAACCCTTCGTGCACCCACATATCGGCGAGGTCTTTTGTCGTGAGGTTGTTGCCAAACCATTCGTGTCCGCTTTCATGGATGATGATGAAATCATACATCATGCCCCATTTGTCTCCCCGGCCGCGATAGCCAAAGGCGTAATGATTGCCATAGGCGACTGCGCTTTGGTGTTCCATACCGGTGTGCTGCACGTCGACGAGCTTGTAGCTATCCTCGTAGAAGGGATAGGGACCCATCCAGTGTTCGTGTGCGTGAAGCATGTTGTGCACCTGTGTCGGCAAGTAATCTTTCGCCCGGGGAAGGTTGTAATCCAGTACCCAATAATCCAGATCGAGATGTCCTTTTTCACCCTGAAAATCCTCGTGAAAGGTCACGTATTTTCCAATATACGGTATGAGACAATAGTTGCTGATGGGGTTGACCACGGCCCATTTGTACGTCGTGGTGCCGTCGCCGTTGTCTTTTTTGAACTGCATGCGGCCATTCGATACGCCCACCAGGGTGTCGGGCACGATCATGGTCATGGATGCGCCCTTATCCGGTTCGTCGCCCTGGTAGTCTTTGCAGGGATACCAGACCGAGGCGCCCAGACCTTGACAGGTGACCGTCATCCATGGCCGGCCGAGCGAATCCGTGGCCCAGGTCCAGCCGCCATTCCATGGGGGACGGACGGCTTCGGTAGGTGTTCCGGAGAAGTATACCTGCACCTTGCCCGTCGAGCCAAGTCTTTGTTTTGGGGTATGGACATGCCAGGCGTTTCCTTCCTGCGTGAAGTCCAGGCGTTTGTTGCCGTCGTAGAGGATGCTGTCGATGTGCAGTGGGGCTTGCAGGTCGATCTGCATGGCCGGTTGTTTTTCGCTCACCACCTTGTAGGTAATAAGGTCGTTGCCGACGGTGGTCTTGGTGGGGAAGTCCGGCTTCACGGTAATATCGTAGCGTTGGATATCCCACCAGCTGCGTTCGGGGTCATTGGACCCGCGAAGGGTGTCGGCGTGGGTGAACTTCTTGCCATAATAGGCGGCGCGGATGCTGTCGATATTGGGCCGCCGCCTGTTCTGTGCAAAGGCCGCCGCGGGCAGCATAAGACCCAACAGGCAAGCGAAGTCAATCAATTTACGTGTGCTCATATTGAAAGGTACTTTGTTCTATTGCTCCCAGAATAATTTTCCCGTTTGACCGTCTCCACCGGATACCGTTTGGGCGGCCGCGGACCAGTTAGTAGGATTGGAAGTATGTTCGATGAGGGGATAATAGAAACGGGTCGGCATCGTCGTCGTTTGGCCAATGGGCGGGCTAACGACATCGATATCCGGCTGGTGAAGGCGACGGATCTCGGTCCAGGCATCCCATCCTTTGTTGGCCAGGGCGATCCACTTCTGGTAGCCGATCTTTTGCTTGTAGTCGCCGGCCGCCGTGGAATAGGCGACGGCTGCCTGGGCCAAATAGGTCGAGGCATCTGTTGCGCTGCCGCCCCAAAACGTGATGGAGGCCGTGATGGCGTTATCGTAATGCTGTTCGGCGGTACCGGTGACTGGTATCCCACGTTCTACGGCCTCGGCCAGATAGAATTCTATCTCTGCATAATCGAGGATATCGGAAGGATAGGTAGGGGCAATCCATTGGCTGGAGAAGCCCGAGAAAAGACTGTAGGAGTTCGAGCCTCCGGCGATGCCGCCTTTGTAGGTGCTGTCCGGTGCTTTTGTGAAATAGAGCGATCTGCGTGGATCGTTCAGGGTATTCATGGTGTTGACCAGGAAGGCGGCGGGAACGTAATCGTGCCGCCCGCTGTTCACGATAGCCTGCCATATCGGATCGGTATTACCCGTGGGTGAGCTTTGATAAGGAAGGACCGCATTGTCGGCATTCGAAGTAAAGACGCCGGTGCTTACCGCTGCCTGGACCTTGGCGGCTGCTGTCGTCGGGTCGGTGTCGGCAAGGAGCATTGCCATCTTGAGCTCGAGGCTGGCGGCAAATTTCTTCCAGGAGGCGGGATTGCCCTTGTAGATCACATCTGCGCTACCCATGGCTGTTGTAGCTGTGTTCAACCCCGCGATGCAGGTATCGAGGCGGGTGAGAAGATCGGCATAGACGGTCTTGGCGTCATCGTATTTGGCGAAGGGTATCGACCTGTTCTCGGCCTGGGTGTATGGGATATTGCCGTAGGTCGTGACAAGGAGGTAATAGGTATAGACCTCGAGGATATCGGTTATATCGAGGTCGTTGCGTAAGATGGCCGGATCGGAGACCGTTTTGCTGAAAAACGGTTTGGCATCATAGAGGTTGTTAAGGACGCCGGGGACGGTGGAAGTACCGGCATACAAATAACCCCACCAGTTGTCAGGCGAGTTATAGGCAGTAAGTACATAGTTGGCCTCCGAGTTATACAGCGTCTCCGTCCACGACTGGGCGAAGACCCGGAAGGGGGCGATACTGGAAGACGAAGTGATATAGTCGTCCGACAGGCTTTTTTCCGCGGCTATGAACAGGCTATTGGCCGGAACGGCGATCGCGTGTTTCGAATCGGTGTTATCGTTCTGGATGTCCTTGGTGCAGGAAGACGCCAGGACCCAGGCGAGAAGATAAAATATAGTGAGCTTGCGCATATGGATTAAATTTTTAACTGGTCTTTAGAATTTAACCTTAACATTGAAGCCAAATGTCCGGAACACGGGATAGGCGCCGGACTGAAAACCCTGCGAGCCGTTGGCGCCATAAGAGCCGGCCATTGCCACACCCTGTTCAGGATCGGCGTTGGGCAGGTTCTTGTGAATGATCCACAGATTCCTGCCGGTAAGCGAGAGGTCGACGCCTTTGCACCAGGCAATGGCCTGGAGGGTCTTCGCCGGCAGCGACCAGGTGAGATTGACCTCGCGAAGCTTGATATAGCTGGCATCATAGATATAGGTCCGTTGCGCCTCATAATGCAGCGAGCTCCACGGATATTTCAAGCGGGTAACACCGCCCACGGATGCCGAGCCGTCGATATCGGATGCATCCACCAATACGGCATTGGCCTTACCATCGCTCGTTACACCGGTGAAGAGGTAGCCGCCGCCCTGCGAAACCGGTGCGCGGACGCCGACCCCATTTTTATTGTAGCCTCCCGTATGGGTAGTGAGTCCCCCCGAAGCGCCATAGTCCTGATCGAGCGAATAGATGGAGCCGCCTTGTTTGACATCGATGAGGAAGCTAAATGAAAAGCCGTTGTAATGAAAGCTGTTGTTGATGCTTCCCATCCATTTGGGGTTGATGTTACCGATGTCGGAAGTTTTGTTCTTGCTGAGCACGGGATAGCCGTTGGCGTCGATGAGGCGCTGGCCTACACCAAGCGTATCCGTTTGGCCGTTGCCTTGACGGTATACATAATCGGTCCCGCGGATAATGCCGTATGATTTACCTGTTTCCGCGACGAGTTGAAGGGCGTTCTGATAGCTTGCGACAAGGAAGGAGGGTTGACCGCCGTAGAGGCTAAGCACTTTGTTTTGATTGGTCGACCAGTTCACGGTGACATCCCACACGAAATTCCGCGTCTTGACGGGAGTACCGTTCAGGCTAAGCTCCACGCCCTGGTTTTGGATGACACCGCCGTTCACAAAGAACTGCGAGTAGCCGCTGGAGGTCGAGACGGTGATCGGCATGATCTGGTTGATCTCCTGCGCGTGGTAGTAGGTAACGTCTGCACCCAAGCGGCTTTTCAGGAACGAGAGCTCGGCGCCGATCTCATAGGTATGGTTGCTTTCGGGGACCAGGTTGGGGTTGTTGTTCTTGTTAGAGGCGAAGAAAACCGTTTGTGCCTGGAAAGGAGTGCCCGCGTTATATGTATTGGTCAGGCTGAATAGGGGCGCGTCACCGCCGACGGCGGCATAGTTGGCGCGTAGTTTTCCATAGCTAAGCCAGGTCGCATCCGGCATCAGCTTGGAAAAGACCCAGTTAGCCGATATCGCCGGGTAATAATAACTGTTGTGCCCCACCGGCAACGTCGACGACTTGTCGCGGCGCAAGCTACCGTCGATGGTTACCATGTCTTTCCAGGTCAGCGTCGCACCGGCAAAGACCCCATCGACTTCTTTATTCTGCAGCACCTCCGTGGGCGCGCTCGGCGTATTGACCGAATTGCTCAGGGCATACAGCCCCGGTACTACGAGGCCGCCGTTGGTTTGCGAGGAGATGGTGGTATTCTGATCCTGGCGGACATTGACACCCAGCAACGCCTTGACGTTGAGATCGTCGGTAATATTCTTGTCGAAATTCGCCATGAAATCATAATTCGTTTCTGCAAACGCATAGTTCGCCCGGCTATAGCTGGGGGTACCGAAACTGCCCACATTGTAACGGGTCTCTACCAATTGCGACCAGTTGTCGCGGGAGGCGCGGCCCATGATATTGAGGAAGGGCGCGACTTTCCAGTTGAGCATGGCGTAGCCGAAGTACCGATCCCGCGAATCCGTCTCGAAGTTCGTATAGCGGACCCAGTACGGGTTGTCATGGAAGGCGGGCGGGATGATGCCCGCGGGACCGTTCCCGAGATAGGAGGTTGGCTGCCAGTTCCAGGTGATATTTTCCTGTGTCCGGAAAAAGTCCGATTTAAGCTCATGAAGATCGATACCCGTTTGCCACCATTGGCGGAAGTCGGTCATCGGGTTGACTTGCGTGCCGTTGCCGCCGCTATAGCCGTAGCCATAACGGCCAATGGCCTGTTCTTCGGCGAAATTGAATTCGCCGGACGCCGTGAGGTTGGGAGCGAGGTTATAGGTGGCGCCGAAATTCAGGAGGTTTTTACGGAGGTTGCTGTTGGGAATATAGCCTTTGTCGTTGCTGAGCGTATACCCCATTTTAAAGGTTCCCTTATCGCCGCCGCCGTCCAGGAACACGCTGGTCGTCGTGGTCACGGGCGTTACGAAGTAGTCGTTAGCTTTGTGATTGGGTGCAGGCTTCCAGTGAGTGGCTTTGCCGAAATTAGGATTGCCGGGTGAGAAGGCATCCCATTGATAAACATTGAGGGTCGGGTCGTATGCCGGGCCGGTGGCCTGGTCGACGTCCGTTTGTACAATATTGACGGGCTGCCCGTTGCTGAAAGAGGTTGGCAAATAGTAGAAATAGGAGTTGGGGTTGCCGGTTTGGGCCGCGCCCGCGCTGCCGTTTCCTTCGCCATACTGCGTTTGATAAGTCGGCATGGTGCTGTTATCGACGATGCCGGTTGTTGCGCCAAAATCGACGACTATGCCCAGCCCTTTATTAAGACGGGATCCCCTTTTTGTGGTGATCAGGATGACGCCATTCGACCCGCGGGAGCCGTAGAGGGCGGATGCAGCGGCGCCTTTGAGTACGCTCATCGATTCGATGTCGTTGGGATTGATATCGGAAATGGCATTCCCCAGGTCGTAGCCACCGGCGGAGCCGCTGGTCGATACGTTGGAATTATCGTAAGGAACGCCGTCTACCACGAAGAGCGCCTGGTTGTTTTGGGTGAGCGATTTCAAGCCACGCAGGATGACGTTGTTGGATCCGCCCATGGTATTACTGGTCGTGATCTGGAGGCCGGCGATCTTGCCCGAGAGATTGTCCACGAAGTTGGTGGTGGGTGTTTTGGTAATATCGGAACCGCTGATCTGCTGCGTTGCATAGGGCAGCGAGTTCTTGCTCCTGCGAATGCCGAGGGCCGTGACGACGACCTGGTTCAGCTCCTGGTTCCGGCTATGCAGGACGATGCGAAGATCAACCCTGTTGCCAATACGCGCTTCCTGCTGATCAAAGCCGATATTGGAGAATACCAGGACGTCGGCGGGAGAAACGGAGAGTGTGAAGGTGCCGTCACTGTTCGTTGTCGTGCCGGCGTGGCCGGCTTTGAACCGGACGGAAACGTCGGGAATCGGCGTTCCGGTGGAGTCGACCACTTTTCCCGTGACGGTTCTTTTTTGTGCATAGGCGTTAGTACAAAGCAATGAAGCTATGGCAACGATTAAGGCACTGGCAAGCAATTGTCTCATTGCGGATGCTGGTTTGGTTACTTTAACCAAATATAGTTTCCAGCATTGCGGGATGCTTCCTTGTTTTTAATCGATGCTGTACGAAAATTATCTAATTGTAAACTCTTTTTTGAGCCTGATGTCGGCGGAGCTGCTGCCGATACGCGCTTCGAATGTACCGGGCTCTACACGCCATATCATGTTCTTATCCAGCAGGGAAAGGTCATCGGGATGAAGAGTAAAGGTGATGGTCTTTTTTTCGCCGGGAGCCAGAGAGACGCGTTCGAAGCCGCGGAGCTGTTCTTCGTAGATGGTAACGCTGCTGACGTCCTGGTGAACATAGAGCTGTACGATCTCGTCACCATTTCGGTTACCCGTGTTCGTGACATCCACCGAAACAGTAATATCGCCTTGAGCATGCTGCTCTTTGGGAGTGATCTGCAGGTTACTGTATTCGAAAGTCGTATAGCTGAGGCCGTAGCCGAAGGGATAGAGCGGGCCGAAGACGCTGGTATGGTTATCGGGTTTGGCGGGCTGCGATCCGGGTTTATAGGGGAAGTTCCACTCGATCTCGCCGGTGGTTTTGGGGAAGGTGATGGTGAGCTTTCCTCCGGGGTTGTTATCGCCGAAGAGTGTCTCGGCGATGGCCTGGCCGCCATAGCTATTGGGGAACCAGGCTTCGAGGATGGAGGGGATATAGCGGTTGGCCCAGTTGATCGTCAGGGGCTGGCCATTGATGAGCACGAGGACCACGGGGCGGCCGGTAGCCTGCAGAGCTTCGAGGAGTTTTTCCTGGCGGCCGGGCAGGTCGAGCCCGGTGCGGGACATGCCTTCTCCTACCCTTTTTTCATCTTCGCCCAGCACGGCTATGATGAGGTCGGAGTGCCGGGCTTTGTTGACTGCATCGTCGATGGCGGCTTGTTCGGTGGTATTAAGCGGCGTTGGGATGAGCTCGCTTTCGGGCCAGGCGCTGTCGACCATCTCGCAGCCTTTGGCGTAGTCGACGGTGGCGGAATTGCCCAGATATTCGCGAAGACCTTGCTCTACGGAGATCACATTTAGATGCGAGGGGCCATAGCGGCTGATGGCATAGGAGGTCGCCCGGGCCAGGGGGCCGGTGACGAGGATATGGTGGTATTTCTGCCTGTCGAGGGGGAGCAGGCTGCCGTCATTCCTCAGCAAGACCAGGGATTCGCGGGCCATGCGGAGCATGAAGGGGGTCGTACGGCCGGGTTTCAGCACTTCGTCGGCGGCCTTGGGGTCTTTTACGTAGGGTTGATCGAAGAGGCCGAGGCGGAATTTCACGCGGAGGACGTCGGCGACGCGTTTGTCGAGGGTTTGCATGGACAGGTCGCCGTCCTTCACCAGTTCCCGAAGCGGCTCGATGAAGGTTTTGGGAGGGGTGAAATTGGTGCGGACGTTGAGGCCGGCTTCTATCGCCTGCCGGACGGCATCTTTATATGTCGCTGCTACGTGGTGTTTGGTGAAGAGGTATTCCACGGCATCGCTGTCCGATACGACGTAGCCGTCGAAGCCGAATTGCTGGCGCAGCAGTTGGGTGAGGAAATAGTAGCTGCCGGTGATCGGGACGCCGTCCCAGTCGTTATAGCTGCTCATGACACCCATGGCATGGGCTTCCTGGATGACGCGGCGAAAAGCGTAGAGGTAGAGTTCGTAAAGCTCGCGTGGGGCGACATGCGGGTCCGTGCGGACGCTGCCGTCCCTACCGCCTTTGGGGACGCTATAGACGGCAAAATGTTTGAGTGTGGAGGCGACGCCCTGGCTTTGGATACCCAGGGTCATTTGTTTTCCGAGTTCGGCGACGACAAAGGGATCTTCGCCGTAGCATTCGAGCGTTCTGCCCCAGCGGGGGTCGCGGGCGAGGTCGAGGATGGGGGCATAGACATTGGTATAGCCGAGGGCTTTTGCTTCGCGGCCTACGATCTCGCCGGCTTCGCGGACGAGGGCTTTATCCCAGGTCGAGCCGATGGCGATGGGAGCAGGCAGGGAGGTGGCACGGTCGTGGTTGAGGCCGTGGATGCCTTCATTAGTGAAGTCCACGGGGATGCCCAGGCGGGTTTGTTCGACGAACCAGCGTTGGATGGTATTGATGGCTTCGGCGTGGCGGCTAAAGGGATAGGAATATTGGGTATTGGCGCTGGGAGTGCGCGCAACTCCGTTGAGGTCTTCGTCGATATTAGCGATGCCGTCCTTCCAGATCTCCTGTTTCCATTCCGGTGTGGGCAGCTCATCTTTGAGCACGCGGCCGAAGCCGTATAGCGTTGCCGTCTGGCAGGTCTTTTCTTCCAGCGTCATCCGGGCCAGGAGGTCGGCGATGCGGAGGTCTACGGGCTGGGTGGGGTCTTCGAAGATGTCCTTTTTGCCGTTCTTGTTGAAATCGATCCAGCCGTTGTGGTAGATGGACTTATTCTGGGCGGCGGCGGACAGGGCGATACAGGTACAAGCAATAACCAGAGTGAAAGTGCGCATGCTTAAAGATAAGGATTGCGCTTAAACGGGTATGTCCCGGGCCCGGCAATTCTACGCAAACGATTTCGAAGTTTGGCCGTTACCAGGCTTCATTCTTCTGAAGGCAAGGATCAGGATAATGCCGCCGAGCAAACCCGAGAAGCCAACGAACCGATGGCCACTGTTTTTTCATAGAATAGGATTAACAAAATTCAATATACGACCGTAACCTGCCCAAAACAATAGGTGTTTTGCGCCGTAAGGTTACGGGGGGAAGTCGAGGAATTGGTCGGCGGCAATCCCGAAGGCCTTGGCCAGCAGGAAGATGGTCGTAATGGGGATATCGACCTGGCCGGCCTCGATGGCGGTGAGTTCGGAAGGGTCGAGCCCGGTGCGGGCCGCCAGGGTGTCGAGGGTCATTTGTCGCTGTTCCCGTAATTGGGTAATGCGCCGGCCGAGCAGGTGCAAAGCATCTCCTTGTTTATCCATA
>Ga0134126_10004238_pt1 | contig 17964 bp, 23 predicted proteins | sample KB31752_FD_96881 | JGI IMG/M metagenome (GOLD analysis project Ga0134126, IMG submission 96881) | Terrestrial soil microbial communities with excess Nitrogen fertilizer from Kellogg Biological Station, Michigan, USA - KB3-175-2 | ecosystem: Environmental > Terrestrial > Soil > Unclassified ...
GGTTATTTCGATCCTGGATCGCGGCGGGATCGATGCTGCGTTGGGGGTTTCGCTCGATCCTTCGGTGGCTGCGGTGGGGTATCGCACGGTCAACACCCTGACCAACACGGGTGGCGAGGCTTGGACGGCTGCTACCGGGATGCCATGTATGTGGTTGCTGGATATGTTCCCGCCGTCGCCATCGACGACAATCATCATCCCTTATGTTAATGGCGATGGCAGCAAGCCGGCGACGACTGATTATTTCGGGGAGATAGCGCAGGATAGGCTTCAGTTTTCTAACGGCGTTTTGCGGTTTAAGGCCGATGGCAAGAGCCGCGGGAAGCTGGGGATACATCCGCTGCGGGTGCGGCCTGTTGCGGGAAGTTATGACTCTCTTCATGGAGTGCTGACGATTATTCAGTTCGATGTGGACTCATCAGGCCGCTACCTGAACCAGGAGTGGCGGACGGATCGTGCGCCGTTCTCCGGTGATGCGATGAATGCGTATAACGACGGGCCGCTGGCCGGTGGGGGGCAAATGGGACCTTTTTATGAGCTCGAGAGTGTCTCGCCTGCGGCCTTTCTAGTGCCGGGGCAGTCCCAGGTGCATCATCATAGCGTGTATCATTTTACAGGGTCTTTTGCGGCGTTGGATGCGATTTGTAAAAAGGTGTTGGGGGTGGGGGTTACGCAATTGGCTCCCTAACTTGTCGGATCACCCACCCTTTTGTCTGCGGGAAAATCGGCAGCTTTACATTATCAAAATTTATCATTATGTCAAACGTTTCCATCTACCTGAATTTTCAGGGTAACACCGAAGAGGCCTTTAACTTCTACAAGTCCGTTTTTGGTACTGAATTTTCCGGGCCGGTTTCCCGGATGTCCGATATCCCGCCTCAGCCCGGGATGCCGCCGCTTCCTGATAGCGAGAAAAATGCCATTATGCATATGGCGCTGCCTATCTTGGGTGGCACGTTGATCCAGGGCACGGATATGCTGGAGTCTATGGGGCATAAGCTCAAGATTGGGAATAACACCACCATTTGTCTGGAGCCGGATACTCGCGCGGAGACCGATAGGCTCTTTGCTGCGCTTTCTGCCGGTGGATCGACGACGGAGATCGCACCGATGCAGGATATGTTTTGGGGGGCGTATTGGGGTTGCTGTCTCGACAAATATGGGATACGGTGGATGTTTAATTGTTACGCGAAGTGAATTTAGCTTTGCGCGGCGCGTTTGCTGTATCTTTAGCTCATGCAACGAAGAGACTTTTGTAAGGATACATTATTGGCTGGGGCGGGTATGGCCGCGGCGCCGCTTTTGAAATTGGCTCCGAAGCCGGGTGCTACGCCGGTACCCTTGATGGGTAATCGATTCGTGACGCTTTGTATCATGATCCGGACGTCGCCGTGGGAGGTCTCGCGCGATGTAAAGCTGATCAACCGGGATGAAGGGTTTGCGCATACGCTGGAGGTTGTGCGCTCGATGCGCGAGGCCTTTGCGCTGCATAATCCAAATGGCCGGCTCACCTGGGGGTTTACGTTGAATGCGCTGGAGGACAAACGGCCAAATTATGTCGACATCCGTAAATATGTTGTCGAGTGTCAGGGTCGGTATGGCGATGAGGTATCTTATTTTCCTGGCTATTTTCCTGCCATGTATCTGCCGCGTGCGCGGGTGAATCGTGAGATGAGCGAGGCCATCGCCGAGATCTCTCAGCTTGTCGGTGGGTCTTATCGGCCGGATTGTATCATGGGCGGGTTTCTGTCCGCTTCGAATCTCGCGTATCTGGCGGAGAAGGAGAAAATCCATGTTGCGCATGCCGTGATCTGGAGTCAGCATGAGGTCGATGGCGGCGGCGCCGATGGGTCGTTGTCCTATCCGTATTACCCCTCCCGCGAGCATTTTTGTAAGCCTGCACAGGGGCCTGCCGACTTTATAGACTGTGTCTCGCTTGATGGCTGGAGTGTTGACTTTCTGAATGCCACGGTAAGCGGGGGCATCCGTGGGACGACGCCTTACAATGGTGCGGCTTCGCGTCGTGGTGTGGGGCCGATAGAATCTTATGGAGAGTGGGGGTTGGATATCGGGGATTTGAGCGTCCAGTATACGCAGTCGTTGCATTTTGATCGCGGCTTTGAATTGAATGGGTTTGGCTGGATACCGAATATCTGGGAGGCTGCGCTGGCCAAGATCCCTGAGCGGCAGAATCCCTGGTGGGACGACACCTTTGCCTATCGTGCGATGGAGCGCTGGGTGGGTTCGACTCTTAAGCGCTGGCCGGATGTGCGGTTTGTGACGTTTGGGGAATACGGGCGGGCTTTTCGGGAGCATTTTCGCTCGAATGCTCCTTTGAACTACCGGTTCGAGGAGAAGGGGTTAGGTATTGGCAGCTCGTGGGGGAATGAGGAGATCAGGTGGTTTATGAATAAGGATTTCCGGCTGGCGTTGTTGCGGAACTGGCATCGCAATACTCCTGAGATGGTGATCGATTTTACGCGGTATGATCTGCCGGCGCATGAGCCTGCCGATCCGTCGCCTTTGCGGCCTGCTAAGGACTGGAGTTTGATGAATCGGATCAATCAGAAGGGGTTGCGGCCGCAGGATGCTCCCGTGCTCATTTCGCAGCTGACTGCGGAGGAAAGGGGGATTATTGGGCGGTGGTATCCGGAGTTGGTGGGGTAGCATCGAGATGTGCAACTATTATCTGAAACATGCTGCTATTTTTTAGCGTATCGATATCATTCCAAGGCAGTACCGTAATTCCGTTGCTCCGTTTTTGTATTTGATCGCCACCATAAATGACAGTTCCATTGGTTGTGCCTGTAATTTTATTCCAGAAATCGAAGTTTTTAAAATAGTCCAACATAACTGTTTTTCCCGATTTAATTTCCAGGAGGCAATCGTTTTGCTATCTACCCCAGCTTCAATTGCAAGGCTGCTCATGTTTAATAGCTGCCCAACGCGACCCGCGCAAAGTTTGATGACCTTTTAAAATGTAAAGAGATCGCTCGCGGGCCAGGCGGAAACGTGATCATCATGCAGGTGCAATCCATGACAATTTCGTGTTGAGATCCTTTGCGGGCTTCTACAAAGTCCCGCCGGTTGTCGCCAAGGAATTTGTAGTACCAGGCAATCCGCGCATCTTTGTATTGAATTTCCTTGACCACAATAGAGGGATCGTCACAAGCCCACAGAGGACTGCAGAAAAAAGCAAGGGTAATAATTTTTACGGGCATTGCTCAATGGACGATGAATGCCAAGATAAGCATTTTTGAGCGACAGCCAAGATGATGACCCGCCGGCCATATCGGACTTCAAAAAAATTCAGCATTAAAGCCTATCTTGTACCTTCAATCCCCCTCCCAATGCGCCAGCGCCTCTCTGCAAAATTCTCTATGGGCCAGAAGATCACCATCGCCTTCCTACTACTCGTAGCCCTACTCGTCACCAGTATCAGCGGTACGATCAGTAATCTCTTTCCGGAGCTTGCGATGATCCCGTTTTTGGTTACTGGATTGCTCGCGGCGGGCAGTTTCGCCCTCATTCAATTCCTGATGAAAGACCGAAAGATTGTAGAATTCGACGACGAAAACCTCTACGTCATCTATGTCAAAGACCAGCAGGAAAAGACTATCCCGCTGCGCAATCTCACTAAACTTGCCTTGCGTCCGCCAAAACTCGAGATCGGCGCCTACTGGTTCTGGACCTACTCACTGACCTTCACCGGCGAGAGCGGTACAGAAGAAAAGATCAGGTTTATGATGCTGGTCGGGAGATCATCTTACCAGCAGTTTATTCCGCTCGTAACCGCCAAGAATCCAGACTTCAAGGTCAGGAACTGGACATTTTATTGACCATCAACTATGAGTGGCAGGATCAGCTTCAGTGAGTCGGCTGGGGCCGGCCTTCGGTGGGGGGAATGGGGCAGCCTTTCGGGGGCGCAGGAGACCGACACATCGTTATCCAGATATTTATCTGCAATCATTTGCCTCTGACCTTCGATTTTATAAATTGAAGTTGTTCGCTCGTTAGTTTGGTTTTGTCGATATAATCTGCCTCATTTTCGCTGTGGTACAAAATCAGAAATTTATTTATTTCTTTTAACGCCGCCCTCACCAAAAGTATAGGTGATGGGATGCTGTCTCCTCCTGAAATCGCTCAATGAAGGCTTGAGTGGCCAAAATATCAGGCGCATTTAGGTTCGATAACCTGAAAGACATGTCCGGTATTGAAAAAACAGCCGAACAATTCCTCAACGTGAGGACTACTTCAGTCGAAAAACGACTGGTTGTATCTTATAGGTCCTCACCACCTTGCCGTCTTTGATGCCGGGCTGCCATTTGCCGGAGGCGATGACAATCCGAAGCGATTCCTCGTCCAGCGGGGAACTCCGATTCCTTTTCGATGCTCTGTACGGAATCCTTTTTATCAACAGCCGGGTCAATCACGGACACGAGCGTGTCGTCGCGATAAACGTACTTCATTTTTATGCGAAAACTGTCGGTGGTGAGTTTGTACGCATCCCCATCCATCTTGCCGTCCTTAAAAGTGGCCGAGGAGTCGAGCAACCCCTCCCCGTTATAAAAACGGGTAACGCCGTTGCGGTTATGACCGTCTTTGTCTGCGTATTGTTCGCTTTTCAAAAGGGGGCCGACAAAATTGTAGTAGTCCCATTGCCAGCAATCCTCTGCCAGCTTGTGTATATGCAGCAGGAAGTGAGCGCCCTCCGGGAATGTGGCGATGACCTTCCCGCAGGAAAGGCAGGTCACTGACTCCGGGTTATTTTTTGCCATACAGGAAGAGAGCAAGGCGGATGGACGGTTTTACGGACAGGCAAAAAGTTGGATGGTTTGGCGCAGGGTAGCCCCACAAAGCGCTGCCGTGTAACAGTAATTGTGTATCATTGCTTCCAGGACAGCCTCTCTGCGCGTCAGATCAGCGAGAAAAACATCGAGGCCCAGGGCGGGCGGGCTACCCTGCAAAGCATCCAAAGGACAAATTTTTCAAAAAGAACATCTTTAATGAGCTGGACTATCTGGACACGACCCTGTACACGATTCAGCTATTGCCAGAGGCGAAGGTAGGAGAAGAGCCCGTTTACGTGATAAAGGCCTCGCTCCAAAATGGGGCTGAGCACGTCCTTTACTATTCCAAAAAGACGTTCCTCGAGCTCAAGTCCGAGCGAGCATGGCCTAAAATTTACTATCTTTCGAAAGATACTTTATGCCACGTCTATGAAACGCCTCTATTTCCTCGTTCTTGCCCTGTTCATAACCGCAGGAACATCTGCCCAACTCGCGAACGGTCTTTATGAAGGTCTCGAAAAAAATACCGCGCCCTACTACCACCACTGTCTCCTTCTCGTAGCGGGCGACAGCTTGTTCCTCTACAAAACCCCGATGCTAAAAGTAAGAGGGAAAATGGTTCCTTCCGCCTCTGACGGCGGCTTCCATTACTTCTACGGAGCCTTCTCCCGCCGCGACACCGGCACGACCATCCAGCTCACGGAATACAACTGCGATTACTGCGGCCATCTCATGCATATCGACTCAGCTACCGGCTTTATGTACCCCATTCCCCGGCAAGACACCTTCGCGCTGGCGCGTACAAACCTGGGCTTCAAAATCGGTGCCGTCGCCTATCATAAATCCACCAGCTCGCCGGATGATTTCCCGCCCCGCAACTTGTTCTATCCCGATCCCGATTCGAATGTTATCTATCGACTCGACCCCAAAGGCCAATATGCTCTTATTTCCACCGGCATCAAAAACTTTCTGGAGACAAAAATGCTCACCCTCGACCATGACACCCTGCGTATCTGCCTCGACAGGAAGTACTTCGATTCCGTGATCGAATCGCTGGATCCCGGTAAGATCCGGTTAGATACCTCGAACATCACGCTTTGCTTTTACACGACAGCGGAACTAAAACGGCTTGCGGCAACATCCGCGCGACCCGTGCGGTATATCCAGCTGACACAAATCATTGACTATTGGAAGGCCGCTCGGATCGAGATGATCTATGCCATCTTGCTTCCCAATAGCATTCATCACTTCAGCGAACACGAATATCACGCCCTGTTTGAATACAAGAAGTGTGCAAACAACTACGTTCTCCTTGGCGAGCCTGTACCGTCCGGCTGGTCCCTGGTCGAACAACAATAGATCTCCTAAGCGTGATTGTTTTTCATCCGGCGTTCCTTTAACCGGCCCAAGACAAGCCTCAACAGATATCGTCTGCCGTAGGTCGTGCACCCGTTATTGTATCGGCTGGCGCCGCGGTACCACTTGAGATCGACGAATATTTCCCCTTCGCCAAGGTCAATTCTAATATTTTTTCGATTTATGTCCATAAAACCGTTGGAAAGATTTGCAACCATTCACCTCGGGACCGCCGCCTACCGTGTCCGACAACGAAGACCCGAATTTACTTATCTTTCGACAAATGAGTAGCGGCGGAGTCATGGGGAATTTTCAATGGTTGGCGGAATTCCTCGGTCTGAAAGAGGAGCGCCTCGTCTTTGGTATGAATGTCGGCATCTCCTGGACTGTCTTTGAGATGCCTATTTTTGGACGCTATCTCGATGGATTCTCCGCGAGGTAATAATCGATCATCCACAGTTAGGTCGATTTATAGGAATTTCCCCCAGTTCATGAAGATCCAACGCTTCGGAGCTCGCTCTGAAATAGACGGAGGCATAGGGAACCGTGTCCACCCATCTGACGGCCAAATCAGGAACTCTATCGAGGTATACCGCAAAACTGAATTTCTCGCGCTTGACCGGAAAATAGACAATTACTGTGCCGTCGTCCAATTCTGTGTCAATCCTGACCCGGCCAGAATCCGTATAATCCACCTCATGAATGGCCAGGAATTGCTCGGTCACCCCGAAGGTCTGGGATTGAATCTCTTCTATTGCTTTTTGTAGAAAGTCTTGATCATTCATAGAAATAAACCGTAGCAGCAATATAGCCAAAATGAGTGGCTCGAAGTCGATTGCACCTTGCTGGGAGCAAAATGTTGTGAATGGAATTCCAACGGGTCGAGGTGTATGCGGTATCTTTATAAGTTTACCTGGTACTTCGTGCTTCGCCCGCCGGCGTCCCCGGACAGGTGAATGGCGCCGAGTTTCAGCAGTTCCTGCAGGTCCCTGGTGGCCGTGGCCTTCGAGACTCCGTTGTACCGGTTGAAGAACTTCGTCTTTTTCAGGGTGAACCCGATTGCTTCTTCGGCATCGGTTTGCGCGGTGAGCACCGTGCCGGCAAAGTAAGTGACCCAGGCCGTTATCTCGTTGGACCGTTGTGCCTGTGAGAGGGCGTCGTAATACGCTTGCTTCCGGGCCTCGATGGCCTGGGAAAGGCTCAGCAAGGCCGGACGGCCGATCCCCTGCGAAAGGGCTTTTTCCGCGATCGCCCGGCCGATCCGGCCGTTGCCGTCTTCGAAGGGATGGAGGTATCGTTGAACCAAGCGATGAACCGGTCCATCTCCGCCGGGACACGGGCGGAGGGCGGCGCTTCGAAATGGATCTTTTCTTTGCCCGTGGCGCCGGAGATCACCTGCATGGGCTTCTCGTGGGTCCGCCACATCCCGATCTGGATGCCCGTGTCACTGCCAAGCAGCATCCGGTGCCACGCCAGCAGTTTGTTCTGCGTCAGTGGTTCGGGATAGGTACGACGGACATCGATCATCAGCTCGCCGATGCCCGCTGCTTTCCTGTCGCCGATATGCTCCGTGCTGGTGACCAGCCCCAGTTTCTTTCGGACCGATGACAGCACATCTTTGCGGCTCAGGTGGAACAGCGGGAAAAAGGAAACAAACCGCCCGAAGGGCTGCCCCTCGGCTCGTTTTCGGTCGCTCTTTGCGGCTGGGCCGTTTGTGGGCTGGCTTCTCCGGCGTCTTCTCCGGCATTGAAATTGCGGCCCTTCTTAAAACGAAAAGCTATGTCGGTTCCTACAGCCGGTGGCGCCGTTCGGTATATCGTCAACGACGTCGCCGCCGCCATCTCCTTTTATGCGGAATTTTTGCAGTTCCAAACAGTCATGCACCCATCGCCGGGCTTCGCTATCATCAGCCGGGATAATCTTCGTTTACTGCTCACAAAAGCCGGTCCCGGAGGCGGCGGACAACCCATGCCGGATGGAGCCACGCAAGCGCCCGGCGGCTGGAACCGGATACATCTTGTAGTTGATGACCTGGAAAAAACGGTCGCTGAACTAAACCATAAAAAGGCAAAATTCCGCAGCGAGCTCGTACACGGTGTCGGCGGTAACCAAATCCTGCTCGAAGATCCCTCTGGCAATCTGATCGAGCTATTTGAATACAAGCAAAGTACCTAGCTAAAGAGATGTCTCTTGCCCTTGGTGACACGTCTGACATAGGCGTCGGCCTCCCGCACCTCGGGCATTTGATAAGCCGGTGCTGATCTCGCAGCTTTCGGCTGAAGAGAGGGGAATGATTGGGAAGTGGTATCCGGAGTTGGTGGGGTAAGCTGTTTGGACAGGGATTCGAGTCCCACCGGCTCAACCGCCTTCGTCGAACAAAAAGCGGATTTCGATTGGCACACTACGGAAGGCCTTGATGCCTTTTGATTCCTGCGTTTCTGCTTGTCTTTATGGGTTACAGGACGACGCGGTTTGGTTAAGTCATGGTCGGCGAAAGAACCGCTGCCCATGGTTTTTATTTGCCGAAATAATGGACCAGAATGCCTATTTTCCGAAGAAACCCCACCAGCTCGAGATTAGTAATAAAAGCCCCTGTTACAAACATTAATAACCAGACCTAATAAAAGCAGCTACATTGTCGTGCAACTTTTTCAACGACTCGGCATGTAGATAAACCATATGTCCGGAAAAATAATGGGCATACTGAATATTTTTTTGCAGAGCGGCAGGCATAGGCAGATGTTGCATTTCATATACTCCCTCAAAATAAGGGGTGCCCAAATCGAAATATCCGCCATTCAACATCACTTTTAGGTCGGGATTGTACACCATTGCTTGCGCCAGATCTCCCATAACATTTGGAGACCCGATAAATCCTTTTCTTTTAAAGTCCCAGGGGCCGACATCGCCAAAGACCTTGTACGATATCCCATATCCAAACTTTAGTTCTGTCCGCACATAATTATTAAAAGTTGCGGTAAAAGCCGCGTCGACATAGGAATCCATGGGATCGTATTGCGCATATTCGCTCAAAGGGTCGAATGCCGGACCTGCGAACCTGGAATCCAATCTGCCGGTTATTTCGCTTTTTTCCCCAAGTAGAGACTGCTCAAACTGAGGTCCGCTAATACGAAGGTTTGCTTTGTGGATATAGGTCAATGGTAAGCCGGTATACTCATGGAGCTTATCTGCAATATGGTTGAATGACGCCGAGTCGAGGGTTGCTCCTTGATTAAGCGCCACGGCATATTCATTCAATGCAAAATTTTCAACTTCTTTCAAAAAAGGCTCTATGGCCGCTGGCTTATTGGGAAGTTTGTTGTGATACCATGCAGTGGCCGCGTAGGAAGGTAAGATCAGTTCAAAAGGAAGCCCATCCCCCGGGTTACCATCAGTGGTTTCCGTCATATTGTTATAGGTAAGCAGTTGGGATAACAGGATAACCCCATTCAGGGCTATCCTATATTGGGACTGTAATATATTGGCCACAACTGCGGAGCGGAATGTTCCATAGCTTTCACCAAACAAGTATTTAGGAGAATTCCAACGATTGTATTCGGAAAGGAACTGGTTTATAAATGCGGCAAAAGCATGTCCATCCTGATCGATCCCAAAAAAATCTTTCCTGAGACCCGCGCCTCCCATTTCTTTTGTAATGATCCTGCCAAAGCCGGTGCCCGGTGCATCTATAAAAACCAGATCGCTTGCATCCAGCAGGCTGTATTCGTTGTTGACAGTCTTATAAGGGGCTTTCGTTCTGGCCGTGTCTTTTAAAAATACCCGTTGCGGTCCCCAGGCACCCATGTGCAGCCAGATAGTAGAACTGCCTGGGCCACCATTGTAGATGAAGGTCAATGGGCGTTGCGATGCATCTTTGCCCCCTGTTTTGAAATAAGCGGTATAGAAAATGCTGGCGGTCGGCGTGTCCAAATTGTCTTTTAGTATCAGGGTGCCGGCAACCGCCTGATAATTGATGAGGTTGCCTTCCACGGTGACCGTGCCTTCGGTTATCGATTTGTGGGGTTTTTTGTAGTCGGAGTAAATACTGTCAACCACCCTGTCCGGTTTAATCGTTTCTTTTTCGCTCGTTTCCTTTTCTTTGTGGCCCTGAGCCCTGGAAACAAGACCTATGGACATCAAGAAAAAGCCTATGCATAAAATCTTAATTACTCTCAAATAATCCGTTTGTTGAAATGCTCTCATGTGCGTTAGTTTCAGGGAAATTACGAATTTCAGTCCATTCTTTTATCTTAAAGACGGGAAGGAACTCAAGGACATTTTCGAAGCCGCCGATGGTCTGCCTGCGTGTCTGTCCGCCCGTTGGCCAATAAGCAGCTGCCACGGTTTGGAGGTGTAAATTCGGCCACTGGTTTGTCAATCACTCTTAACAATTGTGTGAAGATCGCGCTGGCCTTTTTATAGGGGCTTCCCTGACGCTGGTGGGAGACCTGATATGGGGGAGTTCTGACGACGGCGTGCGGATCAGCGACCCGACTTCAAGTCCGCGGATTCCGTTTCAAGCTGGTTGATCATCATGGCTTGGGCAGCTTTTTTATCTTTGGACTCGCATTGCTGATTGGTACGGCAGTTTTTGATATAGACCAGGAAGCTGAAGTGGGTAAGGTCAGGTTTACTATTGTCTTGCCACGGCTAAAGGTAATAAGCCATATTCAAAAAATGATGTTACAATTTTGAAAACACCTTCACCAGGGATGGCGGAAGGATTGTTGTATTTTGCTTATATGCAATTGAATGGGGATGGGTACAGATTTAGACAACTTTGTGACAATGTCGAAAAGCCTTTTTAATATTGCCTCCTATATTGCTGGATAACGACTAATTGCATGCATATGAAAAGAAGGAATTTTATTCGGGCAACCGGCCTATTGCCCTTGCTAACCGGTCCGCTGGCTACTAAGCTGGCAGCCCACACCGTTACTACGAGGGAATCCGCCGCGGACGATGAACCGGCGCGTGAGTTCTTTTACAGGCCTGTGGGTGCCTGGGCCGCCGATTTCATCCCACTATTTGCAGAAGGCAAGTTCCAGTTGTTCTTCCTCCTCGACTGGCGCGACCAGGAACGGCACGGAGAAGGGACGCCGTGGTACCGGTTGTCAACAACGGATCTTGTCCATTTTGAAGAACATGGACAGGTACTGCCAAGAGGAACCCGGCAGGAGCAGGATCTCTACGTCTTCACCGGCTCCGCCATCCGCGCCCAGGGGAGATACCATATCTTTTATACCGGACATAACCCGCATTTCGGTGAGCAAGGCAAGCCCGAACAGGGTGTCATGCATGCCGTTAGCGAAGACCTCCAGCATTGGGAGAAGATACCGGGCGACACCTTTTTTGCTCCCGCGGGACGCTATGAACCCAACGACTGGCGAGACGCCTTTGTCTTCTTCAACGACGAGACCAAGGAATACAATATGCTTGTCGCGGCCCGACATACCAGTGGAATCCTTCGGCGAAGGGGGCTGACGGCGCTTTGCACGTCAAAAGATCTCTCGCATTGGGAAGTGCGCGGAGATTTTTATGCCCCGAATCTTTTTTTCACCCATGAATGCCCGGACCTTTTTAAAATGGGGGATTGGTGGTACTTGCTCTTTTCTGAATTCACGGACCTGGTAGCGACCCGCTACCGCATGAGCCGATCGTTGCAAGGCCCATGGATCATACCCCCGCAAGATACCTTTGACGGTCATGCCTTCTATGCCGCCAAGACGGCGAGCAATGGGAAAGACCGTTTTATCTTTGGCTGGAACCCCACGCGTAGCGACAACAGCGACGCCGGGAGCTGGAACTGGGGCGGCAATCTCGTAGTCCATCAACTCGTGCAGGACGACAACGGACTACTCCAGGTGCGTATGCCCGATAGCGTAGCTGCTGCGTTTACCAACAATGCGCTGACTGCGTCCAGCACTCGTGTCCTGGAAGGCAGCGGGACCTTTGCTACCCTGGTCGAAGGCGAACTCCCGCAGATCGCCCACCTCTCCGCAACGCTGCAATTTGATGAGCATACGCGTGACTTTGGTTGCATGTTGCGAAGCAGCGATGACCTCGACAAATCGTATTATCTCCGGTTCGAGCCGGCGCACCAACGCCTCGTGTTCGACAAATGGCCACGACAGGCGGCCGAGGTTTCCCAGGCCGTGGAACTGGAACGGGCAGTATCGCTAAGACCCAATGTGCCGATCCATGTACAGCTCATCGTAGACGGCAATAAAGGCGTTGTGTATGTCGACGACAGAGTAGCGATGAATTTCAGGATCTATGATCTGAAAGAGGGCGCCTGGGGCTGGTTCGTTACTGATGGCAGGTTGACCGTTTCCGACGCACTGGCCAGAACGTTGTAGTCCTATTACCCGATCTGAGTTACTTATTATGCAGCGAACAAGCACAACTATACTAGCGTGGTCCTCGATCGTGGCGATGGGCGGGTTTCTTTTTGGTTTCGACACCGCGGTGATCTCCGGCGTGGAGAAGTCGATCCAGGAGCTTTTTAAACTCTCTCCGTTCTGGCACGGTTTCACCATTGCATCGGCACTGATCGGCACGATCGTAGGTGCACTGGCAGGGGGAGTGCCGGCGGACAAGTACGGGCGAAAACCGGTCTTGATAGCCATTGCCAGTCTTTTCCTGGTTTCAGCCGTCGGCAGTGCGCTGGCGCCTAGTTTATTGCTCTTTATTTTATTCCGGTTTCTTGGGGGAATAGCAGTAGGCGCGTCTTCGGTGGTGGCACCGATGTATATCTCCGAGATTGCTCCTGCTTCGAGCCGCGGCCGGATGACCGCCTTGTTCCAATTCGACGTGATCGCGGGGATCCTCGTCGCCTATTTGTCCAATTACTGGCTCAGCAATGCGGGTGCCGATGCCTGGCGGTGGATGCTCGGCGCCGGAGCGCTGCCGGCAGCCGTAAACCTGCTCTTGCTTTGGCTCGTGCCGGAGAGTCCCCTGTTCTTAATAAGATCCGGGAAAGAGGAGCAGGCTATTGACGTGTTAAGCCGGATCTATGGCGATGGCGCGGCCTTTAGCCTGGAGGGGATGGGTCGCCAAAGCCGGGTGGAAAAGGGGAATCTTTTTTCAGGAAAGTTTTCCCGGCCCATAGCCCTCGCCTTTCTCGTCGCCGCATTCAACCAGTTTTCCGGCATCAACGCGATCCTCTACTATGCTCCCCGTATCTTCGAGCTCACGGGGATCTCCTCCAAAGAGGCGTTTCTTCAACCGGTGATGATCGGGGTGACCAACGCGGCGTCTACGCTTTTGGGGATGCTGGTCATCGATAAGGTGGGACGGAAAAAGCTGCTGATCGCGGGATCCATCGGCATGTCCGTGTGTTTAGGGCTGGTGGCCAGGTCCTTTTACCTGCGGGACTTTGAAGGGTATAGCCTGCTGATCCTCCTCGTCCTGTATATCGTCTTCTTTGCCTTCTCGACCGGTGCGGTGATCTGGGTCCTCATCTCGGAAGTCTTTCCGGCATCGGTGAGAGGACAGGGACAGTCGCTCGGGAGCTTTACCCATTGGTTCTTTGCGGCGCTGATCACCTTTGTATTCCCCATCATCGTGGAAGGATCGCCGCTCGGCGCCGGACATGCCTTCGCCTTTTTCAGCGTGATGATGCTGATACAGGCGATCACTGTGTGGCAGTTCTTCCCGGAGACAAAAGGAAAGACGTTGGAAGAGCTGAGTAGCGAGCTGAGCGAGAGGGACGGGGATGAGGTGGTCGTTGGCTCTGCGCGGACGAAATGACGCGTCGCTCGGACGCAATTCGCCGGTCCGCCGAGGGAACGGTTAATCATTTGGGCCCTTTGGAGCGGTTTTGAAGATTTGCAAATATGATGAAAATGAAAAACGCCACCCAGAGCCAGAATTCATTACCAATGATGGGCAATCCAACTGCAAGGTAAATCATGCCATTTTTTTTAGGTGTCAGGGTTTATTCAATGTGCAGACAACTTTATCAAACGGTTTTTTTGAAAAAATGAGGGAATCCGGTGGGCCTTCCAACCTTGCGTCTGTAACGACAGCCTGAAGAAGCGTATCAAGTCTACGTTCAATTCTGGCATACTCGTCAGCTGTCAGCTGCTGTTTTTCCATTATCCAATCGGGGGCCAGCAGCGGATTGTGCACTTCCGCAAGAAAGAGCCCTCCATTCGAGCAGATATGATAGACCTCCTTTGGGTTGTTGGCAAAATAGGCGACTTTATTTTTTTCGGGAAAGTATTCAAAATCGCCTCCGTTTCTCAAAAAATCATATCGGGCCGGCATGGCGAAACGTCCACTGGCCTTAGATTGGAGGGAATCCAGGTAATTCGTGATGAGGTCGTGGTTAGCGTTGGTTTCTATCGTTAGGTCAAGCATAGGAGGCCTGTTTCCGGCCTTATAAAAACCATTGCAGGCCCAAAGGCAAACAGCAAATGCTAAGCAAATTAATCCCTTAATTGACATATGTTCAATGCATTTGCTGCAGCCATTCCGTGGCCACGTCGGGGGCGATTGCTGTTAGCAAGGCCACTCCGTTCAGTTGCTTGCCGGTCGGACTGTAATTGTCGAGGACTTCTTTGATAAGGCTGGTCTTAAATTGCGGATATAAACGGAATCCAAGTTCTGCAAACTTGCTTTGGTACCAATGGTAGTTTTGCGGACCCACGCCCAGGTAAATTTTCTGAAAGTCGTCCAATGACCGATGCGCGACGGGATAGTCCGCCTGTAGCGCCTTTTGAAGGTCGGGCGCAAGGTTTCGGTCTTTGATGTAACAGATCAGGAAATAGGTAGCCAGGAATTCATTGAACCATTTTTCCTTCACCAGACCGTTGAGGGTGAAAAAGAAATAGTGACCAAGTTCATGAACCGGTTGATAGTCAAAATTTGTCAACACGCTGTCCGGAGATGGCTTGATATCTTTCAGGCCTGTGAGTTTTGCCAGGGCATCCTTTTCCGCGCCAATTACCAGTATATCATAGTCCGGGTGGTAAAACGGCATCCCATAGGGAAATCCAAGCGGAAGCCTTTGCCAGTCGTCCTTGTTCAGCAGGTACAGGTGGACGGCAAATTTGTCTGCCGGAAACTGTTGCTCATAGAATAAAGTACAGTCGCGGAATAATCGCTGTATGGTCCTGGCACGAACATCGAAACCCGAACTGAAAAGAGTAGTTGGATCACCGGAAAGTGAGGCGAGGTGTTCTTCCGACAAAATGGAATCCACGGTCTTTTTTGATGGTATACTATTGGCCTGCGATTGGGCCTGTAGCCGGCTGCCCAAACAGGCAAGTGTCGCCAGGACAAAATAGCTTTTTATAACCATTGGATGGGTGTTTACTAAATGTAAACAAAATAATTCGATGCCGGGACCGCCGTGATATGGGTCACCGTTTTGTGCTAATTCGATTTAGCGGACTGCGGCGGGTGTTGAGGTACCGTGTTTTTACCCGGGTGGGGGCTCGACAGGGAGTTGTATCTTGTAGTATGCTAACCTTTCTCGCCAAAACCAGGGACTTGATCATCATCATAGGCATATTCACGTATTTCACGGCTTTTGTTTATGTCCACTTCTACTATGAGGCTTTTGGGCTTTCGACGCAGTCGCTGAAGATCGATTACGCCTCCTATCTCGTGTATGCCTATGACGTGGTTAGCGCGCCGCTTTTTATTGTTTGCGCGGTGGTGCTGATTGGGTTGTTGGTTTTGGGGAAAATGGGGCTGCGTTATGTGTTTCTCAAGAAACGGTTTGGCTTCGAGAGAAAGCTCGTAAGGTATCGATTTGCGTGGATGGTGTTCGAGCTCGTCGCGCTTTTTCCCTTTCTTTACTATACCTCTCGGGCCGTTGCCCGGCAGGATTATGTTGCGGCCCGGATCAACCTCAAGGATCTAAAAGCCATCCAATTCGTTTTCCGGAATTCCGCGGATGGGTTGGGTCCGGCGGTTCGGCTAGACTCGCTGCCTTTGGCTACGAATCAGCTTGCGGGGGACATGCGTTTGCTAAAGCAGGATTCGTCCGAGCGGCTGAATTTACTCGGTGAATCTGACGAAGCCTATATTGTATTGAACCAACCTCCCTATGATCCTGCGCTTCACCAACTGCCGAGCGGCTACATTTATTATGTGAATAAGAACGATGTGCTGCTTGCGCGGATCAGCCTTAGGTCTCAAACAATAAAATAAGCCGATATGAAACAGCTAACCTTTCTGTCTCTGGCGCTGCTATTCGCAGCATGCGGCGGGAGCGATGCGACAGTTGCGACCGATACCACGACCCCTGCCGGTAACGATGGCCTCGGCGTGGCGATAACCGTGTTTGCCCAGTGGCAGCGGGGAAGCCAGGGCAATGTCGATGGAGAATACGATTCCAAAGAGGGCCTGTTTGTTCCTTGCGGTTCGGACACGGGCGTGCCGATCAAACAGGGGGACGTCAAGATCATCCCGGGCGGCAGTTGCGATGGCAGCGGCGGTAAAATGGAACCTAGTATGCTTATCGTTAAACGCACTGGAAGCGCCATCAACGTCGTTAGCCGCAATGTTACCTTGCAGGAAGTGACCAGTGAGAAGGGTAAGGTTCAGTATCAAACGAATTCGGGGTCTAAACAGGTTGTCGTGGATCCGGTGACTATGAACCGGATAAAAGGGGAAAAGGCGATTATGGAGAAGGTGCAAAGGAAGTAGACGATCCGTTAGGGGATTATTTGTCTGTATTTGATAAGATAACCGACAAATTTCAGATTATCCTGTTATTCACCCAACCCTTCTCCTTTTACGTCAAATGCTTTGCACTCCCCTTCCTATTTGCCGGCAAGATGCATGCGCTGCTCTTTCGCAAATGGCAAAACAATGTCAAAGGGCGGGATTGGTATGACATGGAGTGGTATATCCGAACAGGCGTTGCGATGAGTCTGTCACATTTTCTGCAACGGGCAATGAACAGCGGAGATTGGGCCAGCCGTTCGATCACCGCCGCGGAATTCCGCGCGTTGCTGAGTAAAAAGATCGACGCGGTGAATATAGACAGGGTAAAAGACGATGTGATTCGTTTTATTCCCGACAGGGAGAAGATTGCGATCTGGTCGCCGGCGTATTTTCATGATCTGACTGCGAACTTAAAACTGGATGCGGAGGAGGTGAGACTGTAATCTTGCTACAGCGCCTGGACTCTATACTCCCGCATAGATGATCAGGCCGATGCCGAGCACAAATAACAGGAACATGCCGGCGAGGAGGGGCGGGACCGACTTGGGGGCGCCGCGGAATTCTTTCCAGATAAAGACACCCCAGAGGGCGGCGACCAGCGTGGCGCCCTGGCCGAGGCCGTAGGAAATGGCGGGGCCAGCCTTGCCGGCGGCGATCAGATTGAAAGAGTTGCCGAGTCCCCAGATCAACCCGCCGAGGAGGCCGATCAGGTGGATGGGGAGGCGGCCCTTGAAATACGCGGCATAGCCGGTGGGCGGGCCTTCGAAGGGGCGTTTCATCAAGATAGTATTGAACAAAAAATTGCTCAGGAAGATGCCGCAGGAAAAGATAAAGACCGCCGTATAGGGCGTCATCTTCCCCCGGGCCGGAGAAACAAAATGATCCAGATCCATGGACGCTGCAATGAACCGGTAGAAGAACGACATTAAGAAACCCGCCACAAGCGCCAGACCGATCCCCACGGGGAAGGCTACCGCCAGACCGGCAATAGCAATCGCCGCGGAAAACAGGCTGTTCGCGGCATTGAAGATGACGCCGCCCAAAAGGGCACTTCCAATATTCCCGGCATCGGTTTGCTGAAGATCCGCGAGAAAAGGCCGCCCCTGGCTTCCGATACTGCCCAGCGTTAGGGCAC
>Ga0134126_10004239_pt1 | contig 17949 bp, 16 predicted proteins | sample KB31752_FD_96881 | JGI IMG/M metagenome (GOLD analysis project Ga0134126, IMG submission 96881) | Terrestrial soil microbial communities with excess Nitrogen fertilizer from Kellogg Biological Station, Michigan, USA - KB3-175-2 | ecosystem: Environmental > Terrestrial > Soil > Unclassified ...
AACACCGACTGGGAGAAAGCGATCTGCTGGCTGAACCCGATCTGCACCGCCATGCCCGCGGTGACGATCGCGTAGCAGGCCGACAGCACGAACACAGACCCGGTGTACAGCAGTCCGTAGTTGAGCACGATGATCGCGCCGACCACCAGGACGATCACCGTCGGCACCCCGCCACGCGGCACCCGCCGCGCGGCCCGGGACGAGGCGACCGCCGAACCCCACTGGAAGGCCCGCGAGGACGCGGCCAGGAACTGGTTCATCCGCTTACCGCCGATTCGAAGCCAAGGGCGCGCGGCCAGGCGAGGATCGCCGCGGCGAGGATCGCGTACAGCACCGTGTCGCCATACTGGGCGCTGACGTAGCCGCCGAGCAGCGCCTCAAGGACGCCGATGAACAGCCCGGCGACCAGCGCCCGGCCGGGCTTGCGGAACCCGCCGTAGGCGGCGGCGAGGAACCCGGTGAGCGAGATCGTCGCCCCTGACAGGTACGTGAACCCGGTGATCGGCGACTCCACGATGCCGAATATGGCGGCGATCAGCGCTGTCCCGACGAAGATCAGCCGCCGGTACTGGCGGGTGTCGATGCCGACGATCCGCGCGCCGACCGAGTTCTCGCCGCTCGCCTCCAGCGCCTTGCCGCCGAGGGTGAACTTGATGTAAACCCAGAACGCCCCGCCGATGACGATCGCGCAGGCCAGCACCAGCAGGCCCGCGCGCGGGAAGTTGAGGCTGCCCAGGGTGAGTGCCTGGCCGCCCCACAGGGTTGGCGCGGCGTGCACGTCGGTCCCGAACAGCACCTTGGCCACTCCGTCGATGAAGAACGACAGCGCGAAGGTGAAGAAAAAGGTGACGACGATGCCCTCGATCGGCCGCCGCCCGTCCTGCGCGATGCGCAGCACCACCTGGTCGTAGAGGTAGGCGAAGGCCGCCACCACGACCAGCGTGGTGATGATGGCAACCGGCAGCGGCAGCCCCTTGACGCGGTACAGGTTGTCCACGCCGAGCGCGCCGACCATGGCGAAGTCACCGACGGCCAGGTTGAGGATGTTGGAGACCCGGTACCAGACCGAGACGCACACGGCGAACATCGCGTAGATGGAGCCGGTGACTATCCCGGCGATGATCAGGTTGCCGAACTTCATGACGTACCCGCCATTCCGTTGCGCACCTCGACGCGCCTGTTGCACAGGGTCAGCGCCCGGCGCGGTGCCTCCTCGACGACGATCAGCGTGGTGCCGGCCGCGTGGATCTGCGCCAGCACGTCGTACACCCGCTTGGCGACCACCTCGGCGAGGCCAAGGCACGGCTCGTCGACGGCGAGGATCTTGGGGTTGGCGGCAAGCCCGCGGGCGATCGCCACCATCTGCTGCTGGCCGCCGGACAAGGTGCCCGCCGCCTGCTTGAGGTGCGACTTCAGTTCGGGGAAGAGGTCGACCGCCCGCTGGTAGGCGTCTGATCTTCGAGCCTTGCCGATACTTCTCGTCCACGTGTAGCAGCCGAGGATGATGTTGTCGGCCGCGGTCAAGTCGGGGTAGAGCTGACGGCGTTCCGGTACCAGCGTGAGGCCGTGCCGCGCCGCCCACCGGACGTCACCGTTCTTGGCATGCGCCCCGAAGATCGTCACCTCGCCGCGCCTGCGCACCATGCCGGTGACGCCCATCAAGATCGAGGACTTGCCGTTCCCGTTTGGCCCGGTGATCGCGCAGGCGTCGCCTTCGGTCACGGTGAACGTGGCGTCATGCACCGCGACCACGTTCCCGTAAGCGACGGACAGCCCCGCGACCGCGAGCGCGACGTTACTCGGGGGTCTTCCTTCCGGGCTTTCCCCGGACTCGCCCGTATCGGTGCTCATGACGTGGCCTCCTTTGGCCGCAGGACCGCTCCCTCTGGAAGCGGGCGCACTAGGCGCTGGTAGACCGACAGCCACCCGACTTCCACGGGGCGCGCAGGCGGGTTGGCGAGCAGTGCCGCCTTCCGCGCCGCCAGTTCGTCGGGCGGTACCTGGAGGTCGGCGGTCCGCGCCGGGACGTCGATGCTGATCACGTCCCCGTTCTTGACGAGCCCGAGCGGTCCGCCCGCGGCTGCCTCAGGTGACACCTCGCCGACCACGATGCCCTTGTTCACCAGGCCGGACAGCTGCCCGTCGGTGACCACGGCGACCTGGCCGGTGAGTCCGGCGCCGTCAAGCGCGAAGACCAGCTGGGAGGCCATCCCCATACCCGGGGACCCCGTCACCCCCTGACCGCGCAGCACCACGACCTGCCCGGGCTGCACGAGCCCGGCCCGGACGCCGTCGAGTGCCTCCGTCGGCGATTCGAAGACGAGCGCCGGGCCGGTGAAGTCGAGCCGGCGGTCGTCAGCGACGGCGAGCTTGACGATTCCGCCGTCGGGGCAGAGGCTGCCGCGGATCAGCACGATCGTCGGCCGCCGCCCCAGCGCCTGCGCCGGGGGCCGGATGGTCTCGGCGTCGGCGACAACCGCGCCGGCGAGGTTCTCCGCGACGGTCCGCCCGGTCACTGTCAGCGCCGCGCCGTCAAGGAGCGGCTCAAGTTGCTTCATGAGCGCCCGGGTGCCGCCGGCGTCCTCGAAGTCCTCGATCGGCGTCTCGCCGTTGGGCCTGATCGCGGTGAGCAGCGGCACGCCGTCCGCCAGGGTTTCGAACAGCCGGTACACGTCGACGTCGGCCTCCGCCTCGGCCGCGACCGCCTGCAGGTGCTTGACGGAGTTGATCGAGCCGCTGACCGACAAGATGGCGGTCACCGCGTTCTTGAAGGCCGTCGGCGTCAGGATGTCGCGCGGCTTGAGGCCCTCGGCCACCATCTCCACGATGCGGGCTGCGGCCGTGTCGGCGGCCCGCCACATCGGCTCGCTGTTCGCCCGGACCGGCGTGGACCCCGGCAACGCCATGCCGAGGGCCTCGCAAGCCAGGTGCATCGTGTTCGCGGTGCCAATCCCGGCGCAGACCCCGGGCGACAGGACCGCGCTGCTGCTCATCTCGGTTAGCTCGTCGACGCTGAGCCGCCCGTTAGCCACTTGGCCCGCAGCGAGGAACACGTCCTCGATGTCGCAGTGCCTGCCCTGGTAGGCGCCGCTCGCCTGGTAGCCGCAGGCGACGATGATCGTCGGGATGTTCAGCCTGGCGGCGGCCATGAGCTGGCCCGGCGCGGTCTTGTCGCAGGATGCGAGGCAGATCATCCCGTCGAGTTGTGCGCCCTCCACCTGCATCTCGATGTCGTTGGTGATCAGGTCGCGGGAAGACAGGATGTAGCCGCCGCGGTGCCCGGCGCTGTGAATGAAGTCGCTCGGGGCCGCGGTCCGCACCTCGAAGCCGATCCCGCCGGCCGCCTCGATCGCCCGCCGCACCCGCGCGGCGATCGCGTCCAGATGGCTGAAGCAGATCGCGAGCTGGGAGGACGTGTTCACGATCGCGATCTTCGGCTTGAGCATGTCCGCGTCGGACAAGCCGAGCGCGAGCCACTGCGCCCGGCGGGTCGCCCACCGGGAGGTGCCCGGCTCATAGTTGGAGCGAAGGTTCATCTCTTAGTGACCTCCACTGTCGAGTTATCGAGCAGCACCCAGTCACCGGTGGCGATGACCGAGCAGGGGTCGGCGTCGAGGTCCGTGATCGCGGGAACACGCGTCACGACCGCGCCGAGAGCGGACTTGGCGGAGATCCGGCCGATGATCATGCCGATCGGCGCGGTGCCGGACAGCCGCGTCGTCTGAAAGAACCCCGACCAGCCCGAGGAGCCCTTCGCGCTGGGGAAGACGAGGATCTTGCCGGTGAAGCACACCCCGTACAGCTCGTGCCGGGGTTCGATGATCACGCCACGGGCCGGGTCAATCCCGCCCCAGCCGGAGATCGGCTCGTGCGAGACCAGCGCCTCGCCCTCGATCTTGCCGGGGACGACCGTCCGCCCGTGCAGGATGATGCTGTCGTTCATCAGCGCAGCCCTCCAGCCCAGCGCCCGGTAACGGCCGCGTCAACGCATTCTTCGAGCGTCCCGAACCATGCCTCGATGCCGAGGATCGCGGGCAGGTAGTGCGCCTGCTTGGCGGAATCGGTGGCGAACACCCGCGTCCCGGCGGGCGCCGCGCGCGACATCGCCGGGCAGGAGTCAGCGAGCACCCGCCCGCCTGCGCGCTCGATCACCGCGGTGTAGCCGGAGCGGTCCGCCATGACCTTCAGGGCGCGCGGCGCCATGATCCACAGCTCGGTCCCGGACGACAGCCGCTTGCCGTCAAGCAGGGCGGCCGCCTGCCGGATCTGCTCAAGCGAGGCGTGCGGGCAGCCGAGCAGCACGAAGTCCACGTCGGTGGACGACCCGATCTCGTTCAGCGTCTCGTAGACCGCCGCGCGCTCAGCGGGCCCGTAAACCACAGCGTCGGGCACGGCAGCCTCAGGCCCGAACGCCGCCTCCACCGACGCCGCCTCCGGCGTGATCCCGGGAATGTGGTAGAGCTCGACCCCGCCCGACGTCGCCGCCGCCGCACCGAAGTGCTTCAGCTCGGTCAGGTCGGGCCGCGCGAGCGACCCCGTGATCACCGGCCGGTCCTCGCCTGACACTGAGCCGGCGAAGTACCCGAGCATCCCCCAGTCCTGAAACGACTCCACGGAGAGGCCGGAGACCTCGATCAGGTGAGTACCGAACCGGTTTTCCTCCAGGTGGTTCCCCCAGCAGGGGATCCGCCCGGTCAGCGACGCGGCCCCGGTCGACGCGATCCCCTCGCAGTTCGTCCGCGCGCCCAGCACCGAGTTCGCATAGATCACCGCGGAGGACTCCATCCAGGCGCAGTGCTCGCCCCGCATCGGCAGGTTCCCGACCTGGTAGGGCGTGCACGTCGCGAGGATCTGCACCCCGTGGGCGCCGTAGAAGGCCTCGCCGTCCGACTGCAGGTCCACATTGGCCCGCGGATACGGCACGATGTCCACCGAGTCAGGCCCGAACCCGTGCTGCAGCTGGCAGGTCGGTATCCGCATCGGCGGGATCGTCAGGTCCAAGTCGCTGTCCAGGTTGATGACCGCGAAGGCCTTGTCCCAGCCGCCTTCGGCGACCAGCCGGGCCTTGACCGGCGACGGCTGGGTCATCGTCCCGGCCACGTTCCTGATGGAGCACAGCCGGTCCGCGTCTAGCGCCGCCCCGTACCGGAGCAGCAGGTCCATCGCCGCCGCGACAGCGTCACCCTCGGCACCGTCCCGCATCCGCTTCTCGTCATCGGTCAGGAACATCAGCTGCCTCCCGCGTTCTCCGTGGCCCCGAGGTTCGCGGCCAGCCGCGACCTCAGCAGCTCACTGTCGGTCGCATGCACGCTGGTAAGAGAGTCAAAATCGACTTTTCCGAACGACTGCGGGCTCCGCGCGGCCGCCATATCGAGCACGTGGGCGGCGGCGAAGCCCATGGCGGAGCACGGCCCCATCACCCGCACGCTGGACAGCGCGGCGGCGTCGCCGTCGATGCACCGCCCCGCGGCGACCAGGTTGTGCGCCCCAGGCGGCAGCATTGAGCGCAGCGGCACGTAGTGCACGTGGTCGGCCGGGAACATCTCCCAGACGTAGCCGTCCGAGCGGTCGTGCAGCTCCACCGGCCATGCGGTCCGCGCGACCGCGTCGTCGAAGGTCGTCCCCGAGCGCACCTCGTCTACCGTGAGCTGGTGCGCGCCCTGGATCCACCGCGTCTGGCGCCGCCCGGGGAACCCGTAGGCCCGCACGCGCGCCTCGCCGAACGCCTTCGGGAACTCGGACTTGAGCAGCGCGATCGCGGCGTCCGCCTGGTCGCGGCCCTCGAACATCGCCCGCGCCGCGTCCACGGGGTCGAGCGGCGCGTCGATGTGCGTCACGTTGAGGACGGCGGTACCGCGCCCAGGGAAGAAGAAGGCGAGCCCGCCGCGCCGCAGCAGCCCGAACTCCTCGCCCCGGGCGGCGAAGACCGCGTCCATCTCCCCGGCCTCCGGCTTGTGCGCCTCGTCCAGGTTCTCGACGATGACCTGCTGGCTGCCGTAGATCCGCCGGGACGGTTCCCAGCAGGGGAGCCCCGCCTGCCACGTCAGCGCCGCGTCTCCTGACGCGTCCACGTACCCGGCCGCGCGCACCCGCACGTCCCCGTACCGGGTAGCGAGGTCCACCGAGGAGACGAAGCCGTCGCGCAGTTCCACGTTCCCGAGGACCGCGCCGGTGATGACCCGGATTCCGAGGTCCCGCACGGTCCGCTCCAGCCACCGGCCGAGCGCGACCTCGTTGTAGAACACCGTGGTGGTATGGCTGCGCGAGAAGTACAGGTCTCCGGTCGGCTCGAGCGACGCGAAGATGTCGTCGAACACGCCATGAGTCAGCTGCACGTAATCGGGTGCGTTGCTGAACACCCCGGCGAACAGCCCAATCAGCGAGTGGACCATTTGCCCGCCGATCAGCGGCAGCGAGTCGACGAGCACCACAGAGCGCCCCAGCCGCGCCGATTCGATCGCCGCGGAGCACCCGGCGATCCCCGCACCGACAACGCATACGTCGGCCGTGACTTCGTGCACGGCCCCAGTGGCTGGCCGCGTCACCGCGTCCAGCCGAAGCTCAGTAAGTTCATGCGGCATGCTCGGACGTTAAATCCGGATAAGCCGCGTAACAAGAAAAAGATTCTACTAATGGGAATAAACGCCATTTATAAAGAAAAACGCAGCTCAGAGCCGCCGCGCGGTTTCCGTGATCAGTCGCCGCAGCCAGGCGTTCGCCGGGTCGTCCTCATGGTGCCTGTGCCACCACAGCGACTCGACGATCGGCTCGGCGTCGCCGGGGCATTCGAGCACGCGCAGGTTGGCGGAAGCCGCGAGTTTCGTCGCCAGCCGCTCCTGCATAAGCGCGACCCGGTCGGTGCCGGTCACGAAATAGGGCACGGCAAGGTAGCTCTCGACGCGCACGGCGACCCGTGGCTCCAGGTCGAGGAGGGCGAGCTGCCGCATCACCGGCACCGAGTCGCCGCCCGCCCGGTAGTAGGGCGCGACCCACGGCAGCCCCGCCAGGTCGCGCACGCGCAACGCGCTGCCGCCGTCGAGCACGGGGTTGTCGCCGTCAAGCACGCACACCCACCGGTCGCGGAATAGTTCCGCCGACCGGGTGTCCGGCAGCGCGAACCCGTTCGACGGCGGGGCGACCATGCCGTCGACGAACCGGATCCCGTCGGAGTACTCGGTGGCGAGCGACTCGCGCACGAGCCGGATGTGCAACCGGGCCCGGGGCGCCGCCCGCTGCACGGCGGTTGACAGCGCCTCGCCCATCACCATGATCGTGTAGTCGGCCATGACCAGCGTGAACTCGCGGTCAGAAGTCGCCGGGTCGAAGCTGGACGACGCCGCGAAAAGGCGCTCCGCGGCCGAGCAGACCGCTTCGACCTGCTGCGCGAGCTGCTCGCCGAGCGGCGTCAGCGCATACTCGCCGTGCTCACGCACGAGCAGTTCGTCACCGAAATGCCGCCGCAGCCGGGACAGCGAAGCGCTCGCCGCGGGTTGGGTCACGCCGAGTCGCTGGGCCGCACGCGTCACGCTGCGCTCCCTGACGAGCTCCCGCAACGCTACGAGGAGGTTCAGGTCAAGATTCGCAAGGTGGGCGACAGGCCGCATAATCCACCCATCCAACGCCCCGCGTCCCGGCCCTGACTAGGCGTCTCGCCACGAAGAACAGGCCTCCCGGTGGTGCCCAGGCAGCAAAAACCTGCCCCGACCTAGCAATCCCTCTGATTGCCCTCTATAACTCTTCAGCACCGGTCAAGCGTGGGACTGTAGTGCCAAACCGACATTCCAGATATTTCATGATCTAGGCGGCGCGACGACCCCGCCCCGCGTTTCGGCCTTGTGTGCCACGGGCGCGAAATGTTCTGTCCCTGTGGCACACGCGCACGTATCTAGTGGCCTTGTGGCACACGCGCCCATGACCGTTCTGGCCTTGTGGCACACGCGCCCATATCGCGTCCGTCATTAGTCGCCGAGCCGCGTAGCGGTGCTGGTCCGCTGTGCCTTGAGTGCCTGGTGAGGTTGGGGCGGAAGCCCGGATGTGGTCGGCCAGCGCCAGGCGTGTCTGGTTGAGCTGAGGGAGAAACCTGCGGCCGTTCTGATGACTTGGTTTTATTGCTTTGTAATGATGTAATTCTTGTATGAGCAGTAACGAACCGCTCGATGTGTACTCGCGAGTGGTGGTCAGCGTGGCTGAGCGGCTCACGCCGCGGGTTGCGAGCCTGCGGGTGCCGCAGTCACGCTCGTCGGGGCGCGGGGCAGGGGAGAGCCTTGGGTCGGCGGTGGTGTTTACCGCGGACGGGTTCCTCCTGACGAACGCGCACGTCGTCGGGCGGGCCGCGGGCGGGACGGCGACGTTTGCCGACGGTACGACGGCGCCGTTCCAGGTTGTGGGCGCCGACCCGCTGTCCGACCTCGCGGTGCTCCGCGCGACAGGATCGACGCCCGACCCCGCCGAACTCGGCGAGGCGGACCAACTCCGGGTTGGCCAGCTTGTCGTCGCGGTCGGCAACCCGCTCGGGCTGGCCGGGTCCGTGACCGCGGGCGTGGTGAGCGCGCTCGGCCGGTCGCTGCCGGTCGGGGAGCAGCGGATTATCGAGGACGTTATCCAGACGGACGCGGCGCTTAATCCTGGTAATTCCGGCGGCGCGCTCGCCGACTCCAGCGCCCGGGTCGTCGGCATCAACACTGCTGTAGCCGGAGCCGGGCTTGGACTCGCCGTCCCGGTGAACGCGACGACGCGGCGGATCGTCTCGGCCCTGATGCGCGACGGCCGGGTGCGCCGTGCCTACATCGGCGTGGCCGTGGTGCCCGCGCCGGTCGCCCCGGTCTGGCGGCCCAAGCTCGGCGGGCGCGCTACCGGCCTGCGCGTCGCGTCGGTGGTGCCCGGCGGCCCGGCCGACCGGGCGGGCCTGCGCGTGGGCGACCTGCTGCTCACCGCGGGCGGCCACGAGGTGGCGACCGCCCAGGACCTGCAGCGGCTGATGTTCGCGGAAGCGATCGGCCATCCGCTCCAGGTCACGGTCATGCGCAACGGCGCCCTCGTCGACGTCATCGCGGAACCAACCGAGCTGGTCGCCGCCTAACCCGGAACGGCACGTTCACGCGCTCACCCGGGAGTAGGCGAGCGGGTCCGCGAGGAAGCGAGCGATGTCCTTGCGGCTGGCGAGGCGGACGAACGTCAGGTGGGCGTTGGCCGGATCCTTTGCCGCCTTGCCGTAGCGCTCGTGATACTCGGCATGCTTGTGCCAGGCCCAGACGATGACGGACTCTTCCGGGTCGAGGCTGAAGAGGTTCCGCCAGCGTTCTTGGTTGCCGTTCCACAGTTCCTCGCGGCTGGCCACGCGGCGGAGCGTCCGCCAGACGATCTGCCGCATCACCGTGTGCTTTGGCAGGTCAAGCCAGACCACAGTGTCGGCGCGCGCCCAGACCAACTGGCGGACGGCGCTGTAGTTGCCGTCGATCACCCAGCCGTCCGCCGCGGCCTTCGCGCCTGCGGCCGCGCGAAATTCCTCGGGGGGCAACGGCACCCAGCCCGGCTGGTGGTGCATGGCATCGAGTTCCACGTGCTGGACCCCGAGGCGGGCGGCTAGCTCTCTGGCCACTGTTGACTTGCCGGAACCCGAGGTTCCGACCACGGATACCCGTCGCACGAAGGCGGACCGTAGCACGGGAACGTTCCTGGTACCAACAGGTTTTCCCCAGACATACGCGTTCTTGCGGCGGACAGTTTGCCTCGTGAGCTGCGATATCGCAAACAGTTGTCCACAGGCGATGGACATTCGCGGCGCGATATCCACAGGCAGTGGATTACCCAGGCCGGGGTGCGGCGTGACCGGGCACCGTGAAAGAGCGCCGACGGTAAACGTCGCCGGCGCGGCGAAGGATTCGCTACCCAGGAAGGGGCTGGCAAATGAGCCAGGAGAACCAGATCACGCTGCGCGGCTATCTCACTGCGGAGCCGAAGTTCTACCAGAAGACGCCGGAGGCGGCCCCAGTGACTGAGATCAGGGTGGGCTGCACGCCGCGACGGCTGAACCGCGAAACCGGGGAATGGCATGACCTACCGACGTCGTACTACCGCGTCAAGGCTTGGCGGCGGCTGGCCATTAACACCGCCAGTTCCCTGCACAAAGGCGACCAGGTGCTTATCCGCGGCCATTTCTACATGAGCACGTGGGTGGACAACCAGCAGCGGCCTAGGTCGACCCTTGAGATCGAAGCCGACACAATCGGGCATGACCTGGCCTACGGCTGGTCGCATTACCTGCGCGGGACGCGGCCGTCGGGGAACGGCGCGTCCGTTAACTCGGGTGAGGTAGCCCGGCAGGACACAGGAACGGCCGACGACGCCGGCAGCGGCGACGACGAGTACGTCTCCGCGCTGGAGGCGACCGGGGCGGACGAACTCGAGGAGGCCGCGCCCGCGCTTGGCGACCCCCAGCCGGCCGCGCCTGCCGTGTGGGGCGCAGCGGACGCCGAACAGCTGGAGGCGGAGGGCAGCCCACTGGAGCGGGAGGCGGTGCCTTTCTAGTGACCGATATGTCCGCTGCCCCGCTGACCTGCTGCGATGCAATCGCCCGATTACCCGAGCCGCCGATTATCGTCACTCATAGTGACGATAATCGAATCGGTTGGCCGCCATTAAAAAAAGCGGCGGTCAAGTGCTGAATTTCGTGCACGCACGAAACGGTTTGCATTTACGCTGTCACCTAGCGTGACAGGAAGGTGCTAGGCCAGGGCGGACGTCGGGCAAGTAAAAGAGGGCAACAGGCAACGGGCATGTCAGCAGTCCAGGACACGGCGCGACAGAGGCGGCAAAAGGACCGCAGCGGCATCTCGGGGCCGTGGCCCTTGCAGTGTCCGCTATTCGACGAACCGGTCCAGCTGATTGCCTACGTGACCGGTGTCCTCGGCTGCTACCTCGCCTTCGTCGGCATGGAGATCGTGTTGACGCCGGTCACTACTGGTGACGTCACGCTGTTCGGCGCGTTCATGTGCTGCGGTGCCCTCTGCGTTGAGGCCACCAGGCGGCTCGGCCAGCCCACAGGGGTGTGGCGGGACCTGCTGTCCGCCTGGTGGCTCCCGGTGGCGCTGCTGTTGCCGCCGCTATACGCGCTGCTCGCGCCGGTCGTGCTTGGGCTGCTGATTTACATACGGGTGCAGAGGGGAGCGGTCTACCGGAGGGTGTTCAGCAGCGCCGCGCTCGGCCTGGCGGGCGCGTTCGCCTCAGCCCTCTTCCGTCTGTTCACGACGGTGGCACCAGAGGGCACTGGCGCGGTGCTGCTTTCCTACCCGGGGCCGAACGCGTGGCTGCTGCACCCGAGCCAGGCGGTGGTGGCCGCCGCCTGCGCCGTCGTCTTCGCAGTCCTGAACACCTGCCTGATCGCGGTTGCCGCCTGGCTCGCCGATCCCGACGCCCGGCTGGCCGACATGCTCTGGGACCGCGAGCGAATGCTGCTCGACCTGACCGAGATCTGCGTGGGCATCCTGGTCACCGTCGCCTGCGGGCTCAGCGCGCTGCTGCTCGCCGTCGCACTGCCGCCCGTGATCCTGCTCCAGCGCAGCCTGCTCCACTCGCAGCTCAAGGCGCAGGCGCGTACCGACCCCAAGACCGGCTTGCTGAACGCCGGCGCCTGGCAAGGCGAAGCCGACCTCGCCGTGGCCAGGGCACGGCGGCGGCGTGAGTCCCTCGCCGTCCTTCTCGTCGACATCGACCATTTCAAGGTGGTCAACGACACGCACGGGCACCTCACCGGCGACGCGATGCTCCGGACGCTCGCGGCGGAGATGCGCCAGCAGGTCCGCGAGTCCGACCTCGTCGGCCGGTTCGGCGGTGAGGAGTTCGCCATCCTGCTCACCGGCACGACAACAGAAGAAGCGTCCAGTGTCGCCGAACGGATCCGCCAGGGCTCTGGTGTGGTCCGGGTGCTCACCAACGACGCGTTCGTCGGCGTCACGGTCTCCATCGGCGTCGCGGTGCTCGGCGGCCAGGGTGACGACCTCAGCGAACTGCTCAAAGCCGCAGATAAGGCCCTCTACCGCGCGAAGCGCACGGGCCGCGACCGCGTATGCCTCGCTGAACCTGCCGACGCTCACTAAAGCACTTAACCCAGCGCGTACGCTTGACAGGAAGCCAATCCATAGAAAACCTCAAGGCTGGATCAACGTGCCTGAATTCATTTACAGCCTGCGCGCCGTCCGCAAGGCGCATGGGGACAAGGTAGTCCTCGACAATGTCACACTGAGCTTTCTTCCCGGGGCGAAGATCGGTGTTGTGGGCCCGAACGGCACCGGCAAGTCGACCCTGCTGAAGATCATGGCGGGGCTTGAGCAGGTCTCCAATGGCGAAGCCCGCCTCATGCCAGGGTTCACCGTCGGCATCCTCAACCAGGAGCCGCGGCTCAACGAGGACAAGACCGTGCTCGGCAACGTCGAGGAAGGCGTCGCTGAGACCAAGCGGCTCCTCGACGAGTACAACGAGATCGCCGAGAAGATGGCGACCGACTACTCCGACGAGCTCATGGAGCAGATGAGCAAGCTCCAGGAGCAGATCGACCACAAGAACGCCTGGGATCTGGACAGCCAGCTTGAGCAGGCGATGGACGCACTGCGCTGCCCGCCGGCCGACGCCGACGTCAAGACCCTGTCCGGTGGCGAGAAGCGCCGGGTCGCCCTCTGCAAGCTCCTCCTGCAGCAGCCCGACCTGCTGCTGCTCGACGAGCCCACCAACCACCTCGACGCGGAAAGCGTGCTGTGGCTTGAGCAGCACCTTGAGATGTACGCGGGCACCGTCATCGCGGTCACCCACGACAGGTACTTCATGGAGAACGTCGCGCAGTGGATCCTTGAGCTCGACCGCGGCCACGCGTACCCCTACGAGGGCAATTACTCCACGTACCTGGAGACGAAGTCCTCCCGCCTCAAGGTCGAGGGCGCCAAGGACGCCAAGATGCGCAAGCGCCTCGACGACGAACTGCAGTGGGTCAGGTCAAGCGCCCGGGCCCGCCAGACCAAGTCGCGGGCGCGGCTTGAGCGGTACGAGGAGATGGCCGCCGAGGCGGACAAGAACAGGAAGCTCGACTTCGAAGAGATCCAGATCCCGCCGGGCCCGCGCCTGGGCAACACGGTGGTCGAGGTCGAGCACCTGACCAAGGGCTTCGACGACCGCCTGCTCTACGACGACCTGTCCTTCTCCCTGCCGCGCAACGGCATCGTCGGCGTCATCGGCCCGAACGGCGTCGGCAAGACCACGCTCTTCAAGATGATCGTCGGCGAGGAGCAGCCGGACAGCGGCAAGATCCGCGTGGGCGACACGGTCACGATCTCCTACTCGGACCAGAACCGCGCGGGGCTCGACCCCAACAAGAACGTCTGGGAGGCGATCTCCGACGGCGAGACGTTCATTCACGTCGGCAACGTCGAGTTCCCCAGCCGTGCGTACGTGGCGGCGTTCGGTTTCAAGGGCGCCGACCAGCAGAAGCCGGCGGGCGTCATGTCCGGTGGCGAGCGCAACCGGATGAACCTCGCGCTCACCCTCAAGCAGGGCGGCAACCTGCTGCTGCTTGACGAGCCCACCAACGACCTCGACGTTGAGACCCTGGCCAGCCTGGAGAACGCGCTTTTTGAGTTCCCCGGCTGCGCCGTGATCACGTCCCACGACCGCTGGTTCCTCGACCGGGTCGCGACGCACATCCTAGCCTGGGAGGGCGGCGCGAACTGGTTCTGGTTCGAGGGCAACTTCGAGGCCTACGAGAAGAACAAGATCGAGCGCCTCGGCGCGGAAGCGGCCCGCCCGCACCGCGTCACCTACCGCAAGCTGACCCGAGGCTGAGCCAAGGTATTCGAGGGGCTGCCGCTCGCCGAGCGGCAGCCCTTCGGCATGATGTCGGCCCGCTGGCTACGCCGGTCTCCTGGCGCGGAACAGCAGCCGGTCGCTGACCTCGAACATGATCTCGCCGAAGCCGATCGTCTGCAGCCGGGTGAGGAACGAGGCAGGCTCAACCGGGTAGTACGTGTCGCCCTCGTGATGCTGGTGCAGCCGGTCGCTGGCGAGGCTGTCGGACCCGATGAGCGTTCCGCCAGGGCGCAGTGCGCGCAGCGCTCCGGCGAGGAGCGCATCCTGCAGGGCACGGGTCGGCACGTGGTGCAGCATGGTGAACATGCCGACCGTGTCGAAGGACCCGTCAGGGTAGGGGAGCGCGGTCGCGTCGCCGACGATAGCCTCGACGTTCGTCCCTGCGAAGCGCTCGCCTAGCTTGGCCGCGGCTTCCGCCTCAAGCTCGATCGCGACAAGGCGCTTGACCCGCTGCCGCAGCCACTCCGTCGCCGCGCCGGGCCCAGGCCCGATCTCCAGCAGGTCGTCGCCGAGGTCAACCCGGTGCGTGACGACGGGCAGGATCTCCTCATGCAGGAACGCGGCCCATTCGGGCGACCCGAGCAGTTCAGCATGCCATTTGTTCACGACATCAAACGCTACGGCCAGCGCCCCCAACTTGCCTAGGAAGGGGTGATGCCGAGCCCGCCGCGTCCGCCCTGCTGCGGCGTGTCCTCCGGGAAGACGTTCACCAGCGAGTGGGCGGCCATCACCAGGTAGTCCCAGAACTGCGCGTCAATGGCCGGAGGAAGCGACAACTCGTCGAGAGCCGTGCGCATGTGCTTGAGCCACAGGTCCCGCTCAAGCTCCCCGATGTGGAAGCGGACGTGCCGCATCCGCAGCCGGGGGTGCCCGCGCAGCTCGTTGTAGGTCGTCGGCCCGCCCCAGTACTGCATCAGGAACAACCGCAGGTGCTCCTCGGCGGCCCGCAGGTCGTTCGGCGTCGGGTACACCGGCAGCAGCACCGGGTCCTTCGCGACTTCCTCGTAGAAGCGGCGCACGAGCTGAGTGAACGCTTCCTCGCCGCCGACCGCTTCGTAGAAGGTAACAGTGTCCTCACTCATAACGCTGCCAGCCTAGTCGGCTGCCGCGACCGGAGGGATCCCCGCCGCGTAGAGCGCGGTCTTCAGCCGGGCGCGCAGTTCCCGCTCGACCCCCCACTGGCGCAGCGGCGCGGTCTTCACCACCATCCGCATGACGACCTTTGTGCCCGAGATCGCCTGCGCGCCCCACACCTCGGGGGCCTCCAGCATGACCGAGCGCCAGGCCGGGTCGTGCCACAGCCCGTCGCCGACCTCCGTGAGCAAGGTCATGATCGTCGACAGGTCCGCCTCATAGGGCACGGGGAAGTCGATCACCGCCCGCGCCCAGCCCTGCGACTCGTTGCCGACTGTTTCGATCGCGCCGTTGCGGATGTGCCACACGACGCCGTTCACGTCGCGGACCCGGGTGATCCGCAGCGTGACGTTTTCGACGGTCCCTGAGGCCTCGCCGACGGTGATGGCGTCGCCCACCCCGTACTGGTCCTCGACGAGCATGAAGATCCCGGCCAGGTAGTCGCGCACCAGGCTCTGCGCGCCGAAGCCGACCGCGACGCCAACCACGCCCGCGCTGGCCAGCAGCGGGGCGAGGTTGATGGACAGGTCGCCGAGGATGACGAACCCGGCGATCGCGAAGATCGTCACGGACGCGCCGCTGCGCAGGATCGCGCCAAGTGCGCGTACGCGTTGCTTGCGGCGCTCATCGACAAGCGCCGCCTCCGCTTGCGCCGCCGCCCCGTCGACCGCGCCTTGCGTGGTCAGCTCACTGCGCCCGGCGGCCGCTGCCTGTGCGGCCTGCGAGTCCGCCAGCTCTGGGCTGGGCGGAGAGTCCGTCGCCCCGCCCCGCATGCGGCGGAGCCGCCCGAGCCCCAGCCGCCGCGCGGTGGCCCGGGCGGGGACGCCGCGCAAGGCGCCGGTCATGCCGTTGCGGAACTGCGGCAAGAGGGACAGCGCCGCCCGCTCGGTCAGCCGGTTGATCAGCCGGTGCACAAGCGCCTGGCAGAAGAGCGCGAGCAGGACGACGAAGAGCACCCGCAGCACGAGGTTGAGCGGCCCGGCGAGGTACTCGTTCGTCAGCGTGGCTGCCCGGCTGTCGTGCGTCAGGTCCCAGATCAGCCGGCACGCCACTCCCGGCCTTGGTCCGCAGCTCCCGAGCAGCGTGGCTGGCTCGTTGTCTGCACCGAACACCGACAACTGCACAAGCCCTCCCAAGCCGCACCTCCTAGCACCATTCCGGCTTTCCGCCCCTTGGTGAGGCTACCGAAATTGGGACCTCGGCGGTCGGCTGACGACAGGGAGGCACCGCGCCGTTTCGGTGGGTTGCTTACTGGCTACGGTGAGAAATTCTACAGATACCTTGCGTCACTCCTGGAAGATGTGGAACTATTGAGCCGTCCGAAGCAATGACAGGCCGCGCGATGACTTGCCGCAAAATCAGTCATTACAGCGGTATATCGCCATAAAAGACTGAGCGGATGCTACGGACAGCTGCAGCGAGAAGGGTTAGTTGTAGCAGAATCGGACGGACAGGTAGGTAACTGGAGGCAAGCATGCAACAGGAGACGACTCTGCGTCGGCCGCACACGGCCGAGCCGGCCCCCGGCTCGTTCCGCGCCGCGACCGGAGGAGACGCCGACCTGTTTAACCTCGATCACTACCCGGTGCACGCGACCTGCCGGGTCTGCAAAGAGCCGATCACAGCGGAGACCTTCCTTCGCGCATTCCGCCATGCGGACTAGCGTGCCGGCATAACAAGCCAGTCTGCTGCGCCACGAAGGCCAGGCTGTCGCCGGCCAGCCCCGCGGTGAGCGACACCGCGCGCTGTCCATGGCCGACCTGCCCCTCGGCGCGCAGCAGCACGGGCCGGTCGGACGCGGACGCGTGCTGCAGCGCGGCGCACATCTTGTAGCCGTGCAGCGGGTCCACGCGCGTGTCGTTGGTGAACACGGTGAACAGCACGGCCGGGTACTCGACGCCGTCGACCACTCGGTGATAGGGCGAGTAGCCGAGCAGCCAGCCAAGCTCTTCCGGCTTGGCGGCCGAGCCGTACTCGACGTTCCACGTCTCGCCGATCTTGAACCGCTCGTAGCGCACCATGTCGAGCAGCGGCGCCGAGCACACGGCCGCCGTGAACAAGTCAGGCCGCTGCGTGACCGCTGCCCCGACGAGCAGCCCGCCGTTCGATCCGCCCCAGACCGCGAGCCGCGACCGCGACGTCACGCCCGACTCAATCAGGTGCTCAGCCGCCGCGTGGAAGTCGTCGAACACGTTCTGCTTGCGGTCGAGCATCCCGGCTCGATGCCACTCCTCGCCTTCCTCGCTGCCGCCCCGCAGCCCCGCGACCGCGTACACACCGCCCGCTTCGACCCAGGCGAGGATGTTCGCCGAGTACCCCGGCGTCTGGCTGATGTCGAAGCCCCCGTATCCGTAGAGGATGCACGACCTTCCATCAGAACGGCTTGTGGTTTCACCACCCGGCTCAATGATGACCATCCGGACCGGGGTGCCGTCCTTGGAGTGGTAAACCACCTGCGACGCGGTCACCGCCGGCGGCCGTTCCGCTGCGCCGGGCGGCGCCGCCCACGTGTCGAGGGTGCCCGCGAGTGCGTCGTAGCGGAGGATCACCGCGGGGGTCGTGTAGTCCGTGTAGCCGAACCAAGCCTCATGCCCGCCCTCGGGCCGTTCCCCGATCCCGCCGACGGTTCCGATCCCCGGCAGCTCAAGCGTGGACACGAGCTCCCCGGTGGCCAGGTCGTGCACGCTGACCTCGCTGACCGCGTGCCGGGTCCGCGACACGACGAGGACAGGGCGCCCCAGTTCCTCGCCGTCGAGAATCGCGTAGCTGCGCAGCACCGCCGACGGGTCCTCGGGGATGAGATCCCGCCACCCATCCGGACCGGGTGCGGCGGGATCGGCGACGCAGATCCGGCCGCGCGGCGCGTCCAGGTCAGTGAACACATACAGCCTTCCGTCCCGCCCGACCCGCGGCGAGGCCATCGCGTCGCGCCCGACCATGAGCGGGACAAGCACCGGCGCCGCG
>Ga0134126_10004240_pt1 | contig 17947 bp, 18 predicted proteins | sample KB31752_FD_96881 | JGI IMG/M metagenome (GOLD analysis project Ga0134126, IMG submission 96881) | Terrestrial soil microbial communities with excess Nitrogen fertilizer from Kellogg Biological Station, Michigan, USA - KB3-175-2 | ecosystem: Environmental > Terrestrial > Soil > Unclassified ...
ACGGGTTCGGTGATGCGATAGAGGAATTCGCCCACCATCGACACCACCTGGTTACGGGTGTTGAGGACGTTGAAGGCGATCAGCCACGACAGCACCGCCGCCGCGATCAGCAGCCAGATGTAGATTTGAAGAACCAGCAGAATGACGTCGAGAACCGAGCGCATGAATCGTTTGCCTGATCAGGAACGGCGGAACCTAGCGGGTCATTCGGCCTCGAACAAGCCGAACGCTTGCCCCTCGTGCGGGGACCTGGGCCAATCCTTGACAGCCTGAAACACCGGCCCTAAATGGCGCCCACTCGCCGGAAATCCAAGCAATGGCCAAGCCGCCGTTGCCTCATGGCGGGGCCGTAGCTCAGCTGGGAGAGCGCCTCGTTCGCAATGAGGAGGTCAGGGGTTCAAATCCCCTCGGCTCCACCAACCTTCGCGGTTAACGCCGCTTCGGGCGGCTGTTCGCCCGGCGGTTTGCCGATCCAGTGATCGATGAAGCTCGACAGCCAGTTGCGCGCCGCATAGTCGTGCACCGCGCGATCCGAGATGTGTTCGTGCCGCTGCTTGGTGCCGGGCAATTCCATCCGGTGCGCGCCACGCGTCAGCCAGCGATACATCATTGCGTGCGTGACTTCCGGGTGGAACTGCAGCGCATAGCCGCTGCCGTGGCGAAACGCTTGGATCGAAAATGCGTCGCCTTCCGCCAGCAATTCACTGTTACGCGGAAGCTCGAAGCCTTCGCGGTGCCATTGATAGACATGATCCGGCCATTCCGCGCAAACCTTCAATCCGGCAATAGTCGGACGGATCGGGTAATAGCCGACTTCGGCATGACCCTGCGGATGCGGATAGATGCGCGCGCCCAGATGCTGGGCCATCATCTGCGCGCCGAGACAAATGCCGAGATAAGGCTTCTTGTCGCGCAGCGGCACTCCGATCCAGTCGATTTCGCGGCGAACGAAGTCGTCATTGTCGTTGGCGCTCATCGGCCCGCCGAAGATCACGGCGCCGGAATGGCCATCCATCGTCTCCGGCAAAGGATCGCCAAACCGTGGGCGGCGCGTGTCGAGTGGAAAGCCAAGGCGCGTGAGCACCTGCCCGACGCGGCCGGGAGATGAATGTTCTTGATGGAGAACGATGAGTACCGGCTTGGCCATGACGATAAGGCGCGAATCCATGCGGGCCGGTAACGAGTACTACCGGCTTTGCCGCAGTTTGCAATAACGGGCGCGCAGAAACCGCTATGTGCCTTGCGCGGACCTGCGCCGCGACTGCCGGCGGTCAACCGCCGACAGCAAAATGGAATGCGGCACGAGCCTTATGAGCACGGTCAACAGTCTGTTGAGCGCACCGGGGACCACCAGCCGCTGACCGCGCATCAATCCGCGATATCCCGCTTCCGCTACCTGCTCCGCGCTCTTGGTCAGAATCCCGGGCGCGAGGCTGCCGCTTTTGATCCCGGCGCGGGCCGCAAATTCCGACGGCACCGGGCCCGGGCAAACCACCGTGACCCTGATGCCGCGCAGCTTGAGTTCGCTGTACAGCGCCTCCGATAACGAAATCACGTAGGCCTTGGTGGCGTAATAGACCGCCATGCCGGGGCCCGGCAGAAAGCCGGCCATGGAACCGACATTGAGCAGGCCGCCGCGGTGGCGTGCGAGGCTATCGACGAAGGCAAGCGAAAGATCGGTGAGCGCGCGGATGTTGAGATCGATCATTTCGAGTTGCTCGCCACGGTCGCGCGAGGCCGCGGCTCCGATCAGTCCAAAGCCTGCGTTATTGATGACGTATTGCGGCTCGGCGCCGGCGGCCGCCAGCGCGTCCCCGATCGTCCGCGCGCAATCCGCCTTGGCCAGGTCGGCGGCGATCACCAGCGGCCGCTTTCCACAGGATACGGCAATTTCATCCGCCAGCGCCCGCAGACGATCCTCGCGGCGCGCGACCAACGCCAGTTCATGGCCGTTGCGGGCAAACACGCGGGCAAGCGCAACTCCGATGCCGGCCGATGCGCCGGTGATGACGGTGACGGGCCGCAGCCCGCTCATGTACCGCCGCCCGAGCGCTTGCCGGCGACGTATTCGCGCAACGCGATGCGCTCCTGCGCCGAAATGCCGAGCAGATCGGCGGCGCGCCAGACGAGATTGTCCTCGAATTCGGAGACCGCGCCGTCCGCGTAGATGATCTCCCACATCATTTCGACCATGCGCGCGCGCCCTTGCTCGTCGAGCGAGCGGTTGATGCGGGCTGTGAAGTGATAGAGATCGACGGCCTGCTGTTCCGCCTCGGTCGCTTCCGCGACCAGTTCGTCGGTCGCCGCGTCGTCGAGATTGAAGCGCTGCTTGATCACGCTATGCAGCTTGCCGCGCTCCGCGTCCGAGATCGTGCCGTCGATTGCCGCGGCGTGGACGAGAAGCGCGGCCGCCGCCAGCCGGTAATCGTTTTCATCGAAGGCGCCGGGGTCTTTGCCGCCGTCACCGAAGCCGGACAGCAGCTTTGTGAATGCCTCAAACATGCCCGGTCTTTTACACGATGGCCGCGCGAGAGAGCAAAAACAAATCGGCAGGCCGGGATTGGGGACGGCGGCCGATTATCGGCCGAATTCGGGGCTTATTCGATCGCCTTGCCCTGGCGGGAGCTGTCTTCCAGCAAAACGAGATTGTTCTGGACGTACTTGTTCGCCGGGTCCTTGCTCCGCGCGGCCATCAGCTTGGCGCGCGCGCGCCGGTAGTCGCCGCGCAACATGTATGAGTAGCCTTCGTTGTTGAGAATCTCAACCGTCGGCCCGAGAAGCCTGGTCGCCTGACCGTAGGCACGGTCGGCAAGATCGAACCGGCGCAACCGGTCGTAAGACGCCGCGAGGCCGAGCCACGATTCTGCGTCATTTGGATGCAGCTCGACCGCGTGACGAAAATACTTCTCCGCCAGTGCGAAATTCTTGGCGCGGTACTGCTTTTTGCCGAGCGAGAGATCGTCGTTCGGATCGCTCCCGAGCAGCGCTTGCTGCGCCTCGACCGACACGCCAAGCGCCGGCGCCGGCTCAACTGCGCTTTCAGCGGAAGCCTGCGCTACCGCCGCATCGGCGCTTATGCCCGTTGAAGCCGCGTCGGCGGAGGCGGAAGCCTGTGACGTCGAATCTGACGGCTTGAGCAGATCGGAAAGATTGCTTGAGGTCGTTTCGCAACCGGCCAGCGCTAGACCCGTCATGATGACGAGGGCTCGGGCAACTCCATTACGCATGACAACAAACGCCTTGTCCGGAAACACCCGGGCCGGCCGGGACCTTATGAGGCTAAATGAGGATGGTTAAAAATGTCTCGCAGGGCGGATTATGTGAGGGCTGGCAAGGAATTGCGGTTACCGCATCAGAAATGGCCGATGTGAATTTTCACGTAGACCGGCAGCAGAATCACGACGAACAGCACCGGGAAGATACACACCATCATCGGCACCGACAGCTTGGCCGGCAGCGCGTAAGCCTTCTCCTCGGCGCGGGAGAGTCGCTTGTGGCGCATGTCGTCGCTGTAAACCCTGAGCGCATCGGTGATGCTGGAGCCGAGCTCGATCGACTGATTGATCAACGTCGCGAACGAACGCGCCTCTTCCAGAGCAAGCCGTTCGGCAAACCGTTCGAGCGCGTCGCTCAGCGTGCGGCCCGCGCGGATTTCAAGGTTGGTCATGTGGATGTTGGCCGAAAGCGAAGGATAGCTGTCGCCAAGTTCCGACCCGACCCGCTCGAGCGAAGCTTCCATGCTCAGGCCGGAATCGGCGCACACGACCAGCAGATCCATGAAATCCGGAAAGCCGGATTGATGCTCCAGCATCCGCTTTTTTATTCGCTTGTCGATGTAGAGACTCGGCGCAAGATATCCGCCAATGCCGGCGACCATGACAATAAGCCATAAAAAAGTGCCGCCGCGCGAGCTCACCATCGGCAAAACCACGAATGCCAGCAAAGCAAGGCCGACCGCAAGCGCGGTGCGCGCGATAAAGAAATACGCAACGCCGCGCGGGTCGTAGATGCCAGCCTGAATCAGGCGCTGGCGCAGCACCTTCATGCCGTCGTCGTTGGTCGTTGCATAATGCTTCGTCGTGTACTCAATGAGCTGCGCGACCGCCTTCAGACTCGAATAGCGCAGCGAGCGCGCCGAATTCGCCGCTCGTTCGTTATCGTCGAGGATGCGTGACGCGCGGCGTTTGACCGATCCGCGCACGCGGATCGCGGCCATGACCGAGAACGCCAGCGTCCCTGCTGCCAGGAACACCAACAAGCCCAGCACAAGGCTGGAGCTGTCGCGAAATACGCCGGCAAAGAGACCCATCGATCAGATCCTGAAATTGACCATGCGGAACATGATGAGATTTCCCACCCCCATCCAGCAGCCGGCTATGGCCAGGCAAACCTTGGTCAGGCTTTCGTGCCAGACGCTGGCGTAGAAATCCGGCGACGCCAGTTGGATGGCGGCGAATATGCCGATCGGCAACGAGGACAAAATCAGCGCGGACGCTCGCCCTTCCGCCGCCAGCGCGCGAATTTTGCGGCGCATCTTGAAACGCAAGCGAATGACGCCTGAAAGATTCTGGAGAATTTCGCCAAGATTGCCGCCGGTCGACCCCTGGATGGCGACGGCCGTGACGAATAGCGGCAGGTCGTCGGTTCCGACACGAAAATAAAGATTTCGCATCGCCGTTTCGAGATCGGCGCCGTAAGTGATTTCGTCGACGACAATGCCGAACTCCGTGCCGACCGGATCCGGCAGCTCGCGCGCGACCATGGTGATAGCGATGGGCACCGGGTGGCCGGCGCGGAGCGAGCGCACGATGATGTCGATGGCGTCGGGAAACTGTGCGCCGAATTTCTTCTGCCGGCGGCCGCGCAGGACGCGCAACACCAGGACCGGCAGCACGGTGCCGCAGAATACCGCCGCCAGTGTGGCGTGCAGCGCCGAGTGATCGAACGCCATGGTGCCGCCAAAGGCCGCCAACGCGCCGATAGCGATGAATATGAGGAGCCGCCCGAATCCGAGCGTTAGTCCCGATTGCAACACGAGCTGATTGAGATTGATCAGCGGCAACCGGTACTCGCCCCCGCTGGTCAGGCCGCGTTCACGCCGCAATTGCACGAGGACGCTTTCCCGGTCGGGCTTGTCGTCCATCACCCGCAGGCGGCGGTTGATGTTCTTGCGATAGGAAGAGCGGGTGTGAAACAGCAGATAGCCGCCTTCGACGAACAGCGCCGCCGACACGCCGACCAGGACGTAGATGAGATAGATCGGATCGAAGTTGAGCATGGCCATCAGAGCGGATGTGTCGGGTCGAAAAAGGCGCCCGGAATCTTGATGCCCTGGTTGACGAGATGCCCGAGGAAGCGCGGCCGCACGCCGGTCGCATGGAACTGCCCCTGCACCGCGCCGTCAGGCCCCATGCCGGTGCGCACGTATTTGAAGATTTCCTGCATCTGGATGATGTCGCCTTCGAGCCCGGTAACTTCGGCGATCGACGTCACCTTGCGCTTGCCGTCGGACTGGCGCGAAAGCTGCACGATAAGCTGAATGGCGCCTGCGATCTGGCCGCGGATCGAGGCGACCGTCATCGGCAAGCCGGCCATGCCGATCATCTGTTCAAGGCGCGTAATCGCGTCGCGCGGCGTGTTGGCGTGAATAGTCGCCATCGAGCCTTCATGACCGGTGTTCATGGCCTGCAACATGTCGAAGGCTTCCTCGCCGCGGCACTCGCCGAGAATGATCCGGTCGGGCCGCATGCGCAGCGCGTTCTTCACCAGCTCGCGCTGGCGGATTTCGCCTTTGCCTTCGATATTGGGCGGCCGCGTTTCCATGCGTCCGACGTGCGGCTGCTGCAACTGAAGCTCGGCGGCATCCTCAATGGTAATGAGGCGCTCCTTCTCCGAAATGAACGCCGAAAGCGCATTGAGCATCGTGGTTTTGCCGGAGCCGGTGCCGCCCGAAATGATCGTGGTGATGCGCGCCTTGACCGCCGCGGCCAGCAATTCCGCCATCGGGGGGCGCATTGCATCGACTTCGACCAGCTTGGAAAGGCTGAGTGGTTTTTTGGAAAACTTACGGATCGACACCAGCGGTCCATCGACGCCGATTGGCCGCACCGCGACGTTGACGCGCGAGCCATCGAGCAGGCGCGCGTCGCACAACGGATGCGATTCATCGACCCGGCGCCCGACCGCCGAGACAATTTTATTGATGATACGCAGCAGGTGCTGCTCGTCCTTGAAGCGCACCGGCAGCGGCTCGAGCATGCCGCGGCGCTCCACATAGACGCATTCGTGACCGTTGATCAGAATATCGCTGATGGTCGGATCCTTGAGCAGCGGCTCGAGCGGGCCAAGCCCGGTCATCTCGTCGAGTATTTCCGAGACGAAGTCCGAAAGCTCCTGCGCATTGAGCGCCAGCCGTTCGACCAGAACGTATTGCGCGACGATCTGCTGGATGTGGCCGCGCACTTCGTCTTCGGGCAACTTGTCGAGGGCCGAGAGATTGACTTCTTCGATCAGCTTGCGGTGCAGGCGCACCTTGGCGTCGAGCAGCTTGTCGCTGCGCAGCAGATTATGGGCCGGTGGTGGCGGCTGTTCCGGCGGCGGTTCCGGCAGCGCGGTGAACGTCATTTCCGGCGGGCTCGGCAGCGGCTCCGGTGACGGAATCAAGCTTGGAGAGGAAACGCGCCGAGCGCTGAAACGGCCGACCATGGTTTCAAACCCTTCTTGTGCGGTCGCGGTGCGCGTCAGCGCGCGAACGAGAGCTTGAGTTTCTTCAACAACGGAACGGCGTTCCCGGCGGCCTTGCCGGCGTTTGCCTGCGGCAATACAAGCTTTTTGAGTTGCGTGGTGATGCCGTTGCCGGGCTTGACTTCATCGAGCGGAACGCCGCGGTCGATCGCCTCCCGCACCAGCGCGTAATTGTTGGGAATCGCGCCGCCGAAAGCATCGCCGAGCGCCTGCTCCAGATCGCTGTGGCGCAAGCTTGAAGAAAACATCTTCTGCTGGAATCGATTGACGATGACTTGCGGCTTCGGGCCGTCCTCGAGCCGCTCCTTGATCGCCGCCACAAGTTGCTTGGCATTGCGCAGCGCCGGAACCGTGGTCTCGCTGATGATGAACAGCTTGTTCGAGCCGAGCAGCACGCTGTCGGTCCACGAGAACCAGGTGCGCGGCATGTCGAACACGACATAATCGAAATTGGTCGAGACCAGGTCGAGCAGTCGCGTCACCACGTCGGGATCGAATGAACGCATTTCGGCCGGCCGGTTCGGCGCGGCAACCACCGCGAGGCCCGACGCATGGTAGGAGAGCATTACCTCAAGCAACTGACGGTCGAGCCGCTCCGGCCGCGGTTCGATCTCGCCGAGGTTGAGACGCGGCTCGAGATCGAGGTAGTCGGCAACGTTGCCGTGCTGGAAATCGAGATCGACAAGACACGTCGATGGCCGGTTGCGCGGACCGCCGCTGTTGAGCAACAGCATGGCCGTTTGCACCGCCAGCGTGGTTACGCCTGCGCCGCCGACCGCCGGTAGAAAGGTATAGATTTGCGCCTCCGTCGGCTTTTCGTTGTTGCCTGAAGCTTGCGCGACACGCGCGCAAGCGCGCACCAGATCGACGGGCGCGACCGGCTTCACGAGAAAATCTGCAAGCCGCATCTGCAACAAGGTGCGCGCGACGCTTTCATCGAACTTTTGCGTTACTGCGATAATCGGCGGCCAATCGCCGTTACGCGCCATCAGGCGCGACAACGCCTGCATCTCGTCGGCACGGCCGGCATCGAGATCGATGACGACGACCGCGGCGCCGTCCGCCTTGAAGTTCTCGTCCAGTTCGCCGATCCGGCCAGAAACCACCGCCAGGTCGATCTGCTTGCTCGCGCTAAAAGTAGCCCGCGCCATGCGCTCAAACTCGCCGTCGGCCGTAAGGACGACAACGCGAGTCTGATTGATGGCGCTAGGCCGGCGAATTTGCATTGCACTCCCCGGTTATGGGTTCGACGTTTGCGTGACGGTCGGACCGACCGGCGTTGTGTTGTTGCCGCCCCCAGAATTCGACGACGATGACGGCGGCGCATAGCTGGTGGACGTGCCGATGCCGACCGGAGCCGTAACCTTGTTATTGCGATAACGTTCGACCGCGCTCTGCATGCGCTGACCGTTATAGGCGATGTGCCGATTGGCGCTGTCTGGCGGCCATGGATCGATGATTTGCGTGACCTTATTCGTTTCGACGGCATCTCCGGCGGACAGGGCGATCGTGGCGCGGCGATCGAGATACTCAGAGCAGCCGGCGAGCAGACCACCGAGCAAAAGCACGGCAAGCAACGCGCACCGCGTGTTATTGGATCGACGCATTGGCAACCCCCCTCGGCATATCGAGCATGTGTCCGGTGAACGGCCCGTCGTCGGCGGCGACGATTCGGGCCTCAACCGGCGTGAGTGCGCGCGCCTGGTCGCGCGTGACCTCGTTCTTTCCGAGCAGGAAGAAGTCGACGTCGTTCGGCGGCAGCGTCTTATCCGCTGGCGTGGCGATAACATCGCCGGGCCGCGCCGGACGAATGAGATGCGGCGTGACGATGATCGCGAGATCGGTTTCGTTCTTCTGGTATGACTTGCTTGAGAACAACGCCCCCAGCACCGGAATGCTGCCGGCCCAAGGCAGTTGATCGATCTGGTTTTGGGTGTTGTTTTGCAACAGGCCGCCGATCATGAAGCTCTGGCCGTCGCGTAGTTCAATGGTCGTCGAAGCGCGGCGCACGGTCAGCGCCGGCACTGAAACGCCGCCGGCGACGGTCACGGTATGGGTGGTGTCGATCTGGCTGACTTCCGGTTCGATTTTCAGATTGATCAAGCTTCCATTGAGAACGGTCGGCGTGAACGCCAGACCGACGCCGTATTTTTTGTAATCGACGGTGATCTGCCCCAATGAGCCGGAGACAGGGATCGGGTATTCGCCGCCGGCGAGGAAGCTTGCCGTGTCGCCGGAAAGCGCGACCAGATTCGGCTCAGCCAGGCTGCGGGCGACACCTTTCTGCTCGAGCGCATTGATCAACACATCGGTGGATGCGCCGCCCGCCACCAGCCGGGCGATCGCAAAGCCGAATGGAGATGCGCCGGAGAGCACGCCGGCCGCCACCTCGGTGGCAGGGCTGACTGGCAGCGCCGTCGTCTGATTGCCGACGTTGATGACGCTGTTGCCGCCGAATCGATTCCACTGCACGCCGAGCTCACGGCCGGCCGTGCGCGACAGCTCGATGAAGCGCACCTCCAGCATCACCTGCTGCGGCTGCATGACCGAGACAGTATTGATGATCTCAGGCCCGAACTGGCGCGCGATCGTGACCGCCTTGTCGAGCGTGACGGCATCGCCGACCTCGCCCGATAGCATGATACGGCCGTTCACCGCCGACGCCCGTATGTGCGAACCGGGGAAACGGCGCCTGAGCTCGTTCGTAAGCCGGCTGATATCGTAGGTCACTTCGATGTCGAAAATGCCGACCAGTTTCTTGTTCTCGGCATAAACGGAAACGCGCGTAGTGCCGATCTTCTTGCCGAGAATCGACAGCGTGTGATCCGTCAGCGGATTGACGTCGGCGATGGCGGGATCGCCCACCATGACATCGACGAAACTTGTATCGGTGCGCACGTCTTGCGACTTGCCGATTGTGACCGACATCATCACGGTGCGATTGCTGCCGGCAATCTGAATCTGTCGCTGCTGCGCGTGCGCATCGCCGAGTAGGCACAATAGAGTAGCGGCGATCGTGACCGCCAGCGCAATCGTCAGATCGCGCAGCCAACCGCCGCCCTTTGAGATACCGTCCGGACGGTACGCGCTAAAGCCCGCTGCATATTCGTTGTTGTTATTCACGACGCTATCCCCACGCTGCTTGTCTTCGGGCTCCGCAATCAGCGGGCCGCTTCCCTTTGATCCAGCGAAGCCGAACCCCCATTCGGCCGCTCGATCGGAACGCTGTAGTCCTTCTTCGACGACGGCCGCGTCACGGTGACCGTCGTCGTATCGTGTTTGCCGATGCCAAGAAGCTCGCCGACGCTCAAATCCTTGAGCGTGATCTTGCGAGTCTTTTCTTCTTTCACCTCGCCGGCTTTGCGTAGCAGCAGCGACAGGCTGCCCACGGACGACGCAAGCCACACCTTTTGCGCCTCGACCGTGCTCACTTCGAGCGTGACCGATTTTGCGACCGCTGCTTTGGCAGCACGCTCGTCGGCGCTTTGGTCGACCGCGAGTACGCGCACGTCCTGCAGCACGACGTCGGTGCTGGCGGAGCCCTTATCGATCTGGCGTGTCAGCACGACATCAACGCGATCACCCGGCAGCACAAAACCGCCGACTCCTTCGACGTCGTTGACGCGAATGGTCACCGCCTTCATGCCCGGCCCCACCAGCGCCGAGAGCGTCGCGCGCTGGCCTGGGCCGGTGACCTTGAGCGCGAGCACCGGCTCGTTCGGCTCGATCGCCGCGAGCACCACGCGCCGGCCGCCTTTGAGCAGGTCGGAAATCTTGGCGAAGGCGCCGGCCGGCAGCCCGTTTTCGGGCCACGGGATTTCCTTCAGCATGGCGGCCTTGAGTTCGGTGCCGAAGCGTAACGGCTGCTTGGCGACGACGATGGTTTGCGTCGCGACTTGCTTCTTGTTCGCTTCGAAGTTCTTCGCCCGCATGTCGGCCTGATTGTTCAGCCACACTTGGGCGATGAATACGGCGATGAGGCCGAAAACGAGGGCGAACCCGATCATGACGATGGTGCTTGCACGCACGGCGGCTTTTCCGTTTGACGCAGTCCAAATTCGTTGCCGAGTATTGAGCTTGCAGAGTATTCAATTGATGAAGTATCGCAGGCGATTGTAGCTATGCTGAAAAACTCCTGAATCCATATTGTTTATCCTTGGTGTTTGAACCGAATAAACTTTGAAATAACCATGAGTGAAACTAGAATTACTTGTTCTAATTGCCGCTGTTCTCGTAACGGGCAATTCAGCCTAATGCTTCGTTACGGCCAGAAAATGCTGGACCGGCCGCCCACGCCGGCGCGGACAGCAGCGCCCGGTGGGACGCAATCACCCGTTCCACGCAGTAAATGGATGCGGCACCGTCATTGCCGACGTGCCGCTGTTGCGGCAACATGCGGCCATGCTCGACACATGGGTTTCGGTGTGGCCGAACCGGCTACCCGCCCGATTTTCAGGAGAACTCGCTCGATGCCGAACGCGCGCAGTCATGTGGTCAACGCAAAGCCCGCCCCGCAGGCCACCGCGTGAGCACCGATCCAAGCGGCATCGTGGCCGGACGTGAGCACGCAGCGGCGGCCGGACGAACATCAGGCAAGCCGCTTATCAGCGTGCAAGGCCTCGGCAAGCACTACGGGCCGCTCGAAGTATTCCGCAATATCGACTTTGACGTCGGCGGGCGCGAAATCGTCGCGATCGTCGGCCCGTCGGGCTGCGGCAAAACCACGCTGCTGCGCTGTATCGACGGCCTCATCCCGATCGATGCCGGCGAGGTCCACGTGGGACAGGAAAAGGTGACCGAGCCGATTGCCGGCGTTGCCATGGTGTTCCAGCACTTCGGCCTGTTTCCGTGGAAGACGGTGTTCGACAACGTCGCCTACGGCATGCGCATGGCCGGCGTGCCCAAAGCCGAAATCGAGCGCAAGGTGCCCGAATTCATCAAGCTTGTAGGTCTTGCAGGCTTCGAAAAAGCGTTTCCCTATCAGATGTCCGGCGGCATGCAGCAGCGCTGCGGACTTGCCCGCGCGCTCGCCGTCGAGCCAAGCGTGCTTCTGATGGACGAGCCTTTCGCCGCCGTCGACGCACAGACGCGCGAAATTCTCCAATTTGAGCTGTTGCGTATCTGGGAAGAGCGCCCGACCGCGATGATCTTCGTCACCCATTCGATCGAAGAGGCGGTGCTGCTCGGCCATCGCGTGATCGTGCTCAAGGGCAGGCCGTCCAGCATCCACGAGACCATCACCATCGACCTTCCGGAGCCGCGCACGCGCGACACCCTGCGCGAACCGCGTTTCGCCGAGTTGCGGGAACGGGTATGGAGCACATTGATGCGCGAGGCGCGTGAAGCCGAATTCCATCTCGAGCGTTAGTTAAAGAAGAAAAGCACCGAAAGTCAGGGAGGATTCAATGTCTGGTAGATTCGCGAAATTTGTATCGGCCGCCGCGTTTGCGACGTTGCTTGTCGCGGGCAGCCATCCTGCGGCAGCGCAGGGCAAAAAGCTCGTCGTCGCCGTTCCCGGCGTGCCGCCGATCTTCGCTTCGGTAATCGCTTTCGTCGCGGACAAGGAAGGCCTGTTCAAGAAATATGGCGCCACCGTCGAGGTCCGGCCGTTCGACAACGGCACCGCCGCCGCCCGCGCGGTAATTGCCGGCGACATCGACATGGCGCTGTCGCCGACACCGCCGGTCATCAATCAGGCGTCGAATTCCGGCGCGCCGTTCGTCGCCGTTTACGGCATGCCTAACCCTGACTGGGTGCTGGGCTCAACCGAAGCCGGCAAGACCTGCAAGGACATCGCCGGTCAATCGGTCGGCGTCGACTCGATTGGCGGCGCGCGCTCGATCGCGCTGCGCTCGATGCTTGTAGGTTGCCCGGGTGTAAAAATCGACCAGGTTCAGCAGGTCGCGCTCGGCTCCAACACCGCGCCAGCCATGATCGCCGGCCAGCTTAAATTCGGCGTGCTGCATCTCGACGACCTCGCCGTGATGCAAGTGCAGGGCAAGCCGGTCCACACCTTGCTCGCGATGAAAAACACCAACCCGACCAGCCACTATCTCCTCTGGGTGGTGCGCAAGGACAAGCTCGCCGCCAACCGTGATGCTATCGTGCGCGCTGTCGCCGGGTTGATCGCCGCGGCGCGCTTCATGAACGACCCGAAGAATGCCGATAAAGTCGCCGAGATTGCCACCGTTACCGGTCACAAGAAGGACGTCGCGGCGGCAGCGCTCAAGCAATTCCTCGCCATCGATTTTTGGGCAACCAAGGACGACGGCATGGACAAGACGAAAATCAACGCCGTCTCGGCTCTCATGAAAAAGATCGGCAGCGTTACCGCCGGCAAGCAAGCCGTGACATATGACCAGCTTGTCGATCCGAGCGTCTGGAAAGACGCCAACGCGATGGTGAAGTGAGGCTGTTAAACCGGCCGGAGCGCGTCTCCGGCCGGGCCAGTACCCAAGCATGAATATAAACGGGTTACGCCGTCAGGCACCGGTGCTGTTGAGCCTGCTGGTGGGTATCGGCTTGTGGGAAATCGCAGGGCGAAGCACCAGCGCGGCTTTCATGGTGCCGTTCTCCACCACGGTCGAACGGCTGTGGACCATGACGGTCAGCGGCTCGCTGATCGCGCAATTCCTCGATTCCGCCGAGCTGTTCGGCGCGGGGTTCGTCCTGGCGGTGATTGTCGGCGTGCCGCTGGGCTTGCTTCTTGCTCGCGTGCGGGTGCTGCGCGTCGGCATCGAGCCTTACATCATGCTCGTTTACGCAACGCCGATGGTGGCGCTGATTCCGTTCATCCTGTCGATGATGGGATTCGGATTCGCGCCGAAGGTGCTGGTGGTGTTTTTGTTCGCGGTATTCCCGGTCCTCTACAACACGGTCGAAGGCGCGCGCAGCATCAAGCCGGAATTGATCGAGGTTGCGCGCTCCTATCGTTCCAGCGAATGGGCGCTGTGGCGCGAGGTCATGTTTCCGTACACGTTGCCCTACGCCATGACCGGCGTGCGCCAAGCGATCGGCCGCGCGCTTGTGGGCATGGTCGCGGCTGAATTCTTTCTAAGCGCGACGGGCCTGGGGCAAATCATCATGACCGCCTCACAGTCCTTCGACACCGCGGGCGTGTTCGCGTCGATCCTGTTGATCGGCCTGATCGGCGTCGGATTGATGCGGCTCGGGTTAAAGATCGAGCAGCACTTCGCGCGCTGGAGGCAGTGATGTCGCACGCAAGCCTCGTCGCGCCCGTGCCCTCCTCCGCTTCGCCGCCACCGCGCGCCGCCTGGCGCAATGGCGCCGCGCTGCCCCGCATTGTCTGCGGCATCGTCCTGCTCGCCGTCTGGGAGGCGGTCGTGCGGCTGTTCGCGCCCGCCTACGTGGCCAAGCCGACGGCCATCATCGCCGCGATCCCGCGGGTGATCGTCGATCCGAAGTTTTTCGATTCCGTCGGCGTTACCCTTCTTGCCGTCGCTGAAGGGCTGGCCATCGCCATGGTGCTCGGCGTCTCGCTCGGCCTCCTCGTCGGCCGCAGCACGGCTGTCGACCGCGCGCTGCGGCATTACGTCAACGGCTTTTATGCCGTGCCGATGATCATCGTGCTGCCCTTGTTCTCGCTGTGGTTCGGCTATTCGGGCGCAACCCGCCTCGCGACCATCATTTTCGCCGCCGTCTTTTCGATCATCGTCAATGTCGCCGACGGCGCCCGCTGCGTGCCGCGCGAATTCATCGAGGTCGCGCAATCGTTTCGCTCCGGCCGCGCGCGCATGCTGACGGATATCGTGCTGCCGTCGTCGATGCCGTACTTGCTCGCCGGTTTCCGGCTTGCCGCCGGGCGCGCGCTGATCGGCGCGGTGGTGGCCGAATTCTTCCTGTCGATCGGCGGCATCGGCTACTACATCCTCTACAATTCGCGCTCCTATCATCACAACGAAGCCTTCGTCGGCGTGTTGCTGCTTGCCGGATTCGGCGTCGGCTTCGAGCTTCTGGTGAACTGGAGTACGCGGCACTTCATGCCCTGGTACCGCCGCGGCGATTAGTCCGGCCGCGTTTTATCCCATCACGCAAGGAACGCCGTCATGTCGTCCGACCCCCGGATCAAGGCCGCAGCATCGCATTGGGGCGCGCGCTTCGTCGCTAACGGCGTTGCGCTCACCGATTTCGAAGACATCACACGCTCGCTCGAAACCTATGACGACTGGTGCCGCGCCTGGTCCGCGCGCGCTGCGCTGCACGAGCAAATCGGCCGTGAGGCGCTGGCGCGCAAGAAATTTCTCACCGCCGGCGAATGCCTGCAGCGGGCCGGCGTTTATTATCATTTCGCGGCTTTTCTGTTCGTGCATGACGTGCCGCAGATGAAAATCGCGCACCTGAAAGGCGTCGCGTGCCGGCAGGCGGCGCTGCCGCATCTGCGCCCGCCCGGCGAACGCGTCGAAATTTCCTATCAGGGCAAGACGCTCGCCGGCATCCTGCGCAAGCCGGCAGGCGCCGACAGGCCGCCGGTGATGGTGATGGCGGTCGGTCTCGACTCGACCAAGGAAGAAACCGAAGCCTACGAAGAGCCCTTTCTGGCGCGCGGCATCGCAACGCTTGTGTTCGAGGGCCCCGGCCAGGGCGAGGCGCAGTACGATTTCGCCATTCGCGGCGACTACGAAGTGCCGGTCGGCGCCGTTATCGATTACGCCGAGACGCGGCCCGATCTCGACACCGCGCGCATCGGCATGTGGGGCGTAAGCCTCGGCGGCTATTACGCGCCGCGCGCCGCCGCGCACGACAAGCGCATCAAGGCTTGCATCGCGCTCGGCGGGCCGTTCGATTTCGGCGCGGCATGGGACGGCTTGCCCGATCTCACGCGCGAAGCCTTCCGCGTCCGCAGCCACTGCAAGACGCAGGACGAGGCGCGCAAGAACGCGGCGACGCTGTCGCTCGCCGGCGTCGCGCAGAAAATCACTTGTCCGATTTTCATCGTGAACGGCCGCCACGACCGCATCGTCCCGGCAACCGATGCCGAACGGCTGGCCCGCGAGGTGAAAGGGCCGGCGGAGCTGATGATGATCGAGGACGGCAACCACATCGCCAACAACCGCGGTTACCGCTGGCGCTCGCAGAGCGCCGACTGGATGGCGGAGCAGCTTAAATAATCTGGAAGCCGCGCGGGAACGCGTGCATCCGCTCGATTCCGCTTTCCGTAATCAGCACCATCTCGCCGGCCTGGACCCCGGCTTTGTGATCGCGCGTCACAATATTGGGCTGGATCACCACCGTCTGCCCGGCACGGAACGGCTCCCGCGGCACGGGTCCGGCGGGACGGCTCTTCGTGCCGAGGATTGGCGGCAGATAGCCGCCGCCATAGCCATGCAGCAGATCGTCGATGATGGTGAAGCCCGCGTCCTCGATCACGCCGGAGGCTTCGATCACATCCGCCGGCAATGCGCCCGCTTTCAGCACCCTGGCGATGGCGTCGAAGGCCGCGTCCGCTGCCGCGTGCAGATCGCGATAAAGCCGCGGCGGCGTGGCGCCAAAGGCAAAGCTGCGCAGCACCTGGCCCGGATGATCCCAGAATGCCGCGGTGATCTCGGCGGCGATCGCGTCGCCTTTTCGCACTTTGCGCGTCGATGCAAACTGCCGCGGCACCGGCACGCTCGGAGCGCTCATCGGCGTCGCGCCGATATAATGAATGACGTTGGTCCCGCCTTTCGCGGCATAAGCGCGCTCGATCAGATCGACCAGTTCGCGCTCGGTGCGGCCTCCCTTCAAGCCATCACGCAGCGCCGCCATGCCGAGATCGGAAAAATATGCGCCGATGCGCAGCCAATCCAGTTCCTCCGCCGATTTAACCTGCCGCAGCCGCGTGTAAGCGCGATTGAGATTTTTTGGAGCGCCGAAGCGCGCCGACAGCGCAGCATGCTGATCGGCGCTCAGGGGGCCTATCGTCGCGACGCGGTTTTTCCGCGCGCCGCGCTTCTCCAGCACGTCGATTGCCGCCGCAATCGAGGATTCACCGCCCCAGGCTACGTCGGCCTTGTCCGCAAGAATCCGCGCCTGCGTCGCGTGGTTCACATATTGCACGAACAGCGCGTCGCGCTTGCCCGGCGCGAGCACGCCGACCGCTTCCGCCGTCACCGGCCATTGCGTGAGCCATTGCACCGCCGAGCCGACACGGTTGGCGCCGCAGAATACGAGATGCCCGCATTCCGCGTCATCGAGCAAAACTTCCACGGCTTCCCGCCGGCGCGCCATCTCGCCGTCGGAAAAACGCGGATAGTCCGCATCGACGATGCGGGCGAGATGGGCCGGCAGCGTCACGATGCCGACTTCGGCAGCGCCACGATCATGTCCAGCTCGACGCGCGCGCCGGGCGACGACAATTGATTGATGCACACGGTCGTGCTGGCCGGCCGCCAGTCGCCGAAATACTTGCCCATGGTCGCGTGCATGGCATCCGCGTCGCGGAAGTCGGTCAGGTATTTCGTGATCTTCACCACATCGCGCCAGCTCGCGCCCTTTGCATCGAGGATGGACTTGATCGATTCCATCGCCCGCCTTGTCTGCTCTTCGATAGCGTGCGGCTGCACGTGCTCCTCATCCACGTGCGGATGCTTGTGATAGAGCGGGGAGGACGTTGCGCCCGATATGAACATCAGGTCGCAGGCGCCGACGATATGAATCGCCGGCGCATAAGGCATGGTGTGCGCCTCTTCCGGCTTGGGATGCACGGCTTCGAGCTTGAAACTGTTTTGCGGCTTGGTCATCACGGTCATGACAAATACTCCCTTTCGTAAGAGTCGAATTCAATCGACGCGCCAGTTGCCGAGCGATGCGTCGATGGCGTCCTGCACTTTGGTGACGATGATACCGAGCACGGCCAAAACAATCAGCACGGCGAAGACCTGCTCGGTTTCGAGAATCTGCCCCGCGAGGTACAGCCGCGCGCCAAGCCCGACCTTGCCCACAACCATTTCGGCGGCGACCACCAGAATGATCGACACGCCGAGACCGAGCCGGATGCCTGCGAAGATCGACGGGATCGCGCTCGGCAGCAACACGCGGCGCATGATCTGCTGTGGCGTGGCGCCGAGATCGCGCGCGGCCAGCACCAGGCCGGGGTCGCTTTGGCTCACGCCGAGGACCGTGTTGATGACAATCGGAAAAATCGCGCCGAGAAAGCTGATCGACAGCATGAACGGCCCGCCGGTGCCGAGCCAGATAATCAGAA
>Ga0134126_10004241_pt1 | contig 17947 bp, 9 predicted proteins | sample KB31752_FD_96881 | JGI IMG/M metagenome (GOLD analysis project Ga0134126, IMG submission 96881) | Terrestrial soil microbial communities with excess Nitrogen fertilizer from Kellogg Biological Station, Michigan, USA - KB3-175-2 | ecosystem: Environmental > Terrestrial > Soil > Unclassified ...
CAGGTTGATTATAAATTTATTAATTGATAATTTGTGAGGTACAAAGGCGTGTTTCTTTCCGATAAAACTCTTTTATTATTATTGCCCATGTTGGTAAACTGATGTAATTTTGGCCACAGAAAACAAGAAAAATCTTTTATCGCAACAGGCAACATGAGGTACATTAACAAATTTTTATCAAATTTGAACCCTTTTAACAACAGACACACTATGAGGAACAGGTTTATACTCTTCGGGGTTTTGTTTACCCTTGCCAGTACTTTTTCTTATTCCCAGTCATTAGACGGAACACTGAAAGGAAATGTTACAGACAAACAAACAGGCGAAGCCATTGTTGGCGCCCAGGTTACCCTGAAACTGGATGGAATACGAAAAGCATCGGCAGTAACGGACCTTGACGGCAACTATGCCATTTCACCAATTGACGCAGGCACGTACGACCTGGAAGTTTTTTTCCTGGGCTATGATAAATCCATCGTAAATGGAATTATCATTAATGCAGGGAAGACAATTCACCAGGATGTCAAGTTAGCCATCCCTGAAGCCGGTAACATTAATACGGTGAATGTTGTCCATTATACGGACCCAACTTTTGACGTTGACAACAACACAAAAGGAGACCACTATACCAAAGAGCAAATTGACAAAATGCCGACCAAGGATGTTAACAGGCTTTTAACTCTTTCCGGCGGCGTACAAACAGACCAAAACGGCAACATTTCTATTAATGGTGGCCGCCCGGGCGAGTCACAGTATATTATAGACGGTGTAAAATATGGGTCGGGAGAAGCCAACCTTCCTTTTGTTGATATAGAGAACCTTGATATTATAACCGGCGGCGTACCTGCAGAATTCGGAGATCTTACCGGGGGCGTTATCAATGTGACCACCAAGGGGCCCTCGGCTGATTTTCACGGCAGGCTTGAAGGGCTTTCTTCAGAGTTCCTTGATCCGGAAGGATATAATCTCGTCCAGGGTTCATTGACGGGCCCGCTTCTTAAAAATAAAAAGGATCTTACAAAGCCAATACTTGGGTTTGCCGTTTCCGGCGAATTTTTTCATATAGATCAGAATACACCGCCCGCCATCAGCGTTTACCGGGTGCAGAACAACGTACTTTCTGATTTATCAAACAGCCCCATCATACCCTCTGCTGGCGGCCTTGGATTTAATTCGGCTGCCGATTATGTGACAAAATCACAAATGCAGCAAACACAGGTGGAAGCCAATACGCCCCTGAACAGGTACGCTTTTACAGGCAAGATCGATTTTCAGCCGGTTGATAATATTGATATAACGGTGGGGGCTACCGTTGACCATACCAATACCCATTTATTTGATTATTACTTTTCCATGTTTGATGCGGCCAATAACCCTGAACGGATTCAGGACAATTATACCGCTTTTGCCCGGTTCCGGGAGACTTTTAAATCAGGCCCCGAGGACCTGATACAGAACGCATACTATACCGTTGAGTTTTCTTATGTAAACAACAGCCAGGTTATACAGGACCCGTCATTGAAAGACAATTTATTACAGTACGGCTACCTGGGTTCTTTTAAAGAAAACAATGTGCCGTTTTATAAATTAGATTCCGGTATTGTGAACGGCAAACTTGTAACCGGCGAGTTTTTGAAGGGCCCGCCTACCTTAAATGGTATTTCTTATACCCCCGGCGGGTATAATTCATTTGCCGAAAATTACGATAAAGAGTTTTTTGCCCTGAATAACGGATCGGTACCAAATTTTAATATCCTTCAGCAGGAAGGCGGGCTTATAAACGGGCAGTCTCCCCCTTCGGTTTATGGCTTATGGGCTGCGCCAGGTACTTATTACCCAGAATACCTGAAACAGCAGGATGAACAATATGACCTTACCGCCAGTGGTACAGCTACCCTTGCTAAAAAGCATACGCTGAAATTTGGCGTGGAGTACCAGCAAAAAGTGGACAGGTCATATCAAGTGGGCGCCCAGTTTGGAACGGGCATCCAGGACCTCTGGACCCTTGCCCGCCAGGAAACCAACTTCCATCTTACCCAGCTTGATAAAAATAACCCCATTCCTGTAAACTCCAACGGGCACTTTACGGATACCATTAATTATCCTTACCTGGTTGCGCCCAACTCTCAAAAAACTTTTGACGCCAATTTTAGAAATTACCTTATCAGCAAAGGTGCGCGTGACGCCAATGGCAACCTGATTAATCAGCAAACGCTTATAAACGTTGACCAGTACTCGCCAAATGACATAAAGCTCAGTTATTTTTCCCCTGACGAACTTCTGAACCAGGGACACTCCATCGTTACCGCTCATGGGTATGATTATTATGGGAATATAATAAGGGGGAACCCGGGCCTCACCAATTTTCTTGACCCCACCAAGCGCTCGGAAGGCGCATATAACCCGATCTATACCGCCGGATATATTCAAGACAAATTCGAGCTTAATTCCATATCTTTTAATATAGGGCTGCGGGTTGACCGTTTTGATGCCAACCAGCTTGTGCTAAGGGACCCTTTCTCTATGTACCCGATCAAAACCGTGGCAGAAGTGGAATCGCAGCAGGGTGGTATCGGGGGAAACCCGGTATCTATTCCCGGCAACATAAGCCCCAATTCTTATGTATATGTTGATGATATCCTGAACCCTACTAAAATTACCGGGTTCCGGACAGGGTCTGTATGGTATGACGCCAATGGTACCGAAGAAAACGACCCGCACCAGATAGCTATTTTATCACGGACAGGAACCATTACCCCGTATCTTGTCAATCCCACAAATCAAACCTTATCTGATGCATCATTTACCAATTACGTACCTAAGGTAAACCTGATGCCGCGTATTTCATTTTCTTTCCCGATCTCTGAAAACGCCAGTTTCTATGCAAACTATGATGTGCTTACCATTACGCCTACCACGGCGAATTCAAATGCATTGGACTATTACGAGTATATTACCACACGTTCTGTACTTGCCAATATACCCAACCCGAACCTGCAGCCGCAGCAGCGTACAAATTATGAAATAGGTTTTAAACAAAGGGTGTCAGTTAATTCTGCCATATCCGTTAACGCCTATTTCGGGCAGATCAAAAATGAAATTGAGCTATACCGCTATACTTATGCCTATCCTATAGATTACAGTACTTATAACAATATTGACTTTGGTACTGTAAAAGGGGTAACATTGGGATATGATACAAAACATTCTTATGACCACCCCTTCAGCGGGATGACAGTAAGCGCCAACTATACCCTGCAGTTTGCGGACGGCACCGGGAGCGGCGCAACATCAGCCGGCAACCTGATAGCGGCGGGCGAGCCTGAGCTGAGGAGCGTTTTCCCTCTTGACTGGGATACAAGGAACCAGATAAATATGATATTGGATTACCGCTTTGGCCATGGTTTTGATTACACAGGCCCAAGAAATTCAAAAGGCAAGGGGTGGCTTGAAGATGCAGGCGTGAACCTGTTGCTTACCACAAAAAGCGGCAACCCTTATTCAGCTGCGGCAAATGTGACAGACCAGGCAGAAGTTGGCCTCGCCAACCGCAATACCCTGTCTGGTACCATAAATGGCTCCCGTTATCCCTGGCAGTTCAGCGCCGATTTGAAAATTGACAAAAACTTTGATATTAACTCCGGCAATAAAGATAAAAAGAAAACATACTTTGTAAATGTTTACCTGCAGGTCACCAATATCCTTAACACGCTTAACGTGGTGTACGTATATCCCTATACGGGGTTGCCAAACCAGGATGGGTACCTGCAATCAACCAACGGTATCAGCGAAGCAAGAAACTCAGCGAGCCAGCAGGCTTTTATAGACCAATACAATGTGAAGCTGAACAATCCCGGCAACTATGTCCTTCCAAGGCTTATAAGGCTTGGCGCTTATATTCAATTTTAGAAAAAACTAAAACAGCACAATGAAAACATATAAAATTCTTTTTTTTACGATTCTTGCCGTGTGCAGCAGCAGGAATTTTTCAAACGGCGCCCCCAATAAAGGACAGCCTTTCAGGAACTCTAATGGCCAGATGGAGCAGAAGCGGCTGGACGCGGGCTGCGCCATTGCCAAAGCCCAGGCCGACCTGGACATCAACAACGTGCGCGCCCGTATATTCAGTTGCGGCGATATGTGGTGGGACCTGAGCAACACCGCTAAATATGAGGTACCAAAGGTAACCCAAGCCGGGCAGGTAAGTATCTGCTCCATGTTTGCAGGTTCGCTCTGGATAGGCGGCACCGAAAACGGAAACCTGAAGATCGCTGCCATGACCTACCGCCAGAGCGGGGTTGACTTTTTCCCCGGTCCCCTCGATACCGTTACTGCCAACGTGGAAAGTGCAAATACCTGTGCCGTTTATGACCAGCTTTTTGAGATAACAAGAAATGAAGTTGAGAATTTTCAGGCAGACCCGACCGCCATTACAAATGATATAACTAACTGGCCGGGCAATGGCATTGCAAGCAGGCTTGGAAAAAACGGCGCCCCGGGTTTAGATGGCAATATAGCCCACAACCTTGCCCCTTATGTAGATGCAAATCATGATTTCGTTTATGACCCTGCTGTCATCGGCGCTAATAATCAATATGATTATCCATTAACAGATGGCGACCAGTCATTGTGGTATGTTTACAACGATGCAGGGGCCATACACGGTGAAACAAAAGGACAGGCAATTGGCCTGGAGTGCCAGGAAGAGGCATTCGAGTTTACAAGCAATGACGAGATCAATAATATGACCTTTTATAAAACAACCGTCATTAACCGTTCCGGCAATACGCTAAAAAATACCTGGTTCGGGCAATGGTGCGACCCTGACCTTGGGTATGCCTTTGATGATTACGTAGGATGCGATACCACCCGCCAGCTTGGGTACGATTATAACGGGGAAGACTTTGACCCTGGGCTCACGGGCTATGGCGCCAACCCTCCCTCTGTAGGCGCTGCCTTTTTTCAGGGCCCGGTGGGCGATAGTTCGAAAGGAAAACCCGGCAAACCACTTGGGATGAGCAGGTTTGTGTACTATAATAATACCGCAAGCTCTATAAATGGAAACCCCGGCTTCCCGACGTCGAATACCCAGGATTATTACAACTACCTGCAGGGGCTGTGGAAAAATGGCGCTCATATGAAATTTGGAGCTGACGGCGTTTCAGGCAGTGTGAATACGAATTTTATGTTCCCCGGTGACCCAAGCCAGGCAGGGGCCGGCGGGGGATGGACAGAGAAAAGCGTGGGCGACCAGTTCGGCGACAGGCGTTTCCTCGAATCTTCCGGGCCTTTTACATTGCTGCCCGGCGCACTAAACCATGTAACAGTTGCCGTAGTATGGGCCCGCACAAAAGAAGGGGGCGCTACCGGTTCACTGGGTGCGCTTAAACTTGCTACCGACCTCGCTAAAGTTACCTATTTGAATAATTTCCATATCCTGGAAGGGGCAGATGCGCCAGACGTAGTGATAAGGGAGTTGAACCAGAAACTTGTTATTGTTCTACAAAACACCAATACTTCAAAAGTGGAGTTTTATAACCAAAAATGGGTGGATAAGAACAACGATACTGTTGATTACCAGTTCCAGGGTTATCTTGTGTACCAGCTGGCAAACGCGACTATATCGCAGGCCGATTACAATGATGTAAATTCTGCCCGCCTTATAGCCCAATGCGACCTTCAGGATTCCATAACAGGCCAGATAACCAATTTTGATACCCTTCCGGGTGTAAATGGAAAAGTAAATGTGATACAGCTTGCAAGCCAGCCCAATGCCGGCCTGAGCCATACTTTTGAAGTAACGACAGACGCTTTTAATTCCAACAACCCGCTGGTCAATTACAGGCCATATTATTTTTCAGTAATATCTTATTCAACGCTGCGGCCGAAACTGCGGGCAAACTATGAGCAGAATTTTGTAGGCAGCAAGAAAACCACTACCGGTACGGGTGTTCCGGTCATCCAGGCTATCCCGCATAAAAACGATGCGGAGTTCGGCGGCACCAAACTTAATTCTGACTATGGTACCGGCCCGGAGGAAACAAGGATAGAAGGCAATGGCAATGGCGGCAACGTACTTGAATTTACCCAGATGACAATAGATTCCATATTGCAAAATGGCCATGTAACCCACCCTGTTTATATGGGCGGCAGAGGCCCTGTGAACATTAAAGTATATGACCCTACTATATTGGCGCCGGGGAATTATGTAGTGCGTTTAACGGACTCCACGATTCCGGCCAACCCGGCCAACGGATTAAACCTGGCTGAAGTTGCCTCAACAACAGGCACGCTTACCCCTGTATTTAAACCCTATGGAAAATGGCAGGTAGTAAAGGATGCCAGGGATACCATTAAGTCATACAATGACATCACCGTGCCCTATGAGCAATTGCTTGCCACCAAAGGTCAGAATGATTCTTTAAATTTCCTGGGAATGAGCGCATATATCAAACAGACCTATGGGCCGGGAAATGCAAACATCGGAAAGGTACAGGACCCTGCCAATGGATTCCTTGGGGCGAGCGTAACGTTTGCAGATTCAAACCTTAAATGGCTGTCAGGCGTTCCAAATTTAGCGCCTGACCCTAACCTGTTTGAAAAGAAAATACCTACCCCACAAAACTGGATACGCTCAGGTGGCGGTTTAGCAGACCTTAACTGGACAGCCGCGACCGGGAATGCAGCCATGAGCTATCTTAATCCGTCATATCCAAAATATTCTGCTTCTCAAGATACATCCGTAGCCGTTGACCCTTTTGGGGCCTATGCAAGGATTCTCGGCGGGGTCATTGCTCCGGCGCCGGTTGTGGCACAGGACGGGACAGGTACTCCTCCGGGCAGCCTTACCATGGGGGACATTCCAGGTGGAACTACATTCAACTTTGGGAATAAAGCCACCGGGATGGAGAATATAAGCAGCGTGGATCTTGTATTTACCCCTGATCAGAGCAAATGGAGCCGTTGTATCGTTGTTGAGATGGGTGAATCAAACGGATTGAACCAGGGTGGGGCAACCAAATTGAACCTGAGGGCCCACGCAAGCTGGGATAAAGGAATAGACGCACAGGGCAATCCTGTTTACAGCACCACTAGTACCGGCATGAGCTGGTTCCCCGGCTACGCAATGAACCTTGAAACGGGGGACAGGTTGAATGTGTTTTTCAGTGAAGATTCTCATTTACCGCAGGAAAACGGCGCTGATATGTTGTGGAACCCAACAAGTGATATGTATAATCCTAACTATCCCGGGGAGACTGACTATATAGGCACCTATCTCTGGGGCGGCAAGCACTGGATTTATATTATGGCCGCCACCGGCCCCAAGGGAGGAGACCCGCTGGCAACCCGGTATGATGGCTGCCAGACCTATTACAATGTTATGTCCACCGGCACTCTTTCTACTGCAAACAAGATTAATTTGTGGTCTTCGTGTATGTGGGTAGGAGAGCCGTTGCTGGCTACCAATTCACACCTGGCTTCTCTAAAAGACGGCCTAATCCCTACAGTAACAACGGTAAGATTAAGGGTGGCAAAACCATACACTACATATAATACTTCAGGCGCTCCTGTAAACAACAACCAGCCTTATTATACATTTTCAACCGGTGACCTGGTGCCCGTGAGAAATACAGCGGCAGGCAAAGACGCATTGGCTGACGTTGGCGTTTCCCCAAACCCTTATTATGCAGGCTCGTTGTACGAAACCAAGCCTATTGACAACAGGGTAAGGATTGTGAACGTACCTACAAAATGTGAAATTAAAATCTATTCACTTGATGGCGTCCTGGTGAGGACCTTTACAAATGACCAGACCAATAACATGGCATATAAGTCAAATGGCACCTATCCCGCTACTTATCTCGACTGGGATTTGAACAACCAGCAGGGAGTTCCGGTGGCAAGCGGGGTTTATCTCATTGATATAAATGCCTATGATCTGGGCGAAAAGGTACTCAAATGGTTTGGGGTTATGAAGCCTCTTGAACTTGATACATTTTAAGAACACATAAAGAAACAAAGATAAAGATGAGAAAAATACAAAAAACAGCCTTGCTTGTGGCGATGGGCTTGTTTCTCAGTTCAACAATGTTTGCAGGCGACCCCGACCGTTCGGGACAGGCCGGGGCTACACAGTTGGTAATAAACCCATGGCCCAACAGTTCAGGACAGGGAGGCGCCAACATGGCCAGCGTCGGCGGCGTTGAATCCATGTTCTTAAACCCGGCAGGGATACTGAATGTGAGGACCAATGAATTTGAAGTATCACATGCTTTGTGGTTGGGAAACCTTGGCGTTTCTATCAATTCGTTTGGTTTTTGCCAGCGACTGGGCAAAGAAAAAGAAAATTCAATCGGGTTGTCCATTACCTCTTTCGACTTTGGAAATATCCCTTTGACCACAGAAAATGCCCCCGAAAACACAGGGCAAACCTATACCATTTCCATGCTGAACATAGGGCTTGATTTCGCGCACCGGTTTTCGGAAAATATTACAGCAGGTTTCCTGGTGAGAGGTATTTCTGAAGGAATTCCCAATAGCCAGGCCGATGGTATAGCACTTGATGCAGGTATCCAGTATGTTGCCGGGAAAAGTGACCGGTATCATTTCGGCGTTGCATTGCGGAACATAGGGCCATCTATGGCATATACAGGCGACGGCTTGTCATCTTACGGCGTTCTGAATGGAACTACAAACACCGTTTTGCTCAATAAACCCGGACAGGATTTTAACCTCCCATCAATACTTGACATTTCAGGCGGCTATGATATAGTGGTGCCGGACAGCGCCATAAAAAACAGGCTTTCCGTGAATGCAGCCTTTGTTTCAAATGCGTTTTCAGAAGACCAGTTTGCCTTAGGCCTCGAGTTTTCATACAGGTCTTTCCTACAGATCAGGGGCGGGTTTGTTTACCAGAATGGAGTATTTTCCACTGCCAGCCCATCTTCGTTTGCAGGGCCATGTGCAGGTATTTCGGTCGATATTCCCTTTGGCAAAGACAGGGGGAATAAGGACAAAGCAAAAAGGCTTGCGGTGGAGTATTCATACCGTGCCGCATCCACCTTTGGCGGCACCCACACATTTGGGCTCAGGATGGATTTGTAAAAAAATTGTCTAATTTCGCCTCCTCAAAATTTAACGTCCCGTCTTTACGTCGGGGCGTTTGCTTTTATATAAAACCACAGAAATGATAGCAGAAGTATCCTATTTTACCAAAGAAGGCCTCGAAAAGCTGAACGAGGAATTGAAAACCCTTAAAACAAAGGGCAGGGCAGATATAGCGCACGCCATACAGGAAGCCCGCGACAAAGGCGACCTGTCTGAAAACGCAGAGTATGATGCTGCAAAAGATGCCCAGGGCCATCTTGAAGCCCGTATTGCCTCCCTGGAACATGTACTGGCGGGTGCAAGGATCATTGATGAATCAAACGTGGACACCAGCAAAGTGATGATCCTTTCTAAAGTGGTGCTTATCAACCACGCCACCAAAAAAGAAGTGAGGTATTCACTTGTTTCAGAAACCGAAGCCAACCTCAAAGAAGGAAAAATATCCATTAAAAGCCCGATTGGCCAGGGACTGCTTGGCAAAAAGGTCGGCGATGTGATTGAAATATCAGTTCCCGCGGGAAAAATGAAACTGGAGATAAAGGAGATAGGGCGGTAGGGAAATGTAATTGGTGATTTGTGATTTGGGGCATTCGCAAGACTGTCTTTGGAAAACTCAAATCACAAATGGCGGATCATTAAATATAGAAATGTGATTTGCGCGGATGCGGGTTGTTAAAAATGCAATTTGCCGTAAGGCCAAATCACAAATCACAAATCACAATTTTCACATGAACAGCATTTTCACAAAGATCATAAGCGGGGATATACCATCGCACAAAGTAGCCGAAAACGAGAATTGTATCGCTATCCTTGATATAAACCCTCTTGCAAGAGGTCATGTGCTGGTGATCCCGAAAAAAGAAGTTGATTATATTTTTGATATTGACAACGAAGATTATCAAAAGTTATGGCTGTTTGCAAAAGAAGTTTCTGCGGCCATTAAAAAGGCCATTGCCTGCAAAAGGGTTGGGATCGCCGTCATTGGCCTCGAAGTACCCCATGCGCATATACACCTCATACCCCTTCAAAATGTGAGCGATATTAATTTTTCCCGTCCAAAATTGCATCCATCTCAAGAGGAATTGAGCAGGACGGCGGAGGAGATAAGGAAGAATTTGGCGTAGGAAATCCCAGCCTTTGCGCCGAAGGCAGGGACCCAATATTCAAAATCTTGCCAGAAGGGAGAAGCCGCTAATATATAGTAAATGTTTTCTCTATGTAACCACCACCTGTTCTGGATGGATCTCTTACTTGTAAATCAGCTGTGTGGCTACCCGTGGTTGTAAAGGTATGTGTTACATTATTGCCGTTCTTAAGTTGCCCTCCATCGAATGACCATTCACAAGTTGCGGGGTCATAATTACTGGAACAGCTCGCGTCAAAACTAATAGATGTATTAACCGGATAACTTCCATTTGAAGCTGACGATCCATTTATGGTAAAGCATGCAGTTGATGAATTATCCATAGCAAACGTATGTGAAACAGTATCTACTGTCTTTGAACTATCGGAATTATAGGTGTATAGTGTAACTTTATAGGTGCTTATATCAAGGCTTATCCCAAAGGATTTTTCGGTGTGAGTGCTGTAATTGCCATTAATATCTTGCCATAAAAATGATCCGTTTATTTCCCAGATATAGTATTGGGCATTTTGGCTGCATGATGCATCAAAAGTCATAGTAGAGCCCGCTTTTGGAGGTACCGGACTATAAGTAAAACAGGCCCTGGATTTATCAGATTGAGATGTGTTATTGTTTGGGGAATTGGAATCCTTTTTACAGGAAAAGAGTACGACAGATGCAATAAAAATAAAAAAAATGGGGTTTTTCATAAAAGCAATTTTTGTTCAAAGGTAAACGATTTGAAGTAATTTGCCATTCCCACTTGTCCCGATGGTTTCGGCAGCCTCTAAATTAAGAAAAGCATTTCTTATCTTTGTCCTGTGTAATCTTAAAAACCCAATCTTAAAGCCAGATCATAACCAATTAAATGTAAACCCTATGAAAATCAGGAATACTTTAATTTTCCTATGCCTGCTCATGTTTTTTCCATTTAAAGTTCTTTTTTCTCAAAACCTGAAGGCGCAGAACCTGCTTCAAAACCAGCCTGCTCCCCGTTTCCTTGAAAACAAGGGCCAGGTAGCAGATCTGGATGGCAACTTGCGGCCGGATGTCAGATATATTTTTGACAACAAGAGCGGCTTAAAGCTCATCCTGAAGGAGAATAGTTTCTCATACGAAGTTTATACTATTGAGAAAACAGCGAAGGTTAGCGAAGCCACGGGAAGGCCGGTTGACGAACATTTGCCTGACAAATTTAAAGAACCAGATCCTGTAAATGTAATCATAAACAGGGTGGATGTGACGCTCAAAGGATCAAACCCTCATCCTGAAATTATTGTCGGGGGCAGGAGTAAAGATTATGTGAATTACTACAAGGAATACACGCCTGAGAATGGCATTACGAATATTCATTATTTTGATACGGTCACTTACCGGAACATTTACAAGAATATTGATTTCGTTTTCATTGCCCAAAAGGACGGTAGTGTCAAGTACAACATTGTGGTACATCCCGGCGGGCTGCTGAGTGATATAAAGATGTGCTATACCGGGATGGAGGGATTGACAGCCGTAGCCGGAAAGCTTGAGATAAAAACTGCTTCGGGGAGTTTAGAAGAGAGTATTCCGGGAAGCTATGAAAAAGGGAGCAGGAAGCCGGTTTTAGTCAGCTACGCTGCAACAGGGAATGTGGTTTCTTTTAACTGTGTATATGAGAGAAGCGGGATCCTGGTGGTGGATCCGATAATAAGGCAATGGGGAACTTATTATGGAGGAAGTGGTGATGATATTGCCCGTTCTGTTGCCACAGATGATTCAGGAAATGTGTATGTAGCAGGTTATACAACCAGTACTTCAGGTATTGCCAGCAGCGGCGCCTACGAGACTTCTTTTGGAGGATATGACGATGCTTTTCTTGTGAAATTCAATAACAGCGGTTCAATGCAGTGGGCTACCTATTATGGAGGAAGTGACATTGATGAAGGCAATTCTGTTGCCACAGATGGTTCAGGGAATGTGTTTTTAGCAGGTGAAGCGTCCAGTACTTCAGGTATCGCTAGCAGCGGTGCTTACCAGACTTCCGGGGGAGGAAATTCTGCTGCTTTCCTGGTTAAATTCAATAGCAGGGGTTCAAGGATCTGGGGAACTTACTATGGAGGAACTGATGGTATTAGTTCTATTGCCACAGATGGTTCGGGAAATGTATATTTTACAGGTATTACAGAAAGTACTTCAGGTATTGCTAGTAGCGGCGCTTACCAGACTTCTTTTGGAGGTAGCCTTGAGGACGCTTTCCTGGTTAAATTCAATAGCAGCGGTTCAAGGCAGTGGGGCACTTTTTATGGAGCGGATGATGCTGCTAATTCTGTTGCAACAGATGGTTCGGGAAATGTGTATTTAGCAGGTTCCACAAACAGTACTCCAGGTGTTGCCAGCAGCGGCGCTTATCAGACTTCCTGTGGAGGGAATGTTGATGCTTTCCTTGTTAAATTCAATAGCAGCGGTTCAAGGAAATGGGCTACTTATTATGGAGGAAGTCTTAATGAGTTTGGTAACTCTGTTGCCACAGATGCTTCAGGAAATGTGTATTTGGCAGGTACCACAGCCAGTACTTCAGGTATTGCCAGCAGCGGCGCTTACCAGACTTCTTTAGGAGGGTCTTGGGGGTATACTGATGCTTTCCTGGTTAAATTCAATAACAGCGGTTCAAGGCAGTGGGCCACTTATTACGGAGGAACCACTGAGGATTATGGCTATTCTGTTGCCGCAGATGGTTCAGGAAATGTTTTTTTAGCAGGCTATACATCCAGTACATCAGGCATTGCCAGCACCGGCGCTTACCAGGCCTCTTTGAGAGGGTATTACAATGCTTTCCTCGTTAGTTTCAATACCAGCTGTTCAAGGCAGTGGGCTTCTTATTATGGAGGAAATTATATGGATTATGGCTGGTCTGTTGCCACAAACGGAAATGTTTTTTTAGCAGGTGCCACAACCAGTGCTTCAGGTATTGCCAGCAGCGGTGCTTACCAGACTTCTAACGCAGGGCTTTCCGATGCTTTCCTCGTTAAATTCTCCGGGCCTGATGCAGGAGTGGTTTCAATTGATTCTCTGTCTTCAACTTATTGCGGGGCTAAAAATGCAGGTATTTATCTAAAAATAAAAAATTATTCCACAGACTCTAAACTGTACAACGTGTTTATTGGCTGGTCGGTAAACGGTACGCTGCAAAAACCGGCAAAAGATACCAATAGCCTGGGAGTCGGGGATACATCAGCCATTATTAACCTTAGTTCTTATAGCTTCAAGACCGGTAAAAATTTATTGAAGGTTTGGACATATAAGCCAAATGGTGGTACCGATGCGAATACCGGCAACGACACTCAAAAAATAACGGTTACTATTTATCCGTTGCCGGCTGTTTCCTTCTCGGCTTCAAACGCCTGCATGGGTGATTCAGTAAGTTTCATGAACAGCAGTACCATTGATTCGGGCTCCATCAGCAGTTATTCCTGGAACTTTGGAGATGGTGACGCCTCTGTTTCTGTAAGTCCTTCACATATCTACAGCAGTGCGGGAACTTATACGGTTAAGCTGGTTGCTGTTTCCGATAATGGCTGCAAGGATTCATTGAGCAAAACCATTACTATTTATCCATTGCCTAAAGTTTCCTTCTTGGCTTCAAACTTATGCATTGGCGATACAGTGAGCTTTACCAACAGCAGTACCATTGATTCGGGCTATTCCATCAGAAGCTATTTATGGAATTTGGGGGATGGCGATACCTCTACGTCTCAGAATCCATCCCACGCCTATATTTTATCGGGCACATACCGGGTGTCTTTAGCCGTTGCCTCAAAATCCGGTTGTACGGATACAGTAATCAAACCGGTTATTGTACATTCAAATCCTACTGCTTCTTTTGTACTGGTTGACAGCCTGCCATGTAACAACAGCAATAATTTTCGTTTTAAGGATTCAAGTTATTCAGCAGATACCCTCACATCCTGGTTATGGAATTTTGGGGATAATGATTCATCAGAGGTACAAAACCCTTCTCATTTGTATAAAAAGGATGGGACATATCCTGTTTCGCTAACGGTAACATCAAAATACGGTTGCACCGCCAATATCTCCCAATCAGAGGTTATAAGTTCAAAGCCAGTTGCGTCTTTTGATGTTAATGATGGTTTCCAATGCCTGGGCCAGAATAATTTTTTGCTTAAAGATAAGAGCCTTTCAGGAGATTCAATCATCTCCTGGTCATGGAGCTTTGGGGACAAGGACACATCTTATATGCAAAATCCATCACATTCTTATTCCAGTCCTGGTACTTATTCTATTATTTTACGCGTTAAAACCCTTGGCGGTTGTTCAGACAGCATTTCAAAGCCAGTGCAGGTGTTTTCAAACCCTGTATCAAATTTTTACAGCCAGGATACCGAGTGTTTTGCAGGCAATAGATTCAGCTTTGCAGATAAAACAGTCTCACCCGCTGACCCGGTAGTGAATTGGTCATGGAATTTTGGAGACGGGGATACGTCTTCTTCTCAGAATCCTGTACATTCATTTGCTCATGCAGGCAGCTTTGATACAAAACTAATTTCTACAACAAAAGATGGTTGCAGTGACAGTGTAGATAAAGCAATTGTTGTGAACCCAACTCCCGCGCCTGATATTGCGGGAGCTATCTCTGCTTGCATAAACACAAAATCTGTTTATCAAACTGCATTGGATTCAGGCACCAGGTATAGCTGGGGAGTTTATGGGGCAGATATTTTATCCAGCCTTAGTTCAAGCAATATAACAGTAAAATGGGCCGATTCGGGCAAGGGATTTGTTTTTGTAACTGAGACCAGTCCCGCAGGTTGCCCAGGTTCAAAGATTATGGATGTATATGTGAATAAAGGGACTAAGCCTTCGATTTCAGGGCCCGATTCCCTTTGCGGGCCTGGAACTGCAAGCTATAGCGCCATCACAACTCCCGGAAATTCTTACAAATGGCAAATCACCAACGGGGCTATCCTTTCAGGGCAGAATTCGCCGCGCATAAAAGCACAATGGGACTCTTCCGGTACCATCAGTTTATATCAGACGGATTCTAATGGATGCCTGGATTCCAATTCATCAGGACTGCAAATATTGCCATTGCCCCAGGCCCGCAATTATTTTAAAAATGGCTGCCAGGAAGCTGATATTCAGTTTGAAGATTCAAGTGCCAGTGTATCCCGGTATTTTTGGGATTTCGGCGATGGAAATAATTCCTCCGGTTCTGCCCCGGAACACATCTATGTTAATCCCGGCGTAGAAAAAGTAAAAGAAGTAATTACTGACCCAAGCGGTTGCACAGATACGCTTATAAAGAATATCACCATTTACCCATTGCCCTATACCAATTTTACGGCTTACAAGGACAGTGGCAGGACATTTCAGTTTAAAGCAGACAGTAGTTCATATACCGCCTACCACTGGAATTTTGGAGATGGAGATACAGGTTCCCTATATGCCTTCACCCATTATTTTGCAAAAGATGGGAGTTATAATATCAAAATGAAAATGTCGGACAGTAATGGCTGCTCTTCAGAAACTGACTCGCTTTTAACTGTTGATTTTACATGTTCAACAGGCAGCCTCCAGGTTTCACCGGACCCTTTTGAATCACAGTTAAGCATAAAATACACCTTGTGCCAGGATGCCAGGGTTCAATTGTTATTATATGATGAATTAGGGCAGATGGTAGCCAAAATGGTTGATTCAAAACAGCAACCTGACACTTATAATTATTCTTATGATGCGACAGGCAGCCAATTTTCAGGCTTATACCTGGTTAAATTTATCATGAATGGAAAAGTTACGACAAAAGAAATTCTTAGGATTAGGTAAAATGGCCAGATGACGCTTTGTGGGCTGCGGCAGCCAGTTGGCCGACGCCAGTCTCAAATTTACTAAGGTGAGCCTTCGGGTTCAAATTTCAAGCCGCGATCCATCCCGCCAAATACCAAAAACACCCCGCCACTATAAAGCTATCGAAACGGTCGAGGATGCCCCCATGTTCCGGAAGGATTTTGCTAAAATCCTTGATACCGGTTTTTCTTTTGTACCAGGATGCTGCCAGGTCGCCTGCAAGGGATGTAACGCAAATAAAAGAGCTTACGATAATGGCTTGCAGCATATCTACAGGTAATAATCTGTCTATGAGAATTGCGGCGATGGCCGTGCATACCAGCCCGCCGATGAGACCTTCCACTGATTTGTTGGGGCTGATTTTTGCCGCCAGCTTGTGTTTGCCGAGCAAGTGCCCGCTTACCTGGCTGAACCCATCGAATGTAATAACGAGCAGGTAAACAAACAGGACCTGGCTGGTGGGCGAAAAGGAGAAACGCACAAACCCGTAAGCCAGCACAAGGTAAACGACGAAGCAAGATGCCGTAAAAGCTAATCCCATGTTTTTACCCATGCTTGCTTTAAGCACCTCAACAGCCCCCATTATTGCTATAATGGCAGCAATTGCCTCAAAAACATACTTAGGCGCAATAATGGAAAGAATAATGCCATGTACGATTAAAAAATAAACAATGAATTTGAACCAGGGCGGGCGTTTGGCCTTGTTTTTTGAAAGCAAAGGCGTGATGGCCATAACAATGGCGCCGATAGCGAAAGCACCAAGGGTGTAAAAAAAGACGGTATAATAATGCACTTATAGATTCTTATTATCCATGAGTACCCAATACAAACCTTTCACGTTGGAGCGCGGCTCTTTTAAAACAAGTAAAACCAGGATGTCTTCGGTACAGGCCCAGGTACCAACACAAATGGCGGGATAATATACCCAGTCATAATACCCAAAAGCAAAAAGCACGAAGAAAAAAATGCCCTGCACGTATGCAGTGATTTTAAAGCTGTAATTATGCAGCGAGACCAACTTTCCAAATTTTATAAAGCCAATAAGGAAGCCGAGAACATACAGAACAAAAAACAGGCCGATGGAAAAAGGATGCCCGGTGATAAAGGAATACTCAAACCTGTAAACGCCACAAACTGCACAGATATAAGTAAATATGTCGGCTACTGAATCGAGTTTGGCGCCAAGCGGAGTTGCCATATTAAATTTTCTCGCAATATACCCGTCAAGCACATCTGTAACCAGGCTTATGCAGATCAGGATGGTGAATACGTCCTTGTTCGCTATCCAGATAAAATACAGGCAAACAGGAAAGCACAATATCCTATACAGCGACAGTACATTAGGAATATTCCATACAAAACCGTTATTACGATTCATAGCCATGTTTAGGATGCTGAAAAATGCAAAGGTTTAATATTTTTTTAAAAGTTTGGTTATGTGCGGGAAATAAATGTAGGCAGCGGGAAAGCAGTGCATATCATCTTTCCAGTCTTCCTTAACACAGAAAAACTTTGCTTTCTTTGTGGTACCTTTGTACTCTTTTCGGTTTACCCATTCAAGGTAGAATCATGCCTCATCAGATTTCTCCTATCGTCGAAATGACAATCCCAACTTTTTTTATTCTGAATCAAAAAAACTCCTTACCTTTGCGCCTCGTATAAAAATGTAAACCTTTATTAAGCGTTACCGCAGTGGATACTTTAAGTTATAAAACGATTTCGGCCAACAAGCAAACCGTTGTGCACAAATGGCATATAATAGATGCTGAAAACCAGGTTGTTGGCAGGCTTGCCACAACGGTTGCCAACCTCATCAGGGGCAAGCACAAGGCTTCTTTTACACCCCATGTGAACACAGGGGACAAAGTCATTGTC
>Ga0134126_10004243_pt1 | contig 17942 bp, 12 predicted proteins | sample KB31752_FD_96881 | JGI IMG/M metagenome (GOLD analysis project Ga0134126, IMG submission 96881) | Terrestrial soil microbial communities with excess Nitrogen fertilizer from Kellogg Biological Station, Michigan, USA - KB3-175-2 | ecosystem: Environmental > Terrestrial > Soil > Unclassified ...
AGATGACGTTGTAGCTGTACAAACGTTCGCCACCTGCTTCGACGCCGTCATCGAACACGGCCGTCACGGGCTTGCCCAGGCGAACCTCGACGCCCAGATCGTGCAATTGCCGCAAAGCTCGCGCCGAGGAGTCCGGGTGCAGGGCGGGCAGCAGCCGCGGGCCTGCCTCGATCAGGATCACTCGCGCCTTGCGTGTGTCGGCGACCCGGAAGTCGCGTGGAATGACATCGACGGCCAGCTCCTTGATCGCGCCGGCCAGCTCGACGCCGGTCGGACCACCCCCGATGATGATGAATGCCAGATGCGCCGCCTGCTGCGCCGGGTCGGCCTCGAACTCGGCGATCTCGAACGAGCGCAGCATGCGAGAGCGGATCAGCGTGGCGTCCTCGACGACCTTCATGCCGGGAGCCAGACGGTGCCACTGATCGTGCCCGAAGTAGTTGTCCACCGCGCCCGGAGCGAGGATCAGGTAGTCATAGGAAACCGGGTGATCACCCGCGTAAACCCGCTGCGCGTCCACCTCTACCCGCGAGACTTCGGCCAGCATGACCAGCGCGTTGCGCTGATGGCGCAGGATGCGGCGGATGGGCTGCGCGATGTCCGCCGGCCCGAGGGCCGCCGAGGCCACCTGGTAGAGCAGTGGCTGGAACAGATGATAGTTGTTCCGGTCGATGAGCAGCAGCTCCGCCTGCGCCCTGAGGAGCGCACGGGCTGCGAACAGCCCTCCAAAGCCGCAGCCGACGATGACGATGCGTGGGAGCGCGCGCTGCTGCAAGGTGGTCTCCGGCGATCAGGGGCCTGACACCAAGCGGAGCCCGCCGGCGCGATCGCGGCGCAGGCGGGGGCTGGACGCGCATCGGCCGGCGCCGACCGAATCAGACTTCCAACAGCGATGCGCAGGCGAAGTATGCCGTACGTATTTTTCCGTTGCGCCTCGTGCGTAATAGGCGCGTAATATTGCCCGCCTCAATGAATCAGAGCCGCTTCCGGGGGAAACAGGTCAGCGGCTCACACGGAAGCATACGAATGAGCGCGAGGTTCCGGTCGTGTCGAAGAATGAAGAACGCTACCTCCTGCAGGCGCTCGAGTTCGAGGGTGCGCTGCGAGCGTGTCTGTATCGGTACACCCGCCAGGAGTCTGAGGTCGAGGATCTGTTACAGGAAACCTACGCACGGCTCCTCGCCGCCGCGACGGACGACCCCGAAGTACGGACAGTCCGTGCGTTCTCGCTGGACATCGCACGCGATGTCGCCACCGGGTGGCTGCGGCAAGGGACGGGGGAGCCTGTCAGGCTCGACCCGTACCTGGAAGCCGTGGAAGTCGGCGAGCCGGATCAGCCGGTCGAGGAAATCATAAGGCGCCGCCAGGGGCTGTCCAGGCTGGTTGGCGCCATTCAGCGTCTCCCCGAGCGCTGCCGCCGGGTCCTGACCCTGCGCAAGGTCTACGGCTACTCCCCGACGCAAATCGCATCGCGGCTGGATCTTCCCCTGGAAGCGGTCGGCGAGGACCTGAGGCTCGCAGCCCGCCGCTGCGTGCAAGTCGTCTTCGATCCACCTCCTCCCCCTCCGCCGCGTCGAGGGCTGCTCGGCCGGCTCCGGCTTCGCCCGAGAGCGCATGAGCAGGGCGGATAAGATCTCCGCTGAGGCCGCAGACTGGCTGATACGGCTGGAGACCGCCTCCTCGCCCGAGCTCTGGGACGGATTACAGGCCTGGCTCGACACCAACGCGCGCCATCATGCGGCATTCGTGCGTCTGCGGGTCGCGTGGCACCGTGTGGATGCACTCAAGAACATGCGCCCGGTGGATGGAACGATCGACCCCGATCTGCTCATCCGCGATCACGTGACCCGTTCTCTACCCGGAATTGACGGAGCGCCTGCAACCAGGCGGGCTCGTAAACCGGTTGAGCAGCAGCCAACGCCGAGCTTGCGTCGCCGCTGGCTTGCGGCAGTCTCCGCTGCGCTGGCGGTGGGAGTGCTGACCTGGCTGATCGGACGCCCTTCGTGGAAGCACTACGAGACGGCCGTCGGCGGACATGACGAGGTCACGCTGGAGGACGGCACGCGAATCCAGCTCAACACACACACCGAGCTGCGCGTGCGGATTTCCCGCAGCCGTCGCCAGGTTTCATTATTGCAGGGGGAGGCCCTGTTCTTCGTCACCCACGATCCAGAGCACCCTTTCGTTGTTGCAGCAGGCCACACGTTGGTTCGGGCCCTGGGAACCGAGTTCTCCGTCCGCATCCGCGGTGCCGGTCATGTCGATGTGCTGGTTGCGGACGGCCGTGTGGCGGTGAGCGCGGAAGCTGCGACTCAGTTTTCCCCAGCCCTCGGAACTCGGGCAGCCGAAGTTTCAACGGGCGAGTCGGCCGACGCCGGACAGCCCGGGATCTCGGTGCAGACGCTGCCCTCCAGCGAGTTGGTCCGAAGGCTCGCGTGGACCAGCGGCCACCTGTCTTTCCAGGGCGAAACCCTCGAGGAAGCGACACAGGAATTCAACCGCTACAACCGGCTGCAGATCATCATCGGGGACCGCTCCATTGCAGGCTATCAGGTGGGCGGGATATTCCTCGCGCGCGATCCGCTCAGCTTCGTGGCCGCCCTGCAGCGATCCTTCGGCATCCAGGCCACACGCAGCGGCGATGAAGTGCGCCTTCGCCCGGGTTCCGACAACGAGAACTAGTCAGCGCGGAGCCCACGACTGGAGCCACGCCTCGACACACAAGTGTATCTGGAGGATTTCCGTGTAGTGGTGGTCGATGGGAGAACCACCCGCGGTCAGATACAGCTCGAGCCGCTCGCGATCCAGCAAGCCCTCCCGCACGAGATGACCGTCCAGGAGCAGCTCGCGCACGAAGCGCAGATTGGCGTCCAGGATCTGCCGGACATGCCGATCGATGCGCCCTTTGCCGGCTCGCCGCACGATCTCCGGCGGCAGGACCGGTTCAAACGCTGCCCGGGCGAGCGCACGATCGACGCCCTGCGCGATCCAGCGGTAGGTTGGGATTTTCAGACACAGCTCCACGAGCGGCTGAGCCAGCAGCGGCATCGTCCTTTCCTCGGAGCTCTGATCCGAGAACGATGGGTAAAAGGCCGGGGGCACCGCAATGGTCTGCGCATGCCAGAGGAGCCCAGGCGGTGTACCTTGAGCCGCAGCGCTCTGATACCAGGGAGGCAGGAGCGCAAGGGGGTCCGCGCAGGCTCTGCATAGCTCGGCGCTGAGGACTCCGCTATCGGCTCGATTCAGCTCGATCGGCCGCCAGCGCGGACGGCGCACACCCTCGCGCCAGGCGCGAAACAGCATCCGCCACACGGATGTGCGCATCAGGCGGGCCGCAGCGACGGCAATGCTGAGCAGCTCCGGTCCCGGCCCATGGGCGATGAGGTAATCCGTGAGCGCAAGGTCCGCCCGGCTTTGATAGAACACGCCATCTCCGCCACCCCCCGAAAACAGTCCCCGCGCGGCGTGCTCGGCGGCGAGCTCGCGCTCGAAGCAACCATGCTCGAGCTCGTACAGGTAGAACCAGGGTCGCGCGGATGGGCGCAGGCGCAGGAGCCGCTCGAGCCTCGCCTCACTGACCTGAAGCTCATGCTCGATCAGATCCACACGGGCCCGCGCAGCCATCCTGCGCGCGTACGCCCGCTCATCCTCACCCGGCCCGGCGCCGAAGTAGTTCAGGCAGGTGACCGTTGGATGCGAAGGGGCATCCATCAGGCAGCTCAGCACTATCGAAGAATCGAGGCCACCGGAAAGGTTGTGAATGATTCGCGGATAGCAGCCTGCCCACGCAAAGATACTGGCCCGCACTGCCTCGCGCAGCAGGCGCGTGGCCTGGCGGGGATCGTCAAGGCGATCCGCTGCGGCAACGAGGAGCGGATTCCATTCAAGTGAGCGAGTCAGGGAAGCGCCGAACACGGCCAGCCGCTCACCGGGCTGTACCTCGGAGATCTCCTCCAGACCCGTGTCGGATACCTGCAGTCCGGGGTAAACGAGCCATCTGCGGATGTACCGCCAGTTGATCGAGTGCTGAAGCGGACCCAGGTTGAGGCAGTCCTTCAGGTCGGAAAAGACGAGCTGGACGCCCTGGTTGCATCTCAGCAGACACGGAAGACCGCCAGAGGGGTCACGCAGCACCCACGATGCTCGCGTCGCAGGGTCGCGCACCAGGGCGACGTAGCGGCCCCAGCAACGCTGGATCAGAAGGCGGCCGCCGCTGCGGACAATGTCATCGCATTCGCCGATGTGCGGTACGTAGGCGACTCCAGCCTCCGCTGCATCGTCGCTGCGACGGAAAATCGTTCCAAATATTGCACCCGTGCCCCGATCCAGGAGCAGCGTACGGCTGGCCCCATGGTCCGCTCCAGCATGAAACGCCAGGACGCCGGGAGCCTGGAGCACGCACGTCCACTCATGAGGCCCCTGGGCCAGCCGTCCGGCGATGTCGGCGGCGAAATTGGGGTGACCTGAAGCGCCATCGTCCCACAGCAGCACGAAATAGCGGTACATCGTCGCCGCGGCGCTAGACAATCATGATTGGCGTATAGGTGCGGACATGCTCGGCGGTGTCGTTGAATACCAGCGCATCGTGCTGGACCCAACAGTGCGCCGCGAACGGCCGCGCCTGCACTCCGAAGACCCAGTCGGGATAGATGTCATGCCAGGCCAGATACTCGATCAGCGACAGGGAGTCAGGCAGGCATTGGTCCCGGGCCGAGAGGAGAAACAGCTGGCTGACCGTGTAGTTCTCGGTAAGACCTCGCGCCCGATGCAGATCCAACGGCCCGGTCTGACCGGACCGGGTCATTCTGCGCGCCCCGACGCGAGCCACCACGCGATGAAACGCCGACAGGCGCAGACCAACCCTCGCGACAGTGGAGGCCGCCAGGACCGTGAGCGCGCCCGCGCAGATGCGGGGCGCTGCCGGTCGTGACAGTAACTCGCCGGAAGGAGTCGCGACCGAGACCGGTGCCGCGCTCTTCCCGTCTCTTTCATCGGCGATCAGGCCACGCCCAAGCAATGTATCGAGAATCGTACCGAGGCGCAGTGACTGCTCCTCGAGCCTTTTGGGGTCCATCACCGCGGGCACCGGCCAGCCAGGTACCCAATGCCCCAGGCCTGCCGTCTGCGCCGCATCGAGTGCCCAGTATCGGTCTGCCTTCAGGTCGAGGAAAACGAGACAGCCATCGTCCACGCACAGATGGACGTGAGGCGCCAGCGCAAACCTGCCCATGAGATCAGCTCCTCGGACGCGCTTATGCGGCGATCGAGCCGCGCTGCTGAGCTGCCCATAGTGCGGCGTAACAGCCCTTCTCGCGGAGCAGGAATTCGTGCGCTCCACGCTCAATTATGGAGCCGCCCTGAAGCACGGCGATCTCATCCGCGTGCATGATCGTGGACAGCCGATGGGCGATGATGAGCGTGGTGCAATGCATCGCCAGCCCGGCGAGGTCGCGCAGGATCTCCCGCTCGGTGCAGGTGTCGAGCGAGGACGTCGCCTCATCGAGCACATAAATTCCCGGCCGCCGGATGGCGGCGCGAGCGATCGAGATGCGCTGTCGTTCACCGCCCGAGAGCTGGATGCCCCGCTCGCCGACGCGCGTCTCATACCGATCGGGCAGACTCGTGATAAACCCGTGCAGATGTGCCAGGCGGGCCGCCTGCTCGATCTGTGCCGGCGTCGCATCGCCTTTGCCGAGCGCGATGTTGTAAGCGATGGTGTCGTTGAGCAGCACGGTGTCCTGTGGCACCACCGCTACCCGGGCACGCAGCTGCATCAGCGGCCAGTCCTCGATCGGAATTCCATCGAGCCACACCCTGCCGCGCTCGGGCTCGAGCAAACGCAAGAGCAATCGCGCAATCGTCGATTTCCCCGACCCGCTGGGTCCGACGATCGCCAGCGTAGTGCCCGCGCGAACCCGGAAGCTGACATCGCTGAGAGCCCGGCGCCCCGCTCCGTACGAGGCGCTCACGTTACGGAATTCGATCTCGCCGGCGGCCGAAGCTCGCGCGACGGGCCGGTCGAGCTGCGACTCCGGCGGCAGCCGCAGCACCTCGAGCATTCTGCGAGCCAAGGCCATGCCCTGCGATAGACCCTGTACCGCATATCCGAGCATCTCGATGGGGCGCACGACCTGCAGCATGTACGTGCCAACGAGCACGAATCCGCCAACCGTCAGCGAGCCGCGCAGGACCTCGCGTGCCGCATAACCCATGGTCGTCGCGAGGAACACGCCGAAGATTCCCGCCACGCTCAGACCGTTCAAGGAGTAACGTCGGTAGAACTCCACCCACCGAGTCTCGGTTCTGGACAGCGACAGGCTCACTCGTTGCAGCGCGATGGGCTCTGCCGTGAAGCATTTGAGCGTCTCGACACAGAGCAGGCCGTCAACCATGGTTGCGTTCGAGTCGATGCTGGCAGCGCAGGCTCCATCGGCGAGGCGTGTGACGGAGGCGACCGCCCGGGCAAATGCGATCGCGTAGGCAAGCAGCGCACCGCCAAACAGCGCCAGAAATATGGGGTCAACGAGGTGCAGCAACACGGCGATGATCGTCACCAGCTGCGCGAGCACCGGGAAGAGCGTGAAGACCGTGTGGTGCAGAATCAGCTGATATCCCTGCACGCCGGTATCCAGGATCTGGCTGAGGGCGCCGGTGCGGCGATCGAGGTGGAACCGGAAGGGGAGTCGCAGCAGGTGCCCGAACAGCCGTTCGCTGAGCGCCCGCAGCAAGCGGCGCTCGGCTCGAGCGAAAGTCAGCCCCTTGATCTCCTCCGCACTCCGGGCCAGCCACTGACTGGCTACATACAGTGCGATGAAAGCGGCGATTCGCAGGTGATCGAAACCAGCATGAGCATTGTTGAGTCCATCCACGGCGACCTTCAGCGCGATCGGCCCCATGGCGGACAGGATCGAGGCGGCGAGAACGAGCAGCAGCGCCCACGCAAGACGGGCGCGGACGAACGGACTGGCATCGACCCGGAGCGCTGCGATCAGCTCTTTCATGCATGCCTGTTGCCCAGACTACGCAGCAGCTCTGGCAGCCTGTTGAACAGCGGCCGGTGCTTCTCGTCGCCATGATGCAGTCGGATTGCCACCCCGAGTGCCGCGCCGCTGACGCAGAACCACCGTGCGACTTCCGCCACGGAGCGTGCCCCGCCGGTGCGGGTCGCATACCAGGCCACCAGAGCGCGCCCGAGCGCCCCGGAGCGGTGCGAGCGAATAGCCTCCGGTGGCCTTTCGATCATGGCCGCCACCGCTTGAATGAGCTGCTCGGGTGTCGGCGCGGCCCGAGTGGGCTTCACGAGGCTGCGCACGATCGCTACGTAGCCCTGATCGCCGATGATGCGCGAGTCCAGGGACGAGCCGCGATCGAACAGTCCGGCGACGTGGCGGCTCTCCCGGAGCTCCATGAACCTGCGATAGCCTGCCACGCCCGTGAGTCGCCTCCGAGCCAGCCACTTGCGCGCGCATGCGGTCTCTACCGGAGCGCGCGTCTCGGCAGCGCCACGGTAGATACCGTCAGAACTGAAGGGATAGTCTGAATAATGCCCGACCAGCCGCGCCTCCACCGGGCCGCGATGCACCCTGCGGATCGCGTGCGGCAAGTAGTTCGGTGCCACGACCCGGGACTCGTATCTACCCGCGAAGGCCGAGCGCCCCGTGGGAATACCACGCTGCCGATGCAGGTATCGCGAATACTCCCCGCAGAGGCGTCTCATGACTGCATGCAGCGGCGCGCCGAGCGTCTGCAGCACCAGCAAACAAGTGTCGGGCTCGAGCGAGTACCCGTGTACACGCACACCCGACTCGCCGAAGATTCCCCACGCGAGGCGCTCGAAATACCGCAGCCCCGCAGGCCATTCGGCCGCCGCGACGGGCAGCCCCCCGGTCAACACTGCTGCGTCAAAAAAGATGCCATCCCCGGAGCGGCCCCGAATCCTCATCAGGTGGATCGCTCCCTGAAATTCGAGTCGCTGCAGGCGGGACATTCCCTCTCCCATGAGCCTCGAGTCCGTTGGCTCACTAACGGAATCCGTATCAGAAACTGAAACGGCCGGAGCTACGCTTCTCGTAATGCCCTGGCCGCTTCTCCCTTTCGCATACGCTACTGCGCTGCCGGGAGTTATTCAACACCTGGGCAAACACGCGGTTCTGACTTTTAGGACTGTCACCGCCAACACGCTCCGCGCGACGGCGACGCGCGGGTTGCATCGCGCAGGAACGCAAACAGCATCCCCTCTTGCATGAGTCCCTTCACGCCAACACTCGGACGGGCGCACCGTACGTGCGCGCCGCGCACTCGATCGCGACGGCAACCGTCAAGTAGTTGAGTACGCGAGCATTTTGCGGACCGCGCCACGGCCTTGCAGGGCGCACTGATGTTGTTTCGTGTTGCGGGTGGGCGTCGCTGTCGCAATGCAACCAGCGGTTCCACTCATAACATGTATGCGTTGACACGAATAATCGCCCGGAGGCAGCGTACACCGGCCAACCCGGGAAGGCGCATCCAACCTCAACCTCCGGACAAGGAGACCGCAGTCATGATCGTAGAGCTTGGCAAGGCAACCCAGCAGACCAAGGGCACCAGCGGCCACACGTTTGAGAACATCGTTCGGCCCGTGAAGCTGCCGTAGAGCCTGGCCGGGGCGGCGATGTGCGGATTGGTGTCCGCGCACCGTCGCCCTGTCCTGAAGAATCGTATGCCTCCAGCGCTTCAGGCCATCGCAGCGCAGGCGTTGGCCGCGTCCGCTGCCGACGGCGCTGCCGCATATCATCTCTCGAGCAGCGCCTTCGCCTGCCGCACGCCCCGCAGCTGGTATGTGCTCGACATCGAACACGACAGCTACCTGCGAATCGACGGCGCGCTGTTCGATTCATTGCTTCCGTTGATGCAGGGCTGTGATCGATTGGCGAGGAGCCGCGACGATGTCAGCCGGCCGGTACCGGAGTCGACGCTCGAACTCGCCCTTCAACTCGAGCTCCGTGGGATTCTGACGACGACCGGTGCAGGCAGACCCGTGTCCGCTTCGGCCGTCGGGATTCCCGTGCAATCTCTTCTGCCCAAGAGCCGGGTAAACCCAACTTGGGTGACATGTGCGGGGGCGTTCTTCCTCGCTTGCATCCGCGCTGACCGTGCCTTGAAGAATCGTACTCTTGCGGAGAACGTCCGCCGTCTCCGGGAGCGAAAGCAGGTGCGCGCAACGGCCGACTTCAGTCTTGTCAGAGCCGCGCAGCTGGTGGCGTCCTTTGACGCTCTCCGACCGTTCTACCCGCGGGACTACCTGTGCCTCTTTGATTCACTGGCGCTCATCGAATTCCTGGCCCTCTATCGCCTGTATCCGGATTGGGTATTCGGTGTGACGGATGATCCTTTTCAGGCGCACTGCTGGGTGCAATACGGCGACTGTGCTCTCAATGAGAGCATCGAATTCGCCTCTGCCTACACGCCGATCATGGCAGTCTGACGGCGGCACGGCCAGACCATGTACAGTTATACGGCTCTGGTCTGGGATGCTGCGGACGATGGAGCGCAGCATGTGGCAGCTCGACTCTCGGCAACACTCCGAAGGTCGAGAAGGGGATGGTGCCCACTCCTGGAAGCACCCGGGATGGCCGTCTTTGGCCTGCGTCCGGGCGGGCGCGGCGTGACTGCTTACGTGCTCGCGGAGAACAGCGGGGTCATCCTGGGAAAGGTGTTCCCGCGCGGGCGACCGCTCCAGCCCGGGGAGTTGCGCATCTCTGCGCAGCAGGCGCTGACGTACCGCGCGAGCGGGGGTCGGCTGCTCCTCCAGGACTACTGGGGCGCCTACGTCGCCCTGCTGCGGGCGGCCGATGGCCGGCGGGCTTGTGTCATCCGGGATCCCTCCGGACACATTCCGAGCTACGTCACCGCATTCGAACGGGTCACGGTCGCATTCGCAGACGTGGAAGACCTGACGGACCTGGGATTACCAGCCTTCACCATGGATTGGGATGAGGTCGGTGCATTCATCCGGCGGCAAGCCGTCCATGGCAGCCGCTGTGCGCTCACGGAGATACGCGAATTACTTGCTGGCGATTGCTGGCAGATCACTCACGGCTGCGCACGGCAGTTCCCGCTTTGGAATCCGGCGGAAGCCAGCGAGGCGCGGCGCCTCGAGAAGCATGGCGAAGCCATCGCCGAGCTGAAGAGGGTCTGTGAAGACTGTATCGGGGCATGGTCGTCGGCTTTCGACAGGATCCTGATCAGCCTCTCCGGCGGATTCGACTCTGCGGTCGTGCTGGGATGTCTTCGGGGCGCGACCAATCGGGGCGCGGTGTTCTGTGTAAACGATCTTTACTCCGATCCACGCTCGGACGAGCGCCGTTACGCCAGATCCGCAGCAGCTGCAGCGGGAGTCCAATTGATCGAGCGCACGCTCGATGCGGACGATCACCTGCTCAGCGATCGACTCTTCGCCACGCCGCGCACGGTGAAACCCGCGCTCCAGTACCTCGCCAGCGCCTTGCGTGTCGAGTCATCGCGCTCGATTGCCCAACAGGTCAGGCCTGACTGCATGTGGACCGGAGAAGGGGGCGATCATGCGTTCTTCCAGTTCGATACCGTCCTGACGGCGAGCGACTACTTTGCCGGGCACGGACTCGGGCCTCGCCTCCTGAGAGTACTGGGCGACACGGCGCGTCTGACGAGAAAGTCGTTTCTGAGCGTGGTCCGGGAATCATGGGCGGCCCGGGGGCAGGCCCAGTGCATTCATCGCGAGGACGAGGAAGGCGGAGCGAAGCAATTCCTGAGCGCCGACCTGCTCGCCAGGTCCGGCGAGCTCGAGCCACCGCGGCTGCCCCGCCTCGATGACCTCCCGCCCGGCAAGCAACTGCAGATCCTGTATCTTCTGGACGTGATGAATCGGCACAGGCCGTTGCCCGGAGTGGACTGCTTCCCGCAGCTCAATCCGCTGCTGTCACAGCCCGTCCTGGAGGTCTGTCTGCAGATTCCGACGTACTGCCTGGCATACGGCGGCCGACGTCGCGGACTCGCCAGAGAGGCATTCAGATCGGTGGTGCCTCCAGAGATCCTCGCTCGCGAGACCAAGGGGAGTGCCGGTCTGTTCGTCATGGACATCCTGCGCCGCAGCCAGAAGTTTCTGCGTGAGCATCTGCTCGACGGGATACTGATCCAGCAAGGAGTTCTGGAACGCGCAGCGCTGGAGCGCTGCCTCGCGCGGCCGGAGGCATTCTCGATCACAGATTGCCGGCCTCTGCTTGCCTGTGTCGCGGCTGAGATCTGGGCGCGTGGCTGGGCGACGGCCCCCAAGCAGCCGGGTTAGTGGCCACTGAATGGTTTCGCGTCGAGGCAATCCTGGGTACCGGCAGCCGGCGGGGACGCCTCACGTCCGTGGACCACGCGTTCCTGCTGCGCCCGTAGCTGGCGCCAGCGGGCATATTGTTCGCGCTTTGCCGGAGCGGCGTCTTCGGTTCCCATCAGCCAGAACCGGAACCAGTCGATCATCCGCTCGCCGACCGCGAGCTTGTGAAGGGGCAAGCGCTTGATGTGGTATTCGTCGGCAAACACATATGCCTCGATGGGATCTCCGGCTTCTTTGAGCGCGACATACGTCGGCAGAGTCTGGATCAACTCTGAATCGGAAACCTGGATGAGCAGTGGCGTAACAACCTTATCCGCGTTGAACATCAATGATTCCGACCTGAATCGATCCAACAGCTCCGGCCAGTTACGGGCGGACATGCTCGCGCGGACGGACTCGCGGGTGTCATCGCCTGCGATCTCGAAGTAGTGCGTTGGCGACCATATTCCACTCATGGCTGCGGCCGCATACCGCTTCGAATTGGACAACGCATAGGCCACTGTGTTCGCGCCCTCACTGAGTCCTGTGATACCGATCCTGGCCGGGTCGGCAATGCCCCGTGAAGTCAATCGGTCCAGTATGCTGTCGAGCGCAGTGAGTGACATGCGGCTCTCGCAACTGTGCGTGCGCATCCGCGCCTCGTACGCCTTCATTTTCTCGAAATCGCCAGGCGGCAGCTTCTCCAGGCTCCCCCAGTCAATCGGCTCGTCGAAACTGAGGACCAGGAAGCCCTGCCCCGCCAGCGGGAAAATTGGATACTCGCGCCCGGTGCCGCCATTGAGGAAGCCGCGCGACCAGTACTGAACGATTACCAGCGGATAGGCGCGCCCGGGACGATACTCGGGCGGGTAGACCAGATGCCCGAACGCATCGTTCCCGAACGCGTCCTGCCACTGCAGCTTCTCGACCCGGCCGAGGTTGAAGCGGCTGAACTGCGGGTTGGGGTCGTAGATCGTCGACACCACGCCGCTGCGCAGCTCGATCGCGACAATCTTCCTCGGACTCGATGGCATCTCCCGGATGCAGACCAGCCGCGGTCCTGAGAGCATGCAGGACTCCAACACACTGTCCTCCCGATAGACTGCGCGCACACGTTCCGTGCCGGGTCGCCACTCGTAGATCGCGGGCACGCCGAATGACTGCCCCTCCTGCCTCAGCCAGTACAATCGGCCTTCACTCCACCACGCCTGTCGCAACTGGCCGTGACATTGCACACGGGGGCATCGTTTGCCATCCGCGAACAGTGTCAGAGGTGCCGCGAAGCCGGGCTTGTCGCGAGGATCCTCGTTCTCGAGCCACGCAACGTGAGTGCCGTCGCGGCTGTGGACAACACCCTGAATGCGGCGCTCAACTCCAGCATGGGGAGGGCGAGTAAGCACGCCTTGCGCCTGGAACTGGGATAGCTCGGCCGCGTCGGCCTTGCGTTCCGTGCCGCCCATACGGGTGATCCACAGGATCGGGCTGCACCGTTGCGCAGCGGGACGAGGTATTCCCCACGGGTCGGGCCCACAGGGTTGCCAGAGGGGACGGGGATCATCAGGTACGAACCGCTCATCGAGCAGATAACCGCGATCACTTTCTGCCTGGTCGGCAGCTTGCTGTACGGAACGGTCCCGGCCCACCTCGAAGTACAGCGAATCATTGTCTCTCCACCGGAGGTCGATGACGTCGGCCGGGTTGGCGGTAACCTGCTCCCGAATTGCTCCATCCACGCGGCTGCGCCAGACCTGTATGGAGCCATGGTCTCGCCGGCGATACGCAATCCACCTGCCGTTCGGGGACCACTGCGCGACGATCTCGGCCAGCGTACCGATGGGATACCCTCTGGGCCCGAGATCCAGGATCGGCTCGCCCCCATCGCCGACCCGAATGGCCTGCCCCGAACCCCTCACCGGCGCAATCCACCAGCTCAGCTGCGTAGTGTTGGTGGCGAGATCCGGCTGGGCCAGTTGAAATGCTATGTGGCTTCCGTCGGGTGAGAGCGACAGGCTACCCGTGTACCCACCCACATCACTCAAGGAAACGAGCTCTCTCACCGTAAGAGAAGGCTGTGGGGGCAAGCCGCTGGCGGGAAGCCTGGACTCATCTGCGTGCGTGACTTCGCCAGCGAGCGCAATCGCCAGTGCAAGCGCGGCCAGCAGCTTGCGTTCCACTGCCGCGTCTACCATTGTTTGGTGACCTGCAGCGAGATGAACCGGCCGAGCGGGTTCGCGTTGGCACCATCGTAGTTGATGATGTCGGGCGTATCCGCATTCCCTGTGATGTGCGGCGGAGCCCGGTTGGCGACGTTGATGGCGCTGAGCGATATGACCAGGCCGCGCAGGGCGGTCGCGGACGAGCGCACCGCGTAGGATCCGGTCAGGTCCAGCGTCGTCCAGGAAGATACGGGTACCGGCGTTCCGGTCCGATTGTCCATATAGGCGTTCGTGTAGTTCAGAAAAGCTGCGGTCCCGAAGGGACCCACCTGTGCCACCGCTCGCAGCCGAGCCCGCAGATTCACAGGATTGAATACCGTGTTCAGGACCGAGACCGCGGGCGCTGCCGCGGTGAACTGGTTCCTGAAACGGATGATGCGGGTCGCGTTTACCCCGAATTCCATCTGCGCGCGCCCCAGACTGCGGGAGCAGGCGATGTCCATGTCGATGCCACTCGTGGTGACGACGGACAGGTTCTCCGGAATGGTGTAGTTGGCGATCGTGGAGATCGCCGTCGTATCGATCCCGAACGGATTCTGGAAGCTCGGGTCCTGTGTCAGCGCCTGGATCTGAGCGCCGGGCACATCCCGCTGGACCACAGCAGTTCCCAGGAAGCTGGCATCCTGCAGCAGTTGGAACAGGCCCACGCTGTCGGACGCGCTCGCTATCCTGTTGGTGTAGCGGATTCCGTAATACGTCAGGCTGGAACGCAGCCCGGGCAGCTCTTGCGGAGCCCAATCGAGGCCGGCCGTCCAGGTTCTGGCCTTCTCCGGCTGGAGGTGCGGATTGCCTCCGCCGAAGAGCACCAGGACGTTCGTGACTGCGCCGAGGGGATCTGGCTCGGACAGCGGCACGACTCCATCGAGATGCGGATTGAGGCTCGAGAGGACCGGCGCCTTGAAGGAGGTGCCGAACGTGCCGCGCAGCTTCGCGGAGTTCCAGGGACGCCAGATCAGGCCGACTTGGGGGTTGCTCGTGGTCCCGAAATCGCTGTACCGCTCGCTGCGGCCCGCCAGGGACAGCTCGAGGCGCCTCGGGTTCGCGGATTCGCTCCCCGGGCCGAGGAGCGGAATCCTCGTCTCGAGGAAGACCGCCGAGATGGTGCGGTTGCGCTCGAAACGAGTCTCGTTGAGGCGATCCTGCGCACGGATCGACTCTCTTCTGAATTGGCCTCCAAGGGCATACAGCATCTGCCCGGCAGGCAGCTTCCAGAGCTCACCATTGAGCTTTGCGTCGACTGACCAGATCCCGGAGTCGGTCTGAAGATCCGACAGCGGAGTGTCGTTCAACTGCAGATTCACGACCCGGGCGGCCGTCGCGTTGCCGCCGTACGTGGAGCTCAGCTCGAAAGTCGAACCGGCCAGGATGTCGCCGCGCAAGCCGATCGTTGCGCTTAGACCATGGGTCACGGCCGGCGAGTGCTGCGACAGGCCGTCCGCGGTGAAGTCGGAGAATGTATTGCGATGACCATAGAGCGCATCCACGAACAGGGTTGCGATGCCTATGGCCTGCTCAGCCGAGACGAACACCCCCTGTCGGTTCTGCTCCGACAGCAGTGTGAAGGGCCCCTGATCGCGGCTCACATCGGTATAGCGGCGGTCGCTCGCATTCAGGGGCGTGCTGTTCTCGAATTCGTAGCTGAGGAGCGCGGAGCCGCCGTCCCACGCATGACCGAACGTTTGGGCCGCCTGGATGTCATGATGACTGCCGTCCGTCACGGAGCCGTAGCGCACGCGTGTTTCGGCTCCTTCAAAATCCCTGCGCATGACGAAGTTGACGACGCCACCAACGGCATCGGAGCCATAGATGGCGGACGCTCCGTCCGTGACGACCTCCACTCTGTCGAGTGCGGCCAGCGGAATCATCGAGATATCGATGAAGTCACCGTCGAGATCCGCCGCCGCCAGCCGCCGTCCGTTGATCAGCACGAGGCTTGCATTGCTGCCGACCCCACGAAGATTCACCGCGGCTCCGTTGCTGGCATTGACTCCGACCCCGCCGGTCAGATTTCCGACGGTGGCATCCGACTTTCCACCACCGAAATTCTGTGGCAAGGACTGGATGAAGGCGGCCACCGTGCCGAGCCCGGTTTGGTCGATTTGAGCCCTCGTGTAGGCCTGCACGGGCGATACGGGATCCACGGCCGCGCCCAGGTTGGACCCCGTCACGACCACTTCTTCGAGCACTTTTTCATCGCGCGCCGACCATACCGAAGATCCCGAATGCTCATTCTCGGGCGCGCTCGTACCGGCACCTATCGCGATCGTGCTCCCCTCGATCGTGTAGTGAAGCCCCGTGTCCTTCAGGAGGGCCTCCAGCGCCGTGCGCGCCGAGAACAATCCCTGCACACCGAGGGCTTTCTTCCGGGCGACTGAGCGCGCGTCCATCATCACCTGCATTCCGCTACGCCGGCCCCACTCGATGAGCGCCCGATCGAGCGGCGTCTGCGGCGGAATGTCGAATTGAATTTTCCGGTCGAGGTTGGCGGCACCGGCCGCTCCGGCCCCGATGAGCACCGCGAAGAGCAGCAGCGCTGGCCAATGGCGCAGACTCGCCCGAGAGCTCCCATGCTCACGGCCGCAACCGGTCCCTCGGACATTCGTTGATGTCATGAAAACCCCCTGGCAGGACATGGATGCCAACGCAACCGGCATGGCCGGTTCTCTGTCGGCTATAGTCTACAGACGGAGTTAATGACAAGCGGTCCGGGCAAAGCGGACATCGAGTTGAGCGGCGTGGAGAGCTCACTGACCGTGGCAACCGGAGGCGCCACTCTGTCTTCAAATTCCGGAGTCAGTCCCCTCCTCCGCGGAGATTTCTCGTCGTCGGATGACGATGCGTTCAGCGGCGTCGGGGACGACTTCGACCGGAAAGATCTGGCCGAGGCCACGCAGCCACTGGTCGAGGTTTTCCTCCACGAAGGTCCCTGTGTATTGCAGCTCGGCGATGCCAGGATCCAACTCGATGGGGCGAATCGAATAGCGCTGCACGTCTTCGATCACTTCTCGCAGGGGGCATCCGCGGTAGGCCAGCGATCCCCGTATCCAGGACTCCGCGAGCCCAGCGTCGACGTGGTGGGTCGCGCTCGCCTCGCCCCGCGAGTCATACGCAATCTCCTCACCGCGTGCAACGCGCAGCGGGCGAGCGTGTGCCGCGGCGGTAGTGTGTGCCGCACTCACGTGTGCCGCATCACTCAGCTGTGCCGCGGCAGTAGCGCGCTCCCCACCACGCACGTGTGACGCACCACTAGCGTGTACTCCATTAGTAGACAGCGGATGTTCCCCAGACTCGTCCGCAAGCTCCTGCACTCCCGGCACGACTTCGACAACGCCTTCGCTGACTGTCACAAACACGCGGTCGGAGTAGCGTCGCACATCGAATACCGTGCCCACTGCTGTGATGACTCCCGTGCCAGCCAGAACACGGAAGGGGCGGCTTGGATCATGATGGATACGAAACCTCCCCTCTCCGTGATCCAGCACTGCCGTCCGTGTCGTTCGTGTAAAGGTGAAGGTCAGATGTGAATCACCCGCCAACGTCACGACTGAATGGTCCGGGAGGGTAAATTCACGCTGTTCCGCTCGCACCGTCGCATACACGCCAGCTGACTCCGGCGCAGTCCCGGTGCGACCCTGCCAATATCGGCCCAGGAGCATCAGGCCCAAACCGAAGGCAAGGCCCGTGCCGGCAGCCACAGCAAGTATGAAGGCACTGCGAATCTGCCAGGCGCGGCCCGTGTGAGGCAGGCTCATGCCGCGCTTGCGGGATTCGATTCGTTCCTGCTCCAGACAAGCGCGCAGTTCGGCGTCACCTGGAAGACGAGGTCGAGCGAGATTCTGCAGCGCGCAAATGGCGGTGATGAGCGCGTCGTAGTCTGCGCGGTTGCCGGGAACTGCAATCCAGCTCTCCCAAACATCCAGCTCCTCCGGTAGCAGCGGCTCGTCCGACTCCAGGCGGGTGAACCAGAAGGAGGCCTCCGTCCAGACTGCTTTTTGTTCGAGCGTCCCGCGCAGCGAGTCGCAGCTCATGAGGGAGCTTCCTCCCGCAGGCCGCCCTCCTTTGCCAGAAGCTCCCGCCGACATTGCTCCAGTGCCGCGGCCACGTAGCGCCGCGCCGTTCGCTCGGTCACCGCAACGCCCCTATCGGCAAACCTCCCCAGAATCTCCTGGTACGACAGCCCATCCCACACTCGCAGAATGAGTGCCATGCGCCAGTGGGCCGGCAGTCGCTGCAGGGTGTGGCGGACGAGCGCTTGCCGCTGCTGCTCGGTAACCAGGGGCTCGGGAGACGGACTGACCTGCTCCGCGGTGACGGCGGCCAACCGGTCCTTGCGCTGACGAAGGGCGCGGCGGATCAGGTGGTTGGTCGTCAGATTGCGGGCGGTGCGATAGAGATAGGCGCCGAAG